>Ga0210059_1000672_pt1 | contig 45985 bp, 28 predicted proteins | sample Ectturendosymbi2_FD_188042 | JGI IMG/M metagenome (GOLD analysis project Ga0210059, IMG submission 188042) | Ecteinascidia turbinata endosymbiont from Florida, USA - Sample 2 (SPAdes) (version 2) | ecosystem: Host-associated > Tunicates > Ascidians > Unclassified | place: Key West, Florida... | reverse complement strand
CAAGTACTTGGCAGCCAAGTTGTACAACAGTGGAAACTGTGATTTGTTTCCCTTCCACCATTCGGCCACGGGTCGGCCTTCACGCAGTTGGCGTGCATTTATTGCATTCCTTTCAAAAGCGAAATTCTTTTCTCCTGTGAATTGCCTTTTGATTTTCGAATCTACTGACCCGAAAATATTGCAATTATGAAATACGGTTCCGACGAGATTCCGAATCTCAAGGATTCGAAATTCTATTTTGGGCATCCCTACCTCCAGCACAGTTAATTTTAATGGCAACCAAATTTAGATGTGCTTGAGCCTCCTAATTCACTTTTTATGTTTTGGTAACAGTTTCATAAAAGTTGAGAAGACTAAGTAGTAAGAATTTACAAAGTCTTAATGATTTGAGGAATAGTATACATGATCTTTTTAATAAATATGTCCATGCATCAGCACATCAGAAGCTCACAGCTTTAAAAATCAAATGTAAAAAATATGAAGTATTGTTTGCTGAGAAACATACAAATAAACGACTGTGAAGCAATCAACTTGCGCCACTTAATAATTTTATTTCTGCTTTGGAAATATGCACATTAACCTGGTACTTAAACCTTAATCTTTCTCTTATCAAGCAAGTAACACTAGAATCAGCAAACACTGATGTATAGAAAAGATTGATTTCACCACTATCATGGCATCTTCATTTCTTGCATTAGACCAGTGGTTCCCAAACTGGGGGTAATATGCGATTTTTCAGGGGGTAACACGGAACCAAAATCACAATGTTGTTCTGCATTATGAGCAATCCCTACACAAGAAACTTTTGAACTGAAATGCGAAAAATTTTTATTGAGCGGAATACGACAATCGTTATCTTGATTTGGGTAACGGTTCAAACAAGTTTGGGAACCACTGCATTAGACCGACAAATGTTTTGCAAGACATTTAGCATTAGACTGATAGCCAATTGTTTTTACTGAATTTAAAGCAAGTTTTGATGGTTGGTGTTTTGTCAGTTATATATTCATTTTTCCTGTTTGGCTTGCACCCATCTAATGTTCACTCTCAGGTATGCAACTGCTTAATTCAGCAGTACTACCAGACTACTTGGGCAGTGCCATTTGCTCAGTGTTAGATTTTCTTAAGAAGCAACACTGCACATGTTGTCTACATGCTGGAAGTGATAGAGGAATCACAAGAAAACAGAAATCCTGAGGTGCCACGAAGCACTCAGAAGGTTTTGGTTGTGATGAGACGCACAAACCAAAACAATGCACCAACAACTACTTTAGTTGGCAACCATCATGCAGGAGTGTTAAATAATTGAGGAAAAATGAAAATTTGTAAAAAGTTTTACTGCAGAAGAGCAATAAACAAATGTGCCTCTGCATTTGTTTGGTGCACAGTATAGCGACTTTACTTGTGTCTGAATATCATCATCCATACTTTTGGAGCAAAAAAGAACACCAATTATTTTGTTACAAAAAGACGATTTCATGTTCAGCGGCATAGTCACCACAAACATCCAGAAGACGTTGGAGTCCACTAATACTGGGGCTGAACACACATACTCATATATCATCAGCAAAAATTAGATGATTCATAACCATTCATTTTCATGCCTTGTTTTCCTCTAAGGAGGGTCGCGGGGACAGTAGCCCTAGGAGGGCTTGAAATACCTCACAGTCAACAGCAATTCTGCTGGCTCCACACCAAGACGGTACCAAGCAAGGTCAGAGATGCAGTCACTCCTCCTCTGGGCCCTTTCCTGTGGTTTAGCCAGCAAGGCTGGCCTTACCAGTCTTTCATGGGGCATTCTGGACACATGGCTGAACCAACATAGCTGGGATCTCTTGATTCAGGAGAAGTGGCTTGACATTCACGGCTCTGCATCTTTCACAGCTGTGCACTTTGTTGCAAAGTATCACACCATGGACAAAATCCCATTTCTGCTGCTTGCACTTGAGATAATATTTTTTCAGTCATTACCCAAGATTCATGACCATAAGTGAGGATCAGAATAAAAACCAATTTAAAAACTGACAGCTTTGTGGTATTTGAAACGCCTCATTTTGTGACCACAGAATGATAAAGCCCACACATAACTGCCTTAGCTTTAATAATCTGTGTATCATTCTCCTCGCTCCACCTTCCGTCACTTGTAAATACCACCTCAAGATAATTGACCTTAATCTTATTTTTATAATTTCTATTAATTATTAATTTAGTAGACAAGGTAGGCTTCAAACTTCTTTTCTTTTCAATAAATTAATTGATTATACAAGATTGTAGCAGCATTTAGTTTTTCTGTGACTGACCAAATATTTCAAATGACTTAAAAAATTTAGTCAATTTCATTATTATGTCTGAAACTATAGACTAGTGAATACTGTTACAGCTAGTTTTAATACTATTATGGGACAAATGGTTGAAATATCTCAGTGAAAAAAAAGAGGTTTGCATGTCAACCACATTGGTACTGTTCTGTGTGGACATAAACTTTGACATGCCATCAGACAAAGTTATCATTTAAATTTGGCAGTGTCTATTTATTCCACCAGCAGCAAAAGCTATGCTGGGGCTATTTTGTTATTCAAACCATATGCAGCTTTGTCCACATATAAGGTTGAGTTTTAGACATTAGCACTACAGTGAACCTTGCTGACTAGGAAGTGTCTATTCCTGCTGTGTGAGTGGTTGTCAGTTCAGTTATCAGCATTATTGCTTTGGCTTTGCTAGTAGAGATGACACTCACGCACTTTTTTTTAAAGTTTCGAAAACCAGACACGAGTTTACATTTTTGTTATGGTTTTGGATCAGGGTTAAGGCTTAAAGGATTTAGGTCACATGAAAAGGACATGTTAATCCAAGTGTATCATCCTTGTCATGTCACTAATTCAACCAATCGGGTTCAGCTAATGGGAAAATAGCTCCATCTTTTGCCAGTGACAGCAAAATATACACTGCCTTTAAATTAGTCTGCCAAGGATACTAACTTTATCAAAGTGGCTACGGAACCGCCTCGCATGACATGGTTAAAATAAAACGCTGAGTTTGTTACTCAAGCAGCACCATTGTGGTAGCATAGCAGATGCGTTTATGTTGGCTGTGCTAATGGTTTTCAGTTCAGCTCTCACCTTGGCAACTTTCATTTTGGTAATAGTGGTTGCACGTTTTAATCCATGGTACCAGTATTTCTTTACTTTTTTCACAAGTTTCCAAACTTTAGGTTTAGGGGTTAGTGTTAAAGTTAGGTTTACCTTTTGTTTATTAGAAAGTTTCTACCAAGTCTATTGCACTCTTGTCATGTGTTACTGTCATGTTACAGGTGGCACTCGAATAAGGTTTCAAATATGAAGATCCACAGGCAGTTCAGTAACCATTGCCTAATTTTACTTCTTGAAAATTGCAAAAGATGCTACAATAAATCACTAACATTTTTTTGCATGCAGAATAATACAATAATGCAAACTCTACAACAGAAACACTTTGTAACAAGAGCAAAAACACCAGAAAGTTAGTTCATGTTTTTTTGTTTGAAACATTAAGAAAGTTGGCCAAAATGCAATGCAACTCTGCATGTTGCGTTTTGTCATTTTTTTACAGTATGAGTATTGAATTGTGTGAGAACATTCAACGATAACAACACTGATGACAAGCCCAGATAAGATAAGCATGGCACCTGCTTGTTCTTCCACTGCTGTATGATAAACTTGTTTGATGTATGTCCACATCACAAGTTTATGGCTTCAGAATATGGATTTGAATTGATGTCTACCTACTTTCTGGAAAAGCGTTTGTAGAAAATTCTTCCTGTATTCTTATACAACAGAACAGATATTGTGTTGCAAGGTTGGAAGGTAGGTCTGGTTTCTGATTATACGAAAGTACGTCCGCGCCAACTCATCATGACCAATGCGATTCTTCAGAGAAACTAAGAACTCAGCTCAAACCACATCTGCGAACTGGTCAAACACGAAGTTGTGCGAGTGTTCCCAAGTTGCAACGGGTTTGGACTTCGGACATTGGAGACAGACAGACAGTGACCGAATCAGAGCAATGATTTGGTTTTGATGGTCATTGGTGAAAGGCAGACTTTACCATACAGTTTAGTGCCGGCGTACAAAAAACATACCAAAACTTCAAAATGTCATAAACACATAAAAAAATCCTCAAATGCACAAAAACAGCGGGTCTGCATCAAAGATATTCTCTATCAATGTTCTGTGTTGACCGATGTTTCTAAAAATCACAATTTTCAGCAGAACGCGCAAGACCTTACATCGTGTTGACCGGTGCCAAAAATACTCAGTGTAATCAAACTCAAGTATGGTGTTTCCCCTACGTAGAGTATTACACACTACATAGTACAGTGTACATTAGGTGTATCCCACTTTTGTATGAATGTATGAAGATCAAGATGATGATTACCAGGGTTGTCATGTTGACATTTTTAATGCCAAATTCACAAAATTTAGTATTATTTGAAGTGGTTTCGCATGAGAAAATGTTGTTTGGCATGTACGTCTAATTGGCCATGTTTTTGGCCTTTTTTGGTGGTGTTGGCACTTGGCAGAAAAAAAACGTGTCGTTTGTTTTTTCTAAAAGAACACCAGTATCTCTGCTTTAATCTTGAACTTTTCAGGTTTTTTTCAGCCTAAATTTAGCATTGGTTGAGTTTATGTGGCATGTTTTGACTAACGATTTGGGGTGTTTGTTTCATTTGAAACTGTACAGCCAAATAGAAATAGTGTTTAGAAAACCGTGAGTTCTGTTTGAGATTTTGCAATTGTGACACAACTAAATAATATCAGACGCTTCAGATTCAAAATAATCAAAGACTATGGCATGGCTATGGTGCATGTTTATATATTCATGACCTGCATTATTGTTTCAAACATTTATAGGTATTTTTATTGAGCATTTTCCATAAGAAAAGATGGTACTTTTGGAGATTAACAATCATCTCTTAATTTGGAGATTCTTAATTTGCATTTTTGAGAAGCACTCTTGCTGCAATACGAGGCTTTTGGGGCAAACAGAGCAGTGTTCACCACCAGGATCTCACAGACATTGACTTCAGTTAATTCCCAGGCCCACACCACTTTTGTAAAACTAAATTACGTTGTCAATGACATGATGCCAATCATAATTGTGCGATACTTAAGCGGATATACCTCATAAGTTATGACATTATGAATGACTAGAATATTTTATTTTCAAGAACTAAATACTAAACTTATATTTCCTCATCAACAAAACTTATTTTGTTTTTCATGAACCCTACAATTACTGGATTCTTTTTTAATGCTGAACTTTTTGTAATCTGCTTATACCCTTGTTTTTTCAACCTCATTTGGTGATGCTGTATGCCTGGTGGGCTGGGACGTACATGCAATGATAGTACTGTACTCCATTTGATTATGGTTTGCGGGTGCCGTATTTTCCGGGGTATAAGTCTATCTGGGAGATAAGTCGGCCTAAATTTCTAGGCCTAAAAACTAGAATTTCAAGCTATACTCACCGTATAAGTCGACCTCCTTTCTTCTAGACTAACAGTATTTCAAGATTTACCGTATTATTGCAGGTATTTTCAAGTAAGGAGTTGCTAAATATTGTTTTTAAATTTTTTACCAACTGAGGAAGATGAATTCGATAGATTTTAATTGTAGTGTAAATATGTAGTGTATATGTATAAATATTTCTCAATAAAAATAATTTTTCAATGTACCCTGAAAGTCTACTTGGCATATAAGTCGACCCTGATATTTGAACAAAAATTTTAGGGGTCAACAATTCGACTTATACCCCAGAAAATATGGTATTTCTATTACTTTTACAGAATTTGTGTGGATAAACATTGTTTTCTGCCTTTGCTATACGCTTTTGTTCCAAAATATCGTGTTTACTGCATTGCTCTTTACCTACTGTGTTAACATTTTCATGTACTTGTTTTCTTCCCACTGTTATTTTTATTTACTTTTGTATTGATTATTTCTGAATTTATATGCAATAGACTCATTATAGGCTGACTTCAATAGTAACGTTACATTTTTGCCACTGATCATCCACAGAATTTAAAACTGACAGCCATTGGCCTGTTTTGGCTGATTTGGCATGTTTTGAAGCTATTTGGCATATTTTGAAAGAGAGCTAATATTTAAAAATAAGCATAATGCTACCAACAAAGTCATCAAAATGCATGAGGTGATTTGTAACAATAAAAATAGCTAGAAAGGTCATTGAAACTACACTGGCTATCAATTTCTTATTTTAAAGGTGCTCAAATATGTCCACCACAGAGGTGTTAAATTTTGCTTCAGGCTTAGGTATACCAGTTACCAGTGGAAGTAGAAACAGAGCATGGATTAAGGCAGCATACTGGTTTGTAAAATTATATATCATTCCAATGTTGCCATTGCATCATTCCAGTTTTGAATATGGTAAGTTTATTCTTGCACATATATTTTATTGACATTTTATGTAGATGTCTAATGGAACGATTCAAGAAAATCACTTATTTAAAACAAATATTCAATCTTGCATGAACAATATTAGCTTGAACTGAAGTTTTTATTATTTATGGCACATAAAGCAAGATTTAAAATAAACTGGTGTTGTTTTGCAAGAGCTAGTTTTTCTTGATTTAAAAAACTTGTCTCTGCAGTTGTGTCTTTTGTGCATTTGCAGATATTTTATGTGATAATGAATGCATATACATTATTGGGAATATATTTAAGTGATTGTAGTGCTATATAACCAGCCGTGTTATGACAGACACAAATAAGACTGGGTTCAAATTCCTTCACAATTTTTCTATTTACATTTGTTTGGAGACTTTTTTCTATATCACAGAACAAGCAGCTTGTATTTCACATATTGTCCTTATCTGTTGATTTAGATGAAGAAGTTCTTCTGAACAACATCGTTCAGAATGCCACATTAGAAGTATCCCAGGATTGTCTGCCTGAACAGTGTAAGTTCCACTATGTTTTGTTTAGAAAACTTTTAAGATAAAAACAAGCCTTTGTTTTCAAAGTCACTTACTAAATACTAATTGTAATATGTGTTTGCTTGATGTGTGACCTAATGTGCAATTTTCTTGATATTCTGCTTTGCATGCAGAAAACAGAAATATATACAATGAAAACATTGGTGTTACTCTGTAATTTGTGCTGACAACTTGGTTGTATTTCTGTATCTTAGCAATATTTGCCAATGTAATTATTTTATTATTAGCCCCCTAATTATAACCTGCATGAAGTGCCATAAGCTGCATTTGAACATAGGTCCTTTTATGATACCATGCTCACAATGCGTTTTGTGATGTGTGAATTGATTATGCCTACAGGATTGCACTGTGATTAGTATAATGTCATTCTACTGGTCCCTGTGACAGAGCACACATTCACACTTTTTTGTTTGATAATAGTTGGCCATGCTCATCTCCAGGCCTAGTCGATCTAACACATCAGTTAGAGCTGTTGACCTATAAGCCGCCCTTGATCATAAGAGCAAGTATTTATGAAAAAACAATGTAAGCAGCAACTTACAATTTAATAAGTGAAGTATATAGGTGTAACCTAAAATGCTACACATTTTTCATTCATGTTTGATTGTACAGTAGAATTTGCTCAAAAATCAACGGATAGTGAATCCAGCTACATATTGAATCTAATTTGCCTCAGGATGGAATTTTTGCAGCAAAAACTGCTGGTTGAAAAATCCAAAAGCTAATTTGTATAAATGTGTTCGTCCACAAGGTATCAGCATCTAATTATGTTTATGAATAAATTGTATTAGTTTATTCTCATTCAATCCATGATGTGATTTATGACTCTAATGAAGTCAAGAGTTTCAATTGTGATTATCACACCGTGAATGTTCTGTCATGCAAACAATTGTTATGCAAATTATTGTCTTGTCTTTTACTGTGCTACAGAATCATTTTCAAACATTTTGTTTCTAATGAATTTGACATGTGTCATAGCAACTTTCAATATTATGGAATCCACAATTAATCCACAGCTTATTATATACAAAATAGCTGGACTAAAGTTTTATTGTAAAGAGATTTTAAACATGCACCATGTTTAGTCATAAGTTGCATGTGTTTATAAGCTGAACCCCTAAACTCTGACTGAAAAATTGGCCTAAAAGTTTTTTAACAGATTTATTAGCAAAAGCAACCATTCACTTTGAGCTTAAACTAAGGGACATACACATATGTTTTAGTCATAGGCCTTGTGCATACAGTACTAATGACATCTTGCGTAAAAACCCCAGTTTATTGAATAAAGTGTAAAAAACATAAGGAGGCTACAACTACATGCATAAATTTGGCTTTGTTAAAACTTAATGTGTATACATAGTCACACATGTGCAAGACAGCAGTGAACATTAGCACACACGTCTGAATCTGCCTGTAAAATTGCTATTATGCTAACTTCTTTTATTTATGTATTAGTCACACATTCAATTATAAGTCACATCTCATACGTTTCGATAATTATTTGATATAAATATGGGAATGATAATTAATTAATGCCCTTGGGATTTCCTAGGGGATAGAGCCAAGGCAGTTAGTATGTTTGATTTGAACCCAAATTGATTTCCCTATAAACTGTAAGGGTTTTGGAAGAGTATATTCTGCACTGTATAGAATTTTTTTGAATATATTTTTTTCCTTTCGTTGTGCAAAAAAGCAATGGTAGGCCAGAGTCAGAAAATGTCATCTGCTGGTACTAGAATAAGAAAAAACAAGAAAAAGTGTATTGCCTAGTATTGTATGAAGAACATAGCATAACTGTAAGTTGAACAAAACTGAGTAATGTGCTGATAAGAAGTTGCAAACAAATGCTTACAACTGTAAGGTTGGGTCAAAGATGGAATCTCAGATACTTAAACAGAAGAAAATTAAACTTATAGGCTTTGAAGACACTTGCTTTCTATAGTTTTTAAACACGTGGTTACTTAATGTGACAGGCAACTGCAGTGATTGGGCACTAAAGTAATGTATGCTTCTCAATTTTTTTTCTCAAAATTTTTTTACCCGACCGGAACAGTGCAGTAAATTTGTATTGTCGACATTAAATGGAATGTGACAGTACTAAAACACAAAACCATACAAAGTTACAAGGATGCTGCTGCAGTTGTATAGGCCAAGCACGTCTAAGTTTGCCACACATCAAACCAGTGCTTCTTAACCTTTATCAACACACCAAACCCTTAAGTAGTTTTTCAAGTTTTTGTTGGACCCAATTTTTGCCCAATATTACAGAAAGGAAAAATGGGTTACTACTGAGGTGACCATGGTTAGCTTGCTGTGATATAACTGCATTTTCAATCATGTTTCAAGTGACTTTTTTCGAAGCCCTGAAACAGCTGTGTTGAACACAGGTAAAGAACCACTGCATCAAACTGAATACACAAGACCAGAAATGTTGGATAATAACATCTAAATGGTTGAAGGGAGAGAATTCTATAGTTTTGAACCTTTTAAGAAGAAGTGGCTGTGGTATAGTTATTATTAACATGGAGGGAATTGCACAATTTGCTAAAAGATAAAGAATAGCAGTTTGAATGCTCTGAACAATTTTTGAGGCTGATTTTTGATATTTTACTTCAGTTCAGTTTCATTTTTTATTTTACTTCTATGCTGTTAAATAATTTATTGTTTATAGGGATACTTCCATAAGTTGATTTAAACAAGCAAATTTGTTTGAAATTCTCTGCACACCAGTCTGTCTTTTTAAATTAGCATAACTTTGTCAAAGATGATAATCAGTTAACTTCCTTGGTAATTTCCTTGAAAGTTATGTGCACCTGTAAAAAGATTATTCAAATGTTGTAACTAATTTTTACCTAGGTATGTCAGTTTCTGCAAGCAACCTAACTAATGTCTTTTTAGTGTGCTGCTATTTATTCGTTATGTCACTAGACATTTCACACTTTTTTTTGATTTCATGTTTTGTCTGTTTGGTGCGGCACTAAGAATTTCACGTATTGTGTTTCAATGGTGTTTTTTTCGTTATGGGCATCCTTGATTAAAGCAGGCGGTTGTGTTGTAATCCTCAATAAGATGAATTTTGTTTGTCAGTTAGTTCCCATGCATTGTGTGCTTTTCACAGGCCTGAGAAATAATTCCTAGGTATTCTGTCTGATATCAAGGGTGACTGATTTTTGCTGCAAAAGGACTTGTTTCAATAAACACCATTGTAACAAAATGTCTTAGCAGTCACTGTTGATTCATTTATGTCTTTAACATCAAGCAGGATAACGTTATTATATACTGCATTGGTTAATACTCTATGGATGCTTTGATTGAACTTATCTGTAGCTGGAGTCATTTTTTTGAAGTTCTTTTTTCTGAAGAACTGAAGTGCATGGTTGCTTTTCACACAATAGCATAGCCTATATTTTGGTCTGATGTTGGATATTTGATGATGTTGAATTTTAAAGTTATTGTAGATTTATGAAATATATTAACACCTCAGGGAATATGATTAAATTATTTTCTACCTGCAATTTGGGTGACGACAATCAACAAGTCAAAGAATGTGTTTCTTACCAAGTTGGCTGAGCTAAATATACTCTTGCTTAAAATGTGCTACTGCAAGTCATTTGTAGACCATGGATTGATCACCTAACTCTGCCTCTGAGCTGTCATGACTCCTTGTGTGCTAATCGTACGGTCTTATTTCTACCTAACATAATTGCAATGGGCAAAGAGTTTTTACCATTTTAATTTGTTTATTATCAACTTTGTTTTCATATCAATCATGCAGTTGATCCTACTAAGTTCAGGAAGACAAATGCAAAGGTTATTCCTGCAAGGAAATGTTTCATATCAATAAAAAAGTTACATCAAAGGTGCAAAGAACCAACTCATGGTCACATCAGAAAGGTAGGTTTTATTCCAAATTGATTTTGTGACGTTAAACATTTACTTAGGATATTTATTTTCAGTCCAGCATCAGTACACATATACCTATTTATTTATTTTTGACACATCAAACCTTGTTAATATGTTTCCCCGCAGAATACTTTGTTCATTTATAACAGTGGTGCTCAAACTTTCTGGCTCGTGGGCCACATTTATCTTTCAGAAACCCTTCGCGGGCCACAGGAATTAATTATGTCAATAAAAATTATCTAAAAAATTCTCTTAAATGATTAAAGTGTTAAGTTTTCTTTCCAATGAAAATTGCTTCGCGGGCCGCTCCAGAGGGCCTTGCAGGGCACGGTTTGAGCACCACTGGTTTATAACAGTAGTTGCAAGTTTTTGTTACTGTTTGAAGTGTAAACTCGGCTATGTGTAGCCTTCTGCACAAATCTTTTATGACCGAATTGGAACACAGTTTAATTAAGCGACCAATCATTGAGCCATGACAGGTTTGACTTGAGAATGGCATCAAGGATTGCCCTGCCATCAACAGCAATTTGGTCAAATCATTACATGAATTTTGCTGTACAGCATTAAGGATTGTTGCGAGTGTAATCAGTTTGATCGATAGTCATTGTTGAGCAGTGCACAAAGTGTCAACCAAAAGAAGCAATATCCCTTTATTGGAAAAGTATGACATTGTTGTTTCGCTCAATATCAAAAATGGCACGAAAGTGGTAAGACTTACTACAGATTTTGGTATTTCAACAACATTGACTACAGTTTTGAATAATAAAGACAAAATAATTTCTCTCTTCCTATCAGATTATATGCAAAAACACGATGCAGTAAGCGGCAATCCTAAAAGTCAAAGAACACTTTTAGCCCTTGCCAGGCTTTGGCATTGAACTAAAAAGACACTTTAGGAACGATTTATTGTAGTTCGCTATAACTAGGCTTTTTCTCTGGTGCCATGAAGTGACGTTATAGGACAACTGGGCAATTCTACTGTATTAACAACATAATCTTTGGGCTCACAAGGGTTCAAGAACGTACGAGCGCCACCAATTGTTATTACAACCCAAGATCTCAAGCTTCTGGAAGTTAACAATATCGTGTGATTTGTTCGCTAATTACATGCAGACTGCCAAACTTGGAGATATACGAGTTGGAATGCACAACAGTGGTGATGTGTGACAGAGCTCCTGCTGTGGACAAGGCTGTCGCCAGTGCAGGGACCAGTGGTGTCCGGCCACCCATTTGAAATCTGTGCCCCCATTTCATGTTTGGCCCCTCGGTTACTGCATACATTAATATTGTTTTTGAAAAATGCAGCCCCCCTTGTAGTTTTTGGCCCCCCGGCTGCAAAGTCCAGGCGACGAGCCTGGCTGTGGATCGAATAATGTCTTACAAGAATAGACTGAGAACTTCAGCCATGCAAGGCAATAATTCAAGGTGTGGCGAACCGATGGCAGGTCAAAAAATATTTCTCTACACATGTAGCTGAACCTCGTTTTAATGTATTGGTGTCAAAATTTCCCTTGAGCCTATCTAGGAGATGCGAACTACGGTCTAATGGTGTCTGGAAAACTCATTGGCGCAAACCTTTGCCAGGTATCACTTTGGAAAATGCACAGAAGGTCAATCACTGTGGAAAGGACACTCTGCTCCGTGCCATATGCTGTAGAACAACGTGGTTCATGGCAGTCTTAGGGTTGCAAGCCGATTTCATTGTTCGTAGAACACGGTACCACGGATAGCTAATTTCGGTGGAAAAGATTGTGTGTAAATAGTGGGTTACCGCGTACTTAAAAATAGGTAGTACCTGTCCAATGAGGTGTTGACCCGTCCATCCGCCTTTTGTGGGTATAATAGCTTGAGCACAAGCTAGAACGATTTACGTAGGCTTAACCTTGCTGAGATATCGACATGCACCCGAGAAGAAAAGCACAACGTAGAAACGCACGGACTCTGTAAGTAAATTGCTCAAAGTACCATCAACAGCAAAGAGACTTGTAAATGGATTCAGCAAGTACTGCTACCAAGACGAGTCCAAGAACAGGAAGAAACGGTGGAATGGGGTTGCACAATCAATTAAGGCCGCAAGCACGCAAGCTGATAGCACAGTTGGTAAAAGTGGAAGAGCACAAGTAAATAAGTGGACGGAAATGTCTCACCTCACGTTTCACAACCGTTTTTTCTCTCGGGAATGTTGTAGGGGCAGCAGCTCTAAGAGGTCTCATAGTACTTTCAAGCTTTAGACAACCTCTGATGGTTCAGCTGACTCCAAGCCGGGGTAGGATGAAGTCAGATCGGAGATTTAATCGCGCCACCTGTTACTTGGCTGCCAATTGGGCCTCTTTCCCATGGATGTATAGCCAACAGGACTTGCCAAGGTTTTTAAGTCATTTTAGTCACGTGATGAACCGTCGCAGCTGGGATCTCTATATATGGAGAAGTGAATCGACATTCAATGGTTTTGCGAATATTACAGCTGCGCACTTAGCGAATTGTCGGGCAATGAAGACTTTGCAAAAACCCCATCTCTGCCGCTTGTACTGTAGATGACAATCTCACTTAACACACAAGATTCAGGACCATAGGTAATCGTGTGAAGAAAAATCGATGTAAAAACTGACAGTTTTGTGGTGTTTGAAAGCTCACGTTTTTCGACCACGGATCAATGAAGCTCACGCAGTACCACATGAGGGTATAGAGAAGGTAATTGTACTATACCTGTCAGCGAGATCTAACCTCTGAAATCTGAATGTGGTATTTTTATTGCAGACAAGAGGCAAAATTGGCCAGATGAGTAGAACACTTTTCGTAGATCTACTCTCAAACGTGACTAGTCACCCGTGAAACAATCGTCGGGGTCACGTGATTACCTCTCTAACAAGACACGAACAACCTTCCGATGATTGAGGAGCTTCACTTTGCAACCAAAGCGTCCCTTTGTGGCAAATCACCAGGCCAAGATGGTATTCTAGGCATATTGCTTAGGCGCATTAATTCTCTTCTACCACTACAGTACAAAATTGTTTACAAGTGTCAAATTGAAGGTTGTTTTTGAAAGAAATAAGGGACACCAAGATAACCACTCTGTAAAAAAAGATAGAATCCTCGATAGCAGCTGTAGTCACCGTGAAATGGTGACTACAGCTGCTATCGAGAATTCTATCATTTAAGTGTCGCTGGGAAGGCCTTTGCCAAGGTCGTAATATTGCATCTAAACTATTGCGGAGTGACTTTAATCTGAATTCCAATGTAATTTTCGCAGCAAGAGATCTGTTAGAAACATGCACTTCTCACTACGCGAAATCCAAGAGAAGTGCCGTGAACAATTTGTGTCCGCCGCATAACAGCTCATCGGTTCGTCTAACAACAACAATATACATGCGGCGCACTGGACGGATCACCAATGGAAGGCGGAGTGGTCGGACAGTCTTACGAGACTCTGTACTTTCATCCCCAACACCCGCACCCACCTTCCCGGAATGACTCTCCCAAGAACAGTGTGGATCCGGCTTACCCGCCTGCGCACCGGTGTCGGACACTTCTGCTCCTGCTTGCACAAATGAAGTTTGGTCTCCTCCGCGGCCTGTGAGTGTGGCTCAGAAGAACAAACCGTCGACCATGTTGTCCTCCAATGTCCAACCCACCGATCTCCTCATGGACTGCACGGCCTGACGGTTCTGGACGATGAGACAATCGAATGGCTGCTCAACACCTGCCCCGAGATCTAGTGCGGCCAAGCAGTGGATTGAAGAACTGGCTAAAACGACGAAAAAGCCGTGAACAACGCTGCCCGGTGTACATCGTGTTTATTGGTTTGACGAAAGTGTACAGGGTGACCAACAGAGAAGGTTTATACACAGTTTTAACAACAAAAAATATTTTTGTTTCTGTGGTCATCACCAACGAAAAGTGGTTGTACTGCATCAGATCTGCACCAAGCACATACCGTAAAAGGGACTCGGCTCCAAAAAGTGGACAGCTTCTTCTACCTGGTTTCTGTGTCATCCGATGCCTGCTTTCCGAATGTTGACCAACAAATATGAGGCAGGAAAGAACATCGAACAGCTTCAACATGCGGTATGCGATGCCTACGCAATATCTGTGACGTCACTTGGAAAACCAGGAATGAAGCAATATTGCAATGCATCGGCTGTCATTCACACAATTATCTCAAAACGAGGTTCTTGCGCTGGCTTGGCCACATCAACGGTCTGTTTGAATGTAGATTACGCAAAAACTGTTTCTGTGATGAACTGAATTCTTGTTCGTGAAATGCTGGCCGAGCTCCCCTTCGTTTCTGAAATAATGTAAAAAGAGGTAGGTCTCTAACGACTCAAGCTCTCGTCTCGGAAAGCTAGGAAAAATCTAGGAAGCTAAGTAGTTACAAATAGCCTTAGATCAGTGGTTTTCAAACGGTTTACTACAAACGCTTTACCTTGCAACAAAGTTGCTGAGACCTTGCGATCCAAGAATTTATTATTCTTTCATGGTGGTGATAAAGCCAGAAGTTAGTAGACAAAGGAACAGTCATTTCTTCAGAGAGGTAATATTGACTATATTATCAAAAGAAAAGGTATCATTACACGAAAAACGGTTGATAACCGTTGTGTAGTTGAAGGTTTAAAACGTAGTTCAATGTGTTCAGGCTGACTACGATTGTGAGGATGCGCGTTGTCTTGCTGAGGAAACTTGTGCTTACTGTGAGAAATGGCGGTCTTCGTCAGGGTTGCTGATTGGATTTGTGAATGGTAAGTATTCTTTTAAATACCTCTTAGGTTGTTTCAATTGTCTGAATTTTTTATGTGTTTATCTGCAAATGATGCAAGATTAAATTTATTTGTGCATGCTTAGTCCGGTTGCATCAAAATTTTTATCTGATGGCTACCTCCCGCAAATAACCCCCAACTTCATTTAAAAAGACTTGTGGTTTTGCGGCTGTGATATAACTGTTTAGGTTAACTTTGGTCAGCAACCGATTTAGCTTCCAAAACGTTCTGCGTATTAAAGCAATCATGAAAACCGATTTCCAGAAGCTTTTTTGTCTTGTTGTTTTGCAAAAACTTTATTTTAGTTACTTCGTGTTACACCTGTAACGTGGTGACCTTCACTGTTTTTTTTCAAATGAAGGTTCATCACTGAAGCTTACAGATGTTTCGGGGTCGGTGAACTGCTGCTTACAGGAATGTAGATCTGAGTACTTTAACTGTGTTTTGCTGTTTTCTTCGTGGAACTTCATTCCTCCCATCTTAAACTCTGGAAAGTCAGGGTATGTTTGTCTTTTCATGCGATTCTAGAATCTTATCAAACATTTTCAGAAATTTCGTAACATTTTATAGTGTTAATGTAACATTTTTAGGCGGCTGTGTTATATTCGAAACATAGATTTATTTGCTCGTGTTTGGTGTAAAACATTGCAACCGTGAAAGATAGCAACCCTCAGAAATAAGTGGTGGCCAATATCATAGGTGTAGGAGCAGGCAAATTTTTGGAGGTGCGAAGGATTTTTGCCCGAATTCTCGCAAATTAGCACGAAAAAAAACTCCATAAGAAAAAGTGACCTCCTAAAAAAGCTCTTCATGTTATTTTGGGCGCTGTTTGCCACCATTTGTCCTCAGATTTTCTGGGATTCTGTGAAGGTCTTCAGAGATTTTGCCCAGATTTCCTCGGATTTTGCCCGAATTTTTACCAAATAAAAAGTTTTGGGGGTGTGCTTGCACCCCCTGCACCCCACCTACACTAGTGGCCAATATGTTGGATGTTAACTTCATTTTATGATGTGTACCGCTTTTTGTGCTTATGTGCTATTCGATGAATTCATCACTGATAACATTTACTTCATAACAATCCTTTACTGATGGCGTGAAGTGCGTTTAAGATCCAACTGCTCAAATTTGAAGCTCACTTTTGTGAGCATTCGTTTTTTTGAGTTTGTACTAGTTTTATCTTATACGACCTATTGAACGCTTTACCGGTGCACGGCTTCTAATTCTGATAAAGAATATCCGTTTCATTGCGATCGTAAATCGCTTTGTGGTATGTTTATTTTTTGGTTTTATAACAAGCTGCAAACTTTGTTTTAAACCGGAAGTTAAAAGGTTCACCATTGTACTCTGTTAATGTTTTCGAAAATAGGACCACTATTACTGTTAGTGGTAACTATTTGTAAGAGATTGGTTTGATGTACCTGGGCTGCTGATTTTGCAAAAGTTTGAAAAAATTACCTGTGTTGGTTTGTGGTATTCATTTTGCTTGCATAAATTGACTTGGTTGATATGTACTGATATTGGATGCCTATTATAGGTATATACCTGTCACAAATATATTTTAAAGGTGTATTGAAGTGCTTTGCACTCCTGTGGTTCTGGTTAAATTGACGTCCTCATTACAAGTAAATCCATCACTTATTGTACCTGTCGAAAGACTTGCTCTGTACGCCGACGGAGGAGCTGACAAAGTTAATATTTCTGGTGCGTTACTGTCAATAAGTTTTTTTCTGGTTTGTTAAGTGTTTGCTTGCTACTGAAACTCTTTTAAAAAGCTATAGCAACGGTTTGCTTTGGGTTACGTATCCATGTGCTTCTTTTCAAAACTTTTATTTGTCTCAAAAATATGTTTCGCCATCTATCGCTACCAATACTTTGTGAACAAGTCACAATGTTAATGCGCAGTTCCAAACTCGTTTAAGTGATTTCCGACTCTTCCTTTGTGGACACGTTTGATAGGGATGTACTTACTTGCGCGGTCTAAGCCGCCCAACTCATCCGCGGAACCCCATCTTTATAGAATTGTACCACATTTTATTTCTCAAACGTTTTGCGTGGCATGATACCTTTAGTAGGCCTTCAGATACTCGCGGGCCCTTCTATGCTTATTGGCTAATCTGACCCTGAGGTTCAGTAACAAAAGGAGAATAAGTTTTTAGTTCGGACAGTTATTACGCGTTTGGTGTTATATTGGACAGGTGGCTCAAAAGTTATAACAAAAGTACAGCCGTTCATCACTTTTGAGTCAATGTAGTAGAAATGAAACGTTTTCTACGCTCATCGTTGATGCATATTTGGTGGCGGCAGTCGCTTACATGGTGTAATCCTGAACCTTCGTAGTTGTATAAGTTCTTGCCGAAATAGTTTCCAAATCCTGAGTTGAATGTTTTAAGGTGCTTTTCATCGGTTGGAGCCTCACTCGTCTTCATTTTGCCTTCTTCATCTCGTACCCGTTGGCTATAGATACCAAATCCTATCTTGCTACTCGTACAGCAAAACATCAGTGTCTGTTTTGTGCCCTGCGCTCTTCATGCATCGCTGGGACAAGTTTTTGCGTTTTGGTTACATCGTTACCATCACTGATGTCATGCTATCCTCCAGTAAAGGCAAAGATGGGTAAGAGAATGAAGCGAGTGCCGGTAGAAACGATGAAGATTTTTAATGTTTGTCAGTCGTCCTTTTGTGACTGAAGCTATTTTAATGCTACAATGTACGCGCAACTTTAGAAAAATTTTATGTGTTACCTCGGTAAGATCCAAATAATTGTGATTTTATTTAAGCAGAGATCTATCGGAAAAGCTCTTCGAATTTTTTTTCCTATGTAGTTTCCACGAACGCTTTTTATTAGTCTATTGTAAAGACGCTGAGAATTTTTACGAAATGGGTTTTCAACGAATAAAACGCGATGTACGCGAGTTTGCTTGTGTCCAATTTAATTTTACGACTAAGACTCCACAAAACCTGTTTCAGATTTCCGCGACGTAAGTTTGCTGGATTGTTGTTGCAGAGATCTTTTTTAAATTTTCATACCCCTTTCACGTTTATCAAAATTTGTAGTGTGTGGTTACCTTGGTCTTAGACTATTGCCTTTTGATGATACAGCAATTACGCGAAGTAAAAGTTGAATTTGAAAGGAGTTAGCATCTACTTACGTAGCTTTACATAACTGTCCATATTCGACACCATGTCAAAACATTTCACTCTGCAACAAATTGCACTTTTGGAATGCTGCGGTCAATGTTGAGACTTGAAAACATGTGAATAATTTTGTATCTGGCGCAGTTGAATGAACGCTCTTGTGAGATATTCTTTTCGAGAATTCGAAGGGTGCGACAGTGAGCTACTGCGCAGTGCATGATGCTTGTTCAGAACATCACCGAAGTCAAAGAGCTTCTGTTAGCAAAATGTACGTCTAACGTCTACTGCGTCTATTCAAATGTTTTCATGCCCTTTTGCCCCTAAAAGTTTTTTCATGTTCCGTGAAACCCCGATAAAACATTAGCTATCTGTTTTGATAAACTCTAACCTTTATTACCTTTATTGGCAATTGGCATCGCGCGTTGCTTCTACTCCCTTCAAAACTCTTACCGACATCCTGGTAGAAAACCAGTGATTGGTCTCTACTTTTCTGATTTCGATAGTTGAGGTATACTCAGGGGCGTACCGAGGTTAGCTGGCGCCCGGGGCAAGAAACAAGTTTGGCGCCCCCATGTTTGAACTTGTGGTCTTTCGGAAGCAAATGCACTGTATTGAAGAAAGTACTTTTGACATTGTTGGGACCTTTCGCCGCCCCCGGCAGTGATTTAGCGCCCCCATAATGATTCGGCGCCCGGGGAATTGTTCTCCCCTTGCCCCGCTCGTTACGCCCCTGGGTGTGTTAGTGGTTGATTTTTGAAATGCAACCTCTGCTTGGCTGCTATTGACGCTTTCATGGGACCTACTATTTGATTGGTTTAAGCAAAATTTGATGCAACACTTGCACATCTTAAATTCGGAGGTGCGTTACTGATAAAACTTGGTAGACTGTGTTTGATGTAGCGACGGTAATAAGTTGTCCATATATATGGTGTCATCTTTTTCGGGTGGAACTTTCCATTTTTGTGAGAGTTTCTGACAAAAGAGGAGGGGTATAAAGGATATGACGACGTAACAAAGTTGTCAAACTTTAACACAATATGCCAAAATGTCTGTCTTAAAACTACAAATATCTGTGAAGTCTAGTATAAAAGATTGGGCTTATTTCAATGGAAAAAGACTATGCTATTACCTGAAGTCGTCAGAAAATTAAGGTATTTAGGTCGGTCTGATACTACTGTTATGTAACACATCCATTAACATTAGTAGCTGGAATTTTTCATTCATCCCCCCCTGCTGGTCATTTCAGTAGCGCAGTTCTCTGATGATGTTTAAACCAAAGCTGCATACAACAGCGCAGCAAGCTGGATCATTAGACTATGTCATGTGCTTTACTATCCAGCATCTTCAAAGGAGGGCGTTTGGGCTACTGAGTACTTGGCTGTGTATCTCCACTTGAAATGATTTATGTAAATCGGCAGTTTGCATAGGAATCTGACGGAACTTGGTTGTTAGCAGACATAGGTTAACTAGTAATTGCTTCACTGTCAACACCCAATCTTCATTTGGACTGTTTGAAATTGTGGTTTAGATTTTTGTAACATTGTACAGGCTTCTCCGGCTTTGGGTACTAAGCATATGCTATTGTTTTTGGAGGAAGACGATATATTTATGATTTTAATTAATAAAAAACTCGACTGAATTGCTTTCAAACGAAGTATGAGCATATTATTGATATCGATTGATTTAAATCTCGTCAATAGTATAATTCCGTTTTTAGTAACGTTACAGTCTTTTTAGTTAAGCACAAACGATAGCACATACCGAGCGTAAACTAATTGTGTACAGTAGTCACGTGCCCTGTTGAAAAATTCGTTGCTTTACTGTACCGATTTGGTACAGAATTCCCTTCATTTTCAGTATGTTGGGTGCAATGCATTATGCAACCTATGCTGGAAATGAAGAAGTCAAAAATTCTAGAATGTTTATGTTTGGCTGAATCTGCATGCTTGAAACCGATGCAGGTGATTACTTTTTAGTTCACAACACAGCAGTTTTTATCCTGTGACCACGTGCGCAAGTTTCACCAGGTAATAACTGAAACATAAAACGAACTTAGAATGTGCAAAGTCAGGTAAAAAACTTCGAATCATTCAGGGAAAGTAGTACCGATTTTCAACGTATAATTTGTAGGGGTGTCGGAAAAGTGTGACATATTGTGACGAAATGGGTTTGGGCTTATATCAAAATGTCGTGACTTCAGACTGCGCATTGTGTTATCCAACAGAAAGTAGAGCTACTGCTTTAAAAAATGAATGAAAAGCTGCTTAGTTTTGTATCTCCAAAGTCAGAAGAAACTATGGCCAAATTTCAGTTTCGTAGAGGCTTCTCCGAGAGAAATATAATTGTAAAAATCAAGCATATGTTCCACTTGTAACAGCAGAGCAGTTGCTTTAGTTTTTGCTAACATGTTTCTCCTAGTCAGATTTTTTATCACGTATTTCCGGTTTTCTTGCATCACGCTACTGTTTTCTTGCATCAACGTAGAAAAAATAATTTTAGGGTTCTGTTATTTTTTTATGCTAATAAAGTGATTAACCTTACGTCTAGCCGGACCAGGGATGGGCAAACTTCTTAACTCGCGAACCACATTGGATTATAAAATTAGACTGCGGGTCGGATTACGATTAGGTGAATCGATGGTTTGTGTGAACTGATATGAATAACATGTAAAAAATGAACTACCTTTGTATACTACAATTTAGTCAAGTTGAGTGGGCCGGAATAGAGCTTAACGGGCCCGCGGTCCGTAGTTTGCTTATGCTGGATCTAACCGAATAAGATTTAGCAAAAACGTTTGAAGTACACAAGTAGGGCTATCGTGAAAATCCGATCAAGTTACCAACAGCAAATGATCCAAACACTGCTTTTGAAGGTGCTGTGAGTGCAGTGGTCGAAGTGATATCGAAGTAAACACGTAATTAAGCAAAAACCTCAATGACTACGGTTACCTATCAAAACAATCCTTGCTTGCATACACTCTGCAGAATTGCTAGGCATTTTTATGACAACTTTGGTTTCTTCCTCCCATCCTTGTGTTTACTTTCATAGATTACCTTTGAACTTGCAAACATCCGAAACTTCGCAGCTGCGTTTTGTGAGCGATGACGTGAAATTACGAAGACTTTTTCACCAGAAGACACAATTTAGCACCAAAAGTGAACCTGAACGGTGGGTTTTGGACGATTGCCTGGAAAGCGCGGATGCCAGACGTGTATCATGTTCACACACAATTGCTGTTCTTCTTCAACTTGGTTTTAGTCGTATTTGGTAATTTAATCGGTTCGCACACCTGAAAGTTTTTTGATGCTTCGTATGGCAAAATCGCGGTGCATAAGTCTTTCGTAAACAGAAAGCGGTAAAGAAAAGGCAAATTCGTTTCAATATTTTTATCAGGATCTGCCACCTCCATTACAACAGTGCGTTTTGTCCTGTATTCTTTGGAAGAATAACGAGTGTCGAGAGCCGCGATCTCGGGATACTAAATCTTGATGACGGGCGGGTAAAGATGCTTTGCTTCTACGCTGCCAAAGATAAATTCTGTGATGGATTGCGACCCGGTACAGTCATCTGTGCGAAGAAGAGCCACGTTTGCAAGGTATCTGTCGGTTTTCGTATTTTTTGCTTTTGAGATTGTTTTAAATTCTTTAGCATCTAGATCAAGGGTTCTTAATCTGGGATCCCGGAATCCTTTTGGGGTCCATGAATGTGTTTCAGGGGTCCGTATACCAAAATCCAATCAAGAAAATCCGCTAGTTTTTATCCGCCAATTAGGGACATTATTCAGCTTAATCGCACCACAGCTGTATTCTGACATGTTCTTGTTGCAAGTCGACTAACCTTTTTTCATTTTATTTCGGTGACAGCAATTGACGACAGGCCGAAGCCTGAGATTTTCTTTCCTGGGAGTTTGAGGTGCTCACGCTAAGGTGCGACCAAATCTAATTTCTCGGCAATCGAAAAAACGTTGACAAGACGAAGGGATTCGCAGTGGCTTTGGGTGCAGTTAAAGAGGTCCGCAGCGACAAAAAGTTTGTAAACCATCGACCCAGATTGTTCCGGTAGCACGGAAAAGTTATATTCACAGGCAACTGCAGCACAAGTACCAGGGATGAGCAGGAAGAATACAGATGTTATGATGTTAATGGGAAGTTTTTATACGCTTGGGTGATATCACTGACAAGTTGGTCACTTTTAAGAAGCAGCCTGCCTTGATCGCTGAGAATCTCTGGTTTGATGGCAAGCTGAACTTTGCAGAATGTTCACCATTCTTTGATAAGATTTTTATTTCAGTTGCAACTGCTGTATATGTCTATACTTTTACATTGAATTAATCCGGTAAATTCAACGTGTATCTTACAAGTTTTTCCGCGTAACTTATGTTTGACATGCATATATATGCAGTACATACGTTAAATTGCTCTTTATTTCCTGACAGTACGTCGGCCTACTGTATAAATAACCCTTCACTCAACCGTGAATGGAGCTTAGTTTACACTCGCACCGTGCTTTCAAAATCAGGGCACATAGGTGGCTTTTGACAACAAAGTGCAATAGTTCTCCAAGCGTCTCTATTTCATTTGAAAATGAACTTCGTGCCTAATGCAGGGGCCATTAACGTGGTGCCCGTGGGCACCAGGTCGCCCGCAAGGGCCATGTACGTCGCCCGCTGGACTGATCTAAAAATAACAATAGCATGATCAATGTCTTCACATTAACGAATATCAATACTAAAATAATTAAAGAAAACTGAGCAAAATTTTTTTTTCAGAAGTGTGTATCAAACTAGTAGCCCTTCGCATTAACCTGTACACAAGAAGTAGCTCGCAGTTTCAAAAAGGTTGGTGACCCCTGGTCTAATGAGTACGTGAACGCACGAAGCCGCACTGAGATTCCAAATCCTGGTTCTTGTATACGAGTATGTATTTTGATTCCTTGTCGATTAACGAAATTTTGTCAAAAAAAACACGAGCATCGCAGTTTCAGAGTTGGCTTGTCACCACCTTCCTCTGCGCATGTACTTTTAATTCTGCAACGGCATTGGAGAGCTCTTAAAAACACGTAAAGCTTTTTATTAATCTTTTCCCTGGCGGGATAAAGCTTTATCTTGGAAGCACGTTGTTGCGGCATTTGCTGAGGTGAACGGACTTTGACCGGATTTGCGGTCAGTGCGCAGACTTAGAGAAGGTCGTTGAGTTTACGTCGGGTTTTGAGACGCCAAATACAAGTGACTGTTCAACTGAAGACTGATCGCGTGCTGACAAAATTTGCTGAATCATTACCTTTTATGTAGCGCCTTGAAATATTGTGGACTTACTGTAACCGTAACTATCTGCTTTACAGTACCGCGACCAGACTGTGCTGGCCTGCTGTTGCTTCACGGAGATTCAGGTATATTATGCATATACTGAAACTGTGATAAAATACTTCGAAATCGAAGTCATACGCTAAGTTTTCATCCTAAGCTGAACGATTTAAACGGTTGAACGTCTTTTGTCACGCTTTTCTTTAAAAATTTATTCGGGTATATATTCGTTTTGATCTTCTTCAAAGAAAAGAGCATTATGCTAATTTTTTAATGCGGTTGTGAAACTCTTGTAATTTTCTGCCTACAGCAGGGGTCCCACAAGGGCGGCCCACGGGTCGCATGTGGCCTGCGTGGGCATTTTGTGCGGCCCCGCGATGTTTTTTGGGTATCTTCAAATAATTAACATTTAAATGATTTAGTTTATTCACGAGTGTTTAAAAGTGCTCGGCCAGCGAGTGAACAAGTTTCTTTTCAACGAACGTAGATATGACTAGAACTGATTTGCTTATAACTCACCATGTATTTCGCAGGAAAGAAGTTGTAAAAGCTGTTTCTAGTACGGTTCAGGTACCGCCATTGCTACGTCAACGTCATAATACGGCCCTCGGGTTACTTTAGAAGTCCACATTTGGCCCTTGGAGCGATTCAGAGGGTTTGAGACCCCTGGCTTATAGATTATATTTTTAATAACGGAATTTACAGATATTGCACTTTGCATCCGATCCCTCCACTACTATTTCTTGGTGCGAGGAACCAAATCCGATACACGCGAACTTTCCTCAGCAATCTCGTTTCCACCCAGTTCGACTAGTCAGTTGGTTTTCGCTTGCAGTGTCGTTGGCAAGGCTCGGCGATCGAACCTCAAGTGACGCCGTACTCTTGCGTAGAGGTCGGTGGCAATATCGTGTCCAGTAAATCTCACTCACACTTCAGTGTTGATTTTGATTTGCTGTAAATTTTAAAGCGTGACGTAAGACCGGCCGACAATGCTTTATGTAACCTTTTCTGTTTTTTTTCGTGCAGCTGACTCGATCGTCCGGCGGAAATGGTTTTCCAAGATTTTGATACCAAACTCGCCACTATTGACTTCCCCAGTGCAGAATAAACAGACTGGTTGTGAATTTGAGTGCGCTGTTGAAAGACTGGTTGAGACCAGCGTCGCTTCGTTCACCCACGTTTCCTTGAAAGTACGTTAACTTTTCCGTTTCTGCATGCCATTAACGCCTACTGTCCAACTGAGTAAGATTGTTTCTAATGCTTTTGTTTTTCATTTTGATTCTTTCTTCCTGTGAAACAGGTCTGCAGCCATGCTTAATTCAGCGCCCATTTGTTTTTCTTTTTAGCACACCTGCAACTTTTGTGCGTTTGCTTTACATACTTTTGTTCTGTTGTTTCTCAAAGGGAAGGTAACATTAACATGTTTCTCACGAAGCGTATAGCGAATTCGCTGTCATGCCGCACCCGGACACATCTCGTAAAACCAGGAGAGTACTTGTTTGTGAGTTTTCTGGTACATGTACCTTGGCAGAACTTGCATCACAAAGCCCTCGATCTCTCCAAAACCGTTTTGGCTAGAGGCGACAGCTCTTCTGATCTTGCCCACTGGAACTACGTTGTCTTAACTAAAAATGAATTAATGAAAGACAGAGGAATTTCTGAGGTAAAAGTGTTTTTTATCGTTTGATTTTTTCTAAAAAAAATATAACCAATACGAGCCCAACTAAAAGTACGTTTTTAATGTGCTGGTAGATTGACGAGTTTATTTTTTTGTTTGCTTTCTGTTGATAGTTTAGGTATTTTGAACTACTACGGTACTAGGCAAACGGGAACGTTTATTCCAGTCTCGAGCCTGGTTAGTAGCAGGGTTGCGGAGTTGGAGTCGTAAGGAGTCGGAGGTTTTTGGGTGGAGTCGGAGTCGGATTCCTGACAACACTGGGAGTCGGAGTCGAATTTTTTTGTCCAACTCCGGATGTCCAATTTGATCATTTTTTACATCACACTCCTAAATTGGGAATTCCTGTTGAAATGGTACAATTTCTTTTGAAACTTTTGTTGAAACAGATTTCTTGCTGTGTACCACGATTTCCATTGATTTTAACAGCCAAATCCAATTCCCTTTATGTTAAGGCAGGCTTCTCAAACTATGGGTCGCGACCCCAAATGGGGTCGCGAAACAAATTGGTTTGACAAATCAGATATAAAAGTTTTTGCAAACTTTGCAAAAAATTTAAAAGTGGACTTGCAGTAAATCTATTTCTACTGAATTTCTGTGGGTAGTACCGTGTTTCATGCTGTCAGTTATTATAGGATGTCTGCTTCAGCCATTAAATAGTAATAATTAAGCACAAGTTATGCTTTGTTACGTCATCATTGTTTTAACGTACTGACCAATATTGACCTTGTTTCATTCATTCCGACACGAGGCCACACTTTGTCTAGAACTCTAGCTCTAGTCTAGGGGTTTAGCCAACTACTTTGAGAGCACACTGAGTAGTTTCAGACTAAAGCTGAAAGCTTCACACACAGTTTAAAATTACTTTGGAATTTGATTTTGAAAAAGTTGGATCCGCAAACCACGCACAATTGAAATTTCAGGAGGCCACACACCTGCCATGCCCAGGATGAGTTTGCGGAATTTTTTAACGACCAAAGTTTACAACTAGAGACAGAGTTTTTGATTTTTGGACAAGAAGAAGGAATGAATACCCAGTCGTTTCAGATCTAGCTGTTCATAAACTATTAACTTTTTGCTCAACATATGTGTGAAGAGGCATTCTCAAAATTGATAATCATGAAGTCCAAAAACTGATCCTCTTTGAAAAATGTTGCGAATGTCCTCCGTTGTCTTGTATCAATCTACGCATGGATGATCTGTGTAAAAATTATCAAGTGGATCCATCCCATTAAATGGATCCATTGGTTGTGCATGATAACTTCTATAAATTAATTTTTTTTGTAAAATTTTTTTCGCCGTACTGTTTCCACAAAGCGGTTGTTTCATTACTGTATAATTACTTTTGCGGATTCTGTGTATGATTTCGCCATAGACAAATTGGACGTTTGCACGTATCATTAACATCTAGGCTACCATGAAGGGTCGCATAGAAAAACATTTTTCAAAATGGGTCGCTGAACAAAAAAGATTGAGAAGCCCTGTGTTAAGGAGTCGGGAGTCGAAAATTTTGGAAAGCCGGAGTCGGAAAATTTGGAAAGGTTGGAGTCGGATATTTTACCTCCGACTCCGTAAGCCTGGTTAGTAGTAGAAACATAGTACATGGTCTTTGTGTTAATAATCATTTTGAAAATATTCTGCCTTCGTTGCAACTTCCTTTGTTTTTTCAGTTTAATCAGAGGCGAGCTTCCATAAAAAATGTTTTCTTTAAGTAAAATCATGTGTTAGTGGGGTAAAGGAACTTTCAGCAATTTTCAGGCATTTAACGGTTTTTCACTTAGTTCGCTGAAGACCTAGTGTTGGTGGCTGAACTTCACAGCAATTCGTCATCTGGATCTTTGCAACTATCCGATGGTTCGTTTAGCGTGGACTGCGTGCTGACATCGCTTTCACCACCACGCACCAAAGACAACTCTTCGACTTCCAGGTATCCAGCTTTCTTCCAACGCGTTTCCGTGATTGTCGTGCATGGTTTTATGTTTGACGCTACGATTCGTTAAAGTGTCACAAGTGTTGGAATTTCCGCTCCTGTACCAAAACACAGGTTTTGTTGAGCGTGATCAGACGCAATGATTAAATGTCAAAGTTGACTTGTTGCTGTTGATATGATGTACAGTTTTTCGTCTGAAAGCTGGTTAATGCTGATATTTTTTTATCTCTACACCGCTCCAAATCTCTTACGTTCACCAAAATCACAGCTCAGTGCTAACCGGGCAGTATCGGGTCTGAATTTTTCGTTCCGTCCGAACCTAGCAAAGTTTCGACCTTTAGTCAAGTCGATCAGCTGGACCAGTGGTTCATGGAGTGCCACATTAACATCATGGTTGCTCTCAATATGTCAAATGTAACTGTTGAGACAGTGTAAACATGCATTAAATATAAACAACAGCTAAACTAAGAATTGTGAGCAGCGCTTAGAACACGTGTGACAGATTTTGTACTTCTAGTACATCCTGATAAAGGTTACGGACCGCTCAAGAAAAATGTTGCAATAAATTATTGAAATTAGGTTTCATTCATCGTAGTAGTAATATAAATGTCTTCAAAGCCTATTAACCTTTCGAAATGTCAGATCAAAGCTATACCTTTAAAATCATCTTTACTGAACCCTGCAGGGTTCGTGGACTCCAGGTTGAGAACCCGTAACCAAGATTTCTTTCAATAAACTTTTTAGCCTTTAAGGACCACACAAAATGATGTAGCGGACCACATCAGGCCAGTGGGCCTTGAGTACGACACATGCGCGCTACGCTGTCGTAAAACTGTATTTGGAAAATTTTGCAGCAAGCGAACAATTCAAGGTCTTTTTTGTAGAAAGCAGAGATCAACAGCGAAGATTACTGTGTCGTACGGCGTTCCGAAGCTGCCCAAGCTGCAGTCGCTTGTGCGCCTGTACGACTTTGCCGTTGTGGTGGAAGCACGATCGCAACAACCCCTTTCCGAATCTGAACATTCTGGATCCGATGAGTGGGTGGATTTTTTTCAAACTTGCCACGCTTTAAGCGTTTTTACTATCAGGCGACGTAGCGCTTGCTAAAAGTAGATATTAACAGGTCATTCATTACAACACCTTTAAAGATTTTGTGCTTGTCTGAAGCACGGCTGGGCAAAGCTTTTTCAGTGGAGGCCACATTGTTCTGTCAGTACCCAGCGAAGGACGAGTTTCTACAATTATACTTTTTTATGTAAAATATAATATATTTTAATATTTTTGATCTTTAATAGGTTTATGTTTATAAAATTCAAACTTAGCTATTTTATCAAGAGAATGGTATTTTCCTGCATGTTTCTTGTGTTCTATATTACCATATTTAATTTTGTGCAAAGTGTATGCGAGGACCGCTAAAATGTTCAGCGGGCCGCAGTTTGCCCACCCCTGGTCTAAAGTCATTGATGTAAGTTAAATTTCAAAGCAATTGGTTTATTAACAACTTTAGCACGAGGATATCTGCTTTTGTTGTAAAACTCGAGCGAAGTTTTACTTGAACGGGAATAAGTATATTTTCATTTTTTGCTGCAGTTCATTCCTTAAACAGTAGCTTGACTTGCGCAGACAACGTTAGCTGGCAAAATTTGTATTCGAGTTCGACGTTTGCAAAGTTGGCGTGGTAACTCCACGTAAAATTTGCATGCACGTGTTGTTTCTATAACTTTTTTTTATTAATTCCGCTTTAACTTAATATTTGCACTGAGAATACCCTGGCAAAGCGTGAATGTTAAATACAAACCGGGGCCTTGTAATTGAATCCTGTCGCGTTTCACTAGTTCTACGATCGGACCTTCGTGGTAACTCTGTTGAAATCTTACTGTCACCTGCACGCGAACCAGAAATAAATTGCCTTCCAACGCCCAGTGTTCCATGGCAACCTAGTCTTCTAATAACAGTCCGACTTATTAGTTCAGTTCAGTTTATTTATGCATCCCGACCAAGCACAAAATACTTCATCAGGAATACAGGGACAGGAAGCGACGGCCGTAGCTGTCATTTACGTCACTGCCCCCACAAGTTCACGCAAAACAACAAAATACAAATGAAACACCAGACAAAAATACAACAAAAACATACATAGTAAAGGCAGTTATTCGGCTGTCAACAGTCCTCACATAAACACATTTTGGAAACACTTCCACTGCCAAAAGTCCATTCGAAATTGTGTTTGGAAACACTGCTTCCACACAGGCAAGCTTTGCAAGGCCTTGACAACATCAGATGACACAGTACCTACGCCTGGCCAACCCATTTCAGTAACCCAAAGTCAACAATCAAATAAACAACTGAAAAATGGGACACATGTCCAACCAGCTTCAAGTGTACACAAAACCTAGACTGGACGTTATCATTCAGACATAAATAAAACAAAATGTAAATATCGAAGGCAAAGCAATCAGACAATAACTATTATTAGTTAATTGCCTGCTTCAAAACCTATCCAGCACATATACACAGTATTTGTTTTCAATCAGTTTCCTATGTCATTGCATGTGTGAGAATAAAACTAAGTATAATTTTCTAATAGGTAGTCATAGTAAAGCTTTTGAAATTGGATAAATGTTTTGTTTTTAATAGTTATTGGTATGGAGTTCCAAAATTTAGGCCCTAAGTACATGAAACTGTTTTGATCTTGTTTTCGGTGTCTTAAAGGAATTACATAATTATCTTTTGCTGAGTGTCTTGTGTTATAATTATGCCTATCACGAACAAGTTGGTAATTTCCAATCAGTAAAAGAGGAGTTTCATTGTTGTGCAACTTAAACATATGCTTTCCAAGTTCTTAATGTTGTAGTTCATTTAGTTTTAATATTTTGTGTTTTTTATATATAAGGTGTTTAACTTTGTATGTCTATTTGCAAATGTTATACAACGAACTGCGCGGTTATTTAAGACATTGAGTTTATGTAAGTCACTTTTATAGACTGAGGCCCAGAGAGTTATTGCATATGATAGTTTTGATTTAATGAGTGCATTATATAGTATTTTTAGAAGATTTTTTGAAAGGATTACCTGCTCAACATACCTGCATTTGGATCTACGATTTTGAAAATCTTTTACAGAATTTTATGTGAACCACACTTTCATGCCGTAAAAAGTATTTGCTTCTATAACATGTTTCAATAATAGAAGTGGGACACCAAATTCTATTGGAAAGCAAAACGTTTTGCATTTTTAGTTATGTCTTATTCTCAACCACTTTCACTGTTTCCGTAACCTGTCCTTCCGGCGCTCTGTGCGTTAGTTTACCTGTCACTCCCTAACGAAGGCACCTGCCGTAGTATACAAACGCGAAACTAATATTATAACGGGAAAATGCGGTGGTTCTATGTCTTGCTGCTTCCTGTTGTTGAAATGCGTTTTTCTTGAAGGTCATCAGACAGCGGCAGCAATGAGGTTGATTTTCATCGATACTCCACGTGTTTAGTTCTTTCGCAAACCGACATGGTCACTTTAAGAGAAGGACCGGAATGTAATGTCGACACTGTTTCCAAACAAGCTGAAGTTGAGTGCTCCACGAAGGTTAGAACAATTTAGTTGCGTTCGGCTAATTTGTCAAATTATGTGAAAGTTACTTCTGGCCCTACCGTTTCTATGCAAGTTAAACATTGCTTACGCAGTCACGTAGATTAACAGCGCACTCACCTTGATCCTCTGCAGACACATCAGTGCAGCTTTCCGTTCGTTTTGCAAGTGTTACTCAACCGCTTTTATTTTTTCTGCCACTGGCATTCCGCCGCTCTATGCGTAAATTTGCAGAGCGGCGGAAGGTCAGTTGTAGAAACACGAAAAGTGGTTGAGAAACACTTTCCTAGCCCGCAACGTTGCACCGTGCTAAGGTCGAAGTTATTCTCGTTTCTTCGGTATATATTAGGCCTGCAGTTGTCTTGACTGTGGCTGTGCAAAATAACAGTATCGGCCGGCGTGGATAAATGATGCTTTAAAAGAGTGAAGCACTAAAGTACCGATGCACTTTAATGAGGGCAATGAAGACGATTGATAGCTTTTTTCATCAAGACTGTTTTAGCGCGTGTTGAAAAATAGCACCTTTGATGCACACTACATTTTATCACCTAAGGGCGGAAATATTTGTGATTTCTGAGCAATTGACTTTTGTAATAAATGTCATGTGCCGAAAATACCAGTATTTTTTGTTTTTATGCAACCCTGTACTGTTGCAGACATGGAGTAAAATTTGCGACTGCTTTGTTCTAACGAATGCTGTTTGAGTTGTCTCGTATCAAGCTTTGCTGTTTTCGTTAGCCCACCAACTCTCCACAGGATTTCTGCCTTTGCAAAAACTCGCCTCACTTTTGCGCAGAGTGAGACTGCCAGTTCAGTGAACTGGAACAAAAATGAGGCTGGTCCTAACCTTCTTTTCGTCATGCTGAAGACCCAGCTGCTTAAGGTATTACTAGAAAAAAAATGTTTGTACTTTATTTGTGCGTAAAATGTTGAGAATAACCTGCGTTTTGGTTTTATTGTTCTATTGCAAGGCTGCCCAACTCGCGGCCCCCGAGGCCCGCGATGTAATAAGTTCGTAAGCAGACTTTTTAAATTTTTAGTATTTCTATAGGCTCAAGTATATTTGCCATCAATACACACCAAAATTATACCTGTTGTTTCTGTTATGGGCCTACCGACCATAAACTTGTATAACAAACGCTTCGAAAATACAGTTAACCTCGGTTAATCCGGATTCGATTTGACCGACAATTTTATCCGGTTTAGGCGAAGATCCGGATTAACCGAAGATGGTTGTTTCTTGCCTGACGTCACCTAAGTACTGAGATATCGGTAAAAATTACTTAAATTGAACATATTTACGACCCAACAGCAGACTTTTGCAGAAGCAAAAAGAATTTATTGATGCATTTACAATGGTAGATCAGGCTAGTAACCGCCATATCCAATTGGTTATGAACAATCTTAATATCATAATTTGGATTACTTGGCTGCGAAAAAATCTGGGATTTCGGACTGACGCAGAGATTTCTGCGACTGGTCTATAAGCAGTCACTCTGTTTGGAAGGTAATGCCCTCCAGGCATCTTACCGAGTACAGTACACTCAGGGATAATGCTCTACACACGCACACTCAACACTGATCAACAGACTGAAACCGTGGTGCGGAGCAGTGTTGCCACTATGTATTAACAAGTTTCCCTTACAATAAGAATGCAAAATCCCTACATTTCCCTACACAATCTGAAACAAAAAACGCAATAATCTTTACCTACAACATCTGGTCTTGAAACACGACATACTATAAAGTTAAACGTTGCAACATTAAGAGTGCAAGATCAAAATTACACCTGTAAAACAAGCATCATTACACTTACAGAAAGCACCATTGCATAAAAACATGTCACTTTTTTTGAAAAAAAAATATCTCAATGTCTTCTAAGACTTGCCAGCACCTTTCGCAACAAATCTTAAGAACAACGCTTGCAACTCTCCAGTTGGTTGCAATTGACAAAGAAAAAGTCTCAGTGATAGAACCAACAGCTTCAGAATTTTCCAATTTTTCGAAATATGCTTTCTTTGCTTTAACTTGTAAATGCATAACTCTTTGGTTGACTTCAAAGTTACCTGGAAAATTCTCACTAGACTTAATTACTGCTCCCAAACTGCACACAGCCGAACAATCCCTCAGCTTGTTTTTATTGTTATTCAAGCCGGAGAAAGTTCTTTCAAAATCAGCAGTACTTTTGAGGTAATGCAGTTATAGCTAAACACATTGCATATCATAACAATTGTACTTTTCACTGTACAGTACTTTTACTGCAGTATTTGCAAATTGGAATAGACTACACCTAGTAGGCTGAGCCTTGGCTTTCACTCAGAATGCAATTCTAGCCACCAGAAAACTTGGCCACACTGCACTCCTTGCGTCAAAAGTAACCCAGTACCACTAGGACTTATTGCCTTCTAAAGCGGAAAAAACGCATTTTCCAGTACGTTTTGCAAGAGCACTAATAACAAATTGTTGACCAAACACGTCCGTGAAGTATCACAAAGGTAGAAACAAAGCGATAAAAATTCTAAACACAAAAATCCCTACGGATCCCTACAAAATGGCGATTTTTCCCGTAGGGATTCCTTACTCCCTACAAAAGCCTAAAAATCCCTACTGTAGAGATTTTTCCCTACGAGTGGCAACACTGGTGCGGCGGCGTGCCTTGCGCGTTATGTTCAACATGATAAGCAATGCCCGTGTGTGACGCAATAATCGTCTCTACGATTAGTTGAATGTTGCACGCAGTTGCGGCCGTTGTTATGATAATTCTAAACGCTCGTTGGTGATCGTGAGCACGCTTGTGTTGCGTCGTAAAGCTGCCGAATCTTTCCTAAAGACAAAAATCCGGATTACGAGATGTGAGATGAGCAGATTTTATCCGGTATTGGCGAAGATCCGGATTAAAAAATCCGGATAAACCGAAGATTTTTATAAAGAAAAACGTAAGAAATCATTCGTACCACCAGTTTTATCCGGTGTTGGCGAAGATCCGGATTAACCGAGGATTACTGTATGTCAATATTTTAGATGTGGTTTACATCCATACAAGCTGGTAACACTGCGTGCAACCATAGGACTCATTATCACCTCGTGTTATCGCATAAAACTTATCAAAATCAAGGGATTTGTTACGTTACAAAAACGTTTGTGGCCCGCAATAAATTTGCTCATGTGAAAGTGGCCCGCAACACTAAAAAGGTTGGGCAGGCCTGTTCTATTTGTTATACTGTAGTTCTTGAACGATTGCTAGTATTTATAAATTTTTCACATTCATCCAAAACTCCGCCGTCTTTCTTTGAAATGATTGTTGTGTTTCAAGTGTTCGGGCGCTGCATCGTTCACCCTCACCGCCCTTCTCTTTGGTGTGGGCAGCGAGCCGCAAGAACGTCACGTACAGTTTCGAGACGAAGCCGCTTCCACGTACCACTTCGCATACCCAGGAATGCTGCTGGAAGTGCTGACGGACGCCGGTGAGTCACCCACTGAGCAAATTTTTTTGGTCAAGAGGACAACGTTAATGAGTAACGCGTTATGCAACGACCTCCGGGCTCTTCCCGCCTTCCACTAATAAATCTCCAGTGCGATTATTATGTGCTGTCCTTGCAAGAAATTTGCGAACGGAACGACAATTGCTGACCTTTGTGATGTTACGCGTGAAAACTGCGTTTTGGTTATTATGTAAGAACTGCGTTTTGCTTTTTTATGTGAGGAAAAAATGACCTGCTCAAAAACTTTCCCTGCTTCTTTGCAGTTTTTATAGCTTTGTTTTTGTTTAATTGTCTGTACGTTGCCAGCAATGCCTTCAAAACAGTTGTCTTTTATTTAAGTCATTTATTACTTACATCCTAACTTTTATATTGTTCAAAATTTAGAACAACGCAGAGCTTTGCAATCAGATACCAGCTGCACGATAAACACTTGCGAAATCAAGATAATACAGGTGAAGTCTGAGCCGAGACCTCTATCTATATAAACCGTCGGTGATTTCTTGAACTGTCGCTTCTTTGTTTCAAATCGTTACCTTTCAACGTAAAGTGTAGTTTATTTTGGTCGAAACTGTAAATCCAATGGCTGAGCTGGGTTTGTTCATACGTGGAAATCATTACCAGCCTTTCATCGCCGAATGCGCGGAAACTGATGGTGTCAGATTATAGCAACGTACTGTATGTCTTGACTGATTTCACTGTATTTTTTTTCGGGGGGAGGACAGGATGTCACTGATCTTGACTCATGCTTCGACGCAGAAGAAGCGCGATCGTTTCACGCGGCTGCTTCCAAACTCTGGGGTGTGACGTACTTCAGTCGCGGATTGGACCCGGTGAGATATATCTGTGTCGTTGTTCTGACGTCGTATCACGTCCTTGTGCTTGACCAATCGGATGCCGTGGGTTCACAGCAGTAGCGCTTCGAACGCTCCCGGCACAGGTTTGTCAAATCGTCTCGGCTCGCAGGTGCGCAGAGTGAGCGACGTCGTTGTCCTCCCCACCACATTCGGGAAAAAGCGACTGGTGGCCGTTCGTGGGGTGGTCACCAATCGCATCCCCTACAAGGAAGAGACGCTCCTCGGCTTCGACCATTTAAACTTCCGAGTGGATCTTAGCGATGATAATGGGTTTGTGTGCAGTTGTTTTTATGTAGTTCGTTGCAGGCGTAAGTGTCTGTAAAAAGCGTGCACCTTTCAAAACAAGGTTTCGGTTTCAGCGTCAATGGCCCGAAACTGTCGGTCTACATTGCTTCGAAATGTTCCACCCTTCCGCCGCTTGCTCTCCTGCCGGGAATCCAAGTAACGTTCTTCAGAGTCAAACTGATCGTATCCAGCAAGGTATGGTTCGTAGTGTCTGACGTTGCAACGCCTGTCAGCAAGAATGGTGTCTATCTGTCCTGTGGTCATTTTAAAACCGAGCTGCAAAGAGTTATATCAACTTCTTTTTTAAACTTTAATTAACGTTGCAATTTTGAAAAAAAGCTTGAAGAGGAACGAAATTCATTTCACTGCTCCTGATTGGAAGTGCCTGCTACGCACGAACCATTTGCATTGTTTCAAACGTTTGAATTCAATCAACTTCACATCGTATGTGTTCTCTTCGCAAGCAACCATGCCATGCAGTTTAATTCTTATGCTGTGTCTATGCAAGCTTGAGTTTTTGCTGCTCCGCTAGGCCCTCCAACGGGATGTGGCCTACGCCTCCTCAAACAATCTGGTGAAGGACCCTTCTAAATTTATTCTGCTGCATCTTGCCCGCGTTTAAGTATCACTTTCCGCTTTGTTGCACCGCAGGGTTTCGTCTACTGCAAATATACGCCGACGTCTTTTCACATCATCGAAAAGCAGAAGCTTGTTACAAGTAAAGACCGAAGCAAGTCTGTGCAAAGGCAGGTTACTTGTGTGGTCTTACATATTTGGGGCTTTATATTGCTTGTCGGTTTTGTTTTCGCCTTTCCTAATTCTAATTTTTTCCAGTTTACATCATGGGAGCAATAGTTACGTTCCGGCCGAAATCGTCGAATCACCCTGTGGCGGAAAAGATTCCGATCATTTGAGAAATCATGCTGAACCAGACCTGCTGCTTGTCGACATTTCGCGTAAGTGGTTAGCGTACAATTCGGGTCACACGGTATGGCTACATTTGTTATGATGTAACGGACCTCTGATAGTCTATTTTTTGCTTCATGTGGCAAAGTGGCTCAAGCACATTCTAGTACGGTGTATATTTTGTAGCGTCTGCTAACGTATTTCCTGGTCGTTCCAGGAACATTTCTCTGCGACATCTACTCCAGTCTTTTGACAAACTACGAAAAAAGTATTGTCAAGTTAAAGGTGAGTCGATTTTACAAAAGACAATTGAAGGTTTTGCAACACTTGTTGTGATAATACAACTTTTAGTTTACACCATAACGGTTGATGGCTGTGGCCTGAGGTGAAACCAGCTGTAATGATGCAAGAACGCAGTTGTTAGTCTGGTGTGTCAGGGCAAGTCCAATGGCCGGAAAATTTGGTTTGGTCTTGGCAAAATTCACTCCGCGTTATACAGGGAGACAGTGACTGGCTTGTCTTGCAGCAGAAAAATTTTAATCACTGCTCTGGCTTAAAATTTTTTTCAGAATAAATTATGCATACAGAGATTGAACATGAACACCCGTTTATAAAAAAAATTGGCTAGTCGGTAGCGCTACAGCGCATTGCTATTAAAAATCAGCTTTAAAGAATATTCCATGCGCAAAACCACACGTTCAATTCAGTATTATTTCGTTTTACATGTAAAACTTTTGCAAGATGTCTTGTTAAATGCAACGCGTGTATAAATGTGGCGAGCTTGCATACGTGTTTCCAAAGTCTTTGGCGACTGGACTTTCAAATAGCAACGCGTGGCATTTCAGTATTGACTGAGGTGTGTCATATACCTGGTTTGGAGGGAAAAATCCAAAGCGTATTTGGGTACGAGATCTGAGTTACTATAGCAACCAGTAATTCGAGTTGAACTATTGCAATGTTTTGTTCTTCTCACTCGTTCAGCCAAGCTTCAGTTCGTCCAAAGCCGTTTAGACTAACACTTTGTTTGCAGCAAACAAGGGGTGAAGGCGATGCTTTTTACTTCTTGCATATGCCATAAGCTTGTGGAATTGAACAGACCCTATCGTACGTTACAGATCTAAAACTTTTTTATTGCAGTTGACATTGTGTCTATTACCATATGCTATTTAATTTAGATACATTTAGGTTTACGAAATCGAAGCAGGTTCTGATTACATGAAATGTTGTTGGACAACTAAAAATCGCTCTCAAGCAATGCAGAAATCCGTAAAAGGTTCCTTTCATTAACTTGCGATGACTTCACAAAAGCATGAAGAGTTGCCATGATGATGCGGCTCTTTATGCGGAATTTCTTGTGCACTGTTTAAGAGATGAGCGAAATGTCTTGGACTTTTTTAAATTTATTTTGCGGCAAGAGAGACTGTTCTTTTAAGCGCTATAATTTGTACCTAATCTTCAGGCGCAAGTTACTCGTGTCCTCAGCGTTCGCGTCGCTATTGTTTGCGCCGCATGTGGGCGTGAAAAATCCTTTTCCTGCCCATGCTGGGCGAAATCGTCCAAAGGTGGGTGTCTTATATGCTCCTGAGCGGTAGATAATGTGGTTATGTGAACTGTACGAGTCAGCACAATACAAGCAAATGATTATTAACCGTTGTTGACCGTATTCAGTAAATTTCGGTATGAATAACACAGCATCTTACTTGTTTGCAAAAATTGTCGAACAGCCGTAGAAATTATGTAATTTCGTAAATTTTGAGTTGCCCATTATGCTGTTTTTCTAATCTAGTTGGCTCAAAAGTTTGTTGGATCAAACTGTAACAGTAAAATATTGTTCAATCGGGAAGGGTATTTACTTTCTTGTCTAATGCAAAAATAAAGAAGAAAGAGTAACAGCCAAGTACGCATGTCAAAAACTAAAACGGTGCTGTTGACACTGTACCTTTAGTACTCTGTACTGTATTTGTTCATTTATAGAAGAGCGCAGTGCTGAAAAAAACATTTCTCTCGAAAATAAAACTGTGTAGTTTACGTGCAAAAAACGCGTTGTGCTGGTGGACAATTCGTACTTCCCACGTTGCGGACAGGTTTCGCTTACAATGACGTTAGAGAAGAATATTCAGCCTTCTTTCGAGCGAAAGCAATCATCACGGATGGATCTGGTCGGGCAAGTACAACTGAGTGGATGCTTGTGGTTATTGTGACATACCTTGATTTGTGTGATTCATTTTGCAAAAAATATTTGCAAGTTTCGGGTGAAAGATAACTGTTTGTTGCTGGGGTATGTCATTATCTTTCACTGAAGAATGGTGCGTCACTTACATCGGCGTGAGTCTCAGATGTCATAGGAAAGCATGAAATACCCTTCTTAGGTGATGTATTAGTAAATGCTTGCCTCTCACAGACCGCCCTGAGTTAAAAGTTGAACTTTTACGTCACTGTTTTCACCAAGTGTTGATTTAAGTTATTGCTTCTGGTAGTTTACCTGAGCATTCCTATATTTTGACTGATACTGGAGGTATGGGTTTTCAGTAAAAGACTGTTGATATTATTCTGCAAGTTGCTTAAGGTAGAGCAGGCTGGTGTGTGAATGTTATTGATGTTGTGTAAAAAGTGCCTAATTTAGGTAAAAACAGCTCACAATTTTAGTAAAGTTTGATTGAAATTTGTATCACGCAAAGTTTTTTTAAACCTTCTATGAAACAAGATTTTTCTTCACCGTGAAAAATATCTCAAATCGCTCAACTGTAAATACTATATGTAATGCACACAGCACTACACTGAAAATAACGAATTTCTCTTGATTATGTGCTTTTTTAAATGTTTAATGTCTTCATACGCATTTGTTGAAAATAGGCTGACAATTCAACCCGCTGTTGAAAATAGGCTAACAATTATTAATACACCTTCTAAGCCAGCGTGTCTCAAACTTTTCCATCTCGTGGATCCCAAGTCATATATTTACTATTTGCGGACCCACGAATACTCACAAACAATGAATAAACTAATCGTGGGTTTCACGGACCCCAGGATAGGAATCCCTGGTCTAAACATTCTTTATTCCATCTACTAATTCGCTCAGAACGGCTAACTCAAAAAACGAATAGTTGAAATATCATATTGTGAACGAAACTACTGCTGTGGAGCAGGGTCTCCAAACTTTTTTGTGCGAGGGCCACATAAGCTGTTACATAACAGTTCGAGGGCCGGGCATTTTATGTAATGTCATTGTTTCGGGTATGTTACATTCCACCAAATCAAGCATATTTTTCTTAAATATATTATTTTTCCTTATTTATTGAGAAATGTCTTTGCGGCCGGATGAAATAGCTTTGCGGGCCGGATTTGGCCCGCGGGCCGTAGTTTGGAGACCCTTGCTGTAGAATTTTCCGTGTTTGTTGACTTGATGGTTCATCTTCAGTCTATCTGCTACACAGGCGTGCCTTTATTTTGCACACCGCGACCGGGAATGCTTTTGCAAGCTGCTTGCTATCCACGAAGACGAATGGAACGACGTTGTCAGTTCGTTACGTCGGTCTGACTCGGGCGTTGTGAGGTGGGAAAACTCATAACTTCGCGAAATCTGATGAAGTTGCCCTGTTGGTTCAAACCGTTGCGGCTTTTGTAAATTGTGGAGTCGGATCTGTGCTGCAAGCGCTACAACTGATACATTCTTGTTTTTAAAAACAGGCTGTTTTTTGTTCCAAACAAAAAGTAGTTGCGGAATTGTTTCACGCAGGATGTGTAAACTGCTATTTTGCCTGAAGAAATCAGATTGCGCATATAAGATTTCTAAGTTGCTTCTCAAGAAATGTTTTGCTCTCTTGCAAGACCTTATTTCGTTGTTTGGCAGCTACGACTGCGATCGACATAATGGGAAACAACTTTTCAAACAGAACACAAGCCCAACAGACGCGTCTGGTAAGAACAAATTTGCGCACTTACTTCTGTATAACAGTGATTTACACCATGCGTATTCTTCATAACGGTTTTCGCAACCTCTTTTGGAAGATTTGCCCTGGAATTCGTGTTAATCTTGACACAATTCATTGTGCAGCTCAGATGACTTGGAATTTCTGCGCATTCATCATTTAAAACTGCGTAAACGTTTTTTTCACGCAGCCCAGTCTCTTTTCGTTGCTTTGATAAGTAGCGTCAACTGTGAAACGCACAGCGCTGTAGAGATCATTGCACGCCGCCAGTTCCCCACCAAGAAGCGTACCTGGGACGAGGATGAATATTTCGACGACATGATAGGTGAGAACTCCGCCTGATTTATTTTGCGTCTTATCGCTGTGCATTTGCTTGACTCGCCGTTCCATAAAGCTTTGACGATGTCTTTTTGCACTTTCCTTTACCGCAGGCGGGAAAATGGTGCAGTCCGCGTTCAAAGTGGGAACGGTGCCGCTGGAGGGCGGTGGAGAGTCTTCCATCCGTTCGCTGTCTCTTCGGCTCTTGAACTTCAACATCGTTACTGTTACGTGACAAAGTTATCCAGGCATCTTTCAACAGAACATACGACTCTGGTCACTGTACATGCTCAGATGCCAAGCGCCACAGAACTCTTCCTTCAAGGGAACCTGGTTTTCTACGAAAGATCGTCATTTGAAAAGTACTCGAACTCTGATTACGCTACTCGTGAATAAAACAGAGTTACGAATGCAAAATGCGGTTGACACTGAATCAACCCTTGATGATTCTCAAATCCCAACGTCAATGCATTCCTGAGCGCACTGTTTTTTCGATCAAAACGTTAATACTTTTCGTTTCGACAAGTGGAAAACTCCGAGCACGGGCTTTAAGCGAAAATATTGTCGAGTGTACACAACTTGCCAAGGGGTTCAATCATGATTTTATATCATTTTCATACGTTTGCATTTTTCTACGTTGGTCTGCCTTGTCAGTTACCTTCGTATACTGCCGATACCGATTTCCTGAATGATTTGTTTGTGAAGCTTTGCCGTCGTATCTGCGGCTGTAGTCAGGTCGATGTTTCTGTTGCTAATGATCGTATTGTGGTGTTGTACTCGAGTCGTCCTTTTCGTTTTTCACCATTTTATTTTTTTACGTCTGCGTTTTGATCCTAGTTGGCGATTCGTCGAAACACGTTTCAGGAGATTTAATGGAATGTGCTTTCTGCGCACCACATCGTAGTGAAGATGAGTTATGAGAGGAAAAGTTGTCGCCATCCGTTTTGTAAAAGTAAAAATCCTGGTGTTGAAATCTGTGTTGCCAAGATCAGCTGGCGAATGGGCAACTTGGAGAAAGGCGGGCACAGAGACATAACTTTTCACATGGGTTTTCAATCGTTTGTTAAAAATCTAAGCTGGCTGTAATGCTGAGTTCGCATTAACTTTTGAAAAACTGAGTGAAGCCCAGGTGTGTGGCCGTTCTCGACTGATCTTTGCGTCGTGTTCGAGAAAAGAAACAGATCCAGACACACTTGTATTTGTGGGTTTGGGTAGCTCCTTGCAAGTAAGCCACCGTGTGATTTATTTTTAATAATTACAGTACTATAGGTGCAGATTTTTACAAAAGTGCAATAACAGTTGAAAACTCAGGTTTGCTGCAGGTTTTCGAGAATCAGTCGCGTGGGCTCTGTTTTCGTGGCTTTGCGATGGTTCGGACTTGCGTTGCACATATTTGCTCAACTAACTAACCGCCACCAATGTGACGCGGTCGAATCAACCATCAAATTTTTTAAGGTTTTAAGTTTTCAGTGTAATTCGGATTCTGCAGACTAACAAGCCAAAACCGACCCAATAATCACATCACTGTTGCAACCAACGGATCTTAATCAATGCTCTCCCAAAAACTACGAATTTCGGGCGAATATTTTTAGACCTTCAAAAGTTTGCTCTTACGCAGTCATTTCGTTCAACCCCCCAAATCTTTGCAGGACGGTTGCGAATCTGAGCCACAATCCCTGTGCTTTGCAAGCGGTTTTTAAGTCTGGAACCGTTACTGGTGAACCACTATCGCTTTGGATGAAGCTATCAAGCTCAAGGGCTGGCTGAACGTATTTTACTGCAGGTAGTGGTGGTGGAGATGGGGTGCAACTGTTTGATTTGTCGAAAATTCGGGCATATCTGAAACAATTGGACACAGAAGTTTCGAAATTTTTAACAGTTGAGTTGAGTTGATTTTTTTGGCGATAATCAATATTCAGATAGAAAAAACACAAATCAGTGCAAGGACGCCAGGGCGTTGAATACTATTGAATATAGATTTCTTGGGCACTGAGTGTAGACATCAGTTTATTATGTCATACAAAACATCAAATATACTGTATATAAAATCAACAAACTATTTCTAGTAACTTCGTGTTTTAGTATGTGAGAGTTGATGAGTAACTGGCTTGCTTGAAAGTTAGGGCAAAAAGGCACTTCATATACCTGCTTTGCACACTGTTGGAATCGAGTATGCTGCAGGGCATCCTGCTTCATATTGATATACTAGAGTCCATGCCGTTTTTCATGATATTCGTGAGATAAAACTGATTTTGAAGCCATCATTTCGTCGCGGAAAAGCACTTTCAAAACTCCACTACAGCATGTGTATTCAGATGTTTGTGATAATATTGGATAAACTGCTTTTATCCACCAACTCTTGCGATCACTACGACAATAATTCAAAACAATGGTGTAGGAAGCATGTGCATGATTAGACGAAGACTGATTTTGATCATGTCGATTTAGTAAATATAATATTAACGTAGGCTATATTGCTTGGCTCAGAACAACCGCCTCCGATTATGCAATGTTTCTAAAATGAGTAATAGTAACAGGTCGTGTCCAGGTTTCCTCAATGCGCTTTTTGTTAGAAAACTTAGATACTGGCAGACCCGCGACCAGGGGGGCGAAGCCCACCCTAGAAAAATATTCGCCTCCCCTGGAAAAATGTGTTGGACATAGTTTAAAACTATTGGACATAGTTTCAAAAATTTGGGTTCCTCTCAGAAAACTCTTCGCCCCCCTAGTGTTCCAAACTGGTTACGGGCCTGGATACTGGGTATTTTGTGCTTCACTGCATGTAACTGAGTTCATGTCTGACTTACTTGCATTTTCCTGTCCCTAATGCTTGGCAGATGCTTTCGCCACACTCTCGCCGAACCGTTTGCTTGAATCCCAGGTGCGTGACCAAGTTTTGTTTGTTGTGGTGGTCATAGAGAAGCGGGAACCACATTCATAAACGAAAAAAACGCTGTATCGAAAAAACTTCTAAGAGAAACAGTTTTCAGCCAAATGTCGAGTTGTCAGAAAAATCATACACTCAGTTTAACACCCACTTTTCCTCTGGGGAGGGTCGCGGGGAGCAGCCCGTGGAAGTCTCGAAACACCTCACGGTTTTCAGAAACCTCCGATGGCTTTGTTGACAAAGACCTGACCAAAGCAGTACGGCGATGTAATCATACTCATACCACCTGGTTTAGGTCGAACTCCGCACCGCTTTCCCTTTGTGGCAGCCACCATTTTTAGAGAGACTGAGACCTCGATTGAAGGAGCTACATTCGAGATAGTTAAACTACGAATCACTTAGGCTAAGCTAAAGGAATGCTAGCCTAGCTTCAGCGCTAGCGATGTTTTTATTCCTAGATTTCAGTGCTTTCGGTTTTCTTCTCGGCTTTTCGCATCGGGAATGTTTTCCGACTTCTACCGACATGTGACGAAAGTCACAACTTAGGTGTAGCCAGCAGGCCAAGTTTTTCCTGGGCATTCTGGTCACGTAGCCGAAACAACGTATCTGAGGTCTCTATTCGGAGAAGTGTCTCGACATTCAGTGCTTTACAAATTTCACAGCTGCGCGTTTTTTCGCGAATCGTCGCTCCGTAAACTTTTCGCAAAAATCCCATATCTGCCGCTTGTACTTGTGATTGCACGTTGTAGGCAGACAGCTGACAGCAGTGAAAGTTAAACAATTTTGCAGATTGTTTCATTTGGCCACAAATTGGAACTAGCAGCTTGAAGACAACACCCTCTAGTGGTTGAATGCAAATATCAGGGGTTTCAGGAAAATAAAACTGCACATTTCCAAATTTATCACAACATTTTTCCGCATGAATGTAGATCTTATCTCCGTTTCTGTGACTTCCAAAACTCTCCCAACGTAATACTGTGTTGTTCGCTCACTTTCAAATTCCACAAAAATGTGGTCGTCTGCTTTGATGTTATCAAGACTGACTGGTGTCTGTACGTAACTTTCAATATCTGAGAGTTAATCGCTGCTATCATCACATGGCGTTGTTTCATCTAAACCTATTTCATCTTCACTTGATGAGTCTGGTTCTGGGATCTTATTTTTCTTTTGAAACTTTATCAGGCCTGTAGCGGCTGGTTTCTTCCTCTTTCTTGTTCTGTGCTATATTTCTTCCATCATTTTTTTAACATGCGTCAGTGTATATCTCAGATTTTCCTTTTCTTTCTGTAGAACCCTCCTTCCTTGCTTCAAGTTGCCCAAATGGTCGTAGAGTTTCTGGGTGAACTAAAATTTGGTAAGTGTGACTGACGCTGAAGACGAAGGCACGTGTGTCTCCCCAAGCAGAGTTCAACTGGAGGTAGAGGTAGCAAGAGGGGTATCTGATTGTTGCACTTCTTCAAGTGATGTGTCCGATGGATCATCAGCAATGAAAGGGGCGTCAGGTTGTTGAACTTCTTGAATTGGTCGATTTGTCGCATATGTTGGCATGAACTCGTCTGCGTTTATAGCCACCCATCTGCAAAGGAATAGCCTACTATTTTAAGAGATAAAATAAATATCATTGATAATACAGTAGGTCTAACTTTCATATGACAGAATTATTATTACAGTAAAATGATTAAATGAAGGATTGTATAGGCCTACTCCGGAGCCTTGGGGTAAGTTGTCACACACTGTGACAACATACCCCAAGAGTGCTTTTGATTCAAAATTCCACATACAGGTCAACTCGTCTCTGACTTTTAATCAAGAAGTTAATCCATCTATTACTAATATTTGCCCTTATTAACAGCAGCAAAAACATTCCGTTAATGTTTTCCGTTAGCAAAAACATTCCGTTAGCAAAAACATTCCGTTAATGATTTTTTATACGATGCACATCTTCATCCAACTTTTTTATTCGATCGCTTCAAATGTCTGATGCTTTTTACAAATCTTCATTTTTCCTCAATTATTCAACACTCCTGTATGGAGAAAAAATGCAGT
>Ga0210059_1000671_pt1 | contig 45987 bp, 35 predicted proteins | sample Ectturendosymbi2_FD_188042 | JGI IMG/M metagenome (GOLD analysis project Ga0210059, IMG submission 188042) | Ecteinascidia turbinata endosymbiont from Florida, USA - Sample 2 (SPAdes) (version 2) | ecosystem: Host-associated > Tunicates > Ascidians > Unclassified | place: Key West, Florida... | reverse complement strand
TTTTACTTCAAAGGCTGACAAGCTCAAGGCAGGGCAAACCAGAGAAGGAATTCAGAAGACTGAACTCCCGAGTGGTCTGAGCGACCCTTATTTATAGTCGAAATGTGACGGTACGGTCATGTGACTACTTACCTCATAATCATGTGATAGGTCACAAGACTGGGGGCTTTAACCCATGATGTAAGAATGGCTTTATTTGATTGGTTAGCGATTATATCATAGTCACATGACATGTCACAAGACTGGGGGCGTATGCGTTTTGCTGGTCACATGACTCAGGACAGTACACGATAATTGAGATCATTGCACAATAATAGAAATTATATGCACGTTTTTGTTTTAGCCTTCTTCTAATCCTGGTTCTCTCTCCCATCTGGGTTAGGAGAGAGAATGAGTTTGCATGTTTGATTCCGCTTGTGTCTGCTCTCTCTCATTTGTTCTTAGGTTTGAAATGAGAGAGTTGCTTGTTCGTTATTTCCAGAAAATGGAAGATTTGTCAAAGTGAGAGAGGGCTATTTTGCATTGTTGATTCTCAGCAAATACAAGATTTTCATAACGAATATGTACAGACCATTATGTGTTTGCTACACTATCCAGTCCATCGACTTACCCACGGAGCACATGGCCTGACGGTTCTAGACGACGAGACAATCGAATGGCTGCTCAACACCTGCCCTGAGATTTAGTGTGACCTAGCGGTGGACTACAGAAGAACTCGCTCAAACGATGAAGAAACCTAGTGGATTTAATTGTAGCTTAATTCCACGTTTTGCTTGAAACTCACGTCATCGAACATTTTTGACAAGACGTTATCGCCTCTGGAATCAACGTACATCTTTTAACATGAATCTTGTTGGAAGTACTGGACTTGGTAGCATTGTACAGAGCTTGTACGAAAAACCTGTTGCGTCAAAGGACACGTTAGTAGAGTTTCTTGGAGATGTTTGATAGAAGCAGATGTGATGTTTTCATTGTGATCTGCCATTTGTTACACAGAATTAAGCCGTGCTTTTTACGCATTTTGCGCGTTATTCATATTTCATATAGGTGAAGCAAACTCAAATTTCATATCATATAAGTTTAAAAATTTCGCTATTTTATGTAGTTTTTGTCGATCGATCATTTCAAGTAGCAACAGCGTGTTCTGTGTCTTGCAAAACAAAACCTTGAGCTTCTACAAAGACCCCAAGTCCGTCTCAAACAGACTTTTGTAATTCAGTTTGCCTGGAATTTTGTAAATATCTCGAAGTGAAATGTGTTTTCCAACTTGTTTCTTTTGATCGTTATGCGCCGATAATTATCTGCTAAACATGCTGCGTGTGTTGGTGGCAACAAACCAAAACTTTGTCGCCTGCCTCGACAGCAGAGTTAACTTTCTTGCTGAAAGCTCAATACTAAGAACCTCATAACACAACTGAAAAGGTTGACCTTGTGGCGATGAGCTATGGCAACCTTGAAAGATTTTGTTTATTACATATTAAGCATGTTCGATGTTTCGAAACACGTCAGCCACGTAAGAAGCTGTTCTGCTATCAATTAGAAATATCGATGAAATATCGTGTCCAGCATCTTCGACCTCAGGTTTGAGATTTTGTGATTTCTTTGCAGCTTTCTCATCATTTGCAGAACTTCTCTTTCTGGGTTCCTCTTCGCGACACTCTCCAAAGTTTTCATAGGATAATCAACTCTTTCTTCATTATAATTTCCAATGCCGTTGCTTGCTGCGAATGCTGCTGCCGCCATTCCATTAGCATTCCTCGGAGCACTGTTCCTGTAAACGCAAGTGTAAAGGTTGCTATGCACTTCAGTAAATGCGTCAACTTTGAAAAAAAAACTTCCACCACCTTTTGAAATACTATACTGCGCTTTTAAGCTTATATTTTTGCACATGTCAACAACTTGAGAATATTCACACTTTTTCCAGTTTGAGATTGCAGTCGTGCGTCCACATTCAATCTCAAGACTTGCTGTAAATTTGATGCAAGTAAAGATTTGGTTTTGGTTTTGTTTCAAACTCAAGAAAGGAGTAGCCTAAAAGTCGTCCCTATAAACTTTTATCGCTGGACACTTAAACTTCTGCGATGAAAACCGTAATCACATTTACAAATTTCGTTCGCATTATGGGAACGCAAAGGGCAGGGATGTCACGCATGTAGCGGAAAAAAACTTAATAGTGGCAAAAATAAGAGAAATATAACTTTGTCACCATCCAGTAAGTTTATTTTAGCACTATAATATTTTTCGTTAATCAAGACAATTTGCATTAAACAATAGTTTGATATTTCCTGGTTCAAATAACCTTTCGAAGTTGTGTTAATAGTTCAGTCTTCATAGTGGATTTAATGCAAGATTGAGCGCAGGGCATTTTTGAAATTTGTCAAACGTCAAATTTCTGCCCCAAAACGCTAAAGATAGATGATATTGTTTAGGGGACTTTAAAATTACTAAAATTATTAATTGCGTCTCATCACGTGGTGGTGACGTTGAAGCCGAATGCAACCTTCAGGTGTATGTAGAAAAATGATTTTTGAACTTACGAACAGCGTACATGGGGGTCATTATAGAAAGCCAGGAAAAGGATCATGACTGAAATAGCAATTACAGGATGTTGAAATAATCAGAGCTGAGAAGAAAAATCCGCTTCGTATTCCTAACTCTCCGCCAATATGCCTGGCAGTTACCTGACAGCAAGCAGAAAATTATTTATTGGCAATATTACATTTGCTTGTGCAAATTTATTTTCGGTACACGAAAAGCGGAAGTGCTAAATAGCCTTATAACAAATACTACGGCCAAAGCAAACGATACTATGCACAGAATCTTGCTATGCACAGAAGATGATAACAGTTGTTATGGAAACGTTTGCAAGATGTCAGTTGTATCGTTTGCTTTGGCCGTAGTATTTGTTATAAAAATTTATTTTCCATGTTACATTTTGCTTGTGCAAAGTAAAACTGCATCAAAAAACTTATACCTGCAAAACTCAAAGTGTTGACATACGTTTAAAGTCTCACGTTGTACCTAACGTGAAAATCTTGAAAGAGCATGCATGGTTTGAAGCAATTTTGAATCGCATTTTTATGCCAAAGAAGTGGCTGCATAGTGGAAAGCAAAAGTTTTCGTTTGTCCATAAATCACGGCCTTGGCAGCAACACCAAGAAACACTGTTTTGAGAAACACTGTCTTGGCAGTGTTTCTCAAAACAACACCAAGAAACACTGTCTTGGCAGCAACACCAAGAAACACTGTTTCGAGAAACATTTTTTGGGGTGGAAAGGTTTCATGAACCTGTGACTGTTTTTGGAGAAACAAGCTTTTGAGTTAAAAAGAAATTCTACCGGCATGCGACGTAACATTCAGAAATAGAAAGTCATGAGCAAGATAAAAAAATGTCACACTGCAACAAATATACAAAAAGACCAAAAAGAGCTGAATTCATTAACAGCTGTGTATCTAAAGCATGTATGTTAAACATACACGTGCAACACATAATGCAACCTTAGATGTTCGAAGGGAACAGTTACATGGAATAGATGATTTTTACAATGAGGTATAGCGGTTGTACATAATGCAATGTTAATTACGAAAAAACATGCTGCCACACTGCAAAAACAGGTTGACAAATACATACTTTTGCTTGTTGCATCTGTTATTTCAATGTATTGCTGCATCTATATATTACTATTTTGTTAAATCTTTTTATGACTTTTCGGGTTTCCTAAACACCAGCCTAGGACATTGCTCTAAGCCTAAAACAACTGTGCCTCAATGCCGAGCTGTGCACTTGGCCAAACGTTGGTAGTTCAAACACATCTGTTTATGCTTTCATTCAAAAGATAAGGTTCAAAAGCCTATCACGGTTTGGAAATATTTTCATCATTTCTTGTTTGTTCAGTGAAGGATCGAGATGAAAAGGGAAACACACGAAAAGACTATGCATGGTGTTTATCAAATTATTGTCGCTCCCTTGTTTGGATTGCGTGATTACCGTCTCACAAGCAAATGTTGACATGTTATTGTCCGTGATTGATCTTTAATATAACAGCTTTGATTTGGTCGTTGGCCAGTCAACAAGGTTTGTGGATTTGCCGCGTATAGACGGCGTTCAATCGAATAAAACTATGAATTTACTTCAAATTTGCGTGAAATACGTCACATTCACCAAATACCGAAGAAAGCAGAATGTTATGCGATTTCGTCGTTTGCAAATATGTTGAAAGGAAATAGATCCACCGACAACAAAAACGTTATTGATTTATTGAAGTATTTAACAAAATGAAAACCCCATCATTTCAATAAATAAAATCGGTTGACAAAAATAATTGCACCATTTTTTTCTATCGGGGAACAGCTCAAATCTTTAAACAAAAAAATCCTATACCTGAAGAGATTTAGTTTTCTTATTGGAAGAGATATAGTCTGGTTGCAAAGGAACAAGTCCAGCAGGGTCATGATGGTCGGTTGAGCTGTCGTCCATTGATGTGTTTTAATGTTATGTTGCAAAGACGCTTAGTTTTGAGATGATGTTTTTTATGCATTATTATTAATGCGTGATTAGCGCGATTTCCGTGAAACCTTGGGCTGCATTTGTAACTTTAAGTCCTAATTCTATCAGGCCTTTAAATTGTGATTCAGCCTCCAATGCCATTGTAAAACGTTCTGTTTTGTCTGTTTTTATCAACCTGGGTCCTGCGTTGTGCAGAATGTGTGTGTTTGTACCATGGACTTCGAGTCTGCGAGCAAAACATACATTGCATTACTTCTCGAACTGTGGATTGAGCGGTGATGTGGTCAGCACCATTTACATTTGTTGATATGAGTTAGATAGCAATAGCAGTAGCGGCTAAAAACACGCTTCCAAAACTATTTATCGCTTTTTCTACAAACTTTACAACTGTCTTTTCGCATGATCTTTTCCACAACATTCACTATCTTTCTGTGCAAAGGTAAACGAAACAGATGTGATCGGTACAGTTAACAAAAAACGATTTTTTAGTATTATCGTCATTGTTTTTTAAGCACGGCGGTTGTTCCAGGTAAAAACTGTTGAATTTCTTCGTTAAAATAATAGGATAAAACGTGTTTGGCCAAACTAACGCATTTTGGTTTTTATTTTCATAATGTACTCAATTGTGAGTGGTAGCTTTCTCCAGCCCGAATTCCTTGAAATCACATGCAGTTCGTACATTTTCGTTTCACATTTTTCTGCATTTTAACAAATTCTTTACCTGAAAAACATGTTTGAGAATGAACCTGTGCTGTTGTCCTCAAAATCCATTTCATTGTTTGCCGCATTTGCTTGAGGTTGCATCGGGATCTTCGTGTAAGAAAAATTTTTATAAGAAGATTTTAAAACAACTACAACATTTACTTAACCTTCCGCGTTTCGAGCAAATGCGTGCACCATTATCACGAATTCACAGATTTTAAGTGATGCCTCAAACTGTAATCACTGTCTTTGTGAAAGATAGATATAGTTTTGTGATCGATTAGTAAACGTGTCATATTTTACCGCACTCTAAAGTTAAAATTGATTTATCTTTCATCATGTCTTCAAAAAGTTGACAGTTGCTTTTCACTTTCATTTTTAATATTTCACTTCAGTGGTTTGTTTTGTAATCTGCAACACCACTGCTATCACGAATAATCGCCAAATAAGTTTTATTTCACAGAAGAATTATTTTACATTACGATCATGATCAGGCTATCTTGATATTTGACAGTAGTGTTAGAATAATACACACGTTTGTAGCATAAGGCCTTTCTCTTACCAGACTAGAACTTCATGTAGTTTCAACATATACAAAAGCATCAATCAAAATCCATTTAAACATTTCCTATTATCATAACACTCAAACGTAATCCACAAACTTATTTTAAAATGGAAAAAAGTTTTTAACCATGGGGAAGCATAATCACACCCTGGGTAAAATTTTCAAGTGTAACTTTTCAAACAACGAGGAGTAAGATATTCAAAAATATGTTTAATATAAAGTGAAACATTGTTTCTTACATCATCGCTGATTTCGTATGCACGATTTCACAACCAATTTTTAAATTTGATTTTCATTTTCTCCGAAATATTGTTATTTGTTAACATGGTAACTTACTGGATGCGGTGGCTGCTCATTCTCAAAAAAAAAAGGAAGTCTTTCGGAAGGATGTGAAAGGATACTTGGTGCTGATGCTTGTAAGAAGAAAATAATGCTGAGCAAACTCTGAAGCTCCATTTTAGTTCTCAAGCAGTAGTTTTACACTTCTGTAACAAATGAACAAAACGTTATATGTATTTGCCTGAACTGAAAGGTATAAACTCATATAAAAGAATTTAATCAATGTTCAGCAGAAATGGTGTTCGATTTATGGTGCAGCAAAATATTAAATTAACATCTAATCTTATTAACATTTTCCAACTGTGGGTTAAGGTTACGTGATAGATATGTGAAATATGCTGCTTGATTTCATTTCAAATCTTTGACGAGGGGTCTAAAGATTTCAGGTTGACCAGACCTTTTAGGTTTTGCTAATGGTTTGAAATGCAAAATCAGTCAAAATCTTGTGATTTAAAATTAATACAGATCTTTGCAACATGTCATAATCTTTTTAGTGAGTGAATATTGTTTGTTTAAAAACATCTGATATCCGCTGGGCGACATGTGCAATGCGTTGTGTTTGGGTCTCTGTGGTGAATTTTAAAACAATTATCCAAAACGCAATTACGAATGCTTACTCAAGTAAGATCCTAATAACTATGCGGTACATTGCACAGCACATAGTTTGCCATCTTAACATCAAATCTTTGTGCTGTGAGAATATCACTGCGGAAATAAAGCACGCTTATAATGTAAGTTTGTTCATTACAAAACGAATCATTTACAATTGTTCATTTACCGAAAAATTTCAAATATACGTCATAAAGATTTTATTAGCTGCTTCAAGATCAAAACAATTTTTGTCCAAAAATATTTCTAACGAAGCTGCTGTTTTTGAAGTGACAAACACCCGAATATTATAGATATATAATCTCAGATGATGGAGAAAGTTTCGTTTCCACTTGTTAAAATTCATGGCACAACATTTTAAGGCAGCTTCAGATAAATAAATGCTTACCTGAAAAAACACACTTTGAACTTCTTAAAAAAATTGCCTTGATTCTTATATTCTTCGCACTTCCCGACAATTTTTTGTCGGATGAGTCACGTGTTGCTTTCGTTTGAGTTTCTGCAACCTTGTCTTGGAAATGATAATAAAACGTCAGGGACGCGTCTTATATCATGATCCGACTGGAAGTTACAATAATATCTATTGAAGGTTCCGGTGACGTTCTATTTGATCATATGCTCCGAGAGAAAACGAATCGAATGTTCTGTCTTCGTTCGACCTGCTTGGTTTTGTTTGCTTGAGCACGTCCACTACGTGAATTGTCTGAAACGAATTTATGTTCTCGTGGAGACAATTACCATAGAAGCGAGGCTATTGTTGGCAATAATCTGCAACGTTCTGCGTATGAAAAGACAAGAAGGGAGGCTGTACGTCAACGGAAAGAGGCACGCACTCAGGTTTTTAATCCAAAGCATTTTATATCGGTTCCAATGTTTGACTTGCGCGAGTGAAAAGAAATTGCAGGGAAACCGACACCTGCCCAGATGGTCGGACACACTTTCCAAAGCGTGTTTTTGTATTATTGTTCCCTTTGTTCGTATTCAATTTACATGCACTGTTGTAAAGCAACGAAAATAAGGAAAACTGGTTCTTTGCTTTGAGCATTCTCACATGTGCACAAGCATTTTGCCCCGTCACTTTCAGACATTTGCTATACAGGCGGATGCAATGAAAACAAACTTGCACAAGTGTGACATCAGAAGAAAGCAAATAAATTTTTGCAGGAAAAGATTGCCTGTAAATTTCTACAAACCCGGCAGTTGCTTGCTACATTGGAGGACTGTTCCATAACTTGAATCATTTTGCAACGGCAGACATTTCTGGGTCAACCACGTTGAGTCGTTTAATGAAATTCATTCTCTAAAATAGTTTTTCTTTTAAACGCACTATTCACGGACTTGATCAACTGTAGCTGAAATTTGCTCTTTACAGACCTTGTCCCTACTTTCTGGTCTGTTTTCTCGCATATATGTATTACGTGGGGCAAAAAATACGTGCGATTAAGTTCTGGAATAAAGCTATCGTTCTTTTGGCAGGTTTAGGCAGAAAACACCCCAGCTTCTTCCCTGCGTGGCAGGCAGGCCCGTAGCCATGGGGGCATTGGTGAGCAATGCCCCCCAAATACTTTTTGTCCCCCAAATTTTGTTGTGCCCAGAAAAATTCGTTTTAAACTGGTAACAAAAGCAAAAGTCTTGCCCCCTAAAAATATACTGAAGAATGGAACGCAAAATTTTGCCCCCAAACCTTAAAACCAGGCTACGGCCTTGACAACAGGGCTGCACAAGTTACAACCGCAAGAAAAAAATCTGTAGTTATCTGACGTTATTACATCGAAAATAGCTCGTGTAGGAATATCGTTCTGAATTTCTTGCTATGCGAGGCAGCATTTTGACATTTTCAAAACATTCAATATTTCGGTGATTTTTTTGGAATAGCAAGACACCGCTTCTGCCTCCAACAGATTTTTTCCGAAGTAACTTTCGCAAAATATTACATTCCGTGTTTTTATAAGTCACGTTACAATTAATAATTTCTCTTGATCCACTGGTTATGAAAGGCTTTCATCCTGAACATAATCCGATTTTTTACGCAATGATTATGAAAATTATATAAAAATCAGCAAAAAGTTACAACTTTCCACGTAACTGCACAGCTTGCCGCCATGTATTATTGCGTCATCTGCTAAGTTCTAAACTTTTTATCCTGAACCACTAGGACGACCGGGTACTTCATCTTCGCTGACGATGGAAAAGGTTGTTTATCGAAACCTTCAATATGATTTTATTTAAGTCATTGCTTGTCGCGCCATTGTTTCTTACATGTGTTCAAACAACCCTTGCTATGGTGAACGGTGCTGATGAAAATCAGGGCATTTTTTGTCAATTCCAGAAAGTTAGATTCAATACTACGTTTCATTTACTTTGAACAAACCTACGCGCAACATTGTATACAACAGATCAAATTACAAGCACATCATTTTGGACAAAGCTAGTCGAACATCCGCTCTGTTTCGATATTTTGGCTTAATTTTCACCAAACGTGAAAAACCAACGTCGCTTAAACACATCCGTAGCAGTGAAACTGAAAGGAAGGACATCTTTCGATGCCATCATAAGCCACAGTACTGCAAGTTTGTAGCTGAAAAACCCTGAAACAAGAAAGCTTTTCTTTTAAAACCTTCTTCGTTATTGACTTAGTTTAAGTCGGCTGAATAGATCTCTCATCCGTCCAGCTTTTTTTGCTCACATTACCTATTCTTGTCTCTAAAGCAGTGACACTCAACCCTTTTTGGCCCATCATTTCAAAATATATCCGATAAACCGCTTTGATATGCTGACACCTCACGAACAACTAGTTGAAACTGGATTGCACATACATAGGACAGTGAACTCAAGGGCATGTTCGGTCTTAGCTTAGTCCTTAATAAAAGTCCTGTGGACCACTAGGAATTCCAGGTGGACCACCCGTGGTCCACTGCAGCACGTGAAATCAATGCTCCAAAGTTATAGTTAACATGTGCTTTTCTATTGTTCTGTTGACTTTGGAAACTGTGAAGTAACAATGACGATTGACAACCCACTTCAGTTATGTAACAATGACCTTTGATAGCACCGTGACGCTTTTGCTCAAAATGTCCAAGTAAGTTGGACTACTCAAGAATACAAAACAGCAAATAGCAACGGGAGAGGTTAGTATTATTGCTTTATTGCGGACATATTTTCAAAGTGTTCATCATTTTGAATTTATCAAAGTTTTTTGGTCACTTTACGGACACCCCCAAACACTAGTTTTTTCACCCCCTGTGGTCCGCGGATGGCGGATCCCACTTTGAGAACATTAATACATCAACTGCTGCTTATCAGGATTCCATGAAACCGAACTGGGTCCTGTAATAAAGAATTGCGCTGAAAGCCGAGCATCGTGAGGGCACCCGGCCCGCGATTCCTCACACATATCCCTTTGTGAAAAAAGACTGATGTAAAATTTGTTTTAAAAATACAATAAAAACAAAAATATTTCCCCCTTAAAAATGTATTCCCCCCAAGCCTTAAAACATAGCTACGGGCCTGCTGGAATGTCCTTCCGAAAACTATTGAGTTTGGACAACTGATTTCATCGCGTAATAGGCATCTACAAACTTGATCCTCTCATGCACGGAATATCTTCTGCTTGATCCACTGAAGGTCGAAAATAAATCCTTTTAGCTTTAACTAAAATTTACCCCGAAAGCAGAAACATGGGTTAATTTAATATGAAATGAAAGCGATAATAAAATGGATACATCTTGTTTGGACTACCCCGTATAACTAATAAACGTCATTATTCTTCATTCTTTATACATTATTGTGCAAAACTTTGTAGGACGGAATTGTTAGCTGTATTGCATGACATAACACCGTATTTTAAATGACAACAAACAAAGTTGTAGTATTGCATGTACGAACGGCATAGGAACGAATTTTGATAATGAATGAGATGCACGCGGTAACTGAGTTCTCACCAGTTGTGCATGAGAAGGCCAGTCTAATTTACTGTCAATAAGGACGCTTAGGTATTTGCAGGAACCGAGTTTGCTAAAAAAATTTGGCGGGACAAACCTTTATTGTTTAAAATTGGCAAAATGGGGGACACATTATGGAATTTATATATTTTGGTACGCCCATGATGGTGGTAGGTGCTACAGGTATATATCCAGCATTTAGCACTACATTTATTATGAAAACATATTCATTCTGAGGGTTGGGCTTAAATACACATAGCTATCAGTGATGGAGCCTCGAGACTTGGTCTCGAGGAGACCCATTTTTGCGAGTCTCGGTCTCGAAGGTTTCAAGTCTCGTCTCGGTCTCGGTCTTGAAGGCTACAGGTCTCGAGACTTTGAATATTGCAAATAAATGTTACAGCAAATTTTCTATATATCAAAAATTTTTGTTTCTTGTATTTGCAGGTAAGAAACATCCAAAACAGGTCGGAAAAATGCCAGAAATTTGAAAAAAATTTAACTTAGATGTGATGACTATCCTTTTTTTAGAAAATTGCGGCAAAATGCACAAATTTTGAAGTCTCGAGACTCGGTCTCAAATTTCAAGTCTCGAGTCTCGGGGTTTTTGATGAAGTCTCGGTCTCGAAGTTTTAACCAGGTGTGGGTCTCGAAGGTTACGGTCTCGACTACATCACTGATAGTTATGCTCAAAAATTGTGATAATCAATTCAAATTTGGTCAGTTCCGAAATAAAATGCACTGCTACTAAAAACCACAAGACCACACAGATCAAATCAAATACAAGCCACAAGTTCTTTTGATAAATACTAGCAGTGGAAGCCAGGCGCGTAGTCAGAAATTTTGATAGGGGGGCAAACAACAACCGAGTTTCAACATTTAAATATTTTAATGCCTGTTTTCAAAGCATCATCCATGAGATGTGATTGTTTCTCGTATTTTCTCCTGAACAATTTTTTTCAGATTTAAGTCTGTGCTCATTGAATTGACAAGTTTTAAAAGTTTTGATAGTGAAGTTCCAAGCTTCTACTTTGGATCAATGTCACCATTTGCTCATAAACCTTTCCTGCAAAGTTTTTGATCATCCGTAAGATCTTTGGCTACGTTCAACGTATTCTGGAAAACCTTTGTAGCGACTTTAAGACTTTGCTAAATTTAACTGACTTCATTTAAATATAAAACGGAATTAAACTGTAAACATAATCCTAACCACAATATTGCAAAACTTATTGACCACGCACAGCTGCACGTAAAGATAGCTTAGCAGTGTACATGAAATTTGTACAAATCACAGGCTTCTAGAAAATACAATAACTTGTCTGCGGAAATTGAAGCCCTAATGGGAAAAATTCAAATTTAGTTTCGTTTTAGTCACATGAGTTTTGCCAACAAGACAGATTGCAAGCTCAGTGATGGATATTAAGGAAGGAATAGTGAGGCAGTCGCCTCAGGCCCCTCTATTTCAAAGACACCGTGCCCCAGTGGCGTAGCCAGCACAAAAATTTGGTGGGGACCAAAATGCCTGATTTTAGGCGAGTAACGTTATTTTGTTTAGAAAAACGCCTCTCAAAACACAAAATGACTATATTTCCTAAAAATTTGGGAGGCCATAGCCCCTTTGGCCCTCCCTGGCTACGCCTATGCCGTGCCCCCCTCTTGAGAGCTTTGCACTATGGTTTAGTCAAAAAGGTTATGTACCCCTTTAGAGCCACGCTTAAAGAAGCTCAGAAGCAAGTCATATGTTTTTCAAATTGAAGCAAAATTATGGGCAAATGTGCCAAAGGAGGCATCTTTCAAGTGTCCAGCCAGCTGCAAAACTACAAATTTTTGTTACTTTCGTATGTATATTATGCTCTTGAATTTACTTCATAAATTGAAATGTGAAACAAATTTAACTCTTTTATCCACGTAATCCTACATCTACCTTTCGCAATGGCGATGTTTTGGGGCCCCTTTCTGAGAGCTTGCCCCTAAATTTTAATATCCACCCCTATTCAAGTTATCTCAGTATCTGTAATTAATGGCAGTGTCAATTCCCTCAGCACTGACATAATAAAAAGCATCTTGCTACTTACTGTACGTTAGATTTTGCTGCTGACTCTTCTCTTTGCAGTTAAATGATTTAAAATCATTTGTGATGTAATATTGTTTGTGATGTAATATTGTTACTAACATTTATTCACCAAGCTTCAAACTTTCCTCTGTGACCAGAAATAACATTGCCTGATCATTTTTCTTTCGTTTCTGATGTAATAAACGCGTTTGAGGACAAAGCTTCAGCATTTATTGTTTCGAGTATTTAACGTGACGTTGCCTAGTTGTGGTCGTGCAAAAGTGCGACTTGTACTTTAACAATGTACTCGACCCAGTGATGTGGTGTAACGGTTTACCTCAAAGTTAATTGACCTGAGTAGTGTGTTGGTTCACCCATTGTCTTTGTTTTAGCAAGACAAACTGCACAAACCAATGTCTAGTCCTATTTTATGTCCGTACTCAAACCGAGGACGTAATAAGAATGATTGAGCAGGTAGAAAACCTACAGTACACCCAGAAATAAATTTTCTTGGTGCACACAATGATATTAAGATATGAATCTATAACAAGTCATACGTTCATAGATTCTATTTGAATATGAGCTGACGATGCCTACATCGTAGGCGAAATACATACTCTGTAAGATCTTAAAGTGTCTGATTCTTTGCTGAGAAAGGATTTCTTTCCATAGACAACGTTCATCGCAGTGTTGATGTTACCTTAGAAAATCCAAGAGTTGTTTTACCCAAAATATATAATGTTCCTGTTCTTACACTCAGAAAGACCGAAGGACATTTATTGTTGGTTTTGTAAAATCAGGTTTAATGCTACAGTTACCGTCAATCAGCATTGTCTTTGACGAATTAATAAACATCATATTCATAATCGGAATCATCTGAGTCCTCATTCCATTCTACTTCATCAGAGCTTTCTGTTTCAGAGGGCTCATCCAACAGCCAGGTTTCCAACCTCTTTTCTGAATAGATTGTGTGGAATTGCTGGCCCATCAAACCAGTTTGGTTGCAGCAGTCCTTCAATCGCAACACAACCATAATAATCAGTGGGCAACCAACCATTTCCAGGTTATGGTGATGAAGCACTTGAATGCATTCTATTTGTCAATTCGTGAATGCTTACTATTTTTCATCATGCACACATCAAAGGAGTTTATGTTGCAAAACAATATGATTTGCGAATTCTTTCAAGTGCTCTTCCGATAGAAATGTTTGACCTCCGGGGCAGAGAGCTGAAATAAGCGAAGGAATTGCTTCTGAATCACAGGGATATGTAGTACTCCGTTCTCCGTTCGTTCTAGATATCCCTTTAGAACTCCGTTCTAGATGTCCCTGCTGAATCATCACAGAAAATCCGTACAAAATTCTGTAAGGTTTGCAGGACATGTGGATAGAGTTCAAAATGTAGTCACGAACCACTTACGCACAATGTTTCGAAGTTGTATACACAAAGGCAACAGAACGCAATACTGCAGCCAGGATAAATTTGGATAAATCAACTGAAACCAATTCTTAATGCTTTCAGAAACCTTTTGCTACTGAGACAAGCAACAATCTGCTGACAGTAATATAACCCAGTTCCATCTCACATGGAAATGCACGAAAGATCAATCTTCCCACTTCTGCGACTGTTTCTTAGTTTCGAAATGAATTTTTCAACACCACGACCGCGGTCTGACTAAATTTCACGCAAGATCGGAGCAACCACTAGTGTGTGTCGTCATAAGCAACTCTAGTTTCCCGACCATCAAAAACAACAATATAGCTCATCATGCATTTAGGAAATACTGAATGCAGGCTAGAGAGTTTCTAAATTATCGTTTTACAAATTGCTGGCCGAAAGTTATCTACTTTATATGTCAACCAAATTAACTTAAACAGGAAATTAAGAAAAAAACTGGAGGGGTCAACCTAAAATATGGAGGGCCATGGCTCATCCAGGCCCCTTAGAATCGCCACTGCATTGATAAAGTACAAGTCGCAGTTTTGCACGACCACAACTGGGCAACGTCACGTTAAACACTCGAAACAATGAATGCTGACGCTTTGTCCTCAAACGCGTTTACTGCATCACAAACGAAAGAAAAATGATCAGGCAAGGTTATTTCTGGTCACAGATGAAAGTGTGAAGCTTGGTGAATAAATGTTATGGGCTACTGCCTTGCTCCTCCATTCACTTATTTCTGCAAACCGCGACGGTATCGCGATAACGCAATTTCAGAAACAGGTTGAAAAAATGACAGAACAGAAAACGGGTCGGTGGGTAAAGCAATTGTGTTCTTGTGCTTCCATTTCTATTTTTGGGATTCAAACCTTTGTTCGGGGTGCTAAGCCCCCAGCAGCTCCCCGTGGCGACGTGATCGGTCCTATAAACACTCTCATGCATCTGGCGCCCCTGGTTCCTTGGGTTTCAAGTGGTTATCTTCCCAGTTGATCTAGCTCAGTTTTGGTGTGGCCATTTTGGGGGCGTCTGGCGGGGTTGCCCCACCACTTAAAACGTCTGGCATTGGTCATTTGTTATTCGTGGGATTATGCTGGACATCTTACAACAGGTTATAAATGGTTACCTTTCCGCTGATCTAGCTCAATTTTGGGGGTGCAGTTAAACACCCCCCATGACCACACCCACCAGCTGTGACACGGCAGGCCACCTGTTCCTTGCACAGGAAGCCACACTAGATGATGTGATACCAGTAAAAATTGGTTACCTTTCCAGCCAACTTAGACACCCTGGGCTCCCGCTCTAATATAAAATGTAGCCTATATCACCGCCACATTCACGCATGTAGTTTTAGAACTGTGCAAAAACAAAAATCTACGATATTGATTTAAAGCTACGCTGACAGCGGAAACAAGGATATGTTATATTTGTAACACACACGGTGATCAAAGATAAATTTGCGATGGTCTTGAAATGAAGCTTACATAACTATTAGGTGGGATACAGCAAGCTGGTGCGCCAAAAACAGCTGCGAAAAGCGTTACTTCAATTGTTTTTACTTGCGGTCGTTGATTTCAGAAGGTCAGATACAAGTTTGTATTTGAAGTAGGATATGTGAGGCAGTTTCGTTGATTTGCACTGAAGTATTAATATTTTAGTTACCTGAAAATTTGAAATTGGGGGGACATTGCCCCCGTTTCCCCCTGGCTACGCGCCTGGTGGCAACCGTATTCTGATTTCAGGCTACAGACTAGTGCAGGAAGTTGTGATTGAACGAAGTTTATGCACACACCAATTCGGTGATTCAAATTAACTATCTCAATTATCAACAATCATGACAATTCAATTTTCATAGTAAATCCGTACGCTGTGTCTACAGATAATCCGGTGATAATGTTCATTTTTTTATTTGTTCCCTGACTTTATGCTGGGGAAACGTTTCCAACAGTAATGTAACCATGAAATTTGCACAACTACATTATTTTTATGACAAAAAATTGGGGGGATAAAAGATATTATGTCCTTCCCCTGTCCAAAAGTTGGGGGGACATGTCTCCCCAATCCCCCTCATAAACTCGGTCCCTGGGTATTTGACACATGTTTGACTCACGACATATCACATCATTTAATTTGACGGTTGGTGTCTCACTAATTACATACATTCAATTTTCGCGTGTTTGCAAGTCACTCAAGTGAAGTCTCACAGGAGAATCTCATTTTCTTGATGAACCGTGACATAATTCGCTGAACTTTTTTCCTCGGTATTTTTACACTTGTCGTTTGCAATCGTTTGTTCAACTGTGGGTTGCGAGGCGTTTATTGTGGGACGTTGGGTTACATTATAAGTCCATGGCATGAATACGAACCAAAGTTTGAAGCGTCTACCTGCAAACTTGAATGCGAACAATTTTCTAAGGAGTCACAAAGTACTTACGGATTAACTCTTGTGATATAAGAGGATTGGTTATATACACAAGTGTAGTTGGCTTTTAGTGATTTTTAGTTGTTTTGTGCATACTTTCTGCTAGAAGGTGCTTCTGAACAAAACAGCTTTCTTCATGAAACAGTTTTTCAAAGGAGGTCTCATCCATAGATTATCGCATACTGTGCTTTTCTTTCCGATAGTTATGGACTACGGTGACCTTAACGTACGCATAATAGCAAACAGACGTGTGGAACATACTTTCCTACGATTTTGGGAGTACAGTACATCAATTTTGACAAAGATCCCACATACAGATATCTCGACTAATCGTTTTTTAGTAATTCTAGGAATATGCGCAGCAAATCCAAAATTTAATGGGGTGTGACACAATGTTTTGGTGCAGCAAAATATTTTATCCATGAATAAAAACTCTCTGAAAAATGAGGTTCTCTTCGAGGCTAAAACATTTGTGTTATGAGAACGCTATTTTCAAAAAGGCTGGAAATAACCCGGATGTGGAGATCACCGTCCTGGCTGAATGGAAGCCGGTCCTGTCACCACGGGAGCTTAGCCCTCTCGATTTGGTGGACTTAGCCCCTAAATTGAAATATGAACTACTATAAATCGTGGAGTTTTGTCAATTTTTAGAATGTCAAGCCCCCCGCACAAACGCAGTGACCCCCTATTGAAGACTTTCTAGCGACGGTTCTGGTGGAAACTCGACTTTTGTCGATTAAACTCACTGTCGCAAAAACTCATTTTCACCCGTTTTATGCAACATATGCGCAAATGTTGCGAGTCGGTGATAAGAGAAACAACCGGAGGTGAAATAATCCCACCTGACGCTGGGTTAAGAAATTCTTTTGTAAGTTGTTAGTGCACGTTGAGCAGAAGGGACTATCGGTGTTATTGACGAGCACAGCGTTATTGAGTCTTCACGACGGTAAAGTCCAGCAGCAACTCATCAAACTTGCTTTTCTGCGAAAGGCCTCAGACATTCAGTGCAGGTCGATATTTTGCAACAAGGTTGGTTCTGGTTCTGTCTCGATGGGACAAATCCCGTTAAAGAACTGACTTAAAATAGAATTTATTTGCGTAAAAAAGCGGCATTGAACGGTTAACAAAAGTGTCGCATTTCAGCTATTAGCGGATTAAGAAACATATCGAAGTGCCTGCAACTGTGTGAGATTAGACGGTGGCCGGACAAATCGTCGACAAGATAAATTGCTTTCAGCAGGTGATGCACTTGTTTAGCAAGCTGCACCACAACGGACTTTTGTTAGTTTAGTTCTTATCCGTTCTTCTACTTCTTCCTCTGCTTCAATTTCAGCGAATCAGGCGGAACCAGACTTGTCACCGGAAACCGAACCCGTTGCCATTGTCGTCGTCATAAAGTTCCTCTGTGACCTCATCATCCACAACATCGTCTTGACCGTTCGAAATCACCTTGTTCGCGGGACCATTGTCATAGCCCTGTGCCCCCCTAACTGGGACCCCCACAGCTGTATGAACAGCTTCGATGGTGCGCATGTTTATGTAGTAGGACAGGTTGATGGTCGGAAGACGGCTTCGCAGATCTTGCATGTACTGGTAAGCCTGTGAGTGACACGTGCAACTTGTATAAACGACTATGTTACTTACAGAATATACGTCAGCACGCAAAACTGCACGAAAGGAACGTTTCAGCATTGTTAAGTGGAACACAGCCTGGCACAATAACAGGCAGGTACGTAATAAACCTACTCCAACCAATCAGAGACCACTTCGTGGGCCGAGACCTTCACATGGAACCATTCACGTTGTGGCCGGATGTGAAGCCAAGAGACATCCACTACTTACGTTTTCAGCTAAAAACTATCGTTACTACGAGATACAGAAAAAGTCACTTGATATATAAAAAAAAACATATTCGAAACTTTCTGCCAAACCAAATACAATTTATCGCTGGCGCTGCCGACGCATGTGACGCTGGGTTCACTGAGAATCTTCGATTTGAACAATTGACGGTCGATTGTTGCTAAGCAACGAACCTTGTCGAAGCTGTCTTGCGACGCGAAGTATTCCACAAGCATTCCATACACATCCCCGTATCGCACAGATGACTCCAGATCCTGTTCCTCGAGCAACACATGGCATTGTTTGACTGCCTCGCTCGGATCGCTTTCAAATAACCTGCGAAAGGAATGTTTGACGGTTGTCTACGTCACAATGCACAATCGAACAGGCTTTGTTCGGAAAACAAGCGCTCAGCAGAACAGCGCTTTTTGATCGCCCCAGCGCAATGACGTCAACGGACTCTGGTGACATCAAAGCAGGAGTAGCGAGTTCGGAAGTTAAACTTTGACCCCCGCCCCCCAAAAAAAACAAACGAGAAGTTAAATGTCAATTGGAAAGGTAGTTTTATCCTCAAATATGTCCACCAGCTTGTACAGCATTTCGATAAAATGTCGATCCCGACCGCCGGAGTTTTAGTTGATGCTGAACTTCTAACTTTGAAACTAGGATGTCAAGTTGCAATGTAGGTTGGGTCCGGACGCTATGATTGGGCTCAGAGTGGTTTGAGCATTAAACAAACTTAAGCTTTGAAATATAACACGTCGTTCGAAACCGGTGAACGATTTACTTCAGACTGAAGACAAAACAACAAAAATGCTTTGATACAAAACTGAAAGCTGAATGAGAACAGCAGTCGACGGTAGAAGATTGGAGAGGGGGGTGCGACTGGCCCCTCAGTGCAGTACCTCGACTGAATGGAGCGCTTCACCAGTGAACAATGTCAGCGACATACAGAACAAATTAACCGAAGATATATTTCACCTCCTGGTTTGTATAAACTTCTTGATCAGCGCAATGCGTGTTTTGATGTCCGTGATTTTCCCTTCTTGCTGCTGCCTGTCGGCCATCTTTGCTTTCGTCAGACACTTGAAAGCTTCAGTCAAAGCTCCAACAGCCTTCTCGTAGTTTTGATATTCGTCGATTTCCACCTTCAAAGCCAAACATCAGACGACCGTCAAAGTTGGACAGATACTGTTTGAAACTAAGGATTTATTTCAACTGGAGCCTCTGAATGAGATGTTGCTCAGTTTGAAAATCTGAAGCCAAAGGTGAAAAATTAAAAGAAAAAACTTGTTGACGACAAAAAATTCCTTGTTTTTTTCAGCCAAGCCAGTAGTTCGTCACAGGGCTACGTCACTCATCGTCACAAGGCTACATCACTCATTGTCACAGGGCTACGTCACCTGAGCACATGCGTCATAGAAACCAGCAAGCGAGTCCAACGCGCGACCCTTCGTATAGAAGTTGATGATTCCCTTCATTATGTTGGGATCTTTGCGCCAGTCCAGGGACTGGAGGTAATTCGCGGCCATGACGTAGATGTTCCTTGTCCGCGACACGCCGGCGAAAAACATGATCCGTTCCGTGTCGCCAGATTTCAACAGCGCCCTCATCGCCTGCGGAATATTTGCGGACGATGGTTGGCGAGATTCAAAATCTGTTGCTAGGCAACGGCAGACAACCTGACGTGGGGTGCTACACCTGTACTCGTTATATCTGCACGTTTATTTTTTCATTAAATCAAATATACGCTCATCAGCCAATCAGAAGTGGCTGAGGCAGCTTCTATCAGTTGTGAATAACTTCCACTGCTGATAAAAAAAGGGGGGAAGCAGCAAAATCCGGATTACAAACTGTTGTCGTGACAAATAATTCCCACGGGTTAAAACGAGTAATGGTAGCAGGGTCGATGCCGAGTCAATGGGTTTCGAGTACGCATTAATAGCAACAGTTTTCGAGACACTGATCCAGTGAAGTCGAGTCAGGTTCGGGTTCAGACCCGCACCACGAGTCGTACACAGATTGATGGCGAGCGCAGTCTTCGATGCGTATCTGAAGCCCACGGTGTAATGACTCGAGTATTTTTTCGCAGTTGGCGATTTGGGCAGCAAGGTGCTTAACAATAATTTAGTTGTTGGCCAGCGCAACTCGACGCGGGCGTTTATCTTCAGCCTGACACTCAAGTAAATGGCTATTTGGATAAATACCATATAACTTCAAAAGTTTTTGCGTTAACACTAATTTCACTGTTGTTTGCCAAAAGTACTCTGTTATTTAAATCAACGGACCGAGCAACCACAAGCCAAAACTTTTCAAATATAACTTCAGAAATGCTAAGCGTTTCTATAACCCTATTTGAATAAGAGCTGATGATGCCTACATAGTAGGCGAAATATATACTCTGTAAGATCTTAGTGTCTGATTCTTTGCTGAGAAAGGATTTCCTTCGATAGACAGTGTTTTTATAACATAGTTAAACCTGATACACAGTTCATTTACGTTCATTCTTTGGTCACTAACACACCACATCTGCATTCAATGCTTACAAACGTTTCTTTCAGACATGGCATAACAACTTTAAACATCAAAATAAACGAAGTCGACAAGAATCGGAAACATAAAAAGATTATGTAAATGAAAGAACTCAGAAAATCATCGTCTGGCCCAACCTTTTCCTTGTCACCAGCTTGCGTGTACTTCCTGCAGGCCAGGTGGTACTCCCCTTGCTTCATGCACAAGTCGGCGAGACGAAACAACAAGCGTTCTCTGTTGTGACAAAAGAGCTGTGTCGTTTTTTTACATGTAGCTTCAACAAAACCAGTAGAGAAATAAAAACAACGAATCATCAAAACGCAGGGAAACAAGTCCACCAACCTCTGTCCTTCGCTCATCGCATCTTTGGGAACAGTGAGTTTTTCAACCAGTTCTTCGTTCAACCGCACATCGTTGTTGCCACAGACTTGAATGGCTTCTTCAAACTGAAAGAAATGTCAGGATGGAATTTATTTCTTTATCAGTGATGCGCTTCACAAGCACCTTGTTGTGAGTGCGGTCATGGCCAACGGCCATGGAATCTTTGGGCAAATTTGCCATAATAAGATTCTGTGGCCAAGGCGGGTCTTCCGAAAGAAAGCCATCTACTTTGAGTTCAGATAAAACCCAAATCTACACTAAAAATACAAATTAAAGACGTTTCGGAATTTCTCCATCCATTACTAATCAATTCTAAACTTGTAACTGCAAATCTGCTGACAGTACACGGTTTAAGTCAGGGCTTCTCAACCGGGGGTAAATTTTACCTATCCTGGGGGTAAATTTAATGATGCTGTTGTACATTTTTCTACAGCGCTAGTGAGTAAACAAAAACACACGGGGTAAATTTTAAGTTAGGAAGCTGGCAAGGGGTAAACGGGAGAAAAAAGGTTGAGAACCTCTGGTTTAAGGGGACACGCGCCCGTAGCCCCGGGGGTTCCCCTTTGACGTCATGATACAAAGGTACAACAACATTCAACTATCATGGTTATCTATTTATGGCGAATATTTACCAATCACTAAAGTTTTTCTGAATCTGCCACGGCAGCTGCTTGCACAGAGCAGAACTTCAGGTTTGTTGCGATCAGTCCGAGGTACGAACATTCACACAGACCGTTCGTCACCATCGGCGATATGGTGTTGCGGGCAACCGGGTTATGTTCTTACTTTCATTGTGAACTTCTAATCTTGTTGAGACCTGATCTGTACTCGATTGTCCACAAGAGAAAATTAAAAGATATGGGCAACATTCAGGCCCGTAACCGTCTTGGGGCAGCAGGGAGGGCGAAGAGTTTTCTGAGGGGGCCCAAAAGTACGATTAGAAACGAAATAGTTTGAAACTATGTCTAACACATTTTTCCAGGAGGGCGAAGCCCCCCTTCGTTACGGGCCTGACAACATTGATTTGAGTCAGGTCTTACTTGTCTTCAGGCTACAGTGGAAGTAAGTGTCGACTGTACAAATTTTAAGAATGGACACCTGTTTGGTTTTGCTGAGAAGGCGTTTGTTCACAAAAATCTAAAGTTCGTTCTTGCAACGCAGCGACGAATTGCCGGTGAAACTTCTGCAAGCTCCAGCGCACAGTCGATCTCTACCTTGCCAGCGAGCACCAGCATCAGGACAGCACGGCCGTGCTGCGAGTGCTCCATGAAGAAGTCCGCGCATTTCTCGAGCAACACAGGATCCGTTGTTTCGTCCAGTTCTTGTGAAATCAATTCCAATGCTCCGAACTGTCGACTTTCGAAGGCGAGCTCCAGAGCTTTGGAGAAGTGGCCGGCCTGCGTGGGAACACAACACACGTTCAGACCAGGTTTGGTTTATATGGCAACTCATACCGTTGCTATGGTGACCGCGGTTATTTTCTAACACTGGGGCGGAAGCGATTAAAGGTGATGATGAAACTTTCAAGCAACGGTTATTTAAGTCTGTCTCGAATCAACGCAAAGTGTCAAAATTTCTCTGATTTCCTGTAAAAAATAAAGGAAAAAAACGACGACCAAAAAAAGGTCGTCGTTTTTTTCCGAAGCGGAAACAGAAATTTTCTTGACGCACCTTCACCCCCTCTTTCCCCCACACACACCTTCCTTTTGTCTGCAGCTGATCTGTTTTCCCTGGACACGGCCCAACAACAGGGACGCGTGGTCCCCTGTACCCCTTCTATGTCTCGCTGACCAACTTCGTGCGAAGGGTTTCAAAGTGGGAGGGACCTCACAATTTATCATGGCAGGGGGTGTGCTAAAAGGACCGGAGCCAGGGGGTGTGCTAAAAGGACCGGAGCCAGGGGGTATGCTAAAAGGACCGGAGCCAAGTAGTTGCACGCCAGTTAAAGCATTTCAAGCGCAATCAGTGTTTCATTTTCCAAACGACGAAAAGAAAACTTATTTCTTTCATAAAACTCAAAAACTCTTACGAATAAAGCAAATAAAGGACAGACTTGGCAACCGCAGTACAACTGATGGGAACTATTTTTAAGAGCAAAACATTTTTACTCTTCCTTTGTAGCTACAAAGAAAGCATCAATTAAAAAAGCAACACAAACAAATAACCTTGTGGTACAGCATAACAGCTTTGTCAAGAGTGTCTGGTTTATCCTCGTAATACATTGCTGCCTCGACCATATCTGACGGTGCGCTCAGCAAGGCGAGATTCATGAGCTGGTCTTCAAATCCGTGGTCCTGTTCAGAAACAGAGGCTGCGAGTCCAACAACTGGTTTCGTTTATTTTAAAGCCACAATAGCGTCCCTGGTCTCACGCAAAGCGGGCTGTGGTGATTAACGCATGAAGCAGGTCTGCACTGTGGGTCAACGAAAATGATTCTGCCTTTTACTGAACCCGTCAAGATGAGTATGGGCTTCAGGTTTAGCTTGGCTGACAATGACTTACCTTACATATCCTGATAGCGTTGCCGTACGCCATGGCGCGTGTGAAGAAATGTATGGCTTGCTTCACGTCATCGTTGTTCTCGAATTGTCTCGCCAGATGGTAGCACGCCGCCCTGTCGCCGGTCTCATTCGCAACGGCAGCCGCCTGCGTCAAACACACCAACACTTCAGGAGTGAAACATGGTTGCCATGGTACACTGCTGTTCTATCTGGTCTTTTGCATTCAGTGTTTTTGGTGAATCGTGGAAAACGAAACAAGAATATGTCGCTTGGCACAATCCCTTTATCAATGGCTGCTATTGATGATGGGGAAACTTCCAAAGGTTACACAAAGCAAATCGGTCTGAGAAGAAAAACTAATGAATATCTACGATCGCGATATTTCCTGCGGTACACAACAGTATTCAGACAAAAAAAAAATAATCAAAAACAACTAATACATACACTGTTGATTTCCCACTGAGTTCAGACAACAGTGCTTATCCGGCTAGACCGGTCTTATGACTGACACAACACGGTAACAACACAGAAACATATCACATGTTGACTTCTGTGTTTCTATCAATGTGCCCACCTTGTCAGGGTTCCCACAATAACAGTAGACTCTGACAAGCGACAGCGGGTCGGCAGCTTGCTGATAGAACTTCAGCGCTGTGTCCATGTCACCGGTCGACTCCATGTATTGCGCCCACCACTTCTTCAGCTTCCTGTGCACAGACAACAGTAGTTCATGAACAGCTGCGCGACGTGGAAAACAAGATATTCCATTTCACGAGAACTTACTTGTCTTTGCTCTTCATGATGTAGGTCTCGAGAATTTGCGGTTCATCAAACAACATCCGGGGAACTTCGAAGTAATGCGTTCCAGATTTTTCGTAACTAAACAATGCATGGAATAACCATTGGAATAACGAGAAAAGTTTTGTAAAGTCTAGAAAAGCGGTTGTTTTTTTGGTAAATTCAATTTAATCCGCGAACTATTAGCCCTAAAACCTGGGATCCGCGAGTTATAACTTCAACTTTATACGATAAGATTGGCAAACAAAACTTAGGTATCCCGTGGCATGGGGAAACAATTAGATAATTTACATTTCGCTGCTTCCGAATCTGCAATTAAAATACCCTTTTACGTCAGGTTTTCAAGACATTGCATTTCATGTTCTAATCTCAAATTATTTTTACAAACAATTTTTCCCATATGCGTAGCAGCAGGCAGTTTTGGGGGGGAGCAACGGATGTTTTGCTCAAATTTCCCCAAAAAACTTTGAAATCAATCAAAACGCAAAACGTGAAAAAACTTGAGCTTACTTAGGAATGGCGCTTGCTGTGTCGCCGGAAGCTTCCAACTGTTTGGCGTAATTATAAAATGTTGAACGTAAGTGGATCCTGTCGAACTGTTCTGCTGTTTCCAACGCCTAAGAAATAAATGTTTCCAATATCGTCACTTTAGTAGCCTATTGCAGTAAAAAGAAAATTCTCATCAAGGTTGTTGTCAGAACATAAGAAACACGAGTCCATCAAAATGAATAAAACTACATGGTTGAATGACCACGACATGACTGTTCTGACCACAACATGTCCACCTGGCGAACACTGAGCTTTCTGCGTTTTGTGCAGTGAGTAGACACTGGACCCAAGTCTGGATTGGGGGAAAGGATTTAGAATGCGAACGCACAATAACAAATAATGGCAATAAAAAAGCACCAATCATCATCACAACGCGTCGGATGTTCTTGCTTTGCTCGCTGCAGAAAATAATGGCTTTTTCCACGTCATAATGTTAATGAATCGCAGTTATCGCTGCGATGTCAGTAAAAACTATGTTGTGATATACAAAGATGGTCACTACTCATCTGTTCTGGTCGGATACTACCTGAACCCTTTAGCACTTAGACCACTAAGCTAACGCGGACACATTTCAAAGGGTATGCAAATTGTCAACTTAGGTGAAGGCTGAACATACGTTTCCCACTTGTTGGTTATTATCTGCTGCTCAAGCACCACAGTCGCGTGAGCACCACAAACAGGAGAATATTATCGTTACAGTCAGCGCTTGCATACCAGAAGATCTTGTATGTTTTTTAATATCATCCAATCGTAACTTTTAAGCTCCGGTTTACAAGTGACATCCATATTCAAAAATTTAAGATTAGCGAATACAACAACTTTTTTTCATTTTTGTTGCATAAAATCGTCCACCAATCTCTTACTCTTGACATAAAACAGAGAGATAAACAAAACAAGCGCATCTACAGCAGTATGTGCAAATGGAACTTTGCACGGTAACAGGGTCGCGAAACGGACACAAGCAAAACGCACCTTCCCCCACTGGCCTGTGGCTTGGTAGAACAGATTTAACAAATCGTAACGTTGACAGTGTTTGTAGAGGTTTTCCGCTTCGTCCTGTTGAAATGAAGATGGAAGTGACGTACCAAATATAAGCAGCGCCGCCAGCACATGAGCACGTTCTTACGTTCATGCCAAGCTCGACAGCCAGTCGGGCGATGCGCGCGTCACGTTCTGGTTCCTTTTCGGCCTCTTTCAGGGCCCGTGCACCCCTTGCGTGGCCCATGTTGGCCAGACACACCTTGGCAACATCGAGCCGGCGTGATTTGACGCACATGCGGGCCATGCTCTCCCAAACCTTCTCTCTAGAAACAAATCAGACATTAGTCGCATCCAGTGAAGTGGGAAAACAAAGATGTTTGATTCAACTGCCGGCGAAACATCTGTAAAAACATTTTCGGTTATCGTTTGCAAGACTGTCCTGCACCCTCACCACTGATGGGCACCCCTCAAAAAGGTTGCGCATTTTTCTTATTATTTTTAAATCCAGATCGAGACAAGTTGAATGAAATCATCAGCGGCGGCAACCTGTGGCTGACCTGTTGCTTGACTCCATAGAGTTTCTTCAGCAATAAGAAAAACAAGAAGTGGAATCTTTGTAAATTTACCATTGGTGTAAAAACTACCATATTTGGTGCTCCACCACAACCTTTTCAAAGAGTTAAGAAAACCATACAAATGCTCAGGAGCGGGTGATTAAAGTCAATCATTTTGTACAAAATCAATAAAGTCGATGATCAAAGTCGCGTCCGTTCTTATGTTTTACTCGATTAGAGTTCAACGCGTGAAAGGTGCATCAAGTTGACCGACTCGACAATCTCACTCTTCGTTCTGAAGTTGCATGACGGTCAGTAATGGAGTGTAGCAGGTACAAGCTCTTGGCAGCTTGCAACGGTATGTTCGTTCGGGGCAACAACCACTATTTGCGGGTGGCGGGCTGCCACTGCACTGCAGCTGACGGGTAAACTCGTGTCATAGAGCCGACTCCACGATTCGAGTCAAAAGCAAAACTCAGCTGGAGTGCCCTTTCAACAAAACACGTCTGAGTGGTTGGTTTGCGAGACGTCCTGAGTTGCAAATGATGGTTCGACCAGTAACTCTGACCGGTCCTCAAAGTGAACTGAAGTGATTTAGGAATGACCACTGCTGGCGATGACTCAACGATGTCGTAGACGCACACGGATCACTAAGAGGTGGTGGTTGCGAAACAGATGGGGAGGATGCAACATCAAAAATCAGAAATGCAGCCAAAAAAAACTTAGTGAAAATTTTGAGAAGCGGCGGAAATTATTTTTTTAAAGTCATGACGTGGTTATGACCTCATAGGCAGCGAATCGCTGCACACAATTTGAAAATAAATTACAAAACGATTGGGTTTTCTTTGTTTATGGCAACTGAGCTGTGTCGTATGAAAGCAACTGATTTGTTTTACAGGAAAAAAAATCACTGGCTTGGATTCTCAAACTCCCAGTGATTGACCTGAAGCTCCCAACAAGACACGTACTTCCTCATGTGCACTGCCACAGCATCTCGCTTACAAACCCAGCATTCATTTTTGGTGAAACTCATGCTTTTAAAAGTTTTCACATACGCCAGGCCTGCCCAACCTTTTCAGTGTTGCGGGCCACTTTCACACGAGGAAATTTATTGCGGGCCACAAAGGTTTTTGTGACGTAACAAATCCCTTGATTTTGATAAGTTTCATGCGATAACACGAGGTGATATTGAGTCCTATAGTTGCACGCAGTGTTGCCAACTTGTATGGATGTAAACCAAATCTAAAAAACTGACATATTTTCGAAGCGTTTGTTATGCAAGTTTTTGAGTGGTAACCGAAACAACAGCTATAATTTTGGTGTGTTTTGATGGCAAATATACTTGAGCCAATCAAAAAATAAAAAAAAATTTAAAAAGTCTGCTTACGAACTTCTTACATCGCGGACCACTTAAAACAACTCGCGGGCCGCGGGTCGGGCAGGCTTGACATACGCAGTTGTGGTACCACTGGATCCACTGTAAGTTCATACAGACGTTGGGCAAACGAACTAACAACCAAACTGACAACCCCAGCTCTATATCGACTGTGACGTCACTGCACCAACTCTGCGCATGACCACGTCAGCGACAACAGCTGACGTGAGGCTGAAAACCCATTGAACCGTAAACGTTCCAACACTTGACAACGAAGTCAGCTCACCCTTTGATTAACTTGATCGATTTGAAAGCTTCGTCCATGTCCCCGATGGCGAGGTAATAAGAGAAGCTGAGCATAGCGCTGACTGAGGCTTCGTCGCTTTCATTCAAACCAACAAAGTCCCGCATCCTCTTCCGCAGAGACTTCGTCTGCAAGTAGTTTGATTAACGGATCACATTTGTTAAACAAAAGGCTTTCCATGAAACATGATTTCGTGAAGTTGAAGAAAACTACTAACAGGATGATTACACAGCGTACTTCTCTGTGACAAAGTGTGGTCTTTTCTTTGCTGAGTCATGCTCACAAATGTTTTTTTACTCGCTAGCTGACGCTTGCACTTATTTTCAACGACACTACTTTCCGGTTGGTATAGAACTTGAAAGCCACAATCGGCCGTGGTTTAAAGGTTGCCGAAGTGTCGCACAGTGCACGCAGAGCAGTTGTGCTTATACTGTATTGGCAAGGATTGTGGGCCACAGAACTATTAAGTGCCATGTAAACACGCCATGAAATTTGCAAAGTTTTGCTGTTCACGAAAGACATAAACATACTCTTCTACATTTATCCTCTTCGCCTTCTTGTGCTTCTGCATTGAGTTCTGAAGGTGACGCAGATGCATCCTGAGTGCAAAGAGCAAGATGACGATAACGAGGCTACATGAAAATGGAGAAGAACAGAGAAGACATCAAGCTACCCAACCTAGCATCATGCGTCCATTGAATAGTATGCTGACGAGTACCCATGCAACATCTGATCAAAACAATGACAAAGTGGCAACGACATTCTAATTTATTGCTGTATGATACGATGTCATTGATACAAATCAACAGGCCCGCAACCAGGGGGTGGGTCAACTGGGCAATTGCACCCCTCGAACTTTACAAAAACATGTTTATCCGTTAGGTACAAGGTACAATCATTTTGTCCCCCCGAAAATATCAGCTGGTTGCGGCCCTGCAAATCAACATCGCGGTAACGACACTACAGCCAAGTCCCAACTCTTTACGAGATTCCGGCCCCATCTACACCCACCAGAGATCCGGGCTCCACCCATCTAGACCCACCAGAGATCCGGGCTCCACCCATCTAGACCCACCAGGCGACATAAATACAACACATTCCACAAAAGTGGTGAAGAGAACATCACACCTTGGTTGAGGGGCACAGCAACGAAAACGTCACTAAAGTCATTATTACTCACAATAACCACTGCCAGAGGTTAACTGCTTTCACTCTGCCCGGGGGAGCTAGACAAGGTACGGTTACGTAATTGATTTGTGACATGCTTACTGACGCTCGCAGACAAACGATGACTGCGTATTTGCGGTTCGCCATTTAACCTTGACACCAGAATTGCAAGCGTGCGTTTTATTTACTGTAAATAAAACTATTTCTCAGATTCGTTTCTGTTATTTCCAGAAACCGTATTCGACGATTGATCTTTGATTTGGATGAAGCTTCTCTCATTCTGACAACAAGCGTTTGACCTGTTCCCCCCCCCCCATGCCCGGGACACCTCCTCCTGCTGGGAACAGGAGGCTGCAGGAGCGCACGGGATCGCATGGTTGTCAGGTGTGCGTTGGAAACCATGTGATTGTTTGACACCGGAAAGATCGTGGAACGCCGCACATCTGACAGCACTGCACCAAACGCATGACACTGCAATTCGCAGTACGACACTTAATTGTTTATGAATTATTTATTTACGGTAAATAATATCAAATGGCTCGCTGCGCCAGATGCATCTTTAAACTGAGAGGTGACTGAAAAACAGACGGCAACATAAAATACTTACAGACTTCGTAAAGTAGAAGTTCGGCACTTTCAGTCCGACAAGTTTTTCATAGTTGCTCGGTAAGTTGAAGGAATCGTGTAAAATGACGCCTTGGTCTTGCGTACAATAAAATGACGCAACCATGACGTTGTTCTGAAAAGAAAAAAATTATCAAACTATGAGACAAAGCTTTGCTTAAAAGCACAACTTTGGTTCGGACCAATAAAATATTTTCCCTGCTCTGCAGCGCTGTATGTATCGCATTTAAAACCACCTCCTAAAAACTGTTTTATTGCGTTTGTGATGACAGCTTACATTGCACGAGTGCATCACAAACATATTTATATTGTGTTACTGCATCACATGCACACGTGGATTGCATTAAGGCATCACAGATATAGTCGAGAACGGTTCGCAAAGGTACACAAGTTAATTTTGTCTTGTTGCAAAACTTACAGCATACCAAATGACACCACATCCTCCTACTGTTTTGATCGGAAAGCCCGACCGGCAAGTGCGCAAAGCTTCACACTGCGGCAGCAAGCAACAACAATAGAGTTCACCCAACGAGATCAATCCACGTACGCTAGTTATTATGTTCAATCGTTCACATGTTATTATCAGCAGTGATTACACGCCGCAATCACTCGATATTGCTTGTTCGTGCCACATATATGTGGTCTTGTTCTTCGCGCACATCCCGTTCGTGGTGAATCGCACATTCAACGCAACGCCAGCGGAGAGGTTGCAACGCTACACACAATTGTTTCATGGACAAGCCACGAACTCTCTACGCGATGGCCGAGCGGAAACACCCCCGTATTTGCCCTTCCACAAGTTTAGTGTCCCTGGGCCAGTCCACCAGAACTGCGAAGTGAAAACAGATAAATAACAAAACTATTTTTATTGTTTAGCTTCCAGAATCACTGCAACTTTAATAACAGCAATTAAACGTTGTCTGAAAGTACGACCGAATCTAAAAGTAAATACAAATTCAAGCAATAATAAATACCCCCTGCGGTTGAGGATCACTTGAACTGTGTTTGCGGAATGAAGCTTGTTCTGCTGCGATTTGCTTTTCCGACTGAGGAAGTAATTTCGCTTCACAGGAAAACATTCTGTTCTCGATCGCGTCCCAGCAGACACTGACAGGAATCCGTCCTGCGATTTCCAAAGCCGCGTCTGCCCTGCTCCTGATGAAGAACAGATCTTGATTTAAATCTGACATAACGGAGCCACCCGTTCACCAAAAGATGATAAGAAATAGATGCAATCCCCTGATCAGAAGACTTTGTTTCAGTCAACGTTTTATCAAAAAAAATTAAGTAAAAGCAAGAAGTAGAAGCAAGCAAGAATTCTAGTTGCACCAAGTATTGGAAGGGTAGAAATTTTTAATACGCAAAACTTTGAAGGGCATGGCCAGCGGCACGAAACTGGCCGTTGTATCCACACAACGAAAACGTATTTTACGTCAGTGTCTGCTGTTTAGATAATGCATTCTTACGTTTGTGAAGATCAGGCTCGCCAATAATTACCCATTTTGCAACTATTTTTTCTTACACACGCTTTTAATCGAGCGACAGAATAATCGTATTGCCATGAAAGGCAATGATGTGTTGGTGGGAACACCCACGAACAATTTAAACATTCTCATGAGTAGACTCTACCCAAAGCTGGTTTTCTTTTGCAACAATCACTTAAATGCGACACAAGAAACATGAAACAAGCTGACCAACCCTGCACGTAAAATCAAAAGCAGGCAGTGCATTTATTTTCATTACTGCGTAAGTTACAGGGCGTCTGAGATGGTAACAAAAGAATGAAATAAAAAAAACATAGAGATAACTAGTGTTGCACAGGCCCAACTCTTGCAAGATATGCATAATTTTTCTTAAAAATTGCCACACACTCTGGAAACTCAGGTGGTTTCAAGCATGCAATGTTTCTAACCATTCATTTTCACACCCGCTTTTCCTGTCGGGGGGGTCGCGGAGACAGCAGCCCTAAGAGGTTTGTTTGTGTTTCCAATGACGCTGTGGTGAAATCGTTTAGTACCAGATCACTGCGAATTGGACGTTACCAGCAAAGTGAGACTGCATTACATCAACAGTGGGATTCTTCACGAGCAACGTTCTTCAAACCAATCATAACTTACTCTTCCATGTCGCTTTTAGGGCCGGCATCATTTGTGAACTCATCCTGGTCGTCGTTCTTCCCAGATGAAAAATCGAAGCCGAAGACTTTATCGATTTCTGTGTCGTAAACCCAGACTCTCGAATCAGGCTGGTTGCTTTCCTGAAGAAAAGACATTAATTTTATTCTGAACGACGCACGGTTTTCTACAGCACCAGCATCAGGACTTGTGCGGCCGACCCGTGCAAGTGGAAAAATTGGGAAAACTTCGAAGTTTGACAAACTATCACAGGACAGATTAGGATTGAACCACATTGGATTTTTCATTTTATACTTTTCTTAGCAGAAGTCAAAGCAATTGTTTTCGGAGCGTTTCTTATGATTCTCCTTCAACTTGATACCTGCTGGCTGTCATACCAAAACGTAAAGCTTCAATTTCACTTTTCACTTTTCCCAAACACGCGGCGTTGAAATGGTACTGTATTTATCATTGAGTGAGACGCAAAAAATTCGCAAAGCACTTTTAGTAACACAACAGAACATCGACGAACTCCATTGCGTTTTTTTATGAAATATTATCAATTTTCTAAACTCCGTACTAAGCCATGCCGAATTCAGTTACTTGCCACGTAAAAACAACAAACTAGAAAAGATACCTTCAGTGAAAACTGATCAACGGCTTTCCATTATAACGTTTGAAAAAAGCAACTGTTACCTTGGTACCGAAGAACGCGACTTTGCTACCATTGTGGTTGCAGGAGACCATTTCAAATTTGCTGAAATCTTTGCAGCTTTCACTCATCGCTTTGCTGCTATAGAGCAATTTTGCGTCTCTGCAAAAAGTAACGGTTAAGCGAAACGTTTCAAAATATTTTTTTCAGTTAATCATGTCAAAATACTTTGTTCAGATGAAGCATGTAAAATTGATTTTCGATTGAATCACGTTCTGTAAAAATGCACTCAACAAAAGGTAAATTTCAACAAAAATTTCCAATTCTAAGAGGTACTAAAATTGTCTGCAACGTCTTATGGAGATTTGATTATATATTTATGGTCGTCTGGCATCCAACTAATCTGAAACATATCGAATCAATTGCATGCATAAAATTAAATTCACTAAAGCAAGGATTCGTTGATACGAATGAATGTTGGTGCACATACATAGGGATGGTAATACAATACATACATGTGAAAAGCAATAAATCGTTAAAAAAGAGTAAACTACCTTCTCGTCAAATCATAGACTTTAATAAACCCAGCAGTGGTCCCAACCACCATAAAATCTCCAGATATAGAAATAAGATCAGGGTCACCTTCATTTTCTTGGACATGAATTAATTGTTTCACAGTCCCCTGGAAACATTTAAAAAACAAAAACGATAAGAAAAAGGTAAAATGAAATGCGCTACAAAACCTTAACCAACTATTGTTTAGGTATATTTCGTAAAAACAAATTACAAATCATCCAGACGAAAAGTGAAAAAGTCGTCAGAATTTAGACAAAAGATTACCATTACGGAAACATCGCAACTGATTCTTTTGTTTGTAAAAAGGAGCTTGTCACAATCTCACAAGCAAAAGTGAACTAAGTGCGAACTTATTGGAACACTTTTTTCTGAATCGCCTCCAAGATCTCAAATCTGTGCAATAAAGTGCTGATCTATTTCACTGACCTAGGTATAAGATTAGCGACTATACTGCAATACTTTTAAATGACTGAAAATGACCAGCATTCTTAATCGCTTTTGTTACGACTAATATTGATTTTATATTTTGTGGCTGTTAAGTATCTGACGAACGTATTATAGCGTCGGGCCATGAGAGCACAAACATATTTTAACCTGGTTATACTGAACTTCTGTAGAGAGGAATTGCAAAAATGTTGAGATCGGCATTTTAACCTCTCTTCTGTTTAATTTTTGACCCTGCAACACCTGAAATTATAAGTTCTTCAGAACAAATAGCAACATACTATGTATATTCTGAGTGAAGCATTTTGCTCAGAAACATCATGTGCCTCAGAAGCAAGTTGAACAACTGTGAATTGCAAACTGAAACACACAAACCTGCAGCAAACCATTTCCGTTTCGATGAAAATAATAACGTGCAACACTGCAGCAGTATCACAAAACGCGAAAGTTCAAGAGCATATAATGCGTGGGAAGCTTGTTTGCGGCTGCTGATAAAGAGATTTATGTTGATGCAGTCATGATAGATGTTTGGATTTTTTGCCTGCTTCGCTTTCGCAAACACCAATACAAATGCAACAGCAAAGGAGTATATAGATTTCACCTGAAAATTCATGGCTTGAATTTTAGTTCGATCTTTTGAATCCACTGGTTGTTCAACGCAAAAAATGGTTTGGTCGTGCAGAGCTACAACGTTTGAATTGCACTTAAAAATACCTGCACAAAATAGAAAAGAGCACATGATCATAGAAAGAATGGATCAAAACCACACTATTACCACAACCATATTAGAATGCCCTTGTGGAAGAACACTAATGCATTCAAAGTGATTTAACACCTCAGCAACTGTTTTTTTAACCAACCAATAACACTGTGTTACAGCAACTTACCGTAGTCAACATTCAGAAATAAGTGACCAAAAGAACATAATTTAAACATGTACAACATTCTAAGCGAAGCAACTACTTCACAAAAAATTAATATTCGAAATAATATGTAACGCCACTTCACATTCGACGGGCTTTGAATGGATGAACAAATGAAACATAGGGTGCTTAGAGGAATGGGCAAGTTCACAGGAATTTCTATAAAAATAAATGCATGTCAAATCAAAAACTCAACATGTACCCTACCACACAAACTAAACAATTCTGATCTAAAAATGTCCTCAACAATTTTTTTTTTGAAAAAAAGTATCTGCTGAAACTTGTTTGTTTCATAGATAATTACAGTCTTGTTTACAAGATCCGGCTGCCGGTTATTGCAGTTTGTTAAATGTTTGCTGTCAAAGCTTACAATGTCTCTGAAAATAACTTCATTATGCCTTTTGTTGTAGCAGCATTTCATGCCTAAGACATGCACAAACCATCGTGGCCACAAAAACACTTTCGTGTTTTATGATCAAATCCGCAGCCGCCGGGTGCATTTGTAGATATCGTTCACAAGCAAGTTATCTTCGACAATGAAAAATAAAGTAATAGCTTGTATAAAGGAAGCCAGAAATGTTAAGTACCTAGAGCAGTTTGGGCACTTGGGGTCACTTCATAGACTGCAGCTTGTTTGCCATTCCACACAGCAATGTGACTCTGTAACAAAATCAAATACTATCATGTCGTTTGAAAATATTGAAATGACTTGAGTTCATCTGGCAGAGAAACCTGGGATGAAGTAACAAATAGCATTGCTCGAAGAAGCATTGCCCAGCATCTGAACCCAACAAAAGTCTCCAGACCGTAGTAGATTTTATTGCGAAATTGGTGCGTCGTGCAAAAGTCACGTCTGCCTTTTTTATAATTTTATAATTTACATTTTGTTAATTATTTACCAGGGTGTCTTCCTCGTAAATGATTTCCACAGAATTACACGGAATTAAATAAATTTTAAAGACTCTCATACTGCGTCCAAGTGAGGAAAATAATGTAAACACTAAAGATATTTAAAGAATCTATATTTTGCTAGTAGAAGTAGTGTGCTGGTTGTGTCCGCAAAAAAAACAACGAGATTCGGAAGTATCTACTGTAGATTTTATAATAGTTCTTGGAACCAATTTGAATGAATATACAAGCTTGAAAAAACGTTGCCAAAGTGTTTTGGCAAGTTGTGGTAGGCGGGACGTGCAGACGGCAAATAATTCAAGCACCACAGCGCCGATCGATTTTTAAAAAATCGTTCTTCAGCTCAGTGGTCTTTGAACTCTTTTGAACTCATAGGCATGCTACGTAACAATATCTCATCTTGACAACACGAAACAACCAGTTGTACTTTAAAAAATAAGACTTAAATTTTTCTACCAACACGTTAAATTATCATTACATCTAATGTTATCTAAATTAACATTGGAAACTCCACAGTAATAACCTCAATCTGTCAAAAATATTTGCGATGAAAAAACTCCAAAACCACATAGTATCTTTTCGCATTGAAAACGTCAGTACTTACACACGCAGCAGCAATTCCACTGAATCTCAAAGCTACTTCTATATCAACAGATTCTCCAAGTGCAGTTTCAGTTTCGGGCATGCGTACTGGTGACAGTCCAAGTCCTATTTCAAAAAGCATAAATGTTTTAGAGTCTTACAAAAAAAAACATTTAACAACAGCAACAAAGTAGAGTGAATGCAGTTTTGCGAATTGTGTCTTTGGACTATGTAAGGAAACGTGGCTAATTCTAAATTTCAAAAAAAACTTAGAGCAGCAAAAAACTAAACAACAGTACCAGGTAAGTCAGTTTGTGACGTTTTCTTTCCAATGAAATCGACGGAAACATGACTTGGTTCAGTTTGGATGACAGCCAGCGTTGCCGAGAGAGCATACTTTGGTTTCTCTTCAGTTAGCAACGTTACACCTTCTGCCAAACCAACTGCCAAAACTGGATGATTGAAGCACCACTGAAATAATAAAGACCACTCACTCAGTGGGATAGAGCACGCGCTACCGCAGCTGGTAGTTTGGGTTCGATTCCCAGTCGGGTCATATCGAAGACTTGGAAAACGGGACTTGCGACTTGTCCAGCCTCGCGCTCGGCGTTAATGGATGGATGCAAGGAAACAGCTCGGGCGCGGTGCTGTCATTGACTCGCCACCAGTTCAGTATTCACTGCGAAAGTAGCCGCGTGGCCCACGGCGCAAGTAACTGGAGATGGGCGCCGCAGACCACTCGTGACACTCCAAATTCAAATGTATATGCAAAAAAACAAAGTCGCAGAGTTCGTTGCTTTTGTGCAGAAGAGCTTGCCATGATAATGCATTTCAGTGATTTGTGCAAAGACAAGATAACACAAGTATCAAAAGAAACTGTGGTTAAACAAGAACGGCACACCTTATATTAAAATAATAATGAAAGATATGTGATGTTTATAACCACTATTATATACGAGCATACTCTTTCAAGAAATAACACAAGTTCATAACATTCATGTGTTTCCATATCAAAAACACCTGTTATCTTATTTATTGATGGATGCTGATGATGCATGAGCACATTTTTTCTGACACAACTTACACACATTGCACTGGATTTTATGAAGAAGGTTTGCATAAAACACAGTATGCAACATGTGATATGCTCACAAAGGCGAGAAATAAAAGCAATGGCTCTGAGATACGCCAACAGTACAACAACCACCATTCAACTGAAACGTTTGAATATTAATTGAATGGCATTGTTCAAAGCAGTTCTTATGAACGAAACACATTTAGCCCTGAGGTAAAAAAAACACGTTTCAAGCTTTGGATGGCTTCTAAAAACTAGGAAACGTTTGTACAATTTTCAACAATAAACTGGAATGTCTCCAATTCAGACATGTGGCCAAAGGAATTTTTATGAGAAGAAGCTTAGCCCAGGGTTCTCAGACATTTTCAAAAATCTTTTTCCATATTTTTCAATACCTTTCTCTTCATTTTCCAAATTTCTTAATCATGAAACTCAATTTTACACATTCCATAACACTGCATAAACAATGAAGTGCTTTGCCTTCAATAAAAATCTGCTCAGACGCTTGATGCTTCTGATTTCTTCGCCATTTAGAATTTCCATACTTTTTCAATACCTAATTGTACATTTTGGCCAAATTCAATGCTTTTCCAAGGTCTTGAAAACCAATTTTGAAATTCAATGCTTTCAACACTGTTTGGGAATCCTGTTAACGATACCTAACACCTATCTGCCATGGAACGCCATTTTGAATGAGCTAATAGAAAACACACCACAAAAGTTATTTTAAGTTGAATGAAGGCGTACTCTCAGTCTGCAAAGAAGCAATAAAATTCCAAGAAGGCAAAGTACCAGCAAATCATTCAAATGTATGACGAAGTATTTATGTTGTACTGCATTGGGATAATGTGGCATTTCCAAAGAGAAATGCTCTTATGGTTGTCAGTTTCAAACCAAAAAATGATGGATTGAACGTCTGTCATTAGTTCTCAATCAAAGTCTGAAACCAGATAAAAGTTGAAAGATGCACTTATATGCACACATATATTAATATGTGCTAATTCACAATTTTGCCAGTGTATGCATACCATGAGAGGTCCATGAGAGTATTCTGTTTTCACTGCAGGCTGCAGTTTCCAACTGTCTTCCAGCTCCAGTTGATTTGTCCCAGACATCACAATTGATTTCCAAATGGCCACTTGGCTTTCACTTGTCACAGCTGCGATTAAACCTACAATAGCAAAATAAAATAAAAGCTGCTTGAATGTCTAAATTAAATGCTGCAAAAGTTTTTGACTTATTCAACAGCAGTAAATTAACAATCGTTTTTTTAAAGCTAATGCACATTTTTCAATAGATCTATGTCAGATGTACTCAACAAAAACATTCATGCTACACTGGAATTGTGTGAACTGAATGAAGATGCACAGAAACAAGCAAAAGGGTAAAAATTAACTCATCTCATTCTCATTCCTTACTTGCTAACAGTGAAAGCCAACCTTTGTAACAACAATGGTGCATAATTCTAATGAACCTATTTGGCACAGTATGTGACTAATGATCTATTTACTTTCTTCAACTATTGCAGCTTACCCATGTTGGTATGCAAGAAGGCTGTACATGTGTGTAGCTTGCAAGATAAATTGCAAAATAATGGTAAACCCTCAAAACAATTTTAACCTGAGCTTGGATTACCAGGCTTTTTCATATTTTTTATATTGAATGACAAACCCTTACAACAATTTTAACCTGAGCTTGTATTACTAGGGCTTTTACAGTTTTATACTGGACTTTTTATATTAAACGATGCAGATAATCTAACAATGTATGGTTGCATGCTTTGATGCTGTCAGATTGTTTATATTCATCCTTATTCTTTGAACACTATAACCACATTTTACTTTGTGACTGAGTGCCCGAACGTTACAGTGTTAATTTGAGGATGTGTGCAAGCCACAACACATTTGCACTTCACCTTGCCTTGGCCAGGGTTGAACTCAGTGTTCTACTCTGGATGTAGTATTGTACCAAGTGTTTTGCAGGTTAGCAAACAATAGTGTTAAGGCCTGTAATCTTGTGGTTCTACCTCCAATGCTGTTATAAAATGTTCTGTGTCTGTTTTTATCAATCTGCATTGTGCAGACAGTGTGTGCTTGTGCTCTATGGACACATGTCCGGTACAAACATTAAAATAAATACAATAAATACAACTATTCTGACAAGCATGGTAGAAGGGAGCTATGATGTAAAGTATGCTGACCATGAGTGAAACAGAAGGAATGTTGATGAATCTGAATCCACATGAACACAACAGGCAACTGAGCAATTAGTTTCCAGAAACTTGTTTTGTTTTCCAGCTCAATATAAATGTTCACTGGTAAATTCATAAAATGTTAACACTTCGGGGCATGCCGCTGTCCACAGCACTACACCCACTGACTGACAATTAGGCTCACACTGAAAAAGATCTGGGTAAGATGAATCCACTGCAGCTGCATCAAATATATATCAAAAGCACCCATTTCTTTCAAGGTCAACTACAATGTTTTAATCTTTAAATCTGAATTATACAATTAAAATACTACAATAATTCAATGGGAAGGTTACAAAAAAATTTTTATTGGCCCCTGGGTTGCATTTCCAACATCATATGTGCAACTTCAGAGGCACAAATAAAGCAGATTTGTCTTTACAGCCAGAGGTTTCAATGTCAGCATAAGTGGTGCAGACAAGATTTGATTCTCCAAGACTGACACAAGCTTCAAACATCAAAGCTGGGCTTGGTCAAAAACGTGAGACTCAAGACCTGGATCTTTTACGTCATGTCTAGATACCCAAAGAGTTGTTTCTCAAATATCACACCTGTTTGCATTTGTTACTGCTTCAAAAAATATTGAGTATTTGTACTTACTTCCCAACAAGACTCAAAAAATTTTTCATATTTCTTACAAAATTGACACTAATCAGTCATCTTCTGCGACATGTTTAAAATTTGATATACTGTGCAAAATGTCAGGACCAAAATGGCACTGTGTATTTGAGACTAAAAGCATAGTACCTACATCCTTCCAGACTGGTAACTTAGTTCTTCAATACTTAAACCAAGGCACAAAAACAGGTTTATATGCAAATTTTAAGATCCATCACCTGTACACATTTCAAGATGTGAATTTTGAAGAAAACCAGTCTACGATATATTCATACTTCAATTTCAGCCTCAAAAACAGCAGTTTTCGGTTGCCTTACCAACGCCCTAGCTCCTCTGCCAATTGCGCTAGAGAGCTGTTCAAGGGCTCAAACGGATCGGCCAGTCTAGTAGATTGCACTCGAAAAAAAATTTTTGGTTGGGAGATGTGGATTTTCTGTGACTGACGTCATAAGTGAAGTAGTTTTAGGGTCATTTTGGCTCATGTTGCCTGGCCTAGGGCCCTACCGCTAGGCCAATGTGTTTCGCTGAAGTTTTCATTGGAAACTAGGCTCGAGTCAAAGTCTTTCGATCCTTTGATCGACTTTCTAGCGTTTCTGGTTCAAAAGTTATGATCTAAAATAAACAAATTAATTAATTATCTAATTAGCTAATTAGTCAAAAATTTTTACTAACTTACATCACAACTTTTGAACCCGAAACCCTAGCAGGTCATCCAAAGTATCAAAAGACTTGGATTGTAGCCTAGTTTCCAGTAAAAACTTCAGTGAAATACTACCACCTAACGGTTGGCGCCCAGGGCCGGGCAAAGTGGGCCAAGGTGGCCTAAAAGTCCTGAACTTATGACGCCACTCACAAAAAACCAGCACCCCCCAAGCAAAAAAATTTTTTTCAAGTGCACACTAGAAGACTTGCCGCATCTTTTGTGACTTTTAACATGTCTGTAGATCATACCTGACCGGGGAAATTCCTGCGCAAATCCACGTGCGTTTAGGCCTTTTTTTTCCGAAAATCCCCGAAACCAAGCGGACGCCAAAGAGTTAAGAAAGCAATTCTCAGATGAAAATGGTAAGAAAAAAAGGTAAAATAAAAAAGGTTGCTGATGATCATCCCATTCCTGGATGCATGTTCACATTAAATGTCAAAATTGTATCCACACATTTCATAGCCCAAAAATAGTTTAAGTGCATATTTTGAAGTAGAAGTGTTTTTCTTGTAAACACACAATTGGTAGTTGCAGTGCAACTTCACTGTCAAGGTCAACTGATAGCTAACTCAAAATGAACATTTCAGAATGAACATTTTGAAAATTGGAACCATTCCTACATTGTTGACTAATGTCTGATGTACTTAGATTGGAACTTGAAAGTTTAGTTACTAAAGCTAAAATGCTAATGGTCTAACAGAGGATGATCAACATAGAACAACTGCAACATTCAAAGCTTTTAGAATTTAGAGGTCATGAGAACAATGTCAGTTTTGTTTCAGAACATGATTAAACAGCTTCATTGAAAAAGTCTGGATATAGTTCAAGAAAACTATAGTACAACTAGTTTCTGTAGAAAAGGTTCTATATATCACAGAAAAACGATGCAAAATTAACAAGTTTTTCTAATGAAAATATAGAATTTGTGAAGCATACTACACTAATATAACATGACCAATTTGTAAGTAAACTGGATAAAAATTCATGCATGATGTCCACTCAACCATGCTACAAGTTCAAACACTTGGACTATGTTTGGACGGTTTATGATTTGCTTCAAAAAACTTTAATCAATTTACAGGCACAACAAAAAAATTTGAAATAATCCAAGCTCCTGAGGTATAACAAATTTCCTCATCCACACATGGGAAAAGAATGGATCACCTTTTGCTGGACAACAAGCTGCATTAATGATGGATTCTTCTTTTGTAAACCCAAGCGACTCGTCCAAACACAGTGTATAGTTGTCAGATGATACTAAGTCCAACAATCTAAACAGTTATCAAATGTTTATATTTGGTAATAACACAAATTAGAGCTAAGAGGCAAAATGAAAATGCACTATAGTGAACGGCATCAGCACCTCAGTTGCTGTGCCCTTTTTGATCAAGGTGCAAAGATGTGCACAAGCTGAATGACTGTAAATGAGCTTAAAGCATGGTTGTGTCCATTTATGGAATAACCAAGCCCTCGACAACATCAGTGAAATTACACACTTTAAAAAATGCATGCAACTTTCATTATGACTAAATGTGACAAAAGTTCTTTTTAGTGCTACTCATTTCAAAAAGCTAGCAAGGCTATCTAAGTCAATATAAGAATGGAAAAACTCCAGGTTGATAAAATAATAACTTGTTGCTATCATGCTATAAGGCCTTCTTAAAAAAGATCATATCAAACCTCAGTGATGCATCTGACGTTGCTGCTACAAGAAGAGACTCATTAGCCAAAGACAATTTAGCGCTACCATCTTTGCCACTGAAGTTCACTCTTGAAAGCTCTTCTGTTTGTCCATCTTCCTTCAGCTTGCATTTAATGACCTGAAATACATTTGCTTTACAGCATTTGGCATCAGGATTCATCTTTTCCATTAATTGGAAACAATCTTGAAGCAAGTTGGCAATGGCCCAATAAGTGAAACTACATCTGGGAAGTACAATTTGTGACAATGCGCTTTATAAATTCATCTCATGTGGATATCTCAGCGGATTAGCTTTACTTGTTTAGGTTTCAACATTCACGCACATTGGTAAGAAATAAACTATCACATGCATTGAAAATTTGATCCTATTGCTGTTCTTAAAATCTTATGCTATAGCTTTGTCTAATGCCATGGGTTATAGCTAACAATTCCATGCTACAGCAATTAAACATTTTGCACAATAATATATTAAGAAGAATGACATTTAGTAATTACATTGGCCACATTACTGCTTTATAAAAAATGTTAAGGTCTTTGAGTTAAATCATTTCTACTGGTATCAATTTGAATTGGTAAAATTTATACACAAACTCCATCATGGTGCCATGTGCAAAATCTATGACAATTTTTTCAAAGTTCTTCTTGTGTTCATTCTTGCCAAAGCAGATTTGCTAACAACCACAATTATTTCGTACAAGGGTTTCTACAAATATGGAAAAAGGGCTTTATATTTGTCTTAGAGGGGCTGCACTCTGGACAGAAATAGAACATAGTCTGAAAGGTTTGCCCAATGGCACCTTCTGTGAACAGTTTAAAATTTCTCTTCTCATAATAAGAGTAAGTTTGTTTTTATTTAACCATGTTTCAATATATGCCTTATTGTATTTACAAATCATGTAAAGCTTTTGTCTCAAAGAATATAAAGCTTTCATTTGCTTGCTTTTTCAGTCAACTGCCTGTTTTGTGCATATCATATTTTACATTGCAACCCTTGTCATGTGTTCCTGCATGGTTGGTTGTCTTTTTGCTGAGACATTTCGTTCATATGTCCCATACTAATATTAAACCTCGACGTAACAGAATTAACTAGTCTATCTTTTCAGGTATTATGACCAAATCGACTTAATTTTTTTCATTCATTAAAAAAAATTCAGTGTATGACCAAAAAACACTGTATTTGATAAAACCACATTTTAAAGCACATCGACTGGATAACTTAAAGTTTTTTTCGGTGTCCTTGCCACAAACTTGTTCTAGCAGTGTTTACAACTACACTGCTGTGCTTTATCGTAACAAACAAACTACTCTAACTTTATAGTCCATACCTAGAGACTTTCATGATACATGTTTAGAAATAGACATCTGACATTACCACCTATATATAGCAGAGAAGTTCTAACAATGGCATTTAGATGAGAAAGCATAGCTGTCTCCCATGTTTGATATACAAAACCCATTGCATTCATACTAACAAAACCAATTAAGGAATTCATTTGCAAAGTTCATTTGGAAAATTGTGGTTGCTTAATGTTAAAAATGCTGTGAAAGAATTTAAAGAGAGACTATGAAACAACTGCTCAAGTACTTCCTGCACAAACATTGCCAAAAAAATACCAAGAACTGTTCCACTAATTTTTTTCAGATAACAAACTTTAAACAGTGTGTGGTATTGCAACTATTGGTACAGAACAGTGCTTGATTGTTCACTGTGTTTAACATTGCTTGCGAAGTGTTGGCCTGTCACTGATTCATGGTCTTCTGTTTTGCGAATACCACAGGCTGTGGTAATGGTATTGCGTATCTTATGTTGCTGTGCTTAAGGCAAATTAAAGTAGCATTTCAGTTCATTAGACTATCATTGAAAGCTATGGTCTGATTGTTTTGTATCACTGCAAAGTGGCACAATGCAAAACTCTCCTATGTCACTACTTCTGCAGTTAGGATAAGTTCTTCAAGCCTCTCAACAAAAAATAAAAATAAATGGTGAAAACCTCAAATTACATTTTGTAGTGCAGCAAGTTCTTTTCTGAAGTATTTGGCTACTGCCCACATTTCCAAGAAATATGACACTTTATACCATAACAAGAAGGTGTCATCACTGACTGTCAAAGAGAATACTCAACTGCATTTTGTCTTTAACAATGAGCTTTAAAGACACATGCAGGCATAAGAACAGATGCATGTGGTGAAAAAGTGAGCAAAACCCTATGGCAGCATAAACAAACAAAATAGATGGTTTTATGAATATTATTATATTTCATAAATACATCATATCCAAACACATATTTAATTGTAAAACCACAAGTCTCCACCTTCCTAATGCCAACTATCCCAATCATGGGTGATAATATTAACACATCCAGAACACTTGCCTATTAGCTGAAATACATCCAAATTGCCTTTTACAAAAGTGCATATAAGTTACGACTTCACAAAAGCTTACCTTAACAGTCTATCAAAATTCATCAGAATCAAAATTTTACCTGCAAGTCATGTGAAATGGCAACCAACAGATTATGTCCTCGGCTGCATAATATTTGTTGAACTGCTGATTCGAAAGTAAAGCAGGCTGACTGTGTTCCTTCGTCATTGATTAAGTGGACAACACCTAAAAAGTTTATTCTGGGTAAGGAGAGTGAAGCTGCAAAAATACTAGAAGTTCAAGGTCTCACCTCAAAAATGAAGCACATTGCTATACCGTGCTCATATAAACAAGAGTCACAAATCAATTTAAAATGCTTATGTCAGCCTTTTTTACTTTTTTTTTATCACAACAGAGAGTTTAATCAAAATTGACTGTGTTGCAGTTTTTTAAAATAGTTCGAAGCAAAAGCTTCACCTCAAAAATTTTCTTTTTTTTTACAAAAACACTAAAAAATATCATTCATTTAAATGGCATCACGATGCTTGAATGATTTCTACCAGACACTTGTCTGTTCACAAGTGTAATGTGGAATCATCTTCCATACAGTAGATATTATAAAAGCACCATAACTAGGGATGCCCAAAGTAGAATAATTGCTTATTCTAGAATTATTCTAAAATTTATTTCCGAATCCAGAATTTCGAATCCTATTCTAGAATTCTCAACAAGATTTTTTTTACTTTTATTTTTATTGAAAATTTCATTGATAAAAATCACAGCAGTGAAGAATTGCAATGAAGAACATTGATTTCATCAATATGCTGTCCTGTCAGCCTTGTTCTGAGTTTGCCAATGGTTAATCCCGCTTTCGAGAACGAACGCTCAGAAGAAGCA
>Ga0210059_1000670_pt1 | contig 46022 bp, 25 predicted proteins | sample Ectturendosymbi2_FD_188042 | JGI IMG/M metagenome (GOLD analysis project Ga0210059, IMG submission 188042) | Ecteinascidia turbinata endosymbiont from Florida, USA - Sample 2 (SPAdes) (version 2) | ecosystem: Host-associated > Tunicates > Ascidians > Unclassified | place: Key West, Florida... | reverse complement strand
TGGTAGTGATGGTCCAGGGGGCAGTGATTATCCCGTACCACCTTTTAAGACATGCTTGCTTCATGGTTTGATGCAGCTGCAGTATATCGGAGACAGACTTAAGGAAGATGACGATAACCTTAACCCGGAGTCCGACATGCATGGTGTTTTCTTGAAGTTTGTAGATTATATATGTGATTATATGGTTATATATACGAGTATGCATTAATTCAAAAGCGCTAAGTATATACTGCACATTTTATATTCAGGGCCGCTTTACCCGCTCCGGTTGCCAGCCATCCTGTGCTGCTCCAGGCCCAGTGCACCACGACTGGCGAGACGAACGACGTCAGAACAGCGCAGTAAATCATGTAAGCAACAAACTCAGTTCTTTCCGCCATAGCTCCCGAAACAATAGTGCATGCTGTGGCGCTGAAGAAATACTGGAAGAACCATCGGGCAAAGTACGAATGTGTTGGTCCTCTTTCAGTCTGTTAAAACAAACATTTTTATATGTTTATTTGTTATCAGTTTAAGAAGGTCGGAAAACAGTTGTTTTCAAAAGAGCTCTGTGAAATTGAAGAAACCTGTACAAGATCTGGAATTTGATTCCTCGTCTGTCATCAAACGTGATTAAAGACATTACTCAACAGGTTTTTTATTTGTACAAGAGGTGTTGATGCCTGCTCAGCAGGCGAAATATATACTCTGATAAGGACATAGTGTACGATTCGTGGCTGTGAAAGGATTACTTTCGATATAAAGTTATTCAACAGACTGATGATTTAACCAAGCAAAACTATTGCCCAACGCTAAACCTCTTTTTCAGTTATAAAGACTCTTAGCCTTGAAACTGTCTGTTCTTTTGAGCAGCGAAAGGTGAGTTTGAGTGACACGCATTTTTGATTATGAGAAGAATATAAACTGTTTTAGATAAAAAATTCAACTCTACAACATCTGTACCGCTTACAATGTGAGTTCCATTGCTTTCATAGTTTATGTTGGTTGCAAAAAAATAATTGTGTCCAATGAATGCATTTCCAGGCTCGCCATATGCGAAAGGATAACCAACGGCATAATAACAGATCACTCCAATAACTGTAAGAAGTAAAGAATATCTTGAAGGCGAACAGGGAAAACTTTGTAAAAGTTGTAGGATGAAGCCATTGGTAAAAAAATACATATTTTCATTTCGGGGGGGGGCAATTTTCCTGAAATTTCATTCGATGACGTCATCGTGCTTATTCAACCGTGGTACAACTTTTTCGCAAACGGTCACATATAATAATACTGCATTATTGCCCATAGATACGAAGTCCATAGTACAAACACACAGAGTCTGCACAACGCTGGTTAATAAAAACAGACAAATCATAACGTTTTACAACAGCGTTGGAGGCTGAATCACCGGTGTCAAGCGAAATTTCTGACTTCACGCCATATGCGCATGCACAGAGCAACATTCAACATATCAAATACGCTGAGAAAACTGATGATTAGGGCTTAGGATTTGGTGTTTAGGTAAGTGTGTCGGGTTAGGGTTCATGTTACACTTAGAAAAAAAAGTCCAATATTTGTCACTGGTTTACTTATTCCCGTACTGTAGCATGTTGCAGGTATCTGACATCTAACCAAAAAGTTTTAATTTACACAACACACATCAAAAAGTAATCGCCAAACTTTATTCCTTTACTCTGAGAAGCAAACTTACTGACAAAAAATAATAGGGCAGAGATTTCGCAGAGGTCAGAAATTTCGCTTGACACCGGGCTACAGAAACATACTTAACAGAACGTTTTGTAACGGCGTTGGAGGCCGAGCCTCAGGTTTATTACAGACGCATTCTTAACACTATTTGTTCACCTGGTACAACATTACTGCAGAGTGGGACGCTAATTCCTAAACTGGTCAAGCCCAGGTAAAGTACGAATGCGTTGTGACATGCACACCCTCAAACGAACAAACAGCGCAATGTCCGAGCACTCAATCACAAAGTAATATGCGGTTGAAGTGATCATAGAATAAGGAAGAATATAAACAATCTGACTGCTTCAAAGCAGGCAACCATTACGTTATTAGAGCTTCTGCATCTTTCGAAGAAACAAGTGCATATTTTTTCTTAATACAGCCTCAAATGTAGGAATGTTATATTGAACCTGATGAGTCATGACTACTAACCCTCGCTCTCCAGGGCAGGTTGTATAGAGGTCTGCATCCAAAATTATAGGCCACACGCAATCTTTGCATGCATGACTTTCTGAAATTCCACCATAATTATGATGCATACATGGGCGTACAAAAGGAACGAAAAAGTACATTTTTAACTGCATTTGAACATCGGGAGACAGAGGCTAGCAGTTTGTTTGCTGCACAATATTTTTATCGCAGCTGTCTCTGAATGTCTTTGTCATCTGAGAGCTCAGTATCCAGTACAGATCTCAGATATTTGTATTGATTAACAGATTTTAGATTTTTACCATCCATGTGTCAGTAATGGGGTGACTGTGCTTTTTGCACTCTTAGCCCACGTCGTACAAACAGTTTTGCTGTAGTTGAAAATATTTCCATGTGATTCTGCATAAGCTTGACACACAGATAGAAGTTCTCTTCGCAACATTTCCGAAAATGAGAACTTTTCAGTTTTAATCAAGATGCAGACCGGACCATCAGGACAGAGTAAAAATTTGTATTCTCATACAAACACCTGGTTCCGTAATCAACTAGTGTGTAGTCATGGCTTTAGTGTGACAGATGTATAGGCTACTACAGTAGTAAACCTGCCTAATTTTCGTCTTGTTTTAGCAAATTCTTTCTAACCCTATTCTTCTAGCATGTGCTTGAATTTCTATCACAAATGAAGATCCCAAACTTGAAAGATAGCCTATGTCAAGGGTGAGGGGATCTTGGAATGCTACCATTTCGGGCAAAACGGATCAGGTGTCTTGTGCCTTTGGCGCATAACAGATCAGGTGTGTTTGGGGCAAAACGGCTTTTTGTAGCGTCTGTGAGTTGTGTGAAAGTTTTTAGAAGCACATTTAGGGCCATGAGCTTTCAGGACTTCCACTGGTTGCAAAAGTTAGGGTCTTGTAAACCGTCATTTGGTTTACTGAACCTTTTTCCAAAGCCGTGGTACTGGGATCAACCCAGAAAGACACTAAAACGTGAAGCAGTCCTCAACCTAAATTTAGTTAAAAACTATCAGGTTTCGAAGCGAAAATGCAGCTACATAACGCTTTTATAATAAATGTACTACGTTAATAATGGTGATCCGCTTTGCCCCTAACACAAACTATAATCAAAAGGTTGTAGAAGAACAAGCGGTTTGACGAGGCACTAACTGCTATGTCAAGATTTTTCTTATCAATTTGAAAGTTTCAGCAATTTGCACGGTTCAACAGTACCCTAATGTTTTAAAATTTCATGAGGGCAACTTGAGGCCTGTCTAAGACAAAATAGTACACGAGCAAATGGATAAAAAGTGCCTTAAAAATCCGAACATTTTAAACTATCTCACAAGTTGACAGTTCCAGCATATTTGTGGTTGAATACCAATCATTTACAAAATTTTCCATAAGATAACCTGTCTCAAGATAAATCTTGTAAGGAGATAATTAACGAGCAAGATAAAGAAAAATTCCAATAAGATTTCTGAAAAATGATTGGAATATAAAATTTCATCTTGATTCTTTCAAAGTTTCTACAAATGTCAAAATTGCTATGCAAAGTTTTGAAAATTTCTGGGGGAGCAAATGCCCCAAATGCCCCCCCTGGTTGCGCGCCTGTATATATGTATCTTTTACCTTCAACTAATTTTCTTGAGATGAGACTCCTAAAAAGTCTTTTGACCACGGGGTTTAAGTTATAAGTTTGTTTTGCCAATCGCAATAAATTCACGACATGCTTACAATCCCGGTCAAATTGCTTGATTGGACAAAACTGCTTCAGTGTTACAAACGCCACAGCGGTCCATTTTCCGGTATACACGGTAACAGAGCCGCAACCAGTGAAAAATTTCGAGGGGGCAAAAGTTATTTTTGGCAACGATTATGACGTCATCGATTGCGTAGTCATCCATGATGCGACCTTTCTGCTATGATCAGCTTACCATCAGTGGTGGAGGAGCCTTTATCAAAGTGGGGGGGACATAAGTGCACGTCAAAAAAATTATGGAAGATTTTTTTCATTAAGCGATTTACTCTAACGATGGGGAGGCCAGACCCCCATAAAAAGTGGGGGCCTAGTCCCCTGCGGCCCCCGGTTCCGCCACCCCTGCTTACCAATTAAAAGAGAGGAAATGATGATGAATTCAATAAAGCGTAATCCCTTCACGATTATTTCCATTTCCACATACTGTTTTACTAGAAGCTTTCTATTAATATTTTAGCAGTAGTCTCTTTGAAATTTTCAGATGTAAAACCAATACATCATCAATCTTGGACATCAATTAATACAAAAAAACAAAGAAGAATAGATGACACATTGTGCTAATAACACAGAGAACAACATTTATGCAGACCAAAAAATTGCGCATTATTGAAGGTAGCTGCTGGGTGCGCCTGCACGAAAATCAGGTAACTGATAGATTGAAAATTTTACAGCTAACAGTGAGAAAATCCTGCTAGATTTAGCAGAAAATCAGCTAAAATGGCAACACTGTGTAACAGAAGCCTCGACTGGTAGCGGATGGATTCCTGCTCTGTGAGGTCACATTTACAACCACAACGTCACTTTCATGAAACGGATGGTTTCACTTTATAACTAGCGCCTCAGAGCTTATATCCGGTTCTGTGATGGGAGTTTTCGGAAGCATGGTACATTTATTGGTTAACAGTTTAGTCCTGTATGACGCAGCACAAACGTATGCGAAAAAGTTGTCTTGAGAAGTTCACGTTGAGGTCACGCAGTCTGAGAAATAACTTTTCGTGTGGAGTACGTGAAAGCCATAATGCTTGCAAAAATTTCGGGGCAGGGTTGCCGCCCTGCGCGGTAAGTACTGTAAAATCGGCCGAGGCATGAGGTTTTCACAACATTCACGCGAATGCTGGTAGCAATGACATTGCTAGTGATATTCTCAGCGCCAGTAACTTCAACATTTTCCTTAGGCGGAACATAATCGATGATATTCAGATGACAAAAGCTTTTTCAAAACTATCTTGAGATTTTTCACCAAATACTGGACAAAGTCGGGTAGTTTCATTGTTGGATGGAAACTTATTAGATGGTAATATAGGGGCCCAAGGTAGAGGTCCAGGATTTTCCTTTGTTTACACAAGCCCGGGCGAAAGCATCACTTCGTGGCTGACGCCCGAGGACCTTAATGGACGCTCAACGATTAGAAAGAAAAGATTGTCGTTGATCAAATCTGTTTTCGCATTACTGATCCTGTTCGCACTCTTTTAGTCGTTGCTCAGTTTTCCGGTTAAAGAATTTAATCTCCTTTCTTTTGTTGTCTACTTGTCTTTCGAAATACGGGCACTTTCCAATAAATGGTTTTAAAAGTTCTAGAAAATGTCTATCAGAAGCAAAGATGTGCTATCCAAGGGAAGCCGACTTTGCCGCTTTTTGAACTTTGGACGGCTGAGCAGGGCGGTGTGCAACGGCATGCTGATTTATCAAATGTCTTTTGTTTGCGTCACTCACTCCTGCAACGCATTTTCCCTGCGGGTGTCTCTTCATCAACGTGCGCACAGAAGCTAAGACCCTGTTTGCTGTGGCAAGGCTGCTGTGAACTGACTGCCTTACTATCGTAGCCAAATGATTTTGCTCACAGCTTGAAGCAGCGAGTGGTTTCTGCAGCCGTAATTATTATCCCTTGTTGATTTTTCTAAGCTTTGATTAATTATATGCATTCTGTGATAGGCATACTTTTATTGAAGTACATCAAGCATTTACATTTTTCACGTTTTTACTTTTTGCATAATTCTTTATGACATAAAATGCATGAATCTTTTTTCGCAGATAATGTAGCAAACTTTCCCACTGGCACTGACTGTTATATGCGTGAGAAGAGCTCGGTTTGTGTACAACGGTCTGTAAACAGTGACGCAGCTTCCTCTGGCCACCATTCCTCAAAATTACTACCATTCTCTGTCTAGATTTCTCCTAAATGACGTAACAGTCACTTCAAAGATTATCTGCAAGATCTGTCTACAGAAAGGAATGCTTTCACAGTTAAGAATCACACAATAAGATCTTTAACAGCGTATAGTACAGACTGCTGCAGTGTACTGCTGCTAACTTTCAGCGTAGGCTACAGCTACACTGCCTTGATTTCTGGAGAGACACAATACCTCGCCTTTTTAGTGGTGATTTTCATTCCTGTTTGGTCGCACATGGCAAAAGCGATCAAGCGCATGTTGAAGACCCTTTTCAGCAGTGGCGTAGAGTTTTGAGCCAGGGGGAAAACCTAGCTGAAAAAGGCCCATTGGCCACTGTATGTGTCCGCTAACCAACATCCATAAAAACGTGAAAAATGGTGATGAATCTGGATGTGAATGGCAATACTAAACCAATAAATCACGGAAACTACTACGACAGATAAAAAAAACAACTCACTGCCGGGACCCGTTTTTTACATTTTTGCGATTCGCCCCTCTGCTCCCCCCGTCGATTACGTCACTATTGTTCAGAGAATGCAAGCAGTACCAAATGACCGGCAAAAAACAAAAGTTGATCATGCAAATTTCAACAATGACGCCCTCATCGACTCGGCTGTGACTGTCTATCCAATTCATGTAAATTATTTACTTCGCCTACTGGTTAGTCAATGGCATCATCAGCTCTTATTCAAATAAAATCAAAATTCAAGATCAATGGTTCACATAGAATTATCTTCAAGACTTTGAAATTGCGTAATAGAACAATTTGAATAAGGATTTTCTATTTCAGTAAGGACTGAATATGCGTAAAATACGTGAAATTGATCTTCTAGTGCAGTGGTTTTCAACCTAGGGTCGCGACTCGCGACCCCAGAGGAGCTGTGAACCATTTTTGGAGAAGTCGCGAGTAGACATTTTATGTACACAGCTGCATTACGTTTGCTATTTTCGATTTTGGATGGGGGTCGTTTGATCATAGTGGCTTGCTATAATGGGTTGCGGTACAAAAGAGATTGAAGACGACTGTCCTAGTGAAAAGACTTGCGAATTGATTCGACTGTGTCGCTCTTGTGAACGTGTTGGCTGGAAGGGGGTTGCAAAAAAGGGCCTTTCCCCCCTGAATTTTGATATTTGATTTTTTCCTGTTAACGTTTTAGCATAAAAATGCTTTTCTCGCAATCTCCAACTGGTAAATTGAAATTTCATCACTTTTGACCTCCCCTGGAAAAATGATGTCGGCCCCCACCTGGAACAATCCACTATTGCCCCTATGGAAAAGATCCTTCCAACCCCCATGCTTGTGGAGACTTATTGTTGAAATTTTGAAAATTTAGTGGCCATCACCACACATACAGCTTGCTTGAGGTGAAATTTCATCACATATTTTGACCAACTGCGTTTCCATTGACTCGGTCGTTTGGCTTTGATTGTGCGCTTGTATCTGTCCTACACTTCTCACCGGTTTTATGCGCATGTCAATCATAGACTTCAGCATTTCAATGCTTGAAAAGGCACGTTAACAATTCATAACTTACAACATACGCTGCGAAAACTGACAACCTTTGGGAGTCATTACTACAACAACATTATCAAAAATGTACTAGAGCAATATTATTATTTGATTTAATGATGATTTTATATTCGTTTTTACTGAATGCGAAATCTGTTGGACTAGCGTAGGCTAGAGTCTGTAACTTAAACCGTTCTAAACTTTCAAAACTAATTCAAGGCAAGATGAAACGGGGTTTTAGCAAGTTACAGCCTCCTCTTGCGTGATAACTCTGGTCAACAGCATGTGATGCAGCGAAGCTAGCAATGGCACTGCAATGATGATGTAACTTCGCTAATTTCGAATCTGAAGTAAGAATATTCCTCAACACGTAAGGTTGAAGATATTGTATTTTCAAATATAAAATATTTAGACATTTTTTGCTGCTGGATGTCCACGAGAAAAACGTTAACTCACTCCGGGCTCCGCAAGTTGGAAAATGTTGGGAACCAGTGGCGTAGCCAGCCCGAAATGTTGGGAAGGGCGAAAGATTTTGACTTTAAGCGAGCAACAGTATTTGGTTTGGGACACCGCTTTTCGCAACGCAAAATGGCGAAGATACGCTAGAAATTTAGGAATGTGAATAGCCTCCCTGGCTACGCCAATGTCGAGAACCACTGGCTTAATTCCACGCTCTAACCTAGCTACGTGCGATATGCTGAAATGGCATCAAGTCTTTTAAAACAGCTTTGTCATTTATTCATAGCTGTATGTTTTTCTATCAATTTGTTGGAAAAACACACAGCCATGCGTGAATGACGAAAGTATGGTGTTTAACTCTTCTATCAAAACTACATAAATAGGTTGATAGTACCAGTTATACGAAGCACTTCCTGCATGATACAAATTGCGATCGACATAATCTCGAATGTACTTATCACAATATTGATTCTTTCAACTCGATGGCAAACATTGGACAAAATGGCGCGTGTTTCTTCTATGAGAATATCATCATAATCTTTAGAAAAACCATTGACAAACTTAACACATTTTATCAAGCATGCCTAATCCACCACATGTAGGACCATTAAGTAAAACTGGTATTGATTAAAAAGATGTTTTATTGCTTCTATTTGCCAGAACATGCTGCAAGTTTATAAATTCAGAATTTGAGAAAACGGTTAGTGGTTTAGCGATATATTCCCAAGGAAACATTTTATATTACTCTCCAAACGGGCAGCTATCTAAGGCACTGGGTGGTTCTGAAGACTTTGAACAGAAGTCATAATTTGCATAAAACAATATACAATTTGCATTGGTATTGTATACCGACACCCAGACAATGAAATTGGTGCCTTCACTAATAATTTTTGTGAAACCTTCCTCTACCTCACTGAACTAAAATAGCTATATTTCATCTAGGGGACTTTCAAAACAACTTCAGTAACAAATCGCACATTAAGTAGGGAACGTTACAATAGCTACAATCATCGTGAAGTGATAAAGCAGCTTACCGAAACGGTACCTAATAGTTTTCCTTTGATTAACCACGTACATTCTGCTTTACCAGCAGAGAGACTGAGTTTGGTAATCTTGATTATTGATTTATTTCCTCACCTTCTTGTTTTTGTAACGATTAAATAAGGTAATCAACTATCGAGCAGTGCTATAAACGAGATAACCTGGTCAGTAGATTTTTTTCGATGTCTGGCATTGTTCAATTTTATTCGAATATTTAGTGTTTCTGCCAATAAACTCAATTCAATGTTAAAAAGGTAAACGCTAAATTATTGCACATAATTAGAGCAACCAAAGTCAATAAAGTCAAAACTTTTCTGCCTTTTTTAAAGTTCATGAAACGTCCACAACCAAATTTTACGCCGATACCATGAGCATCACCAAAGTTTTAGGTCAAAAAAAGTTAAAATTTATCATTAGGTCAAAATTTCTTGCAGCACAGTTTTTTTTCTTTATAGATATTTTATCAAAACTACAACAACAAATATTGACATGCTTTTGGAAATTAAGTTGATATTCTGATATAAGTTTTGCGACTTCTGACATAATAATGTTGTTTTGCCCACTACTGGATGATTGAAAGTATGCTAGGCGTGGTAGTAGTTGATATTGAAGTATAACAAGGTAAAACTTTCTCAGTGAACTCATGAGATTTATCAGCACTGAATATTTCTCTTGTGCGTGAGTTTCGTCTACAGCTGCAAGGCGCAAGGCAAACTTAAGGTAGTGTTTTTCAACCATTTTGCTGCAGCGGAACCTTCCACAAATGTTTGCGTTGCTCATGGAACCTTACGCAATGATCCAAGTGTCTATATTGCTACAATCACATAGAAGGTTGCGAATGCCGTCCCCTGCAAATTCGGTCAGTTTCAGCGGAACCCCTGGCAACCACTTGCGGAACAACGGTTGAAAATCACTGGTCTACAGTTTGTTACCTCTATCTTCGTTAGGTCTTTCCTATTTTTGATTTTTGTTTCATTTTAACGAAAAATGTTTTTAACCTATCATTTAATTTCTAACATAATTTTTAACCAATCGGATTTCTTTGTGTCCGCGTTTCAAACGCAGCAATCTGCTCGATTAAAAGAAAGTCAAAATCTGTAATTTATGAAGTCAAAATTTAAAATTTTTAGGTCAAGAAATTGGTTTTTACACATAATATTTTCAAATATAACGCTGAACAATTAGTAGCGAACATAGTCTTCAGAGATTTTTTGGTCTCTAGACAGCTTTCATTAATGGGCTTTATGTGAGCTTGTAACCAATCAAAACCGCCCATCTCAAACCATGCGTATACATTTAAATTTAGTTGAAAACCATCGAATTATGTAAGTTTCTTTAAGAACGCTCTTTAGGGCCCAAGTTGTCAAAAAACAAGCTTTTAACAACAAGCTTTCTACCCCATGTCTATATTGTAAATTGTAATGGGACCCCTGTTCAAGCAACCATTGCCAAATTTGGGGAAACTGTTCTTCAACTTAATCCTAAAAGTAGTTAACGTTCACGTAGAGAGCAAGTTCTTTCAGTAGCTGCATTTTTAGGTGCTCTTTCGGGCTGTCCTATCAAAATCTTCATAAGTTTTGCACTGTAGTTTTCGATGGGGAACGAAAATGTATCCTAATTGTCCCGTGGTTACCTGCGGTGTTGCAAATTCCTACACAAAGTTCTTTTTTAAGGTAACCTTGCCCAATTTGGGCAAAAGGAGTTGGTGCATGTAGGTGCACTAATAAGCCACATCAGCAACTTTTGATCGAAGCCAGCAGGGGCGTAGGTCACACGAGTGCAAGCCCTGACGACGCAAATCAATTTGGCGCGAATGGCTCCTGCTCAACTTGTGGTTTTCATTGAGAAACAGGCAGGTGAATGTATGACGCCTGCTACGTCAGAGGAAAGAAATTGCGTTTGGTTAGGCAGACAGGGACTGCACCTTGCTGTATACGCACTTGTGGTAAAAGATCAAAGCATTTGATTGAGGACATGAACATGGTCGTCGGAAGGATTTTTTCCAGGGGGGTACCAGGAGATTTTTCCAAGGGGGCCAAAAGTGGTGCAATTTGTTTTTTTCCCACTCGAAACTAAGAAAATAACCATTTTTTGATGAAGTTTTCAAAATCCAGGGGGAGCAAACCCCCCTGACCCCCTTCCGACGCCCATGGACATGAACCTTGTACTTCTCTTTTCCTAATGGAAGTTTCTAGACTTTGGTTTAGCCAGAAAAGGCCTGCACCGTGCGTGTGCACTTGTGGTAAAAGGTCAAAGCATTTTACTGACGACATGAACCTTGTATTTCCCTGGAAGTTTCTAGACCTTTGGGTGAGCAAAAAAGGCCTGCTCCTTGTTGTGTGTGCACTTGTGGTAAATCTCATCATCTTTTGTCGCCAATGCATGATCAGCCGCTGATCTCTGATAATGGAAACCCGAAGTTATTTTGTTTTACTGTACAACTCTACAAAAGATGGAGTGGACACTGACAGGTAAGCGTTTGCATGCAATTTTCATTCTGTTATAAAGCACACTTGAGCGTTAACATTGTTTAGAATAAGGGTCACTAACATGGTGCCCGTGGGCACCAGGTCGCCCGTACGGACCAAGTGGGTCGCCCGCGGGCCTGTTTTGACAAAGGCATAAACATGATCAGTGTCTTCACATTTATGAATACGTTTAATTTTTATTAATGATAACATAATTGAAGACAAATTGAGCAAATTTTTATTTCAGAAGTCTGTGTATCAAACTGGTAGCCTTTCGCATGAATCTGTACCAAGAAGTAGCTCTCAGTTTCAAAAACGTTGGTAATCCCTGCTTTAGAAGATTATTTTCTGCACGCGCTATGTGTCCAGGAACATTGCCGTATGTGAGACATGAAAGTCAATAGCAGTGCCGCGATCAAACGGATTACCCAATAATTGTCGCAAAGCATTTGCCCATTTTGGGCAAGGTTGGTTTGTGTGGCTGAAAATTGCAATGAAAATGGAAAGAATTTCATGTCTCATCCTAATTTACGTTTATTGCAGATGGAACCACAAGCTTGAAGTGAGGTTCGATTTCAACCTTCAACCGACCACCAATGTTTTTCTTTACTCTTTCGTTCACTTGTTAAGTGCACTCCCCACATTTTCGTTTGGTGTTTTTGTTCTTTATCATATAAAATTTTTCCCAATATCAACATGTTGTTTTTTCCTGATCAGACGAGCTTGAGAAGACTGACTATGTTGTACAAAAACTCGCGCGCATGTTTGAACTTGTCAGTTAGTCTAGGATAGGCGAAAAAGATGCCCTATTTGGACAAGGACAACAACGGTGTTTGTGTCGGAAGGTTACCTGAGCAGGGTTTTAACCAACAATCGCATTGCATGAAAGCGCTTCCTGAAGAGGTTAAAGTTGTGCTTCTTAGCTTGCTTGAATCTTAAGAGCATAAGAATGTAAGACACTCTTGTACGCATGCTCAAAATGTGTGGAAGGGTTTTATCTTTCTATCGGCCCATGCTTCATCTTTGCATTCCATGCATAAGAGAAGCGTTTTCAAGCAGTACCTTGATGTACTTAAGTTTTGTCTTTTCACTGTGGATGCCAGAATGATCGACCGGGGCACATTTCAACTTCTCTTCATACGATAAAAAAATTGAAAAACTGGTTTTCGACTGTTTGTTCACCTATACAGAGCAAAACAACAAACTTTGTTTTGCTAACAACGCGCGTTGTACGGTTTCCTAATCACTGATTTGGTTTTAAAAAGTGGATTATGATTATAATCTTTAGCTACAATGCAACAAACATAAATAGTTTTTACAAACGACGGAAAAATGTTTTCCCTTGTGCTGTTTTTCTGACTATTACTTAACATTTGATAAGACAGATCATTACGTGCTTCTTCAGACGTTACATCGATTTTATGGTCCGCTTTTTTGTTGTCATTTGGAATGTAAACAACAATACCCTATAGTTGGGGGGCGCAGGTCCAATACCAAAGATGTAATCCAAGTGGTTCCTCAGAGCTAAATATGAGAGACCTTGCTTTTGTCTTTTATGTCAGTAAGGTCTGCAACTAGCTTGGGAAACCAGGGGGTGCGAAGAGTTCCGAGGGGGGCCCGCATTTCACATCGGTAGCAAGGACGAAACCGGCAGACGTGCGTATAATTTGAGTTTATACGTACTGCAACGTGACTTATCGCTACACATAGGTCATTTATTCAGCTACGGCTCTGGTGGCATCAAGATATTGAGCAGCAAATTAATTATAAGAATCAGATGGTCAGTTAGTTAAAATTTTTTATTGCAACTTATCTGAAACTTACTATTCATTTTTAATAATTAACCTCGAGCCTCTTTTCGTTGGTATTTGATCGTTGCGTAAATATTGCACATTACTCTTTATATTCTATACCAGCTATGTCCAACCCAAATGGCTTGCTGGGCCGAAACTTATGTCACTATCTTAACCAGGGCCACACGTTGAATGACATATTAATGAGAGCCTCACATTGAATGGCTTACTTTGATCTTAGCAAACTAAATTTAACTTAAGCTAATGCACTGAAAGCGTTCAAATCCTAACTGCAATGATAACAGACGTGATAAATTGGCACTGAGGGCCATCTGCAACAAAAATGCCAAATTCAAGAGTATCAAAATAAGGACAGGTTGTCAGTATGTGAGCTACTTATACTACTGCGGAAACTTAAACTGGGCCGCAAAAAAAGCTTAGACTGGGCCATATACGGCCCGCGAGCCGTGGATTGGTCATAGCTGTTCTAAGCTATAGAATTATCACTTTAACATCAATATGTCAATGGCGATGGTGAGAATGGAATTCAAATCCTCAATCAAATGCACCTTCGTTTACGTTAAGTGCTACCTCAACAGAAAGCGAGGATGGATTTCACTAAACCCACTAAAGTGTCCAGGTATTACCTTGTCACTTCCTTTTAACCCGCCAAAAGAAATAAGCTCGCCTGTCTTATCAGGAGCAATAGACAAAACAGAGAAGCTACTCTCAAAAACTGCCCTGCTGGATCCAAAAGATGCCGGTGCAGCTCTAATTTTATAAACATTTGGAACCAGTGCATCGATAAACAGGCAATAAGTTTGAGAGATACACGCTTGTATGCACCACGCTCCTTTCTTGGAGCAGGATCAAACACAAGTGGCGAATATTTTTGTCTTCAGGAAATAATTACGTTCAGTTTTGACGGTTCATCATCGCTCTTTATGAAAACATCCGTTATCGAAGTCCACAGAAGCAAAACCAAAGGATTTTCCCCGGCGTTGATTTTTTGCCTGCTGTGAAAAATATAAAATGTAGGCCGAAATCCAAGTTGGCGGAAAGCATTTTTGTTTTTTTACGCTGGAAGTTTGAAAAGGAATTTTTCAAACCCACAACGTGGTTTCAACTTACAGAGGTCGAGCACGTTCTTCATGATGATGTTTGTCGTGTTTTTGCTTCGGACAGACCCAGCTTCCAAGAAAGCAAATCCTGCTTGCATTACTGCAAAAATAAAAGCAATTTCAATAGACTTGACTTCACAAAAATGCTTTGTGAATGTAGTAAAACTAAAACAAATCAACAGAATATATGTAAACTGCGCTTTGCACTAATGTGTACACTATAAATGTATTTTTATTGGAACGAAAGTTTAGGAAATAAAAAATTAAGGACCACAAGCTAACAAACAAAGGACTTTTGCTAATATCTGAAAAGGAGAGGGGTGGCGCGAAAAGGACCTCAGAGAAAAGAGGTTATCTTCCTGTAAAATGCGATTCATTGAAATTTGAAGTGAGGTCATCAGTTGATTTAATCATAGAGTTATGAGAATAATTATTTGATTAATTTCTAGCAATCATTTCAACCAGTCAACAGTGTTTATCTTTAACACACATTTATAACTTAAACACTGCCCACAGCAGCAACAACTGAATTGAACTCTTCCGCTCTTATCTTTTGTTTTATCAACGCAGCCTTCATCAACGTCAATAACTTGTTAGAAACAGTAATCTGATGACACATATTTTGCTAAAATTTATGATTTTATTGCTCATCCTTTCGCATTTCGTAATTGATAGCTAAAGGTGACTAAGGAGACCCGATGAGTCAATATTTCAGTTTGAAAACGGTCAGTACAATAAATGATCCCATAAGACATGGACACAGACCACAGGGCGCACATGCCCACCGTGCACGCCATAGATTCGAAAATAATGGTACGTGAGCGATTACGTAAAAGGCGATTTTTCTTTTTGGCATAAATCGCAATAATTCGCGCTCATGTCGTGACAATTTAAATCAGCAAGTTTATTCAGAAGCGACTAATTAGTGTCATAAACTAGCAACAAAGTAACTAAGCAACCCACTGCAGTGTTGTCTGATTTGACGACTTTTTTGACTACAAGGAAATTCGTTGGCATGCCAATAATTGGAACATGTTATGGCTCGGGACTAAACTATATGACAAGCTTTGGCAAGCATCCACATTCAAGTCGGACACCACTGCCGTAGCGCCTAGATGTTTTGCGCTATTTCTTTGTCGATTCGTTCACTTAAAAATTGTCATTGAAGATGGACCGTAAAGATTTTGGTAAAACACTAAGCTCCATTTGCCAAGCAAGATTTTTGAAATGGGTCGGAACAGTTGCGAAACCTGAAACATTTGGTTGTTTTGTGAGAGGCTTGAAAGTTTTTGATTTTTACAGAAGATAGAGTGATAAGCGGGAATACGCAATCACCTACAGTAGAATTTATACCACCAACTGGAACACTGCAGTAAGATCTCAATCTTGAAGTAAGCAATGCTTGTAACTTTTGAGGTATCGTTTTTATCCACTCTGAAGGTTTTACAGTTTTTTTCTTGGGAGCTTGCTGCAAAAGCTGCGCAATTATCAAGCAGATGATTTGAAATAATTTTTTTGGAAGAAAATTACTCCAAAAAGCTTTAAGACTTTTAGAACAAAACAACGTTTGTGTTTGAAGAAAGGTTAGTTCTCCTTTTTAGGGAAAACCCAATTTATGAAATTATAAATTCTAAAGTAAATACAGCAGTGTTTGCTCACTACCGTATCATAACTGTACAACGAGATAAAACAACATATTATTTTTGTTGCAACATCTCCTTCTTGCAATTAGAAGAAAGATAAACAACAGCTAGTGTTTGATCAAAATGAATACTATTTGATACCAATGAAACTCAGTTTCACGGAAAAAGTGCATTCGCTAATTCAGTGATACCCAACGAGTGGTCTACCAAGGTGCTGCTGGGGGTTAAGGACCTCTAACCTTTTCTTTCATGACAGTAGTTAGCATCATATTTCGTAAAGAGTAAGGTAAACATTCTTTTGTTGAGATGATTGCAGTTCCGATTCTGAATCTGAAACGAGAATTCGGCACCATGCCGGGTTTTCAAGACATTGCATTTTCTCGTCGAACTAACCAATTTGGCGTTGTTTTCGGCCAGGCAGAACTTACTGTGCTCAAGGGCTAGCAAAATAAGCAAACAAGGAAAATGGTGGGAACTGGCCTGCCTGAAGCAATGCTCATGTTTGAGGATTGGGTTTCATCTGGACACATAATCAAGCCGTTACCAAATTGGCCGACGGAGGCATTCGCCCGAAAACACAAATGAAACGTGACGGCCTGTTTTGCATTAACCATCTATCGTTGCTAGTAATTTAACTGTTCATGTTTCGTCATTGGTTTGATTTTTTACGTTCGTTTGGTGCTTTTTCACAGAAACGTTTTATGACATTTAATAAACATTAATGTTCTGATGAATAAAAGTTTGCCTCCCGCCATAACAAGCCACAACCGTCTCGGGGATCTACGTATTTTGAGAATTACTGGAATTTTTCAAACTTTATTAATCATTGTATTCATCTCTTGAAGTCCAAACACAAACGGCAAGCTTGCACTAACATTGCGTTGTAACTCACATAACAGAAAAATCCCACATATGACCAGAAAAAGTTCGTCAATCTTCGCTTCAAGATCAATCCACTGTCGTGACGAGTTGGTCATAATTGCGGTTGATTCAGTCCTACAGACCACTGTTGCCTATTTGCATGAATCAAGAACTAAAACTGCAACAGTCTGTAGAAAATGTGTTGGTACAAGTGATAAAAAGGATAATTTAGAATACCCACCAGTTTCGATTTATTTCCAGTCCTTGTGTCCCAGGTAAAGCTTACGTTTGATATATTATAATTAGTAAATGCTTAACATCTTTGGCATTATTGCTTTGACACTGATGGAATTTGAAATGGTCCACTAAAAGAACTACAGAAAAAACACCGATTTAAAAAATACCGAAAAAATACCGACATCTTTATTTGCAGCTGATCATCCTTCTTAACTAATATTACTGTTTTTATGAGATACTGAAAAGCTCTATGTTTCCTGTAAACTTTCGTGGAATCAGCGACCAGGCCCTGCATTCATCTTTTTGCAATAATTGAAACTTGCACATATCTATATTCAAGTAAGTACTCTCCACAATGGGGTAAGTAGGGAACCTATTGGCAAATTTTTAATAGGAAATCGATTCCAAGCAAAACACTGCTCATCCTCAGTCCTGAAACCTGCAAGAAACGCTTACCGGTGAAAAGTTGAAAGGCTGAAGATCAGATAAAGCAACAATCTCAAGACTGAAATGAATAAATCAGAACACAAGCTGCAACAACTGCAATCTGGAAAATACGTCTTTAGCAAATAATTGAGCATTCTGCCAACGTCCTTGGTCATAACGGCGAGTTTTTTCAGGCAGTTAATAGTTCTGGTAAGTTTCTCGACCACTGGCGTCAGTCAATTAGTTTCGATGCGCCAGTGAAATCATTTATTTGGGAAAAACGTATTTTCCAGTTTTTATTTGTCGCAGCTTGTATTATGATTTATTCATTTTAGTTTAGAGTTTATTTGCTTTCTCTGCTCTTGCTTTAGCCTTTCAACTTTTCACTCGTAAGCTTTGCTTGCAATTTTCAGGACTGAGGATGCGCAATTTTACGTGAAATCGATTTCCTATTAAAAATTTGCCGATCGATTCCTTGCTTGCCCCCATTGTGGAGAGTACTTACTAGTGTTTGTGAGATCTAAATTTCGGTTCGTTTCACAGGAAAATCTGGATTATTTTGAAGTGATAACGACTCGCTGACCACGTTTTCACTGTCACTTTCATTTCACAAAAGATTTCTCAGAATTTGCAAACCTTCAAAAGTCACTTGGCGAGCAATTTAGAATGCAGTGAAAGTTTAACACAGTGTGGTAAAAATGTTTGTAGGACAATGTTTCACTCGCATTTGCTTCATCAGTCTTGCTGTTATGCTGTAGCCACTCTGGACCAGTTTTAATTCTGAAAGCAAGCCATGTAACGTCTCACTTCGGTAATGACAGCCTGAGGCTTAAATAACTGCGACAACGCTGACCGCAAAATCTACACAAGCACTTTTCAGCATACGGATGAAAGTATTTCGTCACGCACATCAACCGTTAGAATAACCAATGCAGTAGAGGTCTATCTGTTCAGATATTATCTTTGTTTGTCTAACAGAGAAAAAGGATAAAGGATTAATAAATATTTTCAAATAAAAAAGTGCTGCTCTTGAGAGTCAGATTAAAATGTGTTGACAGCTTTCCAATTAGTTTGCTTCTTTTTTTATACGAGTTTTGCTCCCTGAGAAAATTCCGCTGCCGACAGTCAAAAACAAAACAAGCAAGAGAAGCAGCTGAGGCTCAGTTTTATTTAAACACAGAAGCGCAGGTTGCATTTTCGACGTGGACATATTCTGCCCTTGGACCATTCAGCGGATATTTCATGGACGCAGCAACTCGGTTTTCTTCGGCGAAGCTTGTATGCACGTTACATTAACGTAAGATGTTAGAATGTAGGCTAACGCCTGATTATAGTTCCAATTTACAGTCTGAAGGAAAATGTCACAAATCTGATGCAACTGGCCAAGTTTCTGTCGGTATCTACGCCACTACTCGTCCCGAATGCTCAGTTACCTGCATCTGTGATCTCCACTTACAGTCAGGCGGTGAAAGCTCATGGCGCGAAATGGCGTAACCAAAGATCTACGCCATTGTATGACGCCAGCGTTTTTTTACTGTGCTTTGAGGGACCGAAACGGTCTTACAAATTTTGCCAACGGTCTATCAAAGTACAATAGAACCTCACTGCATAACCACTACCAAAATACACTTAAAACTCGCTTTATAACCATCTCGCTATTCAGATGAAGTAGCTGCGGTCGCTCAAAATGCCTTAACGGCCACCAAAGTCAAACCTTGAAAAAATCGTGGATGACGCAAACGCTGTTAAAAGCGTTCGAAAATTTTGCCCACACTGCGATGCATTTTTCGTCTGTGGTCTCGCACTTGATTCAGACGGCGCAAAGAAGATCTTCACCTGTTTCGCTGCGATCAACACGTAAAAGCAAAAATGGTGTCCGAGAGCGTCCCTTTGCTTTTTTGGGTAAAAGGAACTTTTCTGACAATGACACAGATGTGTTCATGCAAAAATGTAAGTTTCTTGAATCGTTGTGGACATGCGTCATTCCTATAATGTTGATTTTATGGATTTATGAGAAGCAATGTACTCCTTCAAAAATATATTTCCAAACTCCTATTACTCACTTTTTAATTTATTTATATGTTCTAGCTCCACTTTAATGTGAAATGACTTCTGACTTCACGAGATTTTACATTACCTTAATGTAAAAGCTAGCCTTACATATACATATCTACCGGAGTACATTATCATCCTGTAACTTTAAGCCAAGCAACATTGAACTACATTATGAAAAAAGTCGTAGTGGCTGACTGAAGCTGTTACTTTAAGTGGTTTATTACTTAAATTTTGTTTGTATCCGGTTGAACGTGAGATACTTTATAAAACGCTTACTGCGTATTTGGAGTTTTGCTCTCACCTTGAAGATTCATGAAGCAAAAAGATCACTAAATTACTTGAAGCAATTATGCAGTCTGCAGGTTTTCTATGGCAGCACAGACATCATGATGATTGGATGTTACTAAAAACTGCACTTTTCGAACTCCAGACCTGCCAGCAATGGACGTGGACGCAGTGAATGCTGGACTACCTGCAAACATTTTCCAACAGCTAAGTTTTTGGTGATTCCACGTTTTAGAGTTTTACTAAACTGGGTGTTGTTATACTTACTGCGCTGAATCCTTCAATCTTACTCTTAGAATAATAAACTCAGAAACATCGGTTTCATTTCTATTTAACTCCTCTTCATTCAAGGTTGCTGCCCGTTGAGTACTGAGGTAACTTACTTGTTCAAAACCCCCCTTTGATACACGACACTGTTCAGCGTTGATCCCAGGAGTGAAATTTTCCACCTGCTATCTGCAACACTCTTGAATGAAATTCTAATAAACCATTTCCTATAAATTCAAAGAGTGTTTAGCATTGTTATGTAACATTTACTCAACACGGAATTTCTACTCCAGCTCTTCACAATATATCGCTAACTTACTTAAGAGTAATCAAATCTTATGTCGGCACCAGCTGCAAGTACTGTAGAAAAAGCAACCGGTGATTTACTTTTCCCCTGTAAGCAATTGCATGGAGCACACCCAAATAACATGCAAACTTAGTTTAAGGCCCTTTTAGCTGAATGTTCTTCAGGAAAAAGCAGATGGATGCGTCTTCAACATTATCAGGATCTGATCTTCGTTGATAAGAGCTTTTAATGGGCGGTGTGCTTCAAAAAATACTGAGTGACATTCCAAATTGACAGGGTGAGCAAGTTGCGCAAAACTATCATGACAGCATATCTTTGGCACTTTGTTTATGTACCTCGCTTATTCAAGGATTGGGCTTATTTAGAAGAAGTGCAACGAGGATCTCAAAAATTAAACTATGTTTAGTGAACAACGCAGTTAGAACAACATAATACTGTAAATATAAGTCTTGCTACGTATGGTGACAGGACGAAATTATGCAAAATTCGTCGAAAATTAACATTGCAACATTCGCAATTACAAAGAGGTTATTTTTAACATTTTCAGAAAAGGGATTTGATTTACAGATTTAAAAATGGAACGAACCAACTCTCTCGAGACACGAATAATTTTGTAGTTAACCTGTCTTCCTTCGCTTTTTACTGTGAGTTACCGTGGTTGGATTTCGAGCTGCGATGTTATCTTTTCCCCCTGATAGGCTTGTCGTGGGAGTGGCATGAATATGGGCTGCGGTGTTTCTTAATATAGATAGTTTGCCTTGGTTAGCTGCTTTGTGTTTTGAATGTGATTCTTTTTTATTTTGTTCACTGTGTGGTGTTGTTACTTTCTTGATACACCTCTTTCCAACTGTTATTTCCACACCAGTTCCACACCAGTATAGCAATTCTGTTTCTATTTATTATTTTGACCAAAAATGACGCTATGCTTGAAAATATGAAACTCTTCAAAATCTAATATATAGGATTGCGGATACTTCTTTGGTAATGCAATATCTGAAATGTAATGAAAGAGAAAAGTATGCTTCGTATGCCAGACAACGTGCTATGACTAATCCGCTGGTGTCGAATCGAATCGATTGACTGACGTTAAACATTCTGAACATCGCTCTTTCATCCAGAACCGTCGCCAGAAAGTCCAGTAAGGGGCCGTTACATTTGTGCAGGGGGGCTTGGCATTCTCAAATTTGACCAAACACCACTGATTTATACTGTTCCGTATTTCAATTTGGGACTTGCAGCTTTGTTTGGGGAGTTAGGCCCACCAAAACCCCCCGTGGCGACGGGACTGCTTCCATCCCAATGCTATATGCATGTTACGTGGTACAGGGGTATTGGAGTGTCTGGTGCGACGATGACATCGAAGGCCATCAATATCATGCTTGTAATTGCAATATCTTAAATGATTTCTTTATCTTTTTCGCAAATTGCAAATATAAAAATGGTGACAACCACATCGTGAAACTCAGTTTTGTTCAACAATTTCGGGTGAAAGCATTTCTTTCCGTAAAAGTATTTATGATCTTCAGGGCTGTATTTAGCTGATGTGAGGCCCAAGGCTAATCCACTTGTGAGGCCCCCGTCTCCCATTGCTACGAGGGGAAAATGGAAAAGCGTTAATCAATTTACGCAAAGCCGAAAATGACGATATGGACGCCCTCCAAGTACGCTCAACAAAAAATTTCTAAATCTTTACTATAGAATGCCCCGCGATTACTGCGTTTATTGCTGTCTTAAACGTTCAATGACACGAATTTGTGGAATCGTGCTGGGCCGGCGAGAACAGGGTTTCTAATCTCCACAGGCGAACCAACTGATAACGTAACGGTTAAATATGATAAATATTTGACCAAACACTTTTTCTACGCATTTTATAAGTTTCACATCTATTTTTTCTTGTCTGTGCTCAACAGTAGCATTCAAAATTTACAATTTCCTAAAGCATATCTACGCTGCACGTATGTGTGGCGTCATAAACGCGTCAAAGCACAAGGGAGTGACGACCACGTTGCGGTTCCTTTGCCACGGCTGTGAAAATTTCGCAGTCATGCCATAATCGTGAGCAAACGTTGTTGCTCCGTGCAAAATACGTCAAGTAAATCGCACCCAAATGGCTGCAACTGCTAGATTCACGATTCGCACGTTTGTTACCCTTTAACACTGCAAAGAACCAAGGAAACCGTAGCGCGAAAGGATACAGTATGAAGTTGAAAACTTTCCTTGTGCTGTTATTATTAAAACTCGTATTAGGAAATAAAATCCTACAAACATCTAATCTAGTAAAACTGGACATTACACAGTAAACAATTAAAAAGGTTTTGTCCTGGCCTTTATCATAGCAAAATGTTCTAGGAATTCATCAAAATATAGTTGCCAGTTCATCACTCTCAATCCACAGAATGCTCATGTGGACAACCTCTCCTGTGTCACTGTGACCTTCAATTCATTTTTAATTCATTTGTATCTTGAAAATGACCTCTCTCCTGAACAGTTAGTAACCATCAAGATAAGAAATAGGGGTCTCCATGGTTGGAAAATTAAGGACCAGTGATCTATGGCCAATGGTGGGTTTATAAGGGAGGTGAACGAGACACTTGCCTCGCGCCCTGGTTTTTAGGGGTCCCATCGAGGTGTTTCGTGCGAAAAGTTTCTTCATTTTTGGAGAAAAACTTATTATCCACTCTCATAATACACTACGAAGCAGATCATAAGTAAGTACTTTGCTTTGAAAAGGCCCCCCAGTAGCAACTGTAATTTGTAACTACTCTGCTTTTAAAGAGGTCCTCAACAGCAACTGCAATATGTAAATACCTTGCGTTCAAAGGGCCCCGCAACAGCAACTGTGATGTGCAAATAATAAATACTCGATCAAAAGGTTTTATCACGGTTGACTGTGTATGACGATGTCATCAGAGGGCCCCCTTTTCAGCCTTGCCTCGGGCCTTCAAAGCCTTAGTCCACCATTGGCTGTGGCATTAGGCCCAAACGTGCTTCTGTCATTTTCTTGCTGCTTCCTTATTCTTTGTCTCATTGTGGTGGAGCAGGGGTTGCCAACCTTATCTGACCATGTATCCCCCCCAGTATTTCGACAGATGAGCATGTACCCCCACAACGTCATATGACAAAATATTTCATCACGAATAACCGGGTATATTTCACAATAAGCATAAAAATGATTTCTGAAAATAATATTCACTGATACATGTATAAATATTTGGAAATAAATAATATACAAATATATTTTCCCCTTCTACTGCTAACCTTAAATGTACCCCTGCAGATAAGCAAATGTACCCCTAGGGGTACATATACCCCAGGTTGTGAACCCTTGTGGTAGAGTTTTGTAGTTACCATTTGGCAGGGTGACTTGTGCTTGTTGTTCAAGCTCAACAAAGTCTTCTCTGATTTTGCTAAGGGAGCAGTACAAACTTGCACAAGTACTCAATAGCAAATCTGATTTCTGAATACCTTTTAAAATTAAAATAGAAAAAATTACAACTAAAATACTAAACAAGCTTTACGTCATAAAAACGCTAACAAAACTATTGTATTGCTCAAGCTCAAAAGATGTATTGCGCTAATGCGCACTTTAGGGGGATTGATAACTTTGACTTTCAGTGATATCCTACTCTGGATCAAACTTCCCAAAATAAACCACTCTTTACAGAAATAGTTAGTTTCGGGGTCAGGCATTGTTGATTTAAGTCAGTATAAAAATTAGTCGATCTCACTATTATTAAACGGTATAGGCCTATATAACGTTGGATTTTACTATGTTTTTATTGTATGACGCTGCTAGCCCGACACACACCTCTAACCTGTAGCATAAACTTAAACTTTGGCCAGGTGCATATCAAACACGAACAACCACGACTTTTTCGCCTGATTTCAACGTAACAATTGGTACGATTCAGTAAACACAGCCAACGGAACTGTGAGTATGACGACACTATATTCTGCATGCAACTTAGAAGCCCCTGGTGTTATCAACACGAGGTCGGATTAAGTGAATAAAACTAAATTTTATGAATATTCAAGACATCAATTGTTGGCCAATATTTATCGAACTTATCTTGTACGGGCAATTGACTCTACGCGTACCATGATTTGCTGGAGGCCCTCTTGGATCTTGAAGCCCTAGACTAAGCCTAATAAGCCTATTGGTGAATCCAGCCCTGGTGATCTTGTCGATTCAACTTTGACGTAATCTGTGGAGAGCAGCTAAAAATTCTGAAAAATATGAGAGTCAGTGCACCTACATACCTTCTTGGCCCGGGTCCATAGACGCATATGTAAAGAAAGCAGACAAAAAAGGAAGAGCAATGATGAAAAAAGTGGCGAACAAGCAGGAAAAGCAAGACTCATCAACACGAAACAAAAATTTGTTTTCTTTGTCCTTAGGAAATAATCATTATATCCTCTTTGCTTATGCCGTAAAACCATGAAAAATCTTTATAATGCCACTTAAACTTTGCGTTTGTGTTCCTAATATTACTTTTAATTTTTTCCTATCTCTCATGCTTTATCACCATTTTTTGTAGTGTGCTATGTCAATGTCTGGTCGTGGTTGCAAGTACTCAGCAGATTGCTCCTGCTATATGTGTGGCGAATTCTTAGAAAAAAAGCACTGCCTGGAGAACTGTATCTGCGCAAAAGAAGCCTATCATGCATACGTTGGCATGCCAGTCTTTGGCCAAGATAAAACTTGGGCACCGCACTTCATATGTGAATATTGCCGTCGTACTCTATAGGGTTGGTTCAGAGGAGAGAAACGGGCAATGCGTTTTCCTATCCCTTGTGTCTGGCGTGAGCCCTCAAACCATCCCACAGACTGTTATTTCTGTATGGTAGGTCCAAGCAAACGACGAAAAGGAAAGAATACACTTTCCATCAAGTACGCTGACATTCCATCATCTACTGGATCTGTACCCCATAACACGACCGGCGTGCCTGTGCCACAACCACACTTGAGAGATGAATCTTTCATGACAGACGCAACCCGTACAGATTCTGAAACGGAGCAATCTGCTGCTGTATGTGTTCGATGCCATGTCGCTGGTGAAAAGTGCTCCTGCCTCCTCAACCAAGAAGATATTAATGATCTTGTCGGGAGTTTTCATCGACAAAGTCGAATGTTGAGCTTCGAATTTCCAGCAATGGGACTTATATACTGGATGACAGTGTTCAAATTAGCTCACAGAGAAAGCGACGTCGCGGCTTCTCGGTGTTCTCCACGTTTAAAGGATGGTCTGTGTTACTGCCGTGTTATAGAAGGGCTCTTTCAGGCTACGGGCATTTCTTGCAATCCCTCTGAGTGGAGGCTCTTTATCGACAGCTCATCTAGAAGCCTTAAAGCTGTTTTGCTGTGCAATACAAACAAGGGTTTCTCCATTCCCTTGGCTCATTTAGTTCACACGAAGGGAGAGTATCAGAACGTCAAAATCCTCTTGTGTGCATTATGGTATGACTATTACATATGGGAGGTTATTGGTGATTTAAAGATGGTGGTTTTCTTGGTGGGGATTCAGCGTGGTTTTACCAAATTCCAATGTTACCCCTGTCTCTTGGATAGCAGAAATACAGCTCTTCACTACAAGAAGAGGAACTGGCCTCCACGAACCAGCTGTGGGAAAGAAACTCACAACGTGAAGCGACAACCACTAATAGATGCAGCGAAAATGCTGATGCCACCTCTGAACATAAAATTAGGTCTAATCAAGCAGTGTCTTTAAACAAGTTGACACAGAGGGTGAGGCATTTCAGTAGATTCAAGAGCTGTATCCAAAATTGTCAGAGGCAAAAGTCAAATATGGAGTGGTTGTCGGACCTGAGTTGAAACGACCGATTAATTTCATCGATTTTCCCGAGATGCAGTCTGAGGTTGAGCGGACAGCTTGGACTTGTTTTGTGTCTGTAGTCAGCGGGTTTCTGGGAAAGTACGAGGCAGAGAACTACAGAGAACTTGTTGATAGACATGTGGATGCATATCAGAAGATGGGCTGCGGAATGTCGCCTGAAGTACACGTTCTGTATGAATTTTCTTTGATAAATTCAAAGATAACATGGGAGACTACTCAGAAGAACATGGTGAAAGATTTCACCAGGATGTCAGGTCTTTCGAGGAACACTGTAAAGGACAGTACAATGAAAGTATGATAGGGGATTACACATGGAATCTTTTTATTGAAAGTGAACGACTGATGATCGCCAATCTCGAAAAACTATTTCTTTTTAATTACCCTAAGCTATACATTTTGTGTGCTGTAAAGTGACGATACATGCTCTGTAACAATTTTGAGAAAAGGCCTATATTATAGCGGGCCTTTATGCTACTGTATCGTGTTTGCGTAATAAGGTCGCTTTCCATATTGTTTCTTTTCTTAGTAATGTAATTTTTTAGAAACAAAGTCCAAAAACAACATTTGTCATTATTGTTTTATCATGACAATGCAGAAAACAACAAGCAAAATTACATTTAACACCATTCTATTTATATAGTGGGAGAAAACGCTTAAAAAGCAAAAGACAATAAATTGATCTCATAAAGTCAGAACCGAAATTTGAACTTTTTGAATGCTCATTTTTATCGATTTAGGTATAATACATCCGAAAATAATAGCCTTAACCCAAGAACAAATTTTGTGTTGCACGGTGAATTGACCATGAAAAATATGACCCATTTCCAGTGGCACGGGAGAGCGGGGTTATTGTCCCCATTGCCCTTCCAAAAGGAGGCAACGGGAGCCGAGGTGCCTTTCTCATTTAGCCTCGCTAAGCCAGATTTGTGCGTTATTGCAGGTAAAATGTTGCAACATAAACGCTTATGTTGCGATAAGTTACGGTATTTCGAATTTCCTTGGCGGTTACCGAAGCCGAACCTAAAAGGACTGTTCTTGGTATTGTAAAGAAATAGTTAAAGCTGAACTATTCTTCATATAGCTGGGTGAATGATCTCAAACGTCTCACTATCGCAGTCGCTCTTGCTTTAATTACCAGCTTTTTGGTTAAGAACGGTTACATATACAGTAGTAGTTTTATTTCAAAAGAGACTCAAAGATAATAAGAACTTACACATTGGCAACGTTTACTCGATTTTACTTGATTCCGTCGTCCAAAGAGTAATTCAGGGTGTTTACCGTGAAACATCTCTCTACAAACTTGGATGCTTCGTAAATATTTTGATTACGCCCCGCGCTGCAGCGTTTTCTTTGGTTTTGTTGTTTTACGTTCAGTGGTTTCAGTAACTGTTGGTAATAGCTGGGTATCAAAGCATCTTTGCTGGATTAAGTTTGTATTTAATGTTTACTTATGCGCGTTTCTTGCAGTAGCTTGTTTAGTTTTAGGTAAAAAAGACAAGGTTGTTAGGATCAGCTAAAAGTGGCCATATTTGTTGATGATAACAAGCAATCAGTCTCCAGACAGACGAAGCAGTCGAATCTACCAGCAATTTTTTTACTAGGAAAAATGATGACAAGTAATTACACTATGTTTCCTTAAATAGCTCGCATAATCTTTATCTTTAAAGAACAGTTTGGTAGGTTTCAAAAAATGCATCAGATTGTGGAGAAATCGATTTCAATCTGTTTTTCTGCGAAATCGTCCCTAATTAGGAGGCTGGTAAAATTATTACAGTTCATTTATCACAAATTCTTGCAATGGAATAGTATTGTGAAAGTCGTTTTCCTATTGCTACTTAAACAAATTATATACAGTGAATAAGATACCTACTGATCACGTTTATATCGCACTTTTTGTACTTGTTTACATTCCTTACTCTTTTTTATGCCGATACAAATTGTGGTAACTTAAGTGGAAAAGTCGTAAAGATTTGGAGATTGAAGTTTTTTACCCAGGTTGCTTTCCACGTGGAATAGTGTCCTATTTTTAGAAGTCATTTCTGAAGAAGCTTGAGCTGAGGTTGGGATTTTTCAGCAAAGGCACCTTCCTCCTGTTGTTTTTTTTTGAAAAGATAGTCGATGCAAATAAGAAATCTTTACACTACAGTCACAGTTACATTCTCCTGGCGTTTGGAATGACATAAAGCATCAGAAACACAATTTTCTGAGCCCAACTTGAAGCATCACATTGGAGAACATTTACAGTTTTTCAGAGATGGTTTAATATGTACGCTGTGGCCTAACTGGTTCACTATCAAGTAAATCAGTTTTACAGGTGTTTGGGCGCCGCTACTTCTGAGCTTTAGGTGAATTTTTGCAAAACGATTTTAGCAAACGGTGTTTTAAAAATTAAAACGTCTTTTTCATCAAAAAATGTCTTTTTCGTAAAAAAATGTAACAAAATAACTGACCACAAAAATTTTACAACCCACTATTAAATCAGTAATTTCAAAAATACCTTAAGATGCAAATCGGTAAAAAAAAATTGTTTCCGGAGTTCATCGCTGGCACGGTAAACCATATCTGTGCAGAAAAGTTTCCTTCGCACTAACGCATTAACTACTGTGCGCATTTTTTAAATAAATTTGACGTTTGCCTCGTACACATATTTATTCTTTTATTGTATAGAGCGAGATCAGAGAGCATAGTTTCTGCTGATGTAGTTTTACTCTGAGTTCCAAAATGTTTTGGGAATAGATAAATCAGAATTGTTTTGTGATATTTCTTAAATAAAGTTTCAAAATAATAACAGAAAATATGAGACCCCTTTATACTGCGTGACATGATAAGCATGGTCGTAAGCACTGTTGAAATGACCGAGCAATTGATCACGTTAACGGCACTGCACGAACTTTTATCGTTTACATCTGCAGTAACCAGCGTCTCTTTTTGATTCGCAAAATAAATACCAGAGCAAATCTGTTCACGATGCGGTGGCGACCTTTAACCTTTCAAATGTTGCGTCAATCTTTAGTTGAAGACCAATTCGTAAAATAGCTTCGAAAACATGTTGGTGGACTCGTTACGATGCACTGACAACGAATATATGTGCGAAAGCTGTCTCTGGTGACTATTTACGAAGTTACGCACAATGAAAATTCCACCTTGTATAAGATATCTTCACCATTTCCGCTGCACTACGAATATTATGTCACAATTCGTTAACCTTCTCTCACTCAACGAACAGAAATGCTGTAGCTCCATGATAGCACCAAATATGTCTCAAACGTCGTTATCGTAATCATATGCCACGAACGATTCGAGACCAGCTCATTTTCGACATGTGAATTAGCGACACCACGCGGCGTGATCAAGCGTTGCGTTTTATCCATAAGGAGCACTAATGCGGTGTAGGTCTACTTTAGGATTTTTTAAGCTGGTTTCGTGTGTAAGTCTTTAAAGTGAGAAGGTGCAGCTGTGCAAAGCCTTCTACATTTAGTATTCTGTTTCAATAGTGAAAACACGCATTTGCACAGTAGTCAAATAATGAAATTGAGCTATGCGCTTACGAATTTTAGTAAAAGTTATGTTTTGCTGCGGAAATGCGTACATAGTAGCAATGACTGCTGGCTTCACATGTTTCATCCAGTACCAGAATTATTTGGGAGCAGGGTTGCCGTGACGGAGTCGCAAGGAGTCGGAGGTTTTTGGATTCAGTCGGATTCCTGAGAACACTAGGAGTCGTAGTCGAATTTTTTATCCCACTCTTCCCCCAGAAGTCCAGAGAATGGCTTTTTATGATTAGTAAATATTCTATAAATTAATAGATTCATTCAACTCATGTATCTACCGACAACAACAAAATATTTATTTCTAAAATAATTTCAGCTCGATCCTTTGTCATTATTGACACTTGACAACCAAACTTCATTCACGCTATGTTGTGGAGTCGGAGTCGAGAATTTTGGAAAGGTTGGAATATTTTGCAAGCTAGGAGACTTAGCGGGACATTTTACCTCCGACTACGCAACCCTGTTTGGGAGGTAAAGAAATTTAGCCTCATTTGCGCAGCATTTTCCGCTTTTTGCGGCGAAACTATCCGAAAGGTTACGAAGCGTCGTCTTTAACCTCTGCTCAACTTTCGATTAATTTCGCCAGTTTTCAAAAGTTTCAAAATGAAAGAAAAGATTTGTCTGATTTTACAGATAATTCCATTTTTTTAACTTTTGTCAAAGGTTTGCTACATCTTTTAATTTTTTGTACTGTTCGAAGTTTCGAGTCGGTTCCTTAAATTCCGCCATTACGTTTTTGGGCTAGATCGTGTTTTTTAAAATTCGTCCTTCAACTTTTTATAGCTTTTGTACCGAGTAGACTAACACGCCATGGGTACCGAAAGTCTTTCTTTTATATAGGTGTCTTTAAAACATTCAAATCAGTTCTTTTAATTGATAAACAACTCATTACCCTGATCAGAGCAACCAGGGGAGGCAACCGGGTAATTGCTACCCCCCGAAATTTTCTGAAACATGTTTAGTTGTTAGGTACAACAAGTTACAATCGCCCCCCGAAAATATCAGCTGGTTGCGGCTCTGTCTCTGATTGCTTGTGCATTCGTTTAAAAAACGTTTTTAAGGTCTATTATATTGATTGCAGACTAACCGCTCAAACTCTCTTGCTACAAAAAGTGTTGAAGCTGTTTTTCTTTGCAGAGTCTGGTCTTTACAAGTAGTAATGGCAATGTTCAAGAAAATGTGAAAATGTTTAAACCCAAGACCATTACACAATATCTATTCTCACTAGATTTTTTACAAGCGAAAACGCGCAGACACTCAATAAACAAGCTAATTTTCAGCCCGTGCACTATACTGTAGATGTAAAAGAAACGCAAACAAACAATCAAAAATTCACAAGTCTAGTCTGGATATGATGAGTTGGAACTTTTCTTAAATTAAGAAGGCTCAGATATTCGTAAGAACACGACAGCGACAGCATTCTGCGCGACGAAGGGGAATTTAATTTAGGTTTGCATTTTTACGTGTTTTAAACTTTGGCTAAAATCATTTTCTAGAAGTTTTAGTTGCAAGCGTAAGTAAAATAAAACAAAACACAAGAAGACTTGACAGTCCACCAAAAATGAAGATGTAACCAAACTGAACGCTTGTCACGGACAATCATTCGCTGATTTGTAAAATAAAGTGATTACAATGTACTTTCTTCATGGTTTCAAAATATTGCATTTATGAAAAACTAGCAAACATTAAAATGTTGTTTTTATTTCAGTTTAAATGTCGTTGCGATAACCGAAGCTAATACAGTGTATCTTTCAAAAATGTCCATCAGTTGCGCCAGACGAATGTGCTCAAATTCATATCACCAAATCTATATCAATTCAGTAATATTGGCGGCATGCTTTCATTTTTTCTTTGATCCCCAAAATATCTTTCATAGAATCGAGCGTTGGAAGCAAAATTTTCCCAGCATTTGTTAGTCCCCAAGAAACATCATCAAAGTTACGAAACCAATGAACTGATTTTGCTAAAGTGCTGGCTGTTGAATCACACGAGCACAATAGTAACCCTAACGAATGGTTGTAGATATTACGACGGATTTATTGCCAGAAACCCGCGATAACCGTCTCCACAAGCATGAATATAAGGCCAAAGAAATTAATCGGAACAACGCAACAAACAACCACGACGATGATTTGACGTACGCTACGTCATCACTTGCAGGCTCAGATGAACCCAGTGAAAATGAACACGACAGCGTGCAAACGTCGCTCATTGTCTCGGTTTGCGAGACTTCGGCGTAACAAGACAAGGCCAGCAGCAGCGACTGCTCGAGTTCCATGGGTCACACATAAAGAACAGACTAAAGTCGAACGTTCTGGAACTTGCCAAAATCACACACGTAACACATTATCAAACTCTAGTACCTTGTTAACATCACGAAACCCGGATGCTTAACGTCATCGAAGAAACCAACAACCTTATCGAAATTAAGTGTCTGCTTGCTCACTCGAGTGTGTCCACGTGCTCACTCGACCGTGTCAACTCGGGAACAACAACCGGAAAATAGGTGATCGTAAGTTCGATTCTTGTGTAAATGGAATAGATATCGTCCATCACATGCAAAGAAATGAACCTTTGCTTGAAAATGCTGACAAGCGCTGAACGAAACGAAAAGCTATGTTTTAAAGAGAAAATAATATTGCAACAAAGCATAAGAAGTGCTGGCTTCCAATAGCGATTTAGAGACTTCGGGACTTGATTTCACTTCCCTAAAATTGTAAACCTTTTTGAGCGTTGAAACAGAAGCCATGCTGGTTGCACTAAGAACGTTTGTAAACAATTACTGTGATAAATCTACCTTTACCACCAGCGCAGAAGTACAAAAACACCACTGTCAAAATGTTTTTGGAAAAATAGGCGATTTATGCAAGTCAAAAAAATTAAAGCGTAATAGTTTTCAATCTGTAGTTTTTTGAAAATGTAACGTTCCCGGGTGACAAACGATGTTTCTGTAGGCAATCACTCGTTGATGGGATCTTCCGAATGTTTCCGATGTTAGACTTTTTGTTCTTCTTTTTCCTCGATTACTTCCGCCTTGCCATTCTCGTAGATACTTTCTGTTGACTTATTTCCACTTGCGCAAACTGCAGAGACGACCGTGTAAATTTGTGCAAAAAAGCATCAGCATTCAGTTCAAGGCGGCAGTCGAAGTGGGTATAGCCATTATAAAATCGTTCAGATTGTGTAAACTGATAGCAACCAGGTTATTCGGATATCACTACGATCAGCAGCCATATAGGTTCAATCCGAGTCACATTAAGTGCCGCAAGACTGTATTCAGAGTTAAAAGAGGAAAAATTCAACAAGAAATTGGAACCAATCGATTTTTATTTAAATTAAGTCAACAATAAGATGATTTTCGTCCAGTTCTGGTATTATAAAAACAGCTATTTTTCTCAGAAAAGTTGAATGAAGAATGCGCTAATTTTAATGTCAAAAATTGCTTTTGTCTAGCTTTGCCACGCACAGGCATATCAAAAAAACTTGCTAAGTTACACCAATTGACATTTTTCCTTTGCTCGTTTTAGAATCAACTTAATATTCATATAAATGATAAACAACATTTTAACAAAACGTAAAAGAGCACGCCCCTAAATATACCAGACGACGTCATTTTTTTGTGAAAATGGTCCAAAAAGATTTAAGACTAGCAATAACTTATAACAAGGAATGGTTACAATTTATTTTTATCGAACTCATTAATTTCATGCCCTTTGCTTTTTTTAGCTCCTACCAAATTTGTAAGGTCATAGTGGTTTGCAGAACATATAGAGTAGGGATGTGCATTATGTAACATTTAGCAGTTCTGGAATATTCTGGAATCTTTATTTCGAATCCAGAATATCGAATCCTATTCCGGAATAACTTATTAGGAGCAAACTGAGCTGATCGCACAGAGGTTTAGAACACTGATAAGCGATCACACGATTAATTAGCTCGTTACGTCACAACGCAGTGCCGTTAGCTTGTTGAGTGTTTCTTTCTTTCTCTTACTCAGGAGCGCAAAGAGTGCCACTGAAAGATTTATTGAAATTATTGGTTTTGCCAACTTTGTAATTTTTCACGTTTATTTAATCTAAATTTATTTCGAATCTAAATATTCGAAAAAACTCCGATTTTTGGATTGGAATACTGAAGGATTCGATATTTCATTACGTGCATCCCCAATGGAGAGCTTAACCTTGTTTAAATAAGTGCGTCAAACGAAAGCGCTTAAATATTACGGTTGGTTCAATGTAACAAAAATAATCACTACGGCACTAATCCTTTGAAACACGTAAAAAACATCTCGATCACGGCAAAGACAGTGGTATATTTAAACTGTTCGTATCTACTATTTTAACAACATTACCCTAAAAGGCCAGCAGCCTACAGCACCTGATACTTAACCCTATTTTGAAATAAGCTTCAAACCAGTACTAAATCTAAGATCAGGGATGACATTTTTGCTGACCATTAGGCTTCGCTTGTAGATACCTGGAAGATGAAGGTCACTGTTGTGAGGATTTCCAGGTTCTTCATAGCTTCCGAGTGGGTAAGCTGGCTCGCCATGTTTGATCCTATCCATTCCAGCAATTTCTACTTCTTTGCTGACCCGAAGCACACCAAGGAACTTCATTGTTCCAAATAAAATGGTACAAGTCCCGGCGGTCCAAGTAATGATAGCGAGTGCTCCTACGAAGTTCCATCCAAAATTCTAAAAAATTATAGGCATTTAAATTATGACTTTTCCTTGGATGGATCTTGAGACAGTTCAAAGTGTAAGCGAGTTATTGGGGTAAGGACGTCAAGAGTAGCACAAAGGTCTATCTTACAAACAAACATTCTGTAAATTTATTCATGTCCTTGAAAAATCTAGAAACAGTTTTTTGGCTTTGTTTGCTATACCAATATTTTAGAACTATTCTTCACAAAATGAGAGTATAAAGAAAGGATTATTTTAAATTTTTTCCGGCGGGTTTTGAACATATTTCAAAATGCTGTTGAATTTCACCTTGGCTGAAAATGAAATTCAGTCATAATACACCGTCCGCTCAAGGCTGCAAGGTTGACCCTGTGTTTCTTTTAACAATCATTGATACAACACTGATTTTCAAGGAGAACAAGTTAGGTTGTAAGTAAACACACTGAAAAACAACTCATGTTTAGGAAGTAAATAACAATTGATTCGAAAGAAAACTGCATAGTTTTTCTATGCGCAATGCCACCAGCATTCCATCCTTATTCCTGCAGTTTTGAACTTTTTAAAATATTTACCAGGTCAGTTTTAGTACTGACTATTCGTAGAAATGAGTCATAGAACCGGAAATAAAAATCATTCAGCGGAAACAAAAATTCCACAGTCTTGCTTTTATCTATTCGGTTAAATAAAAGCTGTTAGCAAATTGACAATGGTCAGTATTTTACAAGACAAAGATAATGAAATTGTTTTCTCCATATGTCATCAATTTAGCAACGAGTTATTAAGTGTTTTGCAGAAAGACTGAAAAGTGAGCGAAAGCAAAACAGTGTAACAGTTACATAATACAAAAATGGAAAAAAACATGTGCAGGTTTTCCTGCCTCATGACGCAGTGACGCACAAAATATGCGTTTTAATCAATTTCGGCCGATTATTTTTTTCTTTTTCCAGTTAAGACATATTTTTAAACTGGCGAGGTGTGTCTCGTTGCGATTGCCAATCAGTGAGTGAACTAAATTCACGTTATTTTCAGTCTCCTTATGCCTGCTGCAACGGGATGGTGCAAAGCTTTTTGAACTAATCATATTTTCGCATAGAGGGTCTTCGTGTCTTGCTGATGAGCAATGGCTGGAAATTATGGTCAAAGTAAAAGCAAGCGTAAACCTAATCCTTTTACCATTTGCAGTTTCAGAACACGAAAACTTTTTCATCTAATGTAAATTCATCTGCTTTGAACTTTCAAGTATTGTTGCTCAAATCCTGTTTTTCAGTGATTTCCTGTTGCCAACAAAAATGTGGATATGTTTTTAAAGAGTGCGACTCTTTAACTTGTTCACTTCCGTACTACCGATCTGATGTGCTTCCTGAGGTACAGTTTGCAAAATATACTCCGTTCATAACCAACAATAGTTCATAAACATTGCATAAAATTCTATCATATTTCTCTGTCTCATATCCAAAGAATTGCAGACACTTCAGCTCTGTACTAGCACGAAACACCGAAGAACATCAATAAACATCAAACGTTTCAACCACTTTCTGCCAGGTTTGAAATGGCAAAAGATACATGGATATTTGGAACCGTCTGAAAGCTTATGAGACGAGGGTCTGAGAGGCAATTCTCCCACGATTTGTGGAAAATTTTGAGAAAATCAAGCAAATCAGGCATGTTTGTGAATTTTCTGGGCAAAAAAAGGAATGGTTATCAGGGCAGGGAGGGCAGCTATAATTGCGGAATTAAACAATAAAAATAGAAATTTTGGAAAAAATACTGTAGAGGTATTTTTGTTATAAATGAACTAGGTAACAGTTTTGAGTGATACTGTGATCCTGAAATGAGGATGATGTTTTTGTTCCCCACTTTTTCTTTAGAGAAAAAATGCGGAAAATTTTACATTCATCATAAAAATCGCACACATTTTGAACTTTTCACAAAAACATTGATCATAACCAATCTCAAAAATCGCAGCAGTTGCAAAATGTTTCAGGCAACATGACTACCGTCCCGTATGTGTAGACATACCTTTCTCGCAAGCTGATGCTGTTGAATGATCCTAAACGACCAGAAAAATACCTGATATTGCAACTTACACACAATGTTTGCTGTTTTCGAAGGTTGCTGCTTTACAGTTGTTTTTTTTCACCACCACTAGTGCATGTTGCTGTATTTTTCCAATGCGTTAGTATACAATGCACATCATCACCACAGTTCGAAATATAAACGACTGTTAGTGCTGCGGAAAAATATGATTTGGTCTCAGACGGAAACTCACGATTTTGGTTTTTCGACATGTCACATGAAAGCTTAGTAATTAAATTAGCAGAAGCATTTTTACTCCATTTGTTTTTGTTTTTTGAATGCAACGCTTTGTGAACATAAAAATAAAAAAGTGTTTGCGTCGAATTCAATTGAAAGTTTGTTTCTATCTAAGTTTGGATAGGTTGTTGCTAAAGTAATTTAATAGTCTTTGCAATGGCTGGCAGGAGGATTACACAAAATAAGTAAGAAACTTAACACTGAGAAGTGTGTTAGATTCTGATAAACATATCAACGGCGTACGCAAGGGGAGGTTGGGGTTAAACTCCCCCCTTGAGCTTGGCATTTTACAAAATCTGTATTACCTGCACAAAGGAGATTAATTGTTTTCGCATACTTTTTGCTTGCCAATTTGTCCACTTAATGCAAATACCACGGAATAAATTTTCATGCAAATTTCAAGGAATATTGTAAATGGGACAAGAAGTAAAACAGTAATTGGGTTTTGGTGGGAATCTGGGTTGTCATCCAGAAACTATCTCACCACTTTTAGCAGACCTTTCGTCCACTACGCATGTTTAAGACTGTGTTCCGCGATAGTTCACTTTATCCGAAACAATTGTCTTTATTTTGTCTGCTATGGCGGATTAGCGCATGTGCTCAGGGACGGATTTACGCATAGGCCAAATAGGCCATGGCCTAGTAGGGTGGGCCAAAAAAACACTTTTTTTTGAAATTCAAAAAAAGGGGTTCTTAAATCCTGGCAAATCAGCTAAAAACATATTTTAAACCGATTGTGCATGGTTGCCCGTAACAACAGCCGTGCAACCACGTGACAAAGGTCACGAAAAGCTCAAATTTAATAAAATTGACGTCACTTTTGACACACTTAGTCACAAAGCTCATTTTGGTCTCAAAATGCTCAGAAGTACCAAAATTGTATCTGCTTCTTGAGAACATTTTTCGTAAACCTAACAGTATTTGTGGTTTTTGAAAAAATTGATTTTTAACCATTTTCTTACTCATTTGTTTTATATTGCATGTATTTAGTCACATTTTCAACATGTCAAACCTAGTTGCATTATCTGAGGTGGATTTATATGCATTTGGGATAAATTTGGTTCTCTCAGTCCCCCATGCATAAGTCAGCAGTTAACAGATTGAGATTACAATATTAGTCAAGTTCAGCATAATTGCAGGCAAATCAAAGTACATATAAAATTGTCTTTCACACACAGTCAAACCGTACAACACATTTTGCAGTGTTTGTTTGTGCTACCATAACTACTGGTTCTGTGTGTAAAATGATGGTTTCAAACAAATTGTTGTTTTGAGTCAAATTTGCTCATCAGCAGCCTGGATTGGATCTTTTGGCGGATCATGCCGTCTCGCTTTTCATATCCGGTCACAATTGAAGCAGCCTCAGTTACCAGTTTAACGTGTCTTTTCACAGCTTGGTTGTGACACGGGTGCTGCAGGACCAGAGGTTTCGTCAGCATTTGAGCAATCGAAGTATCATCCAAATCCATTACGGCAGGTGGTTGAGAAATATCCTTGATGCTGTCAAGATTTGTAAGCTCATAAAAGTGTGTAGCTTCTACATTGATCTTTGGAACCTTAAATTGTCGGACAACACCTTTTCTGACAACACCTTTTCTGCTTTCTAAGGTAGATGATTCCATATCTGTGGTTGCTGATGCTTCACTGCGCAATTCTAAAATCTTATCCACTGCTCTTCGACGAATGTTCTCATCATCTTCAGCTAACATTCCAAGAATTACACTTTCTGAATGTGCAAAATATGCGTTTCGCTGTAGCACTTTCATTGAGATGTCCCTTACTTTATCAGTTGGAAACTGACGCACTCTTTCAATAAGTTTGAAAAAATTGTTTGCCCCATCAGTAATCTTATTTTCTGTTTTGATATTAAACCAAGTTGGAAAGTAGATTTTCAAACAACAATTTGTCAGTTGCACCAAACTTTTTGAAGACTGTTTTGTTGATGTATACAAACGAAGAATGCGGCAGGCCACAGTCAGCCATCTTGAGTGAACAATAGGCCGATCTGAAGCTTTTGCAAATCAGGGTCTAAGTATCCTGACATGACTGCTAGGCGTATTCGGTATCCATAATATTTATCTGAACTAAGATCATCCACAATATCATCAGGCAATTTTGGAAAATTTGCAATTTTCAATTGGTTCAAAATTTTTCACTGGCCAAGTTGATTCTTTTCCATTCAGTTTTTTCCCACAGGCCCCGAAAAACTGTCAGGACTTTTAGTTGTTCCATCCTATTCAAGAAACGCATGCTTTAGAGGCAACTCGTTGCAGTGCAAAGGGCAGACTACCCATTGCAATGGTCTCCCCATTTTCTCCTCCAAGCACCCAATGAATCCAGCTTTGTTTCCTGTCATCGATGCAGTTCCATCTGCTCCTACAACTTGTAGGGTGTCATTTAACTAGGTACTTTTAATAGCATCATATACCTCATTTGGTATGGTAATTCCTCTACCATCTTGTGGAGAGACATGCGTTAAGTAACAAGCACCAGGTTCCCCAACAACAATAATGTGTTCTTGGAGCTCAGTTTTATGATAATATTTGCCAGTTTGTGTGTCGTGTTCAGTTAGTAAGGTAGCGTCCTTTCTTCCATCAATGTAGATCCCGTCAATGAACTTGTAAAATATTGCTTCTTCTTCAGAATTATGTTTCTGTATTTTTCTCTTTCTCTTCGCAACTTGTTTTTGTCAATGACATAGGTTTTGTCCAAATCCGTAATTAAGCCAGCATCTTTCAGTGCAGCATTTGCTACAGCTGCACTTACCTGTCAGATAGTTGATAACGTTCTGAAATCATAGCTAAATTTGGCCACTCCATCCTGATTTGCTCATTTGGTTCTTGTGAAAACAACTCTTCTGAAGACATCGACTCAGACTTTGACAAAGATTGAGAAGCATCATAGTCTGAATTGTCTGATGTTTGGGCAGAAATACTTGCACCAAAGCAGTCCATTGTAGAGGAAATCTATCACAAACTCTTCAATTTAATAAGATTTTGCTCTTATGCAATACACAGATAAAGTAGTAGACCACTAGTCAGCCTAGAATGCGACAAACACGAAATCAAAAGCAGTGTTTGGTGCAGCATGGGTCAGTTTAAGGACAACAGACAATTCATTACAGCGGTTACATCGATTTTATGAATGTTGACCTTTTGGTGACCTTTGTCATGTGGTTGCACGGTGGTTGCTAGTGGCAACCACCGAAATTCATTTTAAAACCTGTTTTTGTGCAGCTTGCCAGGATTTAAAAGACCCCCCTTTTTTCAAGATTTTTTCGGCCCACCCTAAATTGGCCTAGGGCCCCGCGCTTTTGGGGGCCCCACGCAACTCTTTCTATGACGACTCAATGTTAACTAAAATTTTGCGAAACTGCGCAGGGCATAACTTCACAATTTACCTTGAAACGAGTGAAAATGCAAATGTCTATTCTAAAATGTCTACTCTAGACTCTTATATATTCTATTTGAATACGAGCTGATGATGCCTACATCGTAGGCGAAATATATACTCTGTAAGATCTTAAAGTGTCTGATTCTTTGCTGAGAAAGGACTTCTTTCCATAGACACTAGACTCTTATCAGTACAATAACAACACGACAATGTTGTGCATCTGGGTGTGAGAGAGATGCAGGAAATCTGCATGAAAGTGGTTACAAAAAGGAATGAAAAAGAAAAATAGGGTATTTAATTAATTTTCAGTTTTCCACTGACAAAAAGATCGCAACAACGCAAGACTGCCAGACACTGCAAAACTCCGATGATAAACAATATTGTCAGTATTGGATCCTACGTTTGGTTGTTTTAACTAGGTTTCGCTCAAACAGAGATTGCTTGTTGAAGCTCTGTATGTTAGTTAAATAATCTAGAACAGTTTCTCGTGAGTTTTACAGGGAAAAGCGTCTCTATATTGCGCTTACTTCATATGGTTAACTGAGGGTGTTGCGACATTACTTTGCTACTGTGTAAAACTTGTCTTCATGCTGTTAAACATCGGTCTGTGGCGTAGAGCAGGGCTTCTCAAACTATGGGTCGTGGCCCCAAATGGGGTTGCGAAATGTAATTTTGGGGCTGCGAAGCCAACTGGTTTGACAACTTAGATACAACAATTTTTGTAAAATTTACAAGAAAATTGAAAGTAGGCCTGCAGTGAATCTATTTCTACTGCTTTTTTATTTTAAGGGGCAATTTCGTACTTTATGCTGTCAGTTGTTTACTATGATGCCTGCCTGGCCTATCAAATGTTAATAAAAACCAGGCATATCAAGTTATGCGTTGTTACACCATGATTGTTGTAACGTATTGACCAATACTGACCTTACTGCATTCATTCCTATACGAAGGCATTCTGTTTAGACTTTTGGTGTAATCTAGGGGCTAGGCTAACTACTTTGAGAGCACACCGAGTAGTTGAAACCTTCATGCACAGTTTCAGAAGCACTTTTGACTTTGATTAAGGAGAAGTTGGATCCACAAACCACACACAATTAAAACTTTAGGACGGCACATACCTGCCATGCTCAGGATGAGGTTGCGGAGTTATTAAACGACAAACGTTTGCAACTGGAAGTTTCAAAACATAGTATAGCCTATGTCATTTTTGGATAAAAACAAGAATTGAATGCTCAGTCATTTCTGATCTAGCCATTCATAAACTCAGATTTTTGCACAAGATATTTGTGAAGCGGTATTCTCAAAATTGATATTCAAGTCCAAAAACAGATCCTTTTTGGAAAATGTTAAGAATGTCCTTCGCCCCGCATTGTCTTGTACCAATCTACGAATGATTGGTCTGTGTAAAAACTACCAAGTGCATCCATCCCATTAGTTGTGCTTGATAACTTCTAATAAACTGAATTGTTTTTGGTTAATTATTGTTTGCCTTACTGTTTCCATTACGTGGTAGTTTTATTACTGTGTAGTTACTTTCGTGGATTGTGTGCATTTGTAGGATTTCGCCATTGACAAAAGTGCATGTTAAGATTTGTAATGAGACGTTGACACGTATCATTTAGATCTAGGCCAGCTTTGTCCAACCCAAACTGCCAAATTGTCACTATCTTAACCAGGGCCGCAAATTGAATGACATATTAATGAGGGTCGCACATTCTAATGGCTTACTTTGATCTTAACAAACTAAATTTAGCTTAAGATAATGCACTGAAAGCGTTTGAATCCTAACTGCAATGGTAACAGACTTGATAAAGTGTCACTGAGGACACCTGTATCAAAAATGTCAAATTAAAGATTATCAAAACAAAGACTGGTTGACAGTATGTAGGATACTTTTACTACAGTGAAATCCTAAACTGGGCCTCATGCGCCCCGCGGGTTGAACATAGCTGACCTGGCCTATCCATCAACGGGGTCGCAAAGAAATACCTTTTTTCAAATGGGGTCACAGAACAAAAAGTTTGAGAAGCCCTGGCGCAGAGGATTAAAACACTATATTTTGTATTGCTTGGAAAATGACAACTTCAAAGCGGCATATATAAGCTCTGTGTCCACTGAATGGATTGTGCTTGTTTGTTTCATTAAATATGTGGCTACTATTACTATAAAAAATGAGTTTACGTACAGGTAATCAGATCGACAGCTAGACGATATTTTTGAGAGCGGCAACAGGGTCCCGCATGAACCTGTATACATCCAAAAAACAAACCTACAAAAAAACGCTAGAAACCAGGGAAATTTAACGAAGAGAACTTCTGAACTACGCGAAAGAGCTATAAATCCCAAGAAAAGATCGCAATCCATTTGACCTTTAGAATAATGTAAGAAAGGCGTTAATTTCTATTGAACATCTAATGTAGAACCAAAGTCGCAAGAACAAAATATAGATTTTTGAGGTGGGCACTACACATAGGAGGGGCATACTTTCACGCTTTTCAGACAAACGGCCAAATAAGTCAAATATGCTTGGGGCCCCCAAAACTAAGATGGCTTAGGGCCCCGCGCTCCCTAAATCCGTCCCTGCATGTGCTGATCGCATTGACTATACTACCAATTTCTGTAGCATGTTGCACGAGCTCAAGAACAGCAGTTTTTAACATTGAAGTGTTCAGGCATTTGATAATGTCTCAGCAGGGAAAATGAAAAACAAAAGTTAGCTGGTCTTCTGTACAGGACAAAAAATTGGAAGTTTTCTCGCCATTTTCGCCTTTCGCATTTATTCAGTTGTTTTGCTTTGTTTCCTAATTATTCAGTTTATTTTTAATTGAATGTGCACTTTATGCGCATTCTCATCTCTTATGTAGTTTAACAAGGTTAGATCTTGCAAACCGGTGTCAAGCGAAATTTCTGACTTGTGAAATTTCTGATTTCACGCCATGCACGCATCCACAGAGTAATATTCTGCATATCAGATACGCTGCGAAAACGGATGATTAGGGCTTAGTGTTTATGTAAGTGTGTCGGGTTAGGGTTTGGATTAGGTTGAGAAAAAGAAATATAATTAAGGTCTGAGACTAAGTCCAATATTTTTCAGTGGTTATAGCAATTCCTGTACTGCAGCTTGTTGTGGGCATCCGGAATCTAACTAAAAAGTTTCATTTACACAACACACATCAAAAATGTAGTCGCCAAACCTTATCCCTTTACTCTGAGAAGCAAAGTGACTGACAAACAATAGGTCAGAAATTTCGCAGAGGTGAGAAATTTCGCTTGACACTGGGGTGCGCGCCAGCCAGCCAATCGCACGCTTTTTCTACCCTCGACTGCTCGTATTCGACAAGACATTGGCGCAGCCTCATTTTGCAGTTGTGAATTGCTCTGACGCAATGATGAGTGTGTTTCACTCCCTTGTTTTAACGCGCAGCCTGATATTTTTGCAGTTATGAACTGTTGTGTCGTAGCGTCCAGTTTATTTTCCTCCAGTATCCTAACTTGGAGCGCTGATAGTTTGGATTCAGTGCAATGACACATAAAGCAAGGGGAGTGCGTGTAAAAGAATATGCATATTATGTCAAAAACCTTCGCCAAAACGTTGGGTTGGAAACATGAATATGACGTCAAATTGTGACGTCACAAGCAGCGCACACCAAATACAAATGACCACCACATGCCACTGAATGAAACAATTCCCATGAAAATTTTCCATTGAAACATATTATAAACACAACAGTCAACTGCCGGACGTTTGCTGCTGAAATCTGGGTATAGATGCAATGTCAGGTGTGACCAAAATTTATCAATACTCACCGTCCAAAGTCCTTGTCTTTTATACAATGTACGTAAAATACGAACATATCTTAAGAGTACGTTAGAAATAAATACATTTTGAAAGTATAAAAAACAACTAGATTTTTAAACAAAACAACCATATTTTGCATTTTGTTGGTTATAAAATTTGAATAAACAAAAGTAAAAGCTTTTACAAGAGAAATGAGAAATCGTCATGCTGATAGTAATAGGTGTTTTAGCCTAACTTTTAATTTTATTATATTTAATGTTTCTTATATCCGGTTGCACAAAGCTTTCCCAGTACAAACGTAAAGTCTGTGATGCCATTTTCACCTTTTGCATTTATTCAGTTGTTTTGCTTTGTTTCTTAATTATTCAGTTTATTTTTAATTGAATGTGTAAAGCGTGTACATCATGGCGAATTGAAAAGAGTGAAGCAAACTGTGATAGACGCAAGCAAAAGCATAAACCGTACCCGAAAAGCCTCTGGATTTGCTCCATAAATGATGCCTCCGATTTTGGGGGACAACCCGTTGATGGCAAAGATCGGACCTAACAGCACTCCCGTCAATCCTCCTCCAAGATGAACTGAACAAGAAAAGATGACATAAAAAGTAATTTGTTCTGAAATTTTTGTGAACATTTAAATGTTAAAGTTGTTTTAAGTACAGGCCAATCATATTGACCATCTACTGTACGTAGTATTTAAAACGTGACTATCAATATTTTATCATTCAATTCAGAACTTATAGGAATCTTTCTTATTCGAATTATTGCAATGATTCGTAGCATTTCTGCGCCAATTCTCAATGGGACATCAAAGCTGAAGCCAATGGTCAAACCATTATACTACACTCGACATAATGCGCAGGCAATCTGAATGGGAACTGAGCATAGCACTGAAATCCCAAATGTTAAGCTTCTAACTTTAATGTCTGGAAAACAGGAAAGCATAAAAATTTATCCTGTCTTTAATGGGAGATTCCAAATGCAAATTAAAAACTTTGTTTCAGAAATTGTAACTAGTATTTTCTCTTCCATTTTTGGGTTTTCCAACTCAACAAGACCAGCTCTGTCACTTCGTTAGGCAGGAAATGCTTTAACTCTTGGCAATCTTTGCAATGATCGACATATTTATTAAATATAACGACCCATGGTTGTTAGATTTTAAAACAACTGAGCATATTCTTCAAACTATTATTTAATATTTTCAGAAGTCTCACAGCAGGGGAGTTTTAACAGAGCCAAGCAATGGGACCTCACCTGCAACAGCATCAAGTGGATCGTCAATTTTCACCAAAAGTACTAAATGATGCCAACTGATGTATGCCAGTCCTGCAACAATTCCGATTACCAGAGCTGCCCATGGGTAGAGATCGTTGCAACTTGCACACATCGATACCATTCCTTTGATAGAAAAATTTTCCATTGATCTTTTCAAAAGACCCATCTCGTATACAGGCGAATCGGTATGAGCGAACACACTCACACACAAATAAATAAACATTTAACATGCAAACGCATGAAGGGTCGCACTTACAGCACAACAAGTGAATTACCTACAAACATTGGCTCCCAGAAGTGCATAGATGCACACAAGCATACTTTGGGTGAATGTCAAAGGGAAAAAACTAAATACGTCAATAACGACGCGAAACTATAATCAAATAATGCGCCAGGACATTAATTCGAGCAGAAAAGTATTTATCATTAAAGCAGTAAAACTATTTGGATATGAAGAGAAGCCCACATTTGAGTTTAAACAAGCCCAGCTCACTACATTTGAATGAACCTACCCGCCAATCCTCCGTTTATCGTGACGAGGAGAGACCAGTAATGAGACTGGTGACGAACAGCATCGACTGACTTGTGGACACACATTGCAGT
>Ga0210059_1000669_pt1 | contig 46033 bp, 23 predicted proteins | sample Ectturendosymbi2_FD_188042 | JGI IMG/M metagenome (GOLD analysis project Ga0210059, IMG submission 188042) | Ecteinascidia turbinata endosymbiont from Florida, USA - Sample 2 (SPAdes) (version 2) | ecosystem: Host-associated > Tunicates > Ascidians > Unclassified | place: Key West, Florida... | reverse complement strand
GTTTAGGTTTCGGGTTTAGGTTTCGGGTTTAGGTTTCGGGTTTAGGTTTCGGGTTTAGGTTTCGGGTTTAGGTTTTGGGTTTAGGTTTTGGGTTCAGGTTTTGGGTTTAGGTTTTTGGTTTAGGATTTAGGTTTCGGGTGTAGGTTTTGGGTTTTAGGCCATATGCAACAAAGACCTTATGCTAATCCAAGTGCATCCTCCTTGTCACTTGACCAATCCAAGCAATCGGATTCTCCTTATGGCAAAATAACTCCAGTAGTTCTTTTCTTTCTGAAACCAAATAGACACTTCCTTGTCAAATTTTGAAAATGCCGAAAGGCTGTGTCTATTTTGCCTCATGATTTAAAAGCACTGATGGAACTATTTTGCCATCAACTAATCGTATTTTGCTAAAGGCAAAATAGCTCCAGTTGTTGCTTTGCCTCATGAGGCAAAACGTATATACATGATTTTCAGGACAGGATCGGACTGGTGATTTTCAAAAATTTTGCGGATCAGGACTGGATCGGATTCAATTTTATCGGATCAGGACTGGACTCGGACTAAAAAATTTCACAGTTCGCTCATCTCTGCTGTGCAGGAGCCAATCAAAAATTTTTAAGGACCTTAATTTCTGTAATGATGCTTGTTGTCAAACAAAATGGAGTTAATTGAGACCACTGTTGCCACTCTGTAGTTGCAGAAAAGTACTAGATTTCATGATAAAAAACACTAGATTCACAAAAAAACACTAGATTACACAAGCAAAATTACACACAAAGTGAAATTGGCCAGAAAATGCATTGCAATGCCAACCGTAGACATTGTGCAACTCATTGCAAACCAGAGACAAAGAAAACAGGAGATATAGCACCAACGCTCTTGTGTTTGTTTGTACAGGTCACTGAAACTTTCAACAGATGACCAAGTGACTTCGCAGCGGTTTAACTTAAAACATATTATATTATCTCGTGTAATTTAAGATTTAATTAGGTAGAATATTTAGCAAATTACAATATTGCACTAATCAAAAGGACGCAATTACAGTTACAATATTCAAAATTGTGCAATTAATTACATTCAGCTCACTCATAAAAAAAACACTAGATAGCCGTACAAAAACACTAGAACACTAGATGAAATGAAAAAACACTAGATCTAGTGGAAAAACATTAGGAGTGACACCACTTATTGAGACGTGTTTTCTGACCAGCGTCATCATGTATCACAAAAGTGTGATACTGGGTGGGAGTACCGAGCATTTCACCACCAATGATGGTTTTAGAAGTTAGTGCCTAGGCAAAGTACAATGTGTAAGTGACAATGCAGTTCGGGAATTTCGGAATCCATGCCGTAACTATGAGAATGTTGGGCTAATGATGTGGGCAACAACACAAGACACATGACAAAAAACAATGGTTAACAAAACATTACAGAGAAGTAACAGTGTTCCGAAATGACCTATACACTGCAGGCCTAGTGACAGGATTTGACGATGATGTTAGAAGTAAGCAATGTGCAGTAGTACTGTACAATGCAATGTTTATTCGCATTGTACAGATTTCAGGTCTAGCCACCGTTTGCATAGGCCAGCCTCTGCTCACATTTTGGAGCCATACTGAACAAAGTTGGATGTTTGCCCTGATAGTTGTGGCTTTGAAGATAACCTATATTGTTTTGCATCTCTATCAGAGGTGAGCATTGGACTGGACTTGGATTGGACTGGATGCGGACTATGACAAATTTTGTTGAATTTGGATTGAACCCGGACTGTAAATTGCTTCATAAATTTAGGATCCAGGCTGGACTTGGACTGAGTTTTAAATATTCAGGACTGGATCCGGATTGCAAAATTTGACAGTCTGCTTATCACTGATCTCTATTGCCTATGATAAATTTGAAACGGATTGTAGCCTAATCTATGTGTAATGTAAATGTTCATCTTGTTAATTTTTTTTGTATGATTTGCTTGCACATTCATGTTAATGGCTCAATTTGGCACAGTCATAGTTCAGAGTTTTATCTGAGAACATGGTTAAAGTACGATTCAATATTATTGAACAGGCGATCAGCTCCTAACCTAGGAGATCTAAAATGAGTCTTTTGTAAAAATTGAAAATTAACACTTACTTCAAATACTTGTCATATATCTGCTTAATTATTGAAGCTTGAACAACTTAACTAGTGCTTCAATGGTTTCCACTTCATAATTTACTTACAGTAGAACCTATACTTTTAAGGTGTATATTTGGTAAGCAGCGTCTATTTTGCCTCATGATACAAAAACAGTTCTGAAGTTATTTTGTCAGTAGTTGCACACATTTGTTTGAAGTGATCAAATGACAAGTTTGAAATGCATGACCCACGTAGCTCACCGTAATGCCCAACTTAAAAATGTGAGCAAGATTTTAGTGGCTGTTTGTCTACGTTGTGTAAAGAATAGGTTAAGCTACAACCTTTAATATGTTGTGTCTCTCTGTATTGTGCTAGTCACGTGACCATTTCAACCATTTGTGTTCTATCAAAGGCAAAATAGCCACGACATATATTTTGCCTCATGAGGCAAAATAGACAGTATCTTTTTAATATGAGTTACTTGGAAGTTTTCGGAGTGTTAACAGGAGTCGGAGTTGATGTTTCAAATTTTTCGGGGTTGGAGCAGGAGCAGGAGTCTTAAAGCGTGGAGCAGGAGCTGAGTTGGAGTCTGAAAAATGTGACTCCGCTCATCTCTGGACACTATACAAAAAGGTATGTTGTGCATCATAATATACTTTCGGATAGTTTTCGGATACGGATAGCATGATTTTAACCAAAACAGGATTCGAATCGGATACGGATATCATTTTTCAAAAACATAATAGGATCGGATAGCAAAAAAAACACTTCTGATCATCTCTGAAAAGTGATCTTATTAGCTTTAATTTTTATGTTTGTAAGAAGCTAAATGGAAGAATGGGAAGCTTGTGCCCAGTTTTGGAGAAACAAGCAAAATAAGGATACATTAGATCAGGGGCTCCAAACTACAGCTCGTGGGCCAAATCCGGCCCGCAAAGCCATTCCATCCGGCCCATGAAGGCATTTCATCCGGGCGCACAGACATTGTGTCAGTAGTAAAAAACAATATATTTACGAAACATTTTATGATTTGGTAGTATGTAATTTATTTCGAAACAATCAAATTACGTAAGATGTCCGGCCATCAAACTGCTCTACAGTAGCTTATGTGGCCCTCTGGCAAAAAGGTCTGGAGACCCTGCTGTAGATTAATGAGTCGCAAACTACTATTTGTACAGATTGTTTTGTGAAATGTTCGATTTTAGATAACGTTTTACAAGTTACTGGAATTGAGTCATTACCTTATTCATGCGAGGTCTCTAGCTTATTTTTTTCTTAAACACTCATATATACTTACAAGGCTTCTAGTGCTGATGGTATTATTGATAAAGAAGTGGTGTGAGGTTTCAAAGAATGTGAAGGGATGAACGGTTTCATAACATGGATTCGAAAAGTGCAAAGCAATGCTGGGAAAACCTGATGCAAGTTTTGTCACCGCGAAATCAGAGCACATCCATCAGATTGAAATAACCATTATTGCTTTTAGTAAACACTAGCATGATGCCGTTTCCCATTATACCACGTGGAAGGATCGTGACTTGTTAAACTTTGGCTTTCAAAAAAGTTCTGACAGCAGCAATCAGTTGTTTCGTTTCGCATTTGTAAATACAGTAGTTTTGTAAATGGCAGAGGCTGTGGATACATATATGTTATAATCTTTATGTAAGGTGCGATGATATGTACAACATCTGCATCCACTGCCTTTACAAATTGGTTTTGCAAAGATTGCATTGTTCCTGTATGCGCCAGAGATTAATTTTTCACAGTCCACAGAATGGACAAACTGCACTTTTTGGTGACTTTTAATTTTTTTGTTAGTTTTCAGAGCTGGATATTTTTGGCTGTAGGTTTTTGCCAATTTTCGCTACTTTCGGTTAATTTTTTTGTGAAGTTTGGTTATAAAGCTTTTTGAAATCTGGCAACACTCTTCAGTCTATTGATCAGTGTTGAGTGTGCATGTGTAAGCATTATCCCTGTGTGTATTGTGCTCTGTAAGATGTCTGGAGGGCATTTCCTTCCAAACAGAGTGATTGCTTCCGTACCAATCGCAGAAATCTCTTCGTCAGTCTAAAATTCCCTGCTTCCTCGCAATTAAGCAATCAAAAATAACGAACTTGAGATTGTTCATAACTGCCTGGATATGGCGCTTGCTAGTCTGAAGTAGGCTACTGTTGTAAAAATGACAATAAATTTGTATTGGTTTCTGCGGAAGTCCGCTGTTGGGTCGCAAATGTGTTCAATTTAGGTGATTTCACCGATATCTCAGTACTTGGATAACGTCAGGCTAGACGCAACCATCTTCGGTTAATCCGGAGTTTTTATTATTTCGGTCCACATAAGAAAATATGCTATTTTGCTTTTTCTGGCTTGACTAAATGGCAAAAGGTTAGGTTTCACACTGTTTTTACTTTCTTCCCACAAAGGTTGGAAAGCAGCTCTAGTCTGTAATACTCACTACTCAGTCTGCTCTACTGCGAACTGTACATCGGCAATGTTGCAGTTGACTGCGTCGCCTTGAACTACTTAAGGCAAGCACAAGCAAGAGATGGCATATCGGGGCATTAACTAACAGTAAAGCAACCAGCAGCAATAGAGCTCCCTCACTAAGTTCACTCTACTACTACTAGGTTGCACTATCATTATATAGGGATAAGTGAATTACGATCTTTCGTTTGTGGTGACTACTATCACAGCGACTTGTTACTAATGGGCACCATCTAGCTGTGACCATTTATTGAAATGTGGCGCCATCTTCTGGCCACCACAGCAACATCATATAACTGTGATGCAACAGTAACGTTCTTTTTTAATTGCACAACAATGAACAACAAGTGACGCAACAACTACCAATATTTTTTTTCGGATATTAACTGGTAACTGCACTGGCCTACTTGGAGTATGAAGGCGGCACTGTGATTAAAATAATTTCATAATTAAGTATCAACGTACTAAAACAAGAAATCATTTCCCCTAAAAAAAACAGAACTCTCACGGAACCCCACTACATATTTTGCTAAACTCTAGGGTTCCGCAGAAACCCTGCTGAAGAACACTGAGTTGGAAACAAAGTGATTTTGAAATGTCTTGTTTCTGACCAATTACCGGATTACAAAATCATTGTTCTGACGTTTCTTGGTCATTCATTCAATTTCATGCTAGCTTTAGAGGGTCACGGGGAGGCGTAGCGTTTGGAGGACTTGAAATACCTCACGGCCAACAGCAGTTTCAGATAATTCTGCTGGCTCCACACCAAGACGGGAACAAGCAAACTCAGATACAGTCACACTACGTGGTCATCAGACGACCTCTGGGCCACTCTCCCACTTGCCTCGCCAGCCTTTCGTGGGGTATTCTGGACACAGGCCGAACAAACGTAGCTGGGATCTCTTGATTCGGAGAAGTGGCGGTCCCGTCGCCACAGGGGGCTTTGGTGGTCTTAGCCCACCCAAAGACACACCAAGTCCCGCAAATATAAATATGACGTAGTGGAGTTTTTATCCAATTTTCAATGTCAAGTCCCCTGCATAAACGTAAAGCCCTTCTATTGAAAACTTTCTGGTGACGGTTCTGAGAAGTCGTTTGACATTTGGGTTCGGAGCTCTGCGAATTTCACAGCTGCGCACTTTGTCGCAGTGTCACACCGTGAACTCTTCGCAAATATCCTATCTCTGCCGCTTGCACTTGAGATAATCTTCTTTCGGTCAATACCAAGATTCATGACCATAGGTAAGGATCAGAATTCAGAACACAGACCGATTTAAAAACTGACAGCTTTGTGGTGTGTGAAAGCACGTTCTGGTCGTGGTCGCCTGTTTCAACGACTAGGTAACAGTAAGCTTGTAGTTGTGGTCCACTGCGTTTGTATGAACAGGTCAATGCCTGCGTAATTATTGAGAAAATAACTTCGGAAATTGAGTTCAGAGTTTTCAGTTCCCCGTGTTGGAGTACCGTGTACTTGTACAGTAGGTTGTATTGCTCGCTGAAGCCAGCGCTGGTTGAGGTCTTTCCGTGATAATATGGCAAATAGTGTGGTTATGTCATTAGTTGCATTGTGTTGATTCAGTGATTTGCTAGTTTCAACGTGATGTACAGCATGCGGCGACTTACGAATTTTGTGCTGTGAACTGGTTAAAAAAAGTGAAGTAGTAGTACTGCAGCAGCGATTAACGACACATCATACATAACATTTTCAATTTGGCAGTGGCTACAGAACCATCGATAGATCTTTAAATTTGAAACCTTATTCGCCCACCTCCTGTAACGTGACAGTAACGCATGAGGAGAATGCAGTAGGCTTTGTAGAAACATAGGTGTAATTTGTAAAACCTAACCTAACCCTAAGCTAATGCTAACCTAAACGCTAAGGTAATGCTAAGCTAATACTAAGCTAACACTAAGATAACACTAACTAAGCTAACGCTAATCTAACGTTAACCTAACACTATCCTAACGCTAACCCCTGAAGCAAAAGTTTGTAAAGTTTTGAAAAATATAAGAAAAAGTGGTCTCACGAATTGAAATGTGCAAGCAATCACTATTTACAAAAACGTAAAAAGACACAAAGTTGAGAGGCGAACCCTGAACCATTGACATGGTAGACTTGGAACCTATCTGGTAGGCTGCCAGTGGACGCCAGTTTGGCAGTTGAATGGCAAACTGACCGCTTTATTCGAACCGTGTCATGCAAGGCAGGATGGTTGAATAAGTTTTAAAACAGGAAGATCCATGGGTAGTTCCGTAGCCACTTCCTAACATTTTTATTAAATGCATTGGCCATAATTTCTTTAAGTCTAGCCTTGTTGTTCGACCCCAGTAATGTTTCTTGGCATTGTTGAAGATAAAATTGCTGGTCTTAATTGTAACCTCTTAAGGAATATGATTTTAGTTTTGCATTTTAGCAAGATGCTTAATTTTGATTTACATTAACAAAAACAGTGGCTATAGGTCTGCCAGCAGACCTTCAATTTTGAAAACTTATTCGTCCACCGCCTATAACATGACACAAACGCACAATTTGAATTAGTGTGCAGTAGACTCTACTCCGCTTGGTAGAAACATAAAACCTAACTCCTAAACCTGAACCCCAAACTTAAACCCTACACCTAAACTGTATATCTGAACACAAAAGTTTGGAAACTTAAAAAAAAAGTAAATAAAAACTGGTCCCATGAAAAGTTCAACCACTACCACCAAAACGAAAGGTGCCATGGTGAGAGCTGAACTGAAAACCATTCGCACAGACAGTAGATGTAGACGCGTCCGCTCGACCACGGAGACAGTGTCACTAGAGTGACAAACTCAGCATTTTATTCGAACTGTGTCACAGCTGGAACTGTGTCACAGACTTATAGCCACTTCCTAATTTATAAAGTAAAGGATCAAACAAAGTATGCAATATTAACAAATATCATACATTATACAAACATGTGAGATACTGATTGGCATTGGGCACCCATTCAATATATCAAAAAAGTTTGGTTTAAACCAGCAAAAAAGCTTAGTTTTTAGGCCATAGAATGATGTGATGATTTAACCAATTGTTTTTGAAATGCCTAATACAGGGGTCTCAAACTCAACTTGCGCCGTGGGCCACATGAGGACTTGTAAGCTAACCCACGGGCTGCATTATAACGCTGATGCAACAACGGCGGTACCTAAACTTACTAGAAAAAGCTTCTGCATCTTTGTTTCCTGCGAAAGGTATCATGAATTATAGACAAATCATTTATAGCCGTCTTTACATTCGTATTAATCATTTATAGCCGTCTGAGTAACTTGTTCACTCACTAGGCGAGCATTTTCAAACACTATGAATAAGCATAAAAACATAAACGTTATTAATTTTATTCATTTTCATGCCCGCTTTTCCTCTAAGGAGGGACGTGGTGCCAGCCCCAAGAGGACTTGCAATGTTTAACGGTCAACAACAATTTCAGATGGTTCTGCTAGCTCTACACCACAACGAGACCAAGCAAGGTTGGAGATGTATTCACTCCACCTAGGCCTTGGATGACCTCTGAACCGATTTTCCGTGGGTTTAGCCAGCAGAAATTGCCTTGTCAGTCTTTTGTGGGGCATTCTGGACAAATGGCTGAACCAATATTCCTGTGTGCCCTCAATTCGGAGAAGTTGTGCCACATTCATGACTCTGAAAATTTTGCAGCTGCGCACTTTGTCACAAAGTGCCACACCTTGGACTCTTAGTAAAAATCCCATCTCTGCCGCTTGCCCCTGAGATATAATTGTTTCGGTCATTACCCAAGATTCAGGATAATAGGTAAGGATCGGAACAAAGACCGATTTAAAAACTGACAGCTTTGCAGTGTATGAAACCTCCCATTTGTCACCACAGATCGATAAAGTTCATGCAGAACTGCGTTAAGCTTTAACAATCCATGCATCAGCCTCCTCGCTCACCCTCCGTCACTCGTAAACACTATTCCTATGTACTTGAATTTCTCCACCTGCTCACTTGTAGCATACACTGTCTTTGGTTTGTACAGAGACATAATACCTCAGTATTTTAGTATTCATTTCCAATCTGGTTCGGTCACACGCAGCGAAAACCGATCGAGTGCATGCTGAAGACCCTGTTGAGAAGATGCTAGCAACACCAAACCGTCTGCAAAAAGCAAGCGGTTGATCCTGCAGCTCACAAATGTGACAACCTGTTAGACTCGGCTGTGACTGTCTATCTAATTCATCAAGACCAGGGGTGGCCAAAGTTTTTGACCCGGGACCGAATTTGCGATTGCTTGGCCATTGGAGGGCCGGATACAGTGCGATTTACATGACAGGCAGTACTTAATGCTGTTGCACTGCTGTCCACAGAAGTCGGAAATGTGGTATTTGAAAATATGTGCAAGGTATTTAGCGGGTCGTATTAAACTGGTCGGCGGGCCAGATGAGGCCCCCGAGTCTTAGTTTGGCCACCCCTGATGTAGACTATGAAAAGAAGCGGTAACAGCACACACCTTGTCAGAGTCCAACACCAATGTTGAACAAGCGTAATTTAATTCTCTCGACACAGACACAAATTTCTGAGCAGGAATGTAGTGACTTGACAGTAACAGGCACCGTCAACACCGTAGCCTACTCCCACAGCACTCCCAAAGCTTTTCATGAGGAACCCAATCGTATGCTTTCTCAAGGTCGTCAAAAGATGTGTAGACGATTTTGGCATATTCTCAAGATTTCTCAAAAATTTGCTGGAGGGTTAAAATTTGGTCCGTCGTGCTATGGCCAGGATGAAAACTGCACTGGTATCATCCAGCTTTGGTTCATTGATTTCGCGGCATCTTTTTTCAAGGCACTTCGCAAAAATGTGAAACACAGTATTTCAAAATTCCCGAAAAGCATCGCGGGTTGCACAAAACGCCCTCGCAGGCCGTATGTTTGAGACAACTGGCCATTGAACGTGAAAAAGTTAAATGCAGTGAAAACAAGAAAACACAGTACAAATCAGTTACATGAAAAGATGGGGATAAGTGATGTATAAAGAATTTATAAATACAACAGGCCTACAGATAAAAAAATGAGTCATGTCATGCATATACATGAAGGAAATGAGTAACAATGTGGGTTAAAATGCAGAAAGCTGTGCAGCATCCATCAAGTAAGAAAGAATGCAATTTTTAACAGCACAAAACTTGAACTAAAGGAGTACTGTAACTGATGAACCATGATAAAATACAACAGTTGGGCATGCAGTTTGCAGGAGACAATTAAAACCTAGATCAAGCTTGGGAAACAAGGGTGGTAGAATAATAATATATATATTAGCCAGAGGATTCACTTCAGATATTGTATTAGGTCACAAAAATTTAAGAACAAAAACTAATTCATCTAATAAGGCAAATAGTATAATAAAAACAAAAATGAGTTATTGTGCAAGTTACTAGTATGTTTGAAAACAAAAAGAAATCATTCATGTTTTTATGATACACTTTTATTCATCACACATATGAGGTATTACATGAGCATATTTGCCCACAACTCAACTTTAAAGAATGGCAGTGGGTACAGGTCTGCCGATGGACCTTCATATTTGAAAAGTTACTCATCCACCACCTGTAACGTGACAGTAACACACAATTAGTGTGCAGTAGTCTTGGTAGAAACGTGCTAAACCCTAAGCCTAAACAGTACAGTAAACCTAAATGAAAACACTAAACCAAAATGCTAAAGCTAACCACTAAATCTAAACCTTAAACCTAATCCTAACCCTTAAAACTAAATCCTACATATAAACCCTAAACCTAAACGGTAAATCTTAACATAAAGGTTTGAAAACTTGAAAAAAGTAAAAACTGATCTCAAGAAGCGTGTAACTGGTATTGGCAAAACAGAAGTCACCAAAGTGAGAGCCAAACTGAATGAAAACCACTGGCACAGCAGATGTAAACATCTGCTACACTACCATGGCGGTGCCATTGAAGCAACAAAATCAACATTTTATTCGTCATGCATGGTGGGCCTATAGCCACTTCCTTAAGGAGTTATGGCCCTAGGAATTAGACTGAATTAATGTCCATAAGTCTGAGATCTTGAAATTTAGCATTGTTGTGTATGCTTAGAAAACATTGTCCTGGGTAAGGATGATTCTTAACAGTGTAAGTTTTGAGCTCTGTTCTAATACAGTTTAGTTCATGACAAATGTAGATATGGTTCCTTGTACTTTTCAGCTATCTTTTCATCCAGCGTCTTGTTAACCATAGCACATTCTGAAGCCATACCACTACTTCTGAAAACAAGGGGGTTGGATGATTATTTCTCAATGGTAATGAATCTTTGATGGTGTCAGTGGCGTACGCAGAAAATTTTCATAGGGGGGTTCTATCAGTGGCATATGGTGGTCATTTGCATTTGCTGTTCACTCTTTGTGATGTCACAATTTGACATCATATTTTTCTTTCCAAACCAACATTTTGGCGAAGTTTGTTGACATAATATGCATATTCTTATACACGTACTCCCCTTATTTTATGTGTCAATGCACTGAATATAAACTATCAGCGCTCCAAGTTAGGATATCGCAGGAAAATAGACTAAACGCCATGACGCAGCAGTTCATAACTGCAAAAATATCAGGCTGCGTGTTAAAACAAGGGAGTAAAATATGCTCATCACTGCGTCAGAGCATTTTACAACTGCAAAATGAGGCTGCGCTATTGTTTCGTTGAATAGAAGCAGTGGAGCATAGAAAGTGTGGGACTGAGCTGTCTGACGCAAACCCTGGTTTGCAAACCGAATCTTGCTAAACTACACAATAATTGAGAATGTGCATAAAGTACGCAAGAAAATTTTAGATTTTTTATGTATAGAAGTCTAGCAAATTTTTAGTTGTCCCTTTTCCCTGCTAAGACATTATCACATGCCTGAATGCTTCTATGTTAACAACTGTTGTTTTTGAGCTCATGTAACAGCTCTATCATGCTGCAGAAATTGGTAAAGTAGTCAATGCGGTCAGCGCTTGCGAAATTTGCATGCAAATTCATTCCGTGGTATTTGCAATAAGTCGACAAATTAACAAGCAAAAAGTATGCGAAAACAATTAATCTCCTTTGCACACGCAATAAAGTTTTCTTTAAATATCAAGCTCAGGGAGGGGTTTAAGCCCACCACACCCCCTTGCATACGCCCTTGCAATGCGGTCAGCGCTTGCGCTGATCAGCCTTAGCAAAGAATAAAGACAATTGTTTCGGATAAAGTGAACTATCGTGGAACACAATCCTAAACATGCGTAGTGGACAAAAGGTCTGCAAAAAGCGGTGAGATGGTTTTTGGACGCAGACGATGACCCAGATTCCCATCAAAACCTAATTATTACTTTTTGGCCCATTTACAACGTTACTTGAAATTTGCATGCAAATTCATTCCGTGGCATTTCCACTAAGACGACAAATTAACAAGCAAAAAGTATGTGAAAACAATTAATCTCCTTTGCGCAAGTAGTAAAGTTTTTGTAAAAAATCAAGCTCAAGGGGGGTTTTAACCCCAAACCCCCCTTGCATGGTGTCAATCTGTCTTGTCTTTGTATGATGTTGTTAGATCTGTGAAAGGGATGAAAGAATAAGGCTGAGGTAGGAAGTTTGAATCTGTGATGCTTACACCAAAGTATGTTCTCTCGCAAGTGATCTGAATGAACTATGAAGTCAACCAGCAAAAATATCCAGTCATAAATTCAGGGAAATGTTAACTTTTATACTTGTTGTCTGAGATTTGAATAAGTCTAGGTTCTATTTGAAAATCACTGCTGACCTTTTTTATAAGCTGAGCCTTGGGGCCTCCTAGTGAATTATGTCTCATTCATGTGAATCTATCCAGTTTGCATCCAAGGCTGTAGACCAACAGAGTTTTTTGTTATGCAAGCACAACAAGCAGGTGTGCAGATATCTTCCAGCCATATTTAAAGAATTGAAACAAAAAAAGCCAACAATCAGACCTGTGATAATAAAATGGAAGATGGATATTCAGACTTTGGTAACAAAATAAACCAATAAAATGAAGAATACCCAAGGACTATAATAAATCAGAGATCAAGGCATGACAAACCAAAAACAGAAAGCAATTGAAGGCAAGGGTACATAAGAATATTAAATCATATACGCAACAATAATTCACATAACACAGCTGATGGTGGACAAGGCATGGATGAAGAGTTGAAGAATGCACAGATGAACAAGTGAGACATGCACGTAGGTGAGAAAAGTGACAATGAGTTTACAAAGTGGTGAGCATGACTTTGTTTTAAGATAAATATGTTAGCAAAACTTATTACAGCCATGCCTTCCAGTCATCTTGTCCAAATGGCATCTCAAATTTCTTGTTTATGTAGGGCAGTGCTTCTTACCTGGGTGAAAGGTTCACCCCAGGGTGAATGAATTTTTTGCAAGAGTGAATGAAAGAAGAGGGATGATTGAAATTTTTGTTCATGCAAATTTTTTGTATTCTCTTGTAACAGGCATCTGTCTTGTCTTTTTACGCAAAACATATCAGCAGTCATGAATAAAATGGCAAATGCCAAGCATTCTAACTTTGTATCTTCAAGAGTCAGCATCTTATCACTTAAAAAAGCTGTATACGTTGGTGCAATTAACTGCGTGTATTACATACAAGGGTATGGATCTCGCCAAGAGTTGCCTTGTTTTATTCAGTCGAGTGGTGGAATCTCTGTTGTGCTCTTTGCATGAGCATCCTGTACTCAGGTGCAAAAGTTATCTGCTAGAATTGTAGTAGACCTACTTTGGAAGTTTCAGGCACCTGAACATGACCACTCATCAGAGTAGCCTCATCAGTCGAAGTGCAGGCTTAACCACTCAAAGTTCAGGAGTGACCTCTTTGTGATGCTTGTTTGTTGCCAAATTGATATTGTTTCCAACATCTATTATGCTTTCATATATCAGTTAATGCCTGCAGCATGTCAGTGAAATAGGTACAAAAGCTTTGTTGTGATGAACGTAAATGTAAAACTGTGGATGAAATCGATTAGGACATGACAGCATCATCAGCTTCACAGTTCAAAGAACCAGGTTTGAAAAAGAATGTTAGTGTCTACAGTAAGTTGGCTTCAAAAATTAAAATGCAAAAAAGAGATGATGATTATATTAAATATGAGTTTTTCATCCCAGAGGTGAAAAATTGAGCAATGAGCCATTTGCTCAATGGATGTTTTGCTGTTTTAAATATGGCAACCAGCTCTTGTCTCATTCAAAGCTGTGGAGTCATTTACTAAACAAACACGACATTTATCAGAACAATTTTTTAAAGCATTTTTTTTAAACAACAGCACGAATATTTATGCCAGCAGTAAAATTCCCTCCATCGGTTGCAAATGACACCACTACTAAAAAGCCTCTTCTCCTTTATTCTTTTCAAATAGTGCGTGTGCTAATGAAATACAAAAAAAAATTTTGCGAAGCTGAGTCTGTGATCAAGCCATATTTGAAGATGTAGCCATTTTGCTGAATGGCGGAAAGCATGCTGTAGATAAAGTAGAGCAAATACTGTGGTCTAACAATGAACACCCTATTTACCATGATTATTGTCACATGTACCATAAATTCGCAATAAGGTGAATGGATATGCAGTGATCGATGACAGGGGTGAATGAAACTAAAAAAGGTTAAGAAGCTCTGATTTAGTCATGAATGATTTTTTCATGCCGTTTGTTTCTGTAGTATTGCCATACAACTTGCATCAAGTTTTTCAACTGATGGAAAAATGTTAAATATTGACTTTGGCTGATTGGCAAGTGATATTCCATATTAGAGTAAGTCTATACCAGTGGTGCTTAACAGTTTCGCACCTGGGTTGATTTAAGCGGTTCGCGAAAAAACAGCTGGATCGCACGTGACTTTGCGTGGGAATTTCTCTGGTCTGGTAAGCACTACAGACCCGCTCAAAAGACTTGGCAAGTCTTGTAGTTTGCACTCAAAAAAAAAATTTTTGCTTGGGGGTTGCGGTTTTTTGTGAGTGACATCATAAGTGGAGGACTTATAGGCAACCTTTGCCAACCTCACATACCCTGGGCCCAAACCGTTAGATGGTAGTATTTCGCTCAAGTTTTTATTGGAAACTAGGCTGCAATCCGAGTCTTTTGATACTTTGGATGACTTGCTAGGCTTTTCGGTTGAAAAGTTATGATCTAAAGGAATAAAAATATTTAACTAATTAGTTAATTAGATAATTAATTAATTTGTTTATTTTAGATCATAACTTTTGAACCAGAAATGCTAGAAAGTCGATCAAAGGCTCAAAAGACTCTCACTTGAGCTTAGTTTCTAATGCAAACTTCAGCGAAGTACTTTGGCCTGGTGATTGGGCCTTAGGCCAGGCAACATGCACTAAAATAACCCCGAAACTACTTCACTTATGACGTCACTCACAAAAAATCCGCAACCCTCAACTACAAATTTTTTTCGAGTGTAGACTAGAAGACTGGCCGATCCGTTTGAGCCCTTGAACAGGTCTCTAGTGCAATCGGTACAGGAGCTATGGCGTTGGTAAGGCAACTGACAACTGCTGGTTTTAGGCCGATTTTAAAGTACGAATATATCGTACCCAGGCTCTCAAAGTGTTAACCTTTTTTCTGCCATGCCTCCCTTCAGTAATTGTCCTTTGTTTCTACAAAGTTTGTGTGGCAGGAAGCTGTTGCAATGGAGTTAGTACAGTGCAATCATACTGACTAGGCCTTTCAATAACAGGATATGAAAACTAACTAAAGACGTTCCATAAACTGCTAAGTTATCCTACAGGGTACACACAAATCCATACAGAACAATGAATACAAAAGTGGCAAAAGGAAGTAAGGATACATAAATGTTCAATCTTTGAATCATATGCACAACATTTATTTTCATACGTGTTTGTTAAATCATAATAAATGAAGTCAAACCAATATATCCACTTGTTTGCTATTGCAGTGTTAAACTCATGTGTTTTTTTACTGTATAGTATACAGTAGATATCTTCATCATAAGACAGTTCCTGCATCTTCAGCAATAAGTTTAGCTAATATGAAATTCATCTTGAAACAAAAGTCATGCTTACCATTGGTAAACACTTCTAAAAATGTAAGATCTAGAAATTGATGGCAAAGCTATACATTTTTTCTCAACATTTATTAGAGAGCCTGATAGTGATGAGATCTCTCATTGCTATCTTTAGCAAGTACTGCATAATAAACTGTTCACCAGGTTCACAAGCATTATTAGAGGTCTCACTCACCGAGATTATTCTTATCAGAATCACTCTATTGCTTGTTTGTGCCATTTGCATATGGGTTCTATTCTTAGTGCACGTTCTGTTCATGATGCATCGCACATTCAACACTGTGCCTGCCCAGTGTTGCAACAATATAACATTCACCAATGAGGCAGTTTGGATTCTATGGCAGTTGACAAATATGTTGCATTGGATGTGATAATTTCCAGGTATAACATGTGTGACAAGACAACCAAGCACTGTATTTTTCGCGCCATAAAATGCACCAGATTATAAGGTGCAGATTCAGTGATTGAATGCTATCTGTTCTATTTCCATACAAAGCGCACTGCATTGTGAGGTGCATTAAAGGCACTTTAAACGAAGTGTGTTTGATTTGATATGTGCCAATGTAGTCAGGAGCCTCACAGGGTAATACATATATCTCTGTGCGCAAGAGCCTCGCGGAGTAATACAGTCTGTGCTTCAACATTAAAGTATGTTCTAGCTACTCATGGAACCACATGTACTGCTCGTTGCAATTGTTATTGGTTTATTACATGACAAGATGGTCTGTTTACAAAAATATCATTGTAATTTTGAAAACACATGAAAGCCTCATGACAGTCTTCGAAATCAAATGTATAGCGCTCATAGTTAAGCTGTAACTAGCAATTTAATAAATAGCACCATTTACCACATAAAATTGGTTCTAGGTAAGAAAGTACAATGAGCATATTATAAGGTGCACTTTCAATTTTTGAGAAAATAAAGATTTTATGTGCACCTTACGGTCTGAAAAATATGGTAAGACAAGTTAGGCATGAACACCTTGATTGCAAAGAAGTGGTGTGTAGCACTTAACACTTTCATTACTGGGTGGTTTCCCTGCCACGATAACCACGGTTACCGCACGGGTTTGGCAGGAAATTCAATGCCTACTGCTTGTGCAGAGGCAGATACTGCTAGGCATTTTCCAGCTTTAGGCTAAAACGGTAAACCTGACAACGGTTTTGTTGCCTTTACACTAATCAATTCCCAACATAATCAAATCATTTCCAAAACATCTTAGGCTACATACCACTGAAGAAAGCGAGGCCCTACAGGAGCTAACCTTTTTGCAAAAGTTTCACTTTCTGAAACAACAAAAGCAGGTAACACCGGCATTAAGCAATAAAACTTTATCAACTTGCCTAAATAGAAACATTTCTAACATTCCTTCATGCTTTCCTATCATTTGGCAGCATATCAAAGCACTTCGATCACACAAATCGCAGTTCTGAAAAATGCTTCCATTGAAGTAAAATCTTCAAGGAGATGGTGGTGGTAGGCCCTGGTAGGACCAGGCTTGTTGCAGTGGTATGCAGCCTAAACTGTTTCAAAAATGCTTTGACATGTTGGCAATTGGTTAGTGCACAGGCAACAAAACATGCAGCATGTTTTCCGCTTCAGCCTACAGGTGGACAATGCCAAGCTGTATCCATCTTCTGGTGATTTGCATTTTCCACCAAAACTACCTAGCAGTGGATATTGCTGTGGGGAAACCACGTGGATATGAAGATGTTAAGTTACCCTATGTATAAGGGTTATTTTTCAAGGAATGTCTGATAGCCATTGCTTTTCCTTTGTAGACACCGAGGTTGCTCATGACTGTGTGCTAGATTGTCTTTGATTGATATTTTTCTCCTGAAAGTTCACACATTTACATATTAAAACTATGAAGAGAATTAGCAATTTAACAAATGAAGCTCATGTTTAGGCTTCAAATGCAAGGTGTTTCATGAAACTGGCGTAAATGTGGTAAATTTTGAAAACCTGTCTGGTACCCAACACGATTACTCAGGAAAAATTCCCAGTCCCAAAGGTATTAGAAAACATTGCATTTCGAAAACAGTTAAAAATTTGTCTTCTTTTACCATTATCATGTTTCTTATATTCCGTCTTAGTCTTTTATGAATATTGGGTATGGCATTACAAGTGTCAGACTAGCTTGAAGCCTTATTTTACATGTTATAGCGTAACTGGTGGATAAATACCCGTGTAGTTGTTAAAGTTGTAATGTTAGGATTGTTGATAAAATTTTTTCATCCACAATTTTTGATTCCCTAATTTCTGTTCTCGAATTTTAGTAAACTACACTCTTTATCAGTTTTTCAAGACTGAGCTTTCATCACTGCAGTTAACACTAGAAGAATGGGATATGTCAATTGATGCACTTTTGGTATATATGGGTGAATAACTTTGAAATGGTAAATAGTGCAGCCATGAAACTTGATGACTTTTTCTATTTTTCTTTTATATTGGTATTGTGTGAATTTCAACTTTCTTCGATTTTATTTAAAAAAAAAAGTGTGTACTACCTAGAAGGATGGCATGCATCAATTGACGCAGATGCGGAAATGCAAGTGTTGCAGTATGGCAATGCCAAAGTCAAAATCAATTGGCATAGCCCCCGAATCAACATTGATTTAGCTTCCACATCTCTGTACTTTTGTAACTTTTATCCATCAGTATCTTTCCTATGATGTCAAGCTTACTTTTTTTTATACCTGGGCCACTGTGCTAGTGCTACATTTGTCAGCACTGACGATGCTGTCAGAGGAGAAACAAACGTCTGCTGCAACTTTTTATACTAAGGCAGTTTTTTTTTAAGGAAAATGTTAGGTACCTGGTATGGACCTGTAGGGACTCGATTTCTCTAATTCTAGGGACCCGATGATCATTTTCTCTGATTCTTGGGACCTGATTTTCAATTCTAGGGACCCGATTCAGGTCGCTCGATCAGGTCGCTCGAGAAGGTTGCTCGATTAAAAAAGTCAATAACTCAGCAAATTCTTCAAGGGTTGACCTGAAATTGTCTGGGAAGATGCATAAAGATCATGAGAACACACTAGTGCATTTTCGTTGCAAACAAACTAGTTTTGAAAAGTTACGGTGCTTTCACAACAACGACTCAACAGTACCATATTGGCCAAAGTTTTGTAGCCTATGCGCTTGAGTTGTGCTGATGGAAAAGTACCTAAGTACATTCTCAATTTACTTGAAATTTTCAGAGAGGATGCATGTTTACAAAATGAACCTTTGTGTAAATTTTGATGAAAAAAGACTAAGCATGAGAAAAGTTATTGCGTTCAACAAAAATAAATCACTGAACACAAATTTCTTAGGCAAGTGCATTGCTAGAGACACACAGTAACAGCAGTCTGATGCCCTGTGAACAGAATCCGGTTGCTCGATTCAACAGTGAATGACTTGGAGATTTTTTGTTGGATGAAACTCAATTTTTCAGAAAAGATGCTTAGGTATCAGCAAAACATTTGCAAATTTTTATGGCAAATAAATTAGATGTAAAAAGTTATGGTGCTGTACACAAAATCTTCATAATCCTGCTGAATAAGATAAAGTTTTGTAGCCTACTCTCTTTAGTAGTTCTGGTTCGAAAGCATAGAACTCTGCAGATTTTTGTCAAAACTACTTCAAAATTTCAAGGGTGATGCACATACCCACATAGGTATGAAAAATATTTAAGAAGATTGTTTTTGCAAAAATGCGAGTACAAAAAAAGTAGTCCTAGTGTACACAACAACTGTCAAGACCTAAGTGTTTTGCAAAAATTGTTGTAGCCTAGGCCGAGCAAACTATTGCTGGATACCAAACTGAATAACTACAAATGTTCTTGCTCATAATTTTCATTGCAAACAAATGAGTATGAAAAATGTTACTGTGTGTTACGAAACAAATGTTAGCACCTAACTTCTTTGAAAAAGTTGTGTAGCCTAGGCTTGGTAAGATGTTTCAATTCCAAACTTAACTCAAAAGTTTTTGGTCAGTTTGCATGAAGTTTTCAAGATTAATGTTTCTAGGTATGAAGAATTGTGGAACTTTTTGTTGCAAAATAAACAAGTACAAAAAATTTTTTAAATCACAAAATGAATGACATAATATATGTTATAATATGTATGTCATTCCGCACACAGTGCATTTGAACGAATGACATATATTTATGCCAAATCTGTACTGAAGGTGTTAAGATAAACTTTCATTTCACAAAAAATCTGACTTGATGAGCATACCTTAGAAAACTGGCTTACACTCTTACATTATGGTAGTAACGGTTAAACATTAGGTTTCAGCCCAATTTGTGCACCATTTTTAGCACTTGTTACTGGACCTTGCAACACTTACTGAACTGGGCCATGTGGTATGTAAGAGCTACTTGTGCTGGTTGTGTGGACTTAAACATAAGCTACTACAACAACTATGGAACATTGATTGATTGTTTGATGTTAAAGCATTGTTTTTGTCATTATATGGTTTATGACTAGGACAGTCAAAAATATATATTTTTCTGTCTCATTGTAAAATTTATAAAACACACAAAAACCAAATTTCATGCTCATACCATGAGAATCTCACAAGTTAAATTTATTGTTAGGTTAAACTTACCTTGCAGCACAATTTTTTCTCTTCAATATTTTATTGAAACTATAACAACAACTATTGATATGTTTTTGCAAGTTTAGGTGCGCTTCTGTAATAATACTGGGTTTGCTGTGACTTCTGCCCTAATAATGTTGTTTTGCCCACTACTGGTGATTAAATGCTGCATTATGTAGGTTGTGTGTGCAAAAACAAGAAATGTGGTCTTTGGTAAATGCCCAATCCATTAATGCATGTAATGTTTCAACTTCATGATGTTCTCAAGTTTGACTCTACTGTAGTTTAACAACCAAATTTTTTAAATTTCAAAGTATAGTGCCTGAATATGCTTCTGAGTTAACCTCAACACCCAAGGCTGAATTATTTTGCAGTTGCACAACGCAGGAGATTTATAGGTCAAAATAAAGTCAAAATTTGCAAATAGTGAAGTTGAAATTTTAAGTGTTTAGGTCAAAAAATTGGTTACCCTGTTTATGACATTTGCATAGCATTGTTATGTGGCAGGTAACTGAATACAGCATAAGTTTGAAATTGGGTCTTCAAAAAAAGCGTGGGCTTTTAATTATGATCAAAAGAGTGGTTTGGGCCATCATGATGAAAAGTTAGCCGATCATTGCATTGTGGGATTTTAACAGGGCGTATACCTTAATGTGATCACCAAACTAGCATTTCCGTATGCTCTGCACATAGCTCAACTAAACTTTTTGCTTCTTTTAGTGTTGCAGTGTGGGTTTATTTTGCTCTGATTTTTAACTTTCATGCAAGAATCACTTGCACTGTCTTGCTGTTGCAAAAGTTTTTCATATTTTTTGGCAGTTTGGCAGTAGCTCAGATTTCATAATTGTAAATATTTTAAAACTGCACATTGCTGTTGAACAAATCTATTGGATATTGCTAACATTTAAATATTGTGTTCATTATTTACTTTTTAAAGTTGCTTGTTTCCACAAAGCAGTGGAATCGTTTTTTTGTGATTTACCTATACAAAAGTTGATGATAAATTGTTTTTTCTTATGTTTAGTCATTTTAGTGCAAGCATCAATAGGACATAAAATTTGCAAAGATGTTGTATGAACTGGTAGCTTTTTGCTTGTTTTTATTAAATGGTGAATTTTTCTTCGATGCGTTTACATCTCCTGTATACACTTTAACAGTTTGTGTTTAAGGAAAATGTTAGGTACCTAATATGGACCTGTAGGGACCCAAAAAATTTCCAACTAAGTTTCATATAATTAGAGGTGTTTTGTAATTTTCTGTGATTGTAGGGACTAGAATTGGGTCCCTAAAACACCTTAAAAAAACCCTGCGCTTTAGTAATGGCAGTTTGGGGTAATAAACTGATAATTTTAGATTAGAAAGCAATCTTTATCGTATATAATGCAAAAATTTGATAAACTTGATTATTTACTCAAGAATATGAAGTGTTTGTAAAGATATTTGTTTGCACAAATTGTCTGATGTTGCATAAGCACTTAAAGTTTTGTTGCATTGCATAGTTGTGCACATGTATTGCATTTGTGTGGTTGTGCACATGTGCAGGCATTTTACAAAAGGATTTTGTGATCTCATATCATAATCCTTTGAGCTACAATGTAGGTAACATCAGTGTGTTGAATATGTTCTGAGAAACGGTTCAAGTTTGTTCATTTTTTCTCTTTTCAAAGCTAGTAAATAAAATATGCAATAATAAGTTTTTCTGCTGGACTTCTCAGCCGCCAATGCCACGTGCTGCTGGATATTATATTCTGAGAATAGTCGTCAATTTTGGATATGATCACACATTCTCTTTAACCTGCAATTTTTTCCATGTTGGGCAGCAGTTGTGAGCTGTCTACAGTCAGAGTGTAGATTGCTGGAAGAGTTCCTCATGGCAAATTCAAGGTAACTTTTGATATCTTTTGTGGAAATTTCAGACTAGTTTATTTGCCAGGTCATATCCTAGCTACCTAGAATGCAATGACTGTATGTATTGAATTTGCAGTTAAATGTATTCAGCTCCGGTCAAACAAGATAGCAGCACATGAAGTGCGATGGATGTAAGGAATCAACCATCATGACTGCTTCGTCAATGTAGTAGTGGTCTTTCGTAGATGATTTATATAGCAGTTTTGTTTACATATTTTGGTAAACTTGGTGCAAAAATGTATGTTTTTGAAACCTGGCTTAGCATCAAAACAGACCTTTCTATTAAGTAACAAAGTACAGCAGTGTCATTGATTATATTAACACTAAGCAAACATTTTTCCCACATTTTTCTAAAAAAGTAGGAATAATTTAAGTAAGATACATGTTTTTAAATGTGTCTGGTGATTATGTAAAATCAAAACAATTTCTTCATCTTTCTGTAAAAAAGCGGGTCAATGTATGCCTGACCGATTACATTAGATGAAAATATCTTTGTACTTCCATAATAATTATACGTGTACTTCAGTTCCTTTATCCCACATTACTGTCAATTTGTTTTTATTATAAAATTGAATTTGAAGTACTCACTAATGCAGCACCAGCAAATAAATTTGATGTGTTGCTGTTAATGAAAATTGTTCTTGCATAGTTTGCTCATAATGAAAATATTTTTGCCTAGTAGGTATCGTTTAAAGTGAGTAAAAATTATTTTTTGTGCCTGGTCAGAATCTTGTGTAATGCAGTAGTTTCTATGGAAAAAAAACTTTAAAACTACTACGTTATTGCAGGTGTGGTTTTACAAGTTTGCATAGACCTCCTTTATATATGTTGCTTTTACATGTTTCCCATCATTATTATGTTGGTGCTTAACTTTGTATTTTCAGGTCATTTACAATGACACAGGACCACCCAAGCCACAATAACATATTGCACAAAAGTTGGAACTACTACTGTACACCATTAAATTAATTTAGTCTGGAATTATATTACTTCATTAAAAAGTCACATTACTGATTATGTTGTGCAGTCAGTTGTAACGCAGATTAATGCTTCGTTGAATGTTTCTTCAAACACATCTGAATTCGGGAAAAAATGCTATTATTGGTTGATGAGCATACATAGATAATGGCTCTGCATAGAGAAAGACTCTCAGAAAGGCATGTTGCAAAAAGACTACAATTTAGCAAACGTGTAGTCCACAGTGCCATAGAAAAATTTAAGAAACATGAAAGAAAAAATGATCATGCTATGTGTAAAGTGATCTCTACTAGTACTTGTCATAAATTACATGCCAATCTGCTAAGAAAAGCTACAGATATTAGTATTAGCATGGTTTCACATTGCCTGATCAAGGAGTTCGAGTTAAAATCCTATAACCAGCAGTAAAACCATGTATGAGCATTGGAAAAGAGATTATAAACATCTTCACAGCACTGTGGAAAAAAAACTGGGAAAAGTTTTATTCTCTGATAAATCCACAGTTCAGCAGTTCAAAAAAGAATTTTTGAAGACCAAAATAATAAAGATCTAATATGCAAAGTACATCATCGGTCCAGTGAAACACTCCTAAGTCAGATGGTTTGAAGGTGTATGAGCAAACATATACCTGCTGGGCTGTATTTTCTTTGCTCAGGCATACCATGAATTGCCTGAGATGTATTAAACTGCTTCAGGAAAAGTTGAATATACACATGGTGGTGCACAACCTTTATATTCATGCATGATGGAGCACCATGACCCAGATTGAATGTGATTTCTAAAAACCTTTGAGAAAACAAGATGGAAGTTCTTGACTGGTGTGGAAACAGCCCAGACATGAATCCAATTGAACACTTCTGGAGCTTCATAATAATTAAAATGGCAGAAAAACAACCAATCACTGCTGAAGAACTTGTAACTGCAACAAAGAAGTTTGGGTGAAAGAAATCAGCCTGAAGTACTGTGCATCCCTTGTAAAAAGTATGCCCAGTTGTCTTGATGAAGTAGTGTAAGAGAAAGGTTGACATACAAAACACTAAAAGACAAACAATTTTTAGATAGAAAGCAGAACTGAAGGCTTCGGATATTTTGTCATTTGTTGCCACTACATTTCACTGCCAATAAACACCTCTTTATGATGTAAGACTATTTTATGTTATCGTAGTTTTTAAAAAATTAGAAATTTTCAGGTGGCTGTCTACATTTGCAAATGGCGGTATATTGTGTTTAAGTAATTGATAATTTTTCTTCAATGTTATGTGCCATTTTGTTTGTGTTTATGGTGTAGTATCTGCATTAAACCTTTAAGAAGTAAAGTTAGAAAAGTGCTGTTGTCAACACACGTATTAGCAATTTTGTCTGTGCCCTGAACCCTTTTGTAAGCTACAATTAAATTACAACACCACCCTGGCAGCCAGTGCTTGTTAGTGGTGAACAACAACTTTCATCGATACTGGGATGGATATGGCCATAAACTGAACACTATCGCATGCATAACTTTTAATGATTTTCCTGGTGATCAGTTAAATTGCATTTTGCAATAACATGTGCAGCATATTGCAATTAATTGCTTACATTCTGAATAATAACTTGATGGATGTTTCTCTGTAGAGTTTTTTCTGTTGTTGCTATGGAAACTATTGCATGTAATATGTATCTCCCAATTAAAGTATAGTTTTAAATATTCAATTCAGGCTGACATTTGCATATTTGCAGTGGCTATGCAACAAATGGTAGATTATCAGGAAACATTCGGGTGGATCTTCAGAAGCAACGCCAACGTGAACGTCACCAGCAGATTGAAAAAGATGCTAAGCAGGGAGATCAAGAGCAGCCATCTTTTGCGGAACCGATTCGAATTGTGAGTATACTTGCACTCAGTTCCTCAACTAATTTATTTTGATTTTTGCATCTGCAACTGGCTATGGTAAATAAAACACATTTTCTAAACCCACCTGTTCAATTTTATTGACTGCCATGTGTTAGTTTCTATTGGTGGATGTTATTGTTTCAAAGTGTGACTTAACTAATGGTTGCACTGGTTGCAAATGAACTTGGTGCAACAAAATGTTGCTCAAAAATGGAGATGGATCTTTTTTATTTAGGGAAGTTTGATGTCACGTGTTATAAAGATGAATTTGGTGTCGGATCTAATTACAACCTGTAGTTAGGAAGTATTTTCGCCTTGTTTGATGTGAGATGAATATTGTTCATACCTAGATATAAGTTTTGAATTGCTAATCAGCTGAAATATAAACGAAATTTCTGTGTTGAGTATCAAATAATGTTGTTGTAGCTTAGGTGAACTCAGTGTAATAGTTGTTTAATTTTCCTAAATATCACGTTGGCTAACCAAACAAAAGTGACTTTCCAGCTAAAACTTTGTTATGGTGAAATAAAATTGAGCCCCTTGTTGAACCTAACACTGCACTCATTTTGTCTTCAGGTGGGTGTTATCTTGCACATAATATTTGGTGGCTGATAACATCTGATTACAAGCGTTCAGTTTGTTTTCTGTTGTCTTTCTGAAAACTAAGTTTTTTGGACTTTACATTACAATTACATTATGATTGAAAAATAGTTTTTGGAGATCTTATCAGTTCATACACAAATTCTACTATAACGCTGAATGTTAACCAAACTTTTTACAGGCTATGCAGGAAAACGTTGTTGCTGCTCTTCTTACATTGATAACCAGCACGCGCTTTTAACAATGACAGAGAAAGAATTTACTGTGCCCATTCAGCTGCAGAACATGCTTGTGTTGATGCTTTGCTAACTGCTTGGAAAAGATTTTGATACTCCAACTTTCCAGCTGGAGTTTGAGTAACTATTCCTGGCGCTAAAATTGCGCATTGACTACGTGCCTCTTGGGAAGTTGTGCGAGTTTGCAACCGCGCTCTTGTTGGCGCCACTGTAGTGTTGATTTTAGGCCCTCATTTATTGCATGTGACCTTATACGGAATTTCCAGTGGCACTACGCAGTCAACAGCCTTGGTGCAAGGTCTTCAGACTTGCATTTTAGGTTTCATGTTCGGCATTCAGCGGGTTGTAGCGCATGAGTGTGCTTAAATTTGTGGAAGTGTAGTGATCGGGTGGATGTTCCTTTGAACTAGATGCGTTGCTCGGCAGCATTGTGAACAGCGGGCTGTCCTATACCGAATTACTCATTCTTTCACGTCAACTGGAAAGCGATTACGGGCAAGACGTGCTTTTGTCACAACCAGTAGTTATGATGCATTTCCCCCCTTTCGACATCGTTTTTCTCACACATAGCATCGAAATAGCTGTTATAGCAGATGCGGAATGTTGTTTTCTAATAATCCTAAAAAATAGTGGTACTAAACTTTTTTACAAGTTTTGCACTTTATGTTGTTGTTTAAAAATTCCCTTTTATGTATTAGCTGATGATCATATACCTGGTAGAATTTTAAAAGTGATTTGATTAGACCGTAGGACTTTAAGACTTGGTAGCCGCAGCTTTAGCTCTGCGTTGCACTGATGCGGCCCATAAGGTCGAAACTAATCGTTTGGAAATCGGGAGAAAATTTTGTTTGTAGAATTCCACACAAGTCTTACATATAATTCACTGTTTGATTTTTACCTGCATTTGCTCTTAAGCTCGCTTGGTTTACGACCTTACTTTCCAGGTTGACTTGACCAATTTTTCATGGGAACAAAATAAAAATTAATTTTCAAGATGTTTTTTTTTTGGTAGACATTAATCTAAGTGAATGCAAGCGTGTGACGTCAACTTGATCCAAAAAATTGTATCCAACCTGGCGCTGCGCCCACATAAATGGCGCCCATTCCAAAAGAGTTCCAAACTCTTTCCGCATCTATACGTGATGCGTGGTCGTTAATGAAGTACACTTTTACGTTATTCCTATTAGCCTTTATTCGCTTATTGAACAATCTTCGGCGTTTTGTAATGCATGCTTCAGTCAGCGCGGAGAAGAAAACCGGTATTCATCGCAAAGTTCATAGTTAGGAAAGAGTTTGAAAGAAGTGTCAAGCCTACAGTGTATTTAAGGTATTTTTCAGGAAGTTCGAATAACCTGCTGTCATTAGCTATACCAACATCTCCACGAAACACCCAAGTGCCGACCTATTTACTGCTTAACTGCCAACCCTAAAACAATAAACGCGGTTGATTGTCTAAAGAAAACAGAACTGCATCTGCGTAATTTTCAACAACATTAAGTTACTTGTGGTAGGATTCACTGCTATGGATACATTTAGACGTAATAGAAGGAGATATCCCTACTTGTAGCTGCAGCTAATGAGCATAAGTCCAATGACATAGTTCCAAATTCATCTATATCTGCAGGTTGCTTGGGTCAGTTTGTAAGCTCGTTCACTATCCAAAGCGGTGTGAAAAACTATGGTTGCAATTTGAATAGAACGTCAGTGAAAGGAGAATCTCGACTTCATCATTTCTTATTTACCAAGTCAAAGAAACCTCGTGTTTTTTCTGTACCTAATTATGCGCATTGATAGTGTTGGTACTTTGCAAGAAATAAACCACTCTTCTGCAATTTTTTGATGTAGTTGTTCTTTTCTTGGGAATGTGTATCAGATTATGTAATTCTTTGCGGCGTTCATTGCAGTTTGGTTCTCACCCGAGTGGAAATATCGTAGACTTCCAACAATTCCATAGTTCTTTCTGGGAGCTGTGTTTAACTGGTCGTCTGCCAATGCGGTCATAAGTTTCTTATAAAATATGGACGAGAAATCGTAGAAATACTTCATACTGAGATATATTTCTGTTGCCAGATTTCTTTTTAGAGTGAAAGATAGTTATATAGAAATGTTCACGCATATGACGCTGTAGACAGTTTTCATTTGGTTCTTACTTGCATTAGTGCAAGTTTTTTCGTGCGCTTCCGTTTTCGATGGTAGGAGTTGAAAGATCTTTGATTTCAGTTTAATGGTTCCTTTTTGGGTTTGATGATTCCGTGCAACTTCAGTTTATTGTGCATTTTGGGTCAATTCACCGCTGTTAATCTTGGTTAGAATTGCCACTGGGTTTATCCTAACTAGCCTGTCGCGCGTGACGCTTTAGCTAGTGGTTTCTTCCGTTTAATTACAGACGCCACTGGGCATTTAAGACCAAACAATTGCTGAGAGAGGATATTCCCGTTCTTTCCGGTGTTTGTTAAGACATTGCGCGAACTCTCTCGTTTGCCTACGTCTGTGTATGTTGTACGGTGGTTAAGTTTGTGAAACTGGTAAACTAATCCGTACGTTTTCTTGCCGTTAAAAGTGCTAGTCATGGTTTATTACAGTCTTACTTGTGTTTGCAGCCGTCATTTGCAAGTTATAAGCAATGCAGCATTGTTTGTTTTGAAAACTCGGCACGCATGTAACTAGTTCTGCAAGTTAGTTGTTTCTGGCAAGGTTTCTCCGTTGCATTCTGCTTGTTATGCTATACGTTTTCAATACAGGGATAATTCATCAAATCACTCAATGCCTTTAAGGTTGCTTCATTGCTTTAAGTAACTAGTGCCCACAAAGATGACACAAGCGAATCAATTAGAAAAATTTTAATAGGAAATCTATTTCATGTAACTCTACGCATCTTCAGCACTGAAACTTTATTCAAATGGAATTATACCAGAAATGTTACTTCATTGCTTATTGTTTTTATCTAAAGGACAAATACCGAAACGATTTTGAAACATACTGTTGGAAATTTGATACTTCAGCAAGCACATAAAAATGAAAATTGATCGTGGATTGATGGTGCACAAACGACACACATATGGTTTTGTGTTATAATGATTTGCAGAGGCGCAGATGTGACAGATACTTTCCTGTGTACTCCGTGCATCACATCAAACCATATGGAGTCACTCGATCGCATCCGAACGAACCAAGCGAACCCTTGGGTTTAATATTTGATTAACTTTGCTCGTATAAATGGCTGTTGGACGTTTCCGATTTTGGTCTTAAAGCCCTGGGTAAGAAATCACAAACGTACATACGTGACTGTAAATCGGAGTTAACGCTTTGGAAGTGTACAACGGATATGCGGGAAGGGGAGATTTCGAAAAACAGGCTATTACAAGATTTAACTGACTCAATTCTGACAGCTTTCACTTGCCAAACGTTCGGACTCCACTTCGTGGAGTGTCGAAGTTGTTTACAAAGTCTTGAAAGCATTATTGAAGTCTTGTGCTGCAGCAGCGGTTTTTTGATGAACACCTGTGGGGTTGCATACCTTTTATGATTGTGTACTGCCTCTTTCCCTGGTTAGAGACACTAAATTGCATGCGTGTTGTTGCTTTGCTTTTGGAAGAAATAAGCCTGTTGCTTCGTGAACGAGCGATCGCACCTGGAAATCGCACATGTTCGCAGGTAACAAATCGGCTGCAAGTCACGTACTATCAAATACTGAATTAATCCACGGACACCACTACCACAAAACCATTTCTGGTCAGAACCAAGTCATCAACAGGGGGGCTTTACGCTTGTGCAGGGGGCTTGACATTGTAAAACTTGACACAACTCTACTTATTTATAATGTTTCATATTTCAATTTGGGGGGACTGGAGCATTGTTTGGGGAGATTAGCCCACCAAATCTCCCCGTGGCGCCGGGACTGATTCTGGTATCGATTTTCTAGACTTCAATATTTTATTCTGCTAGTCTTCCGGCAGCAGCCTGGAGGTGTAGCGTCTGTATCGTAGTTTCATTGTTAGTTAGTCTCTATGATGTATTAGTTAGAAAATGTTGCAACGTGTAGGAAAATGATTTTGAACCTCACAGAAAACTATCGCGAGTTAGGTTGAAGTTGCTTTTTAGCTGTACCAGAATATGACGATTTGCCGTTGAACACACTGATATTTACCGGTATGTAAAATTATGAGAATACGACTACATGTGGAAGATAGTGTTGAGCATCCTTCAGACGTAGAGCTGCTTCAGCGTTCTGAGCGTTCATCTTGTTTTTCGCTTCACTTTTGTTCTTTCATGGAAAATTTCAGTTTGTGAACTGTGACTTGTTATTACCATCATCATCCAGTTACCTCTGCTGCTATGTGTTGGTTTTTCCTTGTGTGGACGTCCTGTACAACCTGAATTTTGTCGTAGACGCACAACCTCTGCATCTTTGGCTTTGTGTGTGATAGAACAACGGGTATTATTCGATGTGGGCAGCACAGAAATCACTGAAGTATTTGGGACACAGTAGTATTTAGGACACTAAATACAATGCTATACCTTGCGTCAAGAGATTCCAAAGTATTTGGAAAAACGGAAACCCTCTTATGACGTCACAAATGGATGTTCGTCTTCAACTTGCGGGCCACGGGATAAGCTTCCCGGAACATCTAGATTTTTTCGAGCCCTGCTAAGATGTGTTTTTTTGGAACAAGTAGTGGATCTTCAACTGGGATCACTATTTCAGTTAGTCTGGGTTTTTGTTTCGTGGTGTTTGCTTCTTATCACATTACTGCCTAGGAAAATGCGGCATTGCAAACGTCATTCTTGAAGATGGTGGAAAATGGCATAGTGTACATCTTAAAGTGGTGCTTGGAATTTACATTAGCATTTTGTCTTACTAGGTGCCTCCGTAAATACCAATCACTTAAGTTGAACATACTAGACCAGAGGTTCCCAACCTGGGGTACATGTACCCCTAGGGGTACATTTGCCTATCCGAAGGGGTACAGATGAGAATAGCAATAGAAGAGAAATATATATTTACACATCTTTTATTTCCAAATATTTATACATACATCAGTGAATATTATTTTCATAAACCGTTATATGCATATTTTTAAATATACCCATGATTAATCATGAAAAATGTTTCGTCATAAGAAATTTTAGGGGTACATATTCATCTGTCGAAGTGCTAAAGGGGTACATGCTTATATTTCAAAATGCTGAAGGGGTACATGCTTATCTGTGGAAATGCTGAAGGGGTATATGGTCAAAGAAAGGTTGGTAACCCCTGTACTAGACAATGCGAATTCGACAGTATTTGGTGTGGATATTCATACAAGAAAAAGATTTGAATACAGCTTGCAGTGGATTGAGATTGAATTTATGGTAAATGCCGATTAATTTGTGGCTCTCTTTTTTTCGGATGGTGGACTCCTCTTAGTGGAAATGGAAAAACTTGGTGTTTTCTTGTTACGCAAGTTTCTTTTTAGAATTCATATTACCGGGAAAATCCCGGTTTTAATTCTTTTGATTTGTTATGCTTGGCAGTATTATAATTGTGTAATCTTTTTACATATTATCGCTTTTTTCCGTTCCGGGTGTAAGCGAATGCTTAAACCCTTGGTTGGCACGTAATGCTACTGCTTTTAATTCGAAATTTACAGTAGTATATGATATACGCCAAATTGCCGATGCAGGGTATTGCTATATCCTTTTGTTTCTTTTTTAATGCTGGTTTGTTTTTATTGAATTTTTCTGTGTATGCGCGCACGTTGTTTCTGGGAAGGAACTTTGGAATTCCCTTCTAAACTTGGGTCGCTAAGTTCATTAATTTCCTGAACTCCGAGCAAAATTGCTGCTATTCACAAAGCTGCATCATGTTAAGCAGTTTCGGGACAGTATTTAACAATCTAGCGCTGGTTGTCAAATACTAAGTCCTGGGAAGAAGCGAAAAAAACGAAGGCGCAATATGCCAGGTACAAGATAGTATATTAGGTGGTGTATTCCCAAGCTTTTCTTATTGGTTATTCCCCGAGATCAGTCCCGTGAAAGAGTTTGGACTTTCTTGCTGTATTTACGCAGTCGGGTAGTTTTTGCAGACGTTGCTATCCCTGGGTTGACAAAAGTGTCTGATTTAAAACAAAGTTTCAAATTGTAGGCAGTTTTCTGTTTATATAATAAGACTAATTCGAAATTTAACCTCACATTAAAGCTTCACTTTTTCAATTTGCAACGATATGTAAAGTAAGTTAATATGCTAGGTTTTATTTCCTGTGTTTGTTGTGCATTGCCATTGAGAAAGTACCCACTCCTTAGTTTTTAAAAAATACTAATCGTTTTTGAGATATTGCTCATCTTTTGCCAATGCACTGCCAGCCATAAGTGTTGTGTCGCAGTTAACACGACAATAAGCTTGCGAGTTCTTCGGTTAAATGCAAATTTTTTGAGTACCACAGACAAGTTCCTCACCGCTAGGCTAAATACCAGGGGCTGTACGGCTTGCGAAAGATTCACTCCATGTATTTTCTCAGAAAGTGTAGCAAAGTGTTGTTAGTTACGTTACTGTTTTATGTGTTAAGCTGGTCCGGTACAATTCAAACGCACAATTCTTGCTGTCACGTGGCACCAGATGAGGAATGTCACGTGGGTTAGTTAGACTGTGCTTATTGGTTACGTTGCTGTGTGGCTCCCGGACTCAAACGTATCACTTGAGAACTATTGACGTAAGAGCACTGCAAACTAATTTGTTGTTGCTGCGGCAAATGATCAAAATCTTCGGAGTACAACGTGAGTTGACAATTGTGGCAACTCTTACTAAAAATACCTTATGCACAACTACTCGAGCATTCGTAAATTTGCTTTTTGGTGAGGTTTACGTTTATTTTACTTTTTTTGAAGCGAAGCGTATTTAAAGCATTGTATCGATCAGGAGCACTGCTGTTACTCTCTATATACATATATCAGACCAGCGAGTGCATTTTAGAAGCCACTTTCGAGAGGATCAACTGCCGTGCACGCAGTGATAAGTAGTTCGTAGCCACTCAGTATCTCATATTACCTGTATTTACATGCATTGGATTTGAATCATAACAAATTATTCTTTAATTACGATACCTCATTGGGAAAACGCTTTAGAAAAGGGAATCTAGAGTGCTCAAATAAAAACATGTTATGTTAAAAAATCTCACTTAACCGTTCTCGCTTCTGCATACCAAGTAATACGAAAAGTATGAAACGGATCAGAATGGAAACGGATTTTTTGGCCTCACGTAAACGCAATTACTGCCCGATCAAGAAGTATGAACACGACTTGCAGTATTTCGGCATTCAGTGGTGATTGTGGCATTGATGCTAGAACGAAACTCGTTTTTGATCGTAGTTGTTAACCAGCAAATACTTGTTAAGTAAAAATGCTTTGACGTTCTTTACGTAAATCTTTGCTTAGGTTTTACCGGTCGTCTTTCTTCCGGTACAGTAGACGCGAATCATAACGTTGTTTCATCGAAATTGCCATTTTGTTAATTGTAAAATGCTGAGACAGCATCTGTGTAACCAATGGGTGTTAGGATTTGGCCTAGGTTACCCGCACTGAGTGTTTCAATCAATCATCAACTTCATGTAACATGTTCTGAATTTCTACGCTGAACTTCGTCCTTGTCTACAAATCACCACTAAGATTTGCCTTTCTGCATTTGCATCTATTTTAAGATAGAAGTTTATTTTTTTTATATATTTGTGTTGGCCTCAGACACAAGGCCCACATCCCGTTAGGTAAAACACAAGAATACAGAAATGCTTATACACAACGTTTCACGGGATAGGAGTGATTTTGAGGAGGTAGTGGATACCGAAGAGCAACAACCACTGAAACAAGGCACCAACACTACTGCATCGGTCATCGTCACACACAAGCGTTACATAATGTGAAAAAAATGGAGATTTGTAAAAAACATCACAAAATTGAAGCGAATAGACAAAGAAGTTGAGCAAGGCATCAAGGCATCAATTTACGTATATCAAATGAAATAGGTAAAATGATGAAGGCGACTACATACATTCAATGGGCATTTTAGGCAACGCGGACGCGTTTAATACGAAGCTGTGTGCTTCACCACAATTGGCAGACATACACCGGCATGGAACACGCACGAAACATTGCTCTTAACTGCTGTAGAACAGAGGTCGACAATGACTGGGTCGCAACCTGGTGCCGGTCCGTGAGGCATTTGTTACCGGACCGCTATGGCGTGGGTCCGCACCCAAAGGCAGCTTGACATCATTTGTTATATTTATTTATAAAATACACACATGTCTAAGTTGAAGCTTAAAGCCAAACTGTTTGACAGTGGTGGCAACAAATGGTGAAATACAGTGGCTAACTGGCGAGGGGGCAGGGGTGCGAACTGCCCCCTGGCAAGCTAGAAACCGGGCCCCACTTAGCTTATATTGCAGTTTTAGTATTCTTTTGATTTGCTGTAGGTTGCTATTTTTTGTGATTTTCGGAGTGTTTTCCGGTGATTTCGTGTTTTAGTATGGGCATCCACATTCGCATTCACTACCATTTCTCAACCTTTTTTCTGAATGTTGGCTAATGAGCCCCTTAAGGTGTCTAGTGGGTTCCCTTCAGCTCGTTTTCACCCCATGGCTCAAAACTCTCGTTGCGCCACTGGTGAAATACAGGACATATGTAATGTTCAAATAGTTAGGAGATTGTTGTTGCGAGTGAAACATGGCCTGTAGTTACCAGCGTCACTTACATCGTCATTTTTATTTTTTCGCATAGACGCAGCACTTTTCATGCACTGTCGAATTTAGCTTGCATTAAGCACACGTTGAATAGATTATAGATATAAAAAGTACGCACTGGGATTTGGCATAGGTGATATACTCAGCAAAAATATCGTCTTTACCAGCAGTGTGATTTAGGGGGAGTTTGTGAATTAAGTAAAGCTTCAAAGTATTTATTCCCACATCGCTGCAACAACTTCATTTCCAGTTGCGTTTCCCACCATGGTTGCAAACATGCCTTTCCTATTTCCTTTTGTGATATTTCGCCAGAACTTTCCGGGGAGTGGTCCGTCAGGGCACTTACAAACTTATTTGTTTTGTGCTTTCCTTTGCTTTAGGACAGGCGCTTAATTCATATTTGAAGTCTTTGCGCCTTTCATATTGTCAAACGAAGATCCTCTTTGGACTTGTTTGTTTCTTCAGCAAAAGTAACATTTCTGGACAGCACAATGTTTCTGTATAACAGGGGGTGGTGTATTGTTAGTTATAACTTCACTTGCGTGGCATAATTGTGTTGCTGTACAACTGGTCTAACCAGTACCATCGCCATGGGGGGCATTGGTGGGCTTAGCCCCCCAAATTGAATCGTGAAACACAATACATCAGTGGAGTTTTGGTCAATTTTTAGAATTTCAAGCCCCCCCCGCACAAACGCGAAGCCCTCCCGCAGAACCGCAAAGCACCCCTGTTGAAAACTTTCTGGCGACGGTTCTGGGTCTAACATGTTGATGTGTTTTTGGGTATTGCACACACGGTTGTCGCAAGTTCCAGTGAAGTGATCTTGGTTTTTCTGTATTGCTTGTAATTCATATGCTAAAAATAAAGCATTATCGTTTCATTATAAAGTCTGTATACACAATTTCACACCTGCCGTTTGTGATATTTCCAAGTGTGTTGAACGAGAGTCGGGGATTATATTTTACTGAATGACGCTCCGGCGGGTGTGAAAGTTGGTCAAGTGCCAGACATCTTACGTAAAACTTAAATCGCGTACGCGTGCTGTCCAACTCAGTTGATAGTCGACCTGAGTTAAGTGTCCTGTCGTTTTGTATTTGGCGGCGTATTTGAGGTGTGCTTGTTTTCACCAAGAGGTTTGGGTCAGTTTCGTTGTTTTCGCTCTCACAGCGGTTATCTTTATCGCTGAAGGAAGGCTCTACTCTCCTGATATTTACCTCGTGTGGTGAAGAAACCGGCCGGATCCGTGGTGACGTCGTTGTGGTTCGTCCAGCCTGTTTACTTCGTCGCGTGACGTACGTGCGCTTGGCTAGGCGCCTCGTCTATGATTGCGCTGTGTGGCCTTCAAACAAATTGTTTGGAACGGGAAGCGGACAATTCATGTTCGCGACTGCAATCCCCGGTATTTGGCTGTCTGTAGCAGCAACCTTGTTGCAGGTCAGTCTCAGTAGGAAAAACACGTGTGATCCCTGCAGTCTCCGTCTAGCTCACACGCCGTGGCAGATGCGTGCTTGGTGCAAAGTGCTTTGTTAGCAGCTTTGCTTTGGCTTAAATTATTCATACCAGCCATACTGCCGTTTGAATCTGCGATAGTGTGAAATGTATAAATGCCATAACTAATTTAGCCACAATCGTTTGGAGCACCACCGGCAATCGTAAATGCGCATAGATATGTCAATCTACTTGTTATTAAAAGCCTGATAATAAATAATCCAGTTAAAAAATTGGTGTGAGAGACATTGCCGATTGAGGTTTCGCTCAGTGCAGTGCTAAAACTGTAATTATACAAGCAGTGAACGTCGGCTGTAATGTTGCTCTCTTGCGGTGGTTCTTGATGTGGTCCCCAGTGAAAAATCGCCTGGTCCCCAGAAGGAATGCCAAGTGTTTTCTCAGATACACAAACACCAATGACCACCACTTCAAGTAATGGCATAACCGCAGACGAGGGGTCCCCAAGCAAGTATCTTTAAGAAGAGGGTCCCTGGGGTTGGAAAGGGTAAGAACCATTGTTCTGTTACTTCAAAAACTAAACTTAAATTTTTACAATGCAGGAATTGCTGTCGGTAAGCGACATGGGATTGGATTAATTTGCCAGTTTTACAGTCATGCCTTCAGTCAGGTTTAAAAGCATGGTTAGTTTAACCTCAAACTTAGTTTTTGTTATTCCTATTAACTTGCGGTAAGTTTTTAGTTTCCTCTGGTTTGTTAAAGAAAGTAAATTTTAACTGAGCGTAAGTTTGTCTTAAGTACATTTCTGGTGGATCAGCGTTTTTTCGTTGTACCCAATTAAGGAAAAAAATAAAGGGAAAACCAAGGATCTTTGCACTTTTTCCCGAAACATACGTTCTATTTTTGTATGCAAAAATGGCGTCTCATGAATATTGCGCTTTCAATATCTTTTTTCACATACTTAACACCAAACCAATTTTGCGCGAAAAGTTTAAACTTTTGTTTTAGTATGGGTGTTGATCCTTTAATAACCTGTTGGGTTCTTCATTGAGTTTTCACCCAAGGTGCATTCAGAACGTTCACAGGTCTTTTATCCTTGGAGTCGGTTGTGGAGAATCTATATCTGCTTGTGCATCAGCTCTTTTTTTACTTTATGCTTCTTCGTTTATCTTCTATTTCCCGAGTTTTTATGTTCTTTAGCGGATATTAGAAATTATGCAACTTGTAGTCATCTGTATTTTGTGCCACCGCTCAGTACTAATCAGCTGGTTTTTGCTTTCGTACTTTTCGTTGGAACTTCTGTTGTTAACGTTGGAACACTGCGAATTGACGCGTGTTCAACACATTCTCACCCAACTTTTTCGTCGACACAGAATTTGTAATAACAGAACTGTGAGAGTTAATAGTGGGTTGGTAAAACACAACTGATCATTCACCGTCATGGTTGTGATTTTCACGATTGCAAATGCGTCAACAGGCCCACTCGTGACGCATTGCGCGCGTAAGTCGTGTACATTGAGATATGTAAATGTGTTAATGCAATTTTTCAACATTTTTGCTTCACTTGTGCAAATTTAATGTGATACATTGTCTGGCGAGCAGGTACGTTGTGCACGAAAACAAAGAACGTAAGTAGTTCGGGGGTGAGTGACCATTATTTTAAAAAAGTCGTACACTCATCGTGACGTTGTACATGTAACGGACGGATAACATTTCGAAGGTTAGCATTGCAACCTCCTCTGGACAAACAGAGACCATAAAACGCCTTTAGTAGCAGTTACCGTTAGCATTCGACATTCCGAAACTTTAGAAGTTTTCGCCTGTAACCCGACCTACTGCTTGTGATTAATAAATGTCGTACGTACCTGTACTCCGAGATTGCACTGTTTTCCGGTTGATCAAGTGCTTAGCGGAGAATGTTGATGGTTGTCGGTCGTGGCCTTGTCACCAGGAATTTCTATAAGAAAAATTGGTGCCCGCAGGCTTGATGTTCAAGAACAGCGGCGCCCTGCACGACATGGAACGCACTTCAGACCCGAAACCTTCAGTTTTTCAACTCTACATTTGTTGGCAGTTTTGTCGCATGTTGAAAAATTTGTCACGCGTGACTGTTCGGTCCTTTGTTAAGTTTTCTTACAAAAACAAACTTTCCCTGAACGTTGTTTACCTTCGCAACGGTTCGTTTGCGCGGCAACTTACTTAAATGTCTTGTGTTGCCACGGCGTGTCTTCTGCTGATTTGGATTTTGTGTCGGCTAAGTTGAACGGGCAGAGTCATGGCAGGTTTATATTTGTGATGATGAGTATGTCAACAAGTGGTTGTCACATTCGGGACTGTTTGATTTCACGATAGAACTAAACCGTTTCTACTGCCAATACGGATGTTGATATGTTATTTTTAGTTCGACCAATATTGATACATTAATACCTGTTAGTTGTTGATTCTTGCATACACCAGACGTGCTGAAAAGTCCACATTTGTTTAATGATAAATGAAAAATGTACCTATTTATAGAGTTGAGTAGTGTAAAGTTTTCTCGCTACATTGTGCCAGCCTCAGATACAATCGCGGAGGCCTGGCCTGGGGGTGTTTCACCACAACCTCCAGCGTTCTTACATTAAGATCATGGTTAAAAAAATGTTAAGTTCTTTGGAATTTTAAGGCCATTCCTGTTGATTGGTCGGATTGAGGCAAAGTTGTTACTTCCTCCTTTCCATATCAAAGTATGAAAACAGTTTGCAAAAGCTTTAAATAGGTGAAAGTGACTGCTTTGCATATTTGTGCGAAAAGTTCCCTGTGCTGAGCACTGAAAAGTTGAGGGCTGGAATTTCTTTTATGGTTCTCAGATATGACGTTTGAATGCAGGACAAATATTTTCCACTTACCTTGACAACCCTTATAAAAATGCTTGGCGGTCACTTACAGCAGTTGTCGAAAACTTCCTTGGGTGTTTTAAAGTTCCTAACTATTACGACCTTTCAAAACAGCTGTTAAATTCTTACGAAAAATTAGGATGCAATATGAGTGTGAAGGTTCATTTTTTTCATAGTCATGTAAACTATTTTCCTGAAAACTTAGCAGTGATTGAAGAGCAAGGAGAGTCCTTCCACCAAGATATAAAAACAATAAAAAAGATACCAGGGATGCTAGAATACCCACATGTTGGCAGACTATTGCTGGTGCTTCGAAAGAAGTTGCTGGCAGTAGCTACTCCTGAAAAACACAGAAAAGACAATTTCTGGATTAGCAACCGTGCAATCTTTTCTGTCATGAAAAAAGAGTATGCTATCATGTTTGGGCTATTCTTTGCATTTTAACGTTGTTTTTTCACCACGATCTTTGCATTGCAAGGGCATTATATCTGTGTAGTTTCTCATCTGTGTCTTGTAAGTCACAGTTGCAAGTATACAGTATACATTAACTGACATTTTGTGTTTGTTTAACCTCTGTATGTTTTCTGTGCTGCACACTGCTCTTCATGCGCTAGTTTACAAATCACGGTTATTACAAGAAGTCACTAGTGTTTAAATAACATATTAGCCAGTTTAACAAATCACGAAATGTGCAACCCTCTTATGCAACAGTATGCTTAAAATGCTACAACTGCATAAATTTAAAATATTAAATAGCTCAAAAACTTGACCACATAGGGAGAATCTGACAACAGTTTTGAAATCAGCGCCCCTAAATTATCCCGAAAACGCTCTCAAACTCCAATCCCCATGAAATTCCTTTAAAATTGTAGACCTGTGTAATAGTAAGACTCTACGTGTTCAATTAGCTGGGTACTGTTTCAAACGTGAGTGTAGTTTTCATGCAAAGGCGAAGGACTCATGCGGTGTTGTATGTTTACTGAGAAAATTTGGTCCGTCGTGCTGATGTCGTTCGAAAAACAAAAATTCAAAGTCATGCAAGCTGCGTACACATTCCCAGAAAAAATATTGTGTGGGTTTCTCAAAAGATATGGTGGGGCGAAAAGTTATCTCATCATGCATTAGTTCGGTTTGTCAAGACATTGAACAAGCGACAGTTTATACATTAGGCTTCACTTTTTCTTTTTCTGTGCTTTTCAACTTTTGCTTGGTAAAACCCAGGTGCTTCTGTTGGTGCGTTTAAGCGGTTGATTTTTAAGTGAGGCTGAGGTTGAAGTCCTTATTCAGTATATCCTGAGCGGTGAATTGTGGGCATTAAGGTACTTTATAATGCAGATTGCTTTGCGTACCAGAGCGTTGACACGGCCTTCCGATGTGATTGGTTTTGTGCAACTGCTGCGTTTCCTACCTGTTGCAGCGTAACTCAAAGGAAACTCTTGCAAGATGGCAGCAGTTTGTGGTTTGCACACTATGCTTCCCGTACAGGGATGATGGTTCCTTACAATCCTGGCAGGCTACTCTGTTTCAGTGAAAAACTCTAGGTGCAGGCACAACTGCTTTTAATGGCTGTTCTCTAAACCTTCCCCCAAAAGTTAAGCTGTATTATTTCTCGAAACAAATTTTAGATTTGGTGCTTGCTTTATCGTGTTATGGCCCCTATTTTTTTTCTTATTTAATAACTTTTACCGCTGTTACTTTCAGCATTCTCGTTTCATTGACCTCCATCGCTCTATTCAATCAATGCAAATTGTTTTAACGTATAAGGTTATTTTTGTGTGGAGTTCTTCTATGGTTGTCCATCATGAATCAGCACCGCCAGCAATGTGCAGCTTGACATAAAAGATCGCTCCGCTAAAGACGGCAGAGAATAAACCCGGAAAAATCAATTCAAACTAAACACGAGAGAATGTTCTCTGGTCCGTTTCACTTGTATTCGGAGCCGTTTGAGATTCGGAAAATTGCTGATCACAGAGTATCTGAAAATCAAGCCTTGCTGGTTTCACCACTGTCGAATAAGATAATTAACGCAGTCTTGGGATTTCACCAGCCGCGGTAGCCATCTCAGTGCAACAATATATGGTGTTTGGTGAGTGCATCGAGGACGTTAGGGTTATGTGAGTCCAAGCAGTAACACTGCGTATGTCGTGTGATAAAACATTTGCCAGTGCCAAAAACTTTTCCTGTTGAACGTGCTTTGTATATTTGAGTATACTGGCATCAACACCAGAATTTCCTTCTTTTAGTTTTTCAAAAATCTGTCTCAGCTGTTAACCGAATGTACACATCAGTTTGTGTGAAGGCCGTCCATGCTTATGATGGAAACTATAGTTCATGTTGAACTGTGTTTGTTCATGTTGAACTGTAGTTTCAATCAGTTCAACATATTTGTACTGCGACCCATTTTTAGCAACCCACTATAACCCAACTACTCCCATCTAAAACTCGATTAAAGCAAATGCAATACAGCTTTGTGCATAAAATATCTATTCACGACCCCTCCAAAAATGCTCCATGACCCTCTGGGGTCGCGATCCCCAGGTTGAAAAGCACTGATCTGTGATGTAAAGCCATGTATTTGTTGAACTTTTTTTGGTATTACTTGTAGTAATAGGTCTGGTAATGGTATGTGTATGTAGCTTTTTTCCCAAATTCGTCGATGTTCAGCAGAGCCGATACCCTTTGTCTTGATCACTACTAGTTAACTAACTTCAGGCTTCCGAAATTCCTTGTATGATATTCAAGTTCTTTGGACAACACAAACATTTTGGCTATCACCCCAGCAGTAACCCTTCTGTTACTTTGCAGTTGCAAAGGCAGGACTCACTAGCGAACAGCATTCAGAATATACTCGGTGACGTAAGCGCTGTGCAGAACGTGATTGGACGCGACCCGAATATGTGGCTGGGCACTACCAGACCCCCACCTACGTCTCGTCACAACTCGCACAAAAATACCGGCGAGCGAAGCAACGACCGTCGAGAAGGTGTTGTATTTACTCGTATTCGACTTTTGTTGCATTACTGACTTAATAGGCATAATTACCCAAGTACATGTAGACACGTGACATTTTTTACGTTTGTATACTCGCTTGATGTTCATCTATTTTTATGTGTTTTGTTCGCATTCCCTTCCATGAACCAAAACATACAATAAAGTTGTTGTCTTGTACATGGCCTAGTAAAAAAAAACAGTTTTCAATGAAAAATAGGTAGTGGAAGCCATAAAATGTTTCTTGTTGGTTCCAGACAGACTTATTCCCACTTTGCCGTGGCAGTTCCTTTGTTGTTTTGGTAGCTGTTGCAATTTAAACACTTATGTATGCAGTATATCTTTTTGTAACTCTTTGGTTACGACACTAACGCACTATACTTGATGGATGGGTCATTCATTGTTTTATCGTAAGTTTAAGCAAACCTGTTAGCTACTTTTCAAAAAATTGTAGTATTGCATAAAATATACTGAGTACAGCCTCTGTTTTTAGTGACCTCATGGACGGTCAGTTGACCGAGAGCTTACTTTTTTGGCATTTTCACGTGAATTATATATATCGAATGCTTCTTGTATAGTTTCTCACTTTTGAATTGATCAGATGACCTACAGAGCCACGTGGGAGTCTCTGCAAATGTTATTCAAGTGCTTACTTTGCGACCATTCCCTTTTTAATAGTCCACAACTTGACTTTCAAAAACAACCCTATTTTGAAAAACGAGCCATTCGCTGATTTTCTACGGAATTTTGCCATATGTTTTGCCATAGAAAGCTGTTTACACAGAAAGCAGGGATCCTTGTGCAGTAGAGAAAAGGGCCAGAATTCGATTTTGGCTCTCAATCAACTTCTCTTTCGTAGTAGTACTTCTGTCGAAATTGGGGGACTGCCGTCGATTAGTACTTAAATTATCAGTTAAAAACATTTTTGCATATTGAGACACCAGCTAAACTATTAGAAAAAAATGTCAATTCCCTACGATACCTGTACTAAATGTACGCATCAAATCACAGCTCCCACCTTTGTCAAATTGTGCAATTTGTTCGTTTAGTTCCGGCGTCTGATGTTACTCTTTTTTGCAATTTTCTGTATTACAATTCCAGAGTTGATTGAGACTTGCGGCCTGAGACTGATTTTTTTGTTCTGTGTTTCCTGTTGGTTCTAATGTTCGCTTCATAAACAGCTTAACTTTAATCATGGTTGTACGGCATGAAATTTTATGTAAGATTGCATCGTATCACTGTAATTGTTTGACCAGAGTGCTATAAGAAATGTGAGCTCAAATGCAACAGTAGATAGGAGTACTCCAAAATGCGTGCTGATTTGTAACTGTAAACTATAAATAACAAACATAGTTTTGTGCCAGACATGCATTTTAGCTTACCACAAACATCTATTTCTTGGCTCATTGATGTAGAGCTTCCAAGACACTGTTTTCAAAAGTGTAACTTCCGCCGTGCTTTGACAATCGTAAGGGTGGATGCTTTGTGATTTGTTTGTATCACTTCATCATGTTGAAATCTGCGCTGCTGCCTGTTAACGTCTGTACGAATGTATGGTAAGCTACAGGTTTTGGCAACAGGTACGCGTGCTGCTAGAACAGCTGCCTCACAACTTCCCTTAACACTAACTCCTAATGTCGTTCCGCTACATGTGATTTGAGCTTCAGCTACTGATTTTGCATCAAGATTTAAGACGATGTATGTCCACTTTTGTTTGCACTTTATCAGTTGCTTCATGCTGGCGCGTTGACCCATTGTTCTGTCATTTCTATGAAGTGTTTAAGTGATCGTTAGTTGTAATTTGTAATTTCTCAAAATGCATAACAGGTTATCTGCCATCCAGTTTGACGGTAGTAGAACCCCATGTACGTGGCAGTATACCGTATGTCCTGCGCATGCTGTAGAAATGTCGTGTAGTTAAGTTTGTACATGTGTTTTTTTCAGGTTCTTCCAGCCACAAGACGTCAAGTCTTGGAGGTCAGCAAGCAAGGTCCAAGCCACTCTCAACCCACAGCAGCCAACGCGGAAAGACTGGGAACACGTTATCACCAGAACGATCGAAACCTCGCGAGACAAGCCTCGGCATCTCTTTGAAAACGAGGTAAACCGTCACGCTCGGTATGTTGCTCAGTGTGGTAAAGAAATGGCTCGTCTTTTGTCAGCTGAAGCAGCGTGCTTCATGTTGACTGACTAATGTCCATGGCTGTTTGCGATTTTGGTGAAATACTGCGCCTGTCATTGTGAAGTTTGTTTCACGTGCTGCATTGTCCATTGGTTTGTTGTCGGTGGTTCGAAATCACAGCTATGGAAGGTGTCAGTTCTGGAAACCAGAGGAGTAGAGTGTTGCTAAGCAAGTCGTTGCAAAAAGCATTAATGTTCCGTTGTGCTCACAGTAGATATCCTGTAAACAACAGGCTGCTTTCGTCCCACAGTTCAATGCGCCAGAGTTAGGTGCTTTTTGTCACTCTCCGTAAACACGCAAATATGGGCGCAGAACTGAATGTTGTTTCGCAACGCGAGAAAGTTCAGCTAGGGTTGTTCTTTGTTAGAACCACCGACCGGCTGCCTTTCAGCGAGAACTCGAAAATTAGTGGCGCGACTGGCAGAGAACGCCAATCACGACTTGATACCGCTGAACGCGTGCGCGGTTATTCTGTCCAGGCAAGCTCTGATGGATTGGGTGAGTTTGGCGATGTCCAGTAGTCTAAGTGCTTGAGATTTTTTTTTCTGCAAAACACTGCACATGCGCATCTATAGCTCTATGCTTGGTTTTTGCCGATTTTTAAACTTTATTTTGCACTTTGTGGCGTGAAATGTACTACTTTTGTGTACTTAATTGAATATAAATGTGTCGACCTCCTCTACTCACAGAACGCTTTTGCCTAAATTTATACTGTTGTGACTAATCACTGAACACGCATACGTTGTAACTGCTAAATATCTGTGATTGAAACTTCTGTCTAATTTTAGCCTTTTCAACCGGGAATCTATCTACGAGTGTATCTTTGCTGTCTGTTGGGGAACCAAGTGTGTTAAAAATGTTTTTTTCACTTCGACACATTGTTTGTTTTCTGCAGTGAAGTGTAAGGCCATGTAGTTAATTATGCCATGGTTTTTGCTTTTTGTGAAATCGGGAAAATTGAAGTTACTGTATCATCATTTTCTTGATTAAACAGTCTGACCTTTCATATTGGTTTGGTTGCAGGCGGCATCGCCAAGTTGTCAACATCTCATTACAACAAGGTATAGGATTATTTCCTTTCAAACCAGTCGAATAATTTGAGTACTTGCGCAAAGCGTGTTTTACGTGGTGAATGCGTAGTTGGTAATATGTTGACGCGGTTTTTCTTGCTTGTTTCCGTAACTTTTTCCAACTCAAAAGGGCTGTAAACGAAAGTGTTCTTCTTTCCTGTGGTACTCCAAAATGCGTGAGTGCGTTTAACACGTTCGACGTACGTCAAAAGTGCGTTTGACATTCGCTTGTTTATCCATATTGGAGTAACCCAGTTTGCTGCCAGGTAGTAAGATCTCTTAGCCACGCTTCCTTTCGCGAACTAATATTGTTTTGCAAGACTTCAATCGGCCAGCGCTTGTTCGCTGATGCACTTCCGTTCACCGGTTTTGTTCGCAATTCTTTTGCCACAGCTCATCTGATTGATTGCCTTCCAGTCGAGTATCAGACCTGGTTTCGTAGTAAGAATGCGTTGTCGGGTAAATGTTGCTTGGAGAAACCGGCATTTTCTTTGCAGGCAACAAATCAGGAAAGCCATCAGAGCGACGAAATGCCTGGAAATCTCGAGGATATCTTTCAGGTAAGTTGGTGTTTGGTAATTACTGATTAATTTTCTTGAAAGCGAAATGCCAAAGGTCGTGAATGGCATGAACCTAAGTGCATTCGTATTTGTTATTTTGGCGAGGTAACACGTCGCAGGCGAAGTTCCTGGATACGTTGAAAATTGACGCATACTTAGAGTCGCTTTGAGGTCATAGTGACGCTTATCAGTATTGTTATTTACAACTTGAATAAAAAGTTGGTGATTCTGTAGTTTTTTGCGTCTCGCAATTTGTGCGCTCGGACGCAGACTCAGTCCCGTCGCCACGGGGGGCTTTGGTAGGCTTAACCCCCCAAACGAAGCTCCAAGCCCCCCCAAATTGAAATATGAAACACTATAAGTTAGTGGAATTTT
>Ga0210059_1000668_pt1 | contig 46035 bp, 23 predicted proteins | sample Ectturendosymbi2_FD_188042 | JGI IMG/M metagenome (GOLD analysis project Ga0210059, IMG submission 188042) | Ecteinascidia turbinata endosymbiont from Florida, USA - Sample 2 (SPAdes) (version 2) | ecosystem: Host-associated > Tunicates > Ascidians > Unclassified | place: Key West, Florida... | reverse complement strand
GAGCCACTATAGTGGCCCGCGCGGTCGTTAAAGGGATGAACCTTGTTTATGACCAGCGACACAAGTCTGCTCTATTGTGTATCATGTCACCAAAGTTGCAGAATTGGTTTGACTTTCGTTGATCCAATCTCTTTTCTTGACTCATCATTGTTTTATCCTAAGTATACGTAACAACATTTAGCACAGTTCATCATTATTTATATGAGTAGCCCAGTTCTGATGAGTCATTTGTGTTGAACACTTATTAGTATTCTGGTTTGATATCTTACATGCTATTGCTGAACTTTACAGAGCCTCTCCTTGCATTGCTGCAAACAGTGAATATTTTGAAGTCTCTGCGTTCTCAATTGTTGTGATGTTATGAGCCAATGGCAGAGCATAAGCTGCCTTGATTTACTTTCCAAAGTAGCCTGTCTATTTGTTTTTGAATCTTTGAGTTGGATTACATATCTGTGTTGCAGCGTTAATGTTGCGTCGCCCTGTGTCAACCAAAGAGAGAATCGAAGCGACGACCTTCGACATCACAGCAATTGAGATTCCCCATTCGACAAGGGTTAAAATTCTACTGCTGCTACGAATTCAACGTTATATGTGGCGTAATCACGTCGCCACATGGGCCTAGGCTAATGGCAGTGACGGGAAGTTGGATTTAAACAAGATTTGATTTTCGGATTTGCGTTGTTTTGCAATATAATTTTGGATTGGATGTGGATTTTAAAAACTTAAATCACTTTATTTGGAAAAGACTCAAAGTAACACTAGGCCTATAAGGCCGACTGCCATGATCACAATGTGCAAATGCTACATTAAACCAAGATAATGTATCAATATATTCTGCCCTCCTGGCTCCTCAGTTAAAAAGCAAAGTCTTAGGTGTAATTGGGAGCACTTGATCCTTAAAATGTAGCATGACATGACTAGACAGTCAAAACGGAAAATTTTCGCCGATCGTGATCATCACTGAAACAACAAAAGCTCATTTCTTTGTGTGTAAATAACCGGGTTTGTCCATCAGAGGCTCAGAGATTTTGTAAAAATGACTCTGACTCGAGTCGAGTCATTGATTGTGACTCGAGTCGAGTCATTGATTGTGACTCGAGTCGAGTCATTCTGCGAAAAAGATGACACGAGTCGAGTCGAACCAGCATAATTCTCAACGTGACACGAGTCGAGTCCGAGTCACCAAAAATCGTGACTCCGGTCTTGTGGATTCATTGACTGAAGTCACGTTCTCACTGCTTAGAGTCAACAAACTTTCTCTTAAAACTACGAGACTCAGTTTATATTATTCCATTTTCATAAACACAATCTTACTTTATTTACAGTTATCATAAATTAGCATAACATTTTTCCCAGTGATAACCTGAAATACGTAGGTGTTTTCTTGACAAAAAACTGCAAAGCTCATGTTGAAAAGGTGAAAATTTAACTACCAAGAGCTTGTGAAAGTTTTATCTAACCTGAAAGATTACACAAAACAATCTGTATTGAAAGTTGTCAATAACTCATTGATCCAAGCCTACCTTACTCAATCCTCGTGCCAGAGGTTGCCCGGGCCAATTTTTCAGACTCCGACTCCGCTCCTGTTCCAAAATTTTTGAACCCGGATCTGGGTCCAGGTCCAGCAATTTTTCAAGTTTGGGAATCGGACTCCTGTTCAGACTCTGGTTACCACCATCAATGCAACCCAAATTTACCTATGTTTTTACTTAAAGAAATGACCACACAGACTCCCTTTAATACCTACATTGAAACTGACTCCGGGCCCGGGTCCGTTTTTTTCACGAATTTTTGACTCCGGGTCCGTATTCTGGTCCGAACGAAAAACGCAGAACCCTGCCGGAGTCTACTCCGGCACCCGGATCCATGGCCACCTCTGGGACGTGCTTCAAATGCATCATTTAGCCTTTTGTTAAACTCCAAAATAAAGCTTTAAAACTAATAAAATAAACTAACACGGCATCTTTAGAATGATCTATCCAGCCCTTCAACATCTTATGCTTTCCCAAACTTTATACTTTATCAGTAGGCAAATTATTTTACTTTTATTACAACAAACTACCCCCAAACCATTTTGATAGCTATTTTATTCCAATCAGCTCAATTCATTCTTACTCCACAAGACTATCCACTTCTAACTACGTGTTTTTACCTCGGGTGAACACTTTTTCAGGAAAAGTTTCCCTTACATTTGTTGGCCAAAGTGTGGTCTTCAATACCAGACTGCATTAAACCTTCTGCCACTTTTACCTTTAAAGAAAAACACCTCTTTCATGAAAAAGATACGTAATTATGTATTTTAGCAACATTTCACTTATGAAGAACTAAACGCTGAGAATTTCAGTAATTTAAATAATGCCATTTTGTTTTTTTCTATGTATCTTTGCTTTTTGTTCTCGTTCCTTTCTGTGCACACCTCATTTTTCGGCATGAAATTACACAACTTAGTTTGTTTTGCTTTATTTTTCTTGTGTACCTCATCAATTATTTTTTCTTTTTAATTTTTAAACTTTGTTTAAGCATTTTTTGACCACACCAAATTTCCTCAATTAAATTTGATCCACTCCTTTGTGTACATATTAAAAACATGTTTTTTCATCTGCGAATTTACCTCACCGTGTTGTATGTTTGTTTGTCTATTTTTATAATTGTGCTTATGTGATGTCCAGCTGTTGTTTATCAACACTTTTCAAAAAGTGACCAACGGAATTGGCTGACTAGACCCCCATCGTCCTTCAGTAATCCTATGTTACACAGTAACACTCCTTTCTTTAAATTAGTCAGTTATTTTGCCATTGTGTTTCAATTCATTTTAAGGTTCACTAACAATTACTTTCCTTATTGCGCGACGGCTGTTTTTATTGTTTCTGTTTTCTAGCTGGGTCATATGAAACAATAAAATCAATCAATAAATTGAATCACAAAGGGTTAATGAAAGACCATCTGGGTCAAGTTCTCAGCCATCCCTATTGCTAGCAGAAATAACTTTTTGTTTGTAGACGTTTCACAAGTAGTAAAAGAAGTAATACAGTGCGTCGAATCGACGTCAGGTAAAATCACCATAAAAACAACAAAAAACAGTGAGGGAAAAATGGCTTGACTCGAGTTATGTATTTGACCCGAGTCACGATTTTTGTGACTCGACTGGAATCACGTTGAGAAACGATCTGGTGATGAGTCAAATAAAGTATCTCCGATCACCTCTGATGACCAGTGACCAACACCACTATCGAATTTGTAATTTGCATGGTGTTTTTTTGAAGTGTTGCACAAAAGTACTACTGCGCAAGTGAGTGTTAAATTTCAAAATATTTTCCTTTAGAAGAATTTTTTTTTTATAATTTAATAAAAACTTTGAGGAGTGTTTTTGGCCATCAAATGCCTTTATTGGGATTGCCAATAGGCGTTGACGCCGGTATTTGCCTGAGGCACTGAATTTGCCACATCATGGTGTGAAATCCACCAATCTGAGTGCAATATTTGCTATAGCGAAAAGCAGCACCGAACGATGACGCATCCATGCGCAGTGCTGGGATACGGTTGCAATGCTGTTTCGGGTCCTCTTATACGTATCTGTGTTTTTAGTGAATTCGTGTTTCTCAATCGAAAATGCGAAACCACGGTATGAATACAAACACAGTTTTAAAGGACCGAGTATAACCAAGTCGGATAACACGATCCCGTTTTGGACTACTGTTGGCGGTAAGCGTATGCACTGATTTTGTAGGCCACCATCCGAGCATTGACTAGCCTAATAAGTACAGTAAATGGGCATGGTCTGTTGCTCAGCTGAAACAGTATTCATTACTGTGACGGTTACACTAAACCTTTTAGTGAAAGAACCTAATATACATATTTGTTAATTCACACGCTCAAAATGGTAAAGTCAATCTCAGTAAACAATTATACTTGCAGTGAGTTAAGACTAAAAGCACAGGAACTAGGAAGCTTGGGTTCTCGTTTTTCTTGCAACGAAAAACTCAAGCAAAAACGCATGTATTTGTGGTAACATTTCAAGTATGTATCTTAAAGTTTGGTTACCTTCTGTTGACTTCAGCAGATCAGTGTCAGCTTGTGTTTTACATTTTGAAATTGCTTTGGACTTTGCCCAGTTTCAGAATTGGTTCATGGCAAGTCTTAAATTAACTTGATCTAGCTGTTAATTAAAGCAAAATGTGACCATGTTAGTTCAAATGTTTGTCTCAATTTTGGAGTAAATTTCAGAAATTAATAATTAGCAAACAGTAACGGAATTCTAAAAATAACATTACAGTAGGTAGTCACTAAATCACTTTAAGAACTTTACATGTTTATAGAATTTTTAACAGTACTTCTGTTAGTGTTTCATATACTCATTGTTAAAAAGTCTTCTTGTTCAAGTAGATGGTCACTGTGTGTGTTAATGGGTTTTGTACTAATTTAATAGAATCTTCTAGAAAAAAAATTTTTGCATGTAGGTTCATGAAACAATTGTTGTTTGTTAGCATTTCTTATTTGCATATACCAAGTAAATTAACAACCATTTGCAAAAAGTGTTTTGTTTTTCAGATACTGTGCCTGGTGATGAACAAGTAAGAGTTGTCCCATCACTCCGTGGAAAAACTGGTGGTGTTTGGTCAAACTATGAATTTCCATATGACCACTGGGAAGTTGAGCTTCATTTTAGAATAAGAGGGCGTGGAAAAGTTGGGGCTGATGGCCTGGTAAGTTAATGGTTATTTGTTGGGTTGTTGCCATGGCGTAAGTTAAGTCTGAGTATACTGCTTTTGGTCAGCAGTTTACAACCCTAAACTTGCACCACCACAAAAATTGAAAAAACAAATGTATCAGCTACTGATCTCTTGTTCCAAGTGTTCTTGTTCTTGTGTCAACAGTTTTGTTCCTACAGAAATCATAGCATGCTCCCTATTATTGTCTCATAACAACATACATTAGACTACAGTCTGCCTTTTACTGGTAATTAAGAAGCCATCCCTTACTTCACCATTGGATTTGTATTTTGATCAATGTTAAACATCCCATAATGAGCAATAGTTAATTAAGACATTAGAAATTACTATCTGCAAGGTTTTTCAGTCTCCTGAATTACATTAAATCCCTTAGAAGTTTGTTTGCCCTCCAGTCGAATTATCTATAGATGATATCTGTGATATGCTTATTCTGATAGTAGTGTTTCAACTAGGTGCATTATATATTTTGCTTAGCATTTTCTTCTTCTGCTAGAGTTCTAAAGAAAGTTTAAATTTAAGTTTAGACCTATGTATTGCTATTGACTTCTCCACCACAGAAACCTTGCAGATAGTTGCAGAAAGGAGCTGTGATTTCATGCCAATTGTTTCAAAACCATTGCAACTAGACACTGATAATAGTTCTTTTCAGTTTCAGCATTTTTTTCTGGCATGAACCCTTTGTTCTCAGTAATATTGGTAAGCTCATTCCAGCAAGACTTGTGAACAGTCTTTTGATTCAGCAGCTGTGATGTCGCAAGAATTACTGCAAACAGACGTTTGCTATCATTGCTGTGCTGAAGCAGATTTACTGAGAAAAAATGTTGCACTATAGGCAGGTAGAAGAAAATGGTTGGGATATACTGTATTTTTTAACAAGAAGACTGTGCTACCCATAATATCTGGCACTATGTATCATATTAATTTGATTCTAAGCTCTGGCTTAAAAAGTTTTCATAAATTTGTGTGGCTTATCTTCAAAGGCAGCTTATATTTTTTACTTCTGCACCTTATTAAAAGATATGGATGGCACTCAGGCCTTCCTTGGCTATGCTTTATTTGACCAAACTCTCTTCACGTTCTATTCTCTTCAGCATCATGTGCACATTCATCACAGAAGGGATTATGATCAGTAAAGGGCAGCTGTAGTGGTGTAAACATCATTACGAGGATTGCTAATTAAATTGCAAAATGTGTTAGTATGCGAATTACCTCACAGGCTTAGCTAACTATGTTCAAGTGCGGCCAACAATAATTTTTTTAACACCTTTTCGTGTGGTATACATTCAAGGGTGGCTAACAATTGAGTAAATATGGTATTATTTTTGCATGTTAAACAATTCTAACAACTATGAAGTGTGTTGTGTGGTGAAGTTTGTGGATATTTTAACTTCGTTCATGTTTATGAGCTGGACTAGGGTGTTGCTCTAATGCAGGGCATGTGTGTTGCTTATTACTAATAGGACCAAGATGCATTAAGCACATGGGTTTTAATGAAGTTATCCACTTTATATATGTTTAAAATTGATAATTATATAGTAAACAAACATTGTTGATTGTATGCAATCGTATAGCTGGAGAAGAACGTGGGTAAAGTGTTTTTCCAAATCCTATGGCAAATAAATGGCTTTCTCAAACCTCACGTGGCATCAAAATTTCAGTGTGCTTGTCATAATGCGTTTGTAATAAACTGAACAAAATAATTCCCCAACTTTTTTGACTGACATAGAAACAATCCGCTGATCTGTTTTGAAAGTATACCACTGATTGACAGGTCTACGGTGACTTGATTCATTGCAATTAAAGATTGCTTGGTGTATCATTTCTTATTCTGATATTTTTCCTTGTTTGTGTCACAGGTGCTGTGGTATGTGGAAAAGCCAAACCAACCTGGCCCTGTATTTGGTTATGCAGATCAGTGGAAAGGAATGGGCTTGTTCTTTGATTCATTTGATAATGACAACAAGAACAATAACCCATACATTTCGGTGATAGTCAATGATGGAACTATAAACTATGATCATGCAAGGTACATCAAGATCAAAAAGCATTTATCAAAAAAAATTTTTTGCAAGCTCAAAAATCTAGTTATCTGTTTTACGTTACCGCCTGAGCTATACGATGTTTAACAGAAAACCGACCTTGAACTTGCATTATGTTTGCAGCGATGGATTGACACAGAAGAATGGAGGTTGTTTAAGAGATTTCAGAAATCGACCATACCCTGTCAAAGCAAAAATAAGATACTTGAACCAAATCCTGACAGTAAGTAGCATTTATCAAAGTTCATTTTAACCTTGGTAGACGGTGACGTTTTTGTGGTTACGTTATTTGCGTATTTCGAGTGCGACACCAGATCGTCGACTGACTGAGATGATGAATAGCACGCGACTGCAGCGATTGTGGCAAAACAACGGAAGCTGCGATCGACTTGTGCGCAGCTGTTTGTCATCGACGCTCGGCACTTTGATGATTCCAAACTATGCAACGTTAAAGAACGTTGCTTTAGAAAGTGTCGAGTTTAAGCAAAATTCAAGTCTGAAACTGAACTACTCATCAGTTTAAAATACGAAATATGTTGGAATGATGCGATACGCATTTGTGGGGTAGTACTTTGTTGCAATGATTGTCTCAAGAAGGAATCTGATTGTTCAACTTTCCACAAACAATAGGTGGTGCATCGACAGACATACATGGTATTTTCCCAATTACTTGTAACTGGGTTGCAGTTAACATAATTATTCTGCAAGGCGTCTTTTACACAAATTCAAATATCTGAGCGTTGTGACCAAACAAGCCAGTTCCCACCTCGACTTGGTCATACGGGAATTTTCACCTGTGCATGATAAACTTGAGTGGGGGCGATTGGTGCGTTATCGGTTCCAGTCTCCGCTATCTTCCCTCGAACAAAAAAGACAGAAACGTACGTATCATGTCCGGAAACCCTCGTAAACGTTCCTTCGATACGAAAAATAATCCCCTTCAATAAATCCCCCTCAAAAAAGCGAAAACGTTGTAAAATGATGTGTTATTGGTCCAGATCGGCTCTAAAAGTGCAAGACAGGTAATCAACAGCCTCGTTTTATAACGTTGAGGCAAAAATAGCGCGTCAGAATTTTTTTTTCATCGAAACATCGAGTTCTGCTTTGACGAAAAGCCTACGTTTCACAGTTTCACAACTAAATCAAATATCCGTGAGTTCTCGCAATTTTGAACAAAGCATTACGACCAATATTTTTGCGATTGGCGTTTTGAAAACAATGATGTTCACGAACGGCTGTCTGGCGTGAACATTTGCGATCATGAATATTTGCGGTCGTTCAGCGAGCATGGCATCCTCCCCAGATGGGAGCACTCGATGACTGCGATTTTCAGTCTCATTTTTCACTGAACAGTTGAACATTTCTGTGCACTATTCTTTCTTTTTAGGTTTCCATTGACTCTGGTAACAGCGCCATTGAAGATTATGAAATATGCACAGAAATAAAAAATATCATGCTGCCGAAGAATTACTATTTCGGAGTAACCGCCGCGACTGGAGGCTTGGCTGGTACGTCTGTAACATACGTATGCAGTGCATTTGTGATGTCACCAACCTTAACATGACGCAATGGTTTTTCTTGTGTATCTCAAAGTATTTCAGTTGTTAAACAACAACTACTTCGCAATTTTACCGTAAAAACCCACGGATTGCAGTTTGTCGTTGATTCCGTCCATGATTGGGGAGTAACTTGACCGAAAACGAGCCCCGCTCGCTGTCCATTCTACGAGATGTTTCAGTGATTCACAAACCTTGATCGGTTTGTTTGAAGCATCAGATTGAACCATCCAGTGCTAAACCAACAGCGAAAACGCATCATTCATTGGTTTCTAATGTTCAAATAGCGGAGAGCAGGGATTCGCTGTCATTCGTCATGACAACCAAGGAAATCGACTCGCTAGCGACGGGATCCATTAACAAGTCTTTGGCATCGTACACTGACTGTGGCATGGTCAGCTAAGTGCAGAGTTTTTTTAAGGAAAATGTTAGTAACCCGGTTTGGATCCGTAGGGACGCGATTTCTCTGATTCTAGGGACCCGATTTCTCTGGTTTTAGGGACCCGATGACAATTTTCTCTGATTCTAAGGACCCGATTTGAAACTCTAGGGACCCGCATCGGGTCCCTAAAACGCCTTAAAAAAACCCTGGCTGAGTGATTTATTTTAAACAACTGTTGTGAGAGAGAGGTTTTAGTCTAGCCATTGCAAGCTACTCATCATTGAAGAGAGATTGATACCAGGCAAGCAACAAACATATGTAATGGTATCGTCTGCAGTCGTGCCCAGGCTTGCGGAGCCGGAGGTATAATGTCCGACTGCGACCTTTCCGAAATTTCCAACTCCGACTCCTTAACATAAAGTGATTGAAGTTTGGCTGTCAGCGATTTTTGTAGCAACAAGCAATCAAATGGAAATCGTGGTATGCAGCAAGAGTTCTCTGTTTCAATAAAAGCTGTGCCATTTCAACAGGCACAAGTTAGGATTCCGAACTGAGGAGTGCGATGTAAAAATGGTTCAATTGGACATTCGGAGTCGGATAAAAAATCCGACACCGATTCCCCGTGTTCTTAGGAATCCGACTCCACCCAAAAACCTCCGACTCCTTGTGACTCCGCAATCCTGGCGCCTAAATGGGCGCAGGCTTTGCACCCCTGCTCTCTGCTGTAAGCGACCTCAATGAAGATTTTGTTTAGCTAATGACACCCTGGCAGTGAAGCATGCCTAGAACACTGACCCAGGCATCGTCTCTAGCGCACTCTGGCGGATGATGCGAGGCTTTCGACCTGATGTGGATACAATGAACTGATGAATAGTAGATGTTGGTTTTCGTTGAGCTGACATATATTATCGATTACAAGACCCACCTGAGCTACTTCTAACTTGGTTCTGCTCTGCAGAGGTCCCTGGCACTCAGAGCTGTAACGTTTTTTAACCTGTTTGAAAAGGTTTTATTGAACAGCTGTCCGTTGCTTCAGTGATCAGCTCGTCATAAGGGCTCGGAGCTAACTGTTGTACAAGAAAATTACATTCCTAGTGATTTAAATCTGTTCATATGATTTCTGATTGGTTTCGAACAAATAAGTTCTTTGCATTTTACATCCAGCGCACCTGCCTGCGATTGGTCTATTTAGCAAAGCTTGCATTCAACACACGCCTTTGAGTGCTTGCTGAAGCATCCAGGTAATTGTAATGTCAAGATCAAACATAATTTTGTTCCATGTTTTTTCGTCTGACCCCGGGGCATAGCTGACGTTTTTTTATGCGACATCACGAAAAACATTTTTGAGTTCGTCTTGGAAAAATTATCGCCCTCAGCAAAGCTGTGTCGTGCTTTTGACCTGCAGGACAAAACACTTCGTTTCAAGCGCCTGCCTTAAATGCCATCGCTCGCCATGATTGACTTCTTGTGAAGTGCTGTAGGGGCGTGAGAAGCAAGACCCATGCTTCATGTGGTCTTGCTGTGGACGGACGGTTAAGGTTGGTGTTTCGATTAGTGCCTGATTTCCATAGAATTGCGACGTTGATGTTGATCTTGTGGAGTATTTCAGATTTCATTTATTTGGACCAAGTTTCATAAAAACTAGGCTGGTAGTTCCGCATGTTAACTTGCCATCTGTTTTAAATGCAGATGATCACGACGTTCTCAAGTTCATGACCTGGAGTTTATCAGAAAATACTACGGTGAGTGAATTAGCATTAACTTCTGTGCAAGCAAACTTCATGTGTTGCTGCTTTGTGCAAGTCTCTTGATTAGCAGCGGTCATGGCAAGTAACACATCCAACCATTGCAAACGTTAAGCACATTAGTGTTTTTGGTTCCCTTCACTTTTTTAATTGAGTTATTTTTTAATTTTCAGATGAAGATTGCTATTTGTAAATAGTGTGACAATTTTTAATCCACAATTTTATTCCAACGTCTTATCAGTGGATATGTGGTGTTCAAACGATAGAATTAATGTTGAACGTTCGTTCATATCACAGTGTTGCGCAAACCTTTTTTCTTTAGCTCGGTTCTGACAGTGACTTGCCCGCGAGATACTTTCACATGGCGCTGAAATGCTCGGGAATGTGGAGCAGCAAGTTAAACGCAGCGTGGTTCGTCTCATTCGTGATGTTTTTGGAAGCAACAACTTGTTAATACAATGAGGATGGAACAAACTCTCTCTCTGATGCGATAGATACGATGGCATCACTAAAATTTGTCGTTACCATAAAATCAAATCGTGGATAGAACTTGCAGAGTCTTCGTAACACTGTACCTTTTTCAATGCAAGCAAGTCAAGATCGTCAGCTTGAAGAAATCTACATGATGCGCCGTACGTTTGATCTGAGGGTGAATTAGGGAAACGATGCCACTAGCTTTTGTTGGCAACATCCTCAACAGCAACATTAAGTTTCAGGGTTAATCAGAAAACCGTAACTGTGTCCTTTTTCCAACTTCCTCACAATCACCACGGTTGATGCTGTGTAAGGTCTTGTGCAGCGAGGCAGGGTTGAGTTTTATCTTTGCTGAGTGATATCTTCCGTGACAAGCTGTTTGACAGATATTTTAGCGGTAAATAATGTGTTTTTTTCTGTGATGACGCGATGTTTTACGTTTTCTTCCGTAGATATCGGACGATCGGCCAGATGATGAAAAAGTGAAACTTCAAGAAGAATATGAAAAAAATCTTAAGCAGTTCGAAAAGGAACAAAAGGAATTCCAAGAAAAGCATCCTGATCAAGTCAGGAAGGACGTTGAGAGTCGCGCTGATGAGCTGGTAGGTTCAGTAAATATGTTTCACATACACTGACAATTTTCTCCAATGTTGCCTCCCCCCTCGTTCTGGCGCTTGCCAAGTCTCTGCGTTCAACTATATTCCATCATGAGGCGCTCTGGATATTTATTGTGGTCTGTGATGGTAACAGACCATCGGCTGTGTGATGTAATAGTGTGTTACTGTTTCTAACTTTATTGGTTACTGTGCGCTGTGACTTTCACAGTGTTTCCCGTTATCTTTCTGAACATGGAAGTGAAAACTCTTGGGCCGTTTAAAATAATGGACCGAATCTTTCTGAAAAACTGCATAACGGGTGAATGAGTAGAATGCCGTCGCAGGCGCTGCCATAGTTTTGACCAGACGCTTGCTTTAGCCTGGGGGCGCAAACAGACTGCAGGTTCTCGGCTAATCAATGCACTGGTGAAGCTTGGAGCGGTGGGCAGCCAAGTCCGTGTACATCACAATCAGATCAAAACAAACTCTTAGAGCGAAGGCATTTTTAATTGAACATGAACTAAGTGCTGAGTATATGAATACTAGTGTGAGCAACAACTTTCAGACATCACATCATAGCAGCGAGCATGTTACATCGTGCACAATAAGCTGTGGTCGAAAGCTGCCATTTCCATCTTCACTGAAACTAATGGCGATGCGCTAGTAATTTTCACCGGAAGAAGCCGAAAAGGAAACGTACCCTCTCTCATGTCACGTTCACCTTTCTACCTCAGAAAGTCTTTCGGTTTTGAATTGCTTGAGGTTGCTTCATTTCCGATTGAAAATGGACAATCCAAAACATGTCGAAATAAACAACTTTGGAAGAATAGTTGTTTTCAGCCTTTTCCTATTTTTGATAATGTTCAAAAGTGTGTCCAGATTTTATGCCTAGAACCGATACTCAACATGCATGTCGACGGTCGATGGGTTGCATTACGTAATCCCTCTCCATCAAAAACTGCGTTGAGTGTAGTCAATTTTACTTTTACTTTTTTGCTTATCGTCGCGCTCCAGAAAGCCGTGAATTTTGTTTAGTAGACAAGTTTTCAAACAGCACTAGGGTTGATGTCCAGGATGATAATGCTCAGACAGCACTGATCGACTTATAAGTGCCCTTTATTTTTGTTGGAAAATTATAATTATTTATTGGATCAAACTGCTGAAAATTCAGTTCAGCTCAACAATATGTCAATATCAAGGAAAAACTAAAATATTTTTTAAACGTCTAAATATCTAGTTACATTCTGCAATTGGTATTTCTTGTTCTGCACATTCTTCCACTTTCTTGAAACTGATTCGAATTTTTCAAGTTTCAAACTATAATCTTCGTCCTTACTAAAAGCGTACAAATCTAATAGCGGTGTCTACTCGTCTTGTTCTCAGCAATTACGATTGAGTCAAATTTTTGCAGTTCGAAGGAGCTAGCAGCCGGGAACTTCAAGCTGTATTTGATGTGCAGAGTCAAATTAAAAGCCACATTAAGTAAGTTGTGTTGAATCCGACATGCGTTGTTCCTGCTCAGTCTGTTATCGTGACATGTTTCTTTTGTAGCGTCATCCTTCACAGATGTTCAGCATTTCTTACTCACCTACTGCCATGTATCTTGTTTCAAAAGCTCGATAATGAAGAACACGATTTAAAAATTTTGAGAAGTAGTAACATATATTGTGCTTTCCTAGCTGCCAGGGTGTTGTAAGAATTTCTACGCAAGGTCCAACTTTTCGCTGACTTAGTGTTTAGGTCATGCCTTCTGCTTGTTTGCCAAACTTGGGTCATATTTGTGGTGTAAGATAATCGCTGCATGATGTGGTAAATTACGATGCTAGAGAAGCTCATTTGTTCACGATTTGAGTCTTGTTTGGATGTTTTTTTAAAGCACCTTGCTAAGTCAAGTGTTGAACCTGATACAAAAGCAAGACGACGTACTGGACAAAGTCAGTGCCGGCGGTGGTTCCCCTAGCCCTATCGACACCTCCCAGCTTGCTCGCAGTCACGACATCAATAGTTTGCACGAGACGCAGAAGATGACCCTTGAACTGATCGAACAATTGAGGTATTCACTTTTTCTGGCGCCAACGAAAAATTGTGAATGCTATTATTTGATTGGTTGTCACGCTTGTAGATCTGAGTCACGTGATCTGCGCAACGCTCTGTCGGGCATGAGCAATGTTGTGAATCGAATCGGAACGGGTTCTCCTGGAGGAGCTCCCGCGGGAGGCTCCTACGACTCAATGAAGAGCATGATCAACATCCAGGAGCAGTTGGACTCTGTCCGCAACAGTTTGATAACGATACAACAGAAGCAGGTTGGTTGAAACGTCATCGCAGTGACGTTTTCACATATCTCGAACACGCCTGTTCTAACGTTCAATATCACGTGGTCCTTGCATCAGTGTGAATGTTAATCGCGGCCTGTGCGTCTCCAGTAACCAGGTCAAAAGTCTGAGCTCAAAATTAAAGTTTGGTTTACGTGTTGTGTTTTTACGCAAGTTATAACTTCTGTAGTTATAAATCTGCCTAATCGCTTAATTTGCGAGCTGGTCCACGTGAAACTCAACTTCTCAGTCTTTCCCACTGCGTTTTTCATTCGATGTCATGGTCGCCATTTAATCACCACGAACATCGACTCTTGCACAGCAGCGCAGCATTAAGTTGCTCAGTGCCTGGGTTTTGCGGAAATTTTCACGGCTGGTTTGAATGTGGATTGAAACGACAATCGATAACTTCAAGCGCCGATGCCACTCGCTGGCTGGGGGGGTGATGATCGCCGCGCGTGTTTTTTGAAGTGAGAGAATGTTTTTTTGCGATGTTGTCCAACCGCGAAATCTGTTGCTCTCCCGTTGCATGTCTATCACCAGTTGTTTTGAGTGAAAAGTGGCGGAATTCAGTTAAATCGGGCAAAACTGGTTGAACACCGATCAAAAACACATGAAGATTGGGGCCAGAGTTGGTTCAAGTTTGAATTGTTCGGAAAACTACTAAAAATTGTGAAGTTTTGGCAAAATTTATCGAAAGTTTAGCAGAGCCAGAGTTTTAAGGATGATTTTTTAGTTGTCGGATAATTTTGCAGCAAAATGTGGAATAATGCAGAAAAGACCTTAGTGTCGATGCATAATGGACAAATAGAAAGTGAAGCAAAATATTTTCACCCTCCCAAAGAAGCGCGCGGCCGCGTTATTGTAAATCACAATTCAAACCTTTCGTTTTGTTTTTGAGCAAGGATTTTGTGGGTTGCGCTTCTATACGGTCTTGGTGAAGTTAAACTCCATACATCCATTACACCGCTTGTGTTTACCCCCTGGTTAGTTGATATTTCAACTCGACTCAATGCTACTTGTTTTTGTTTGTTGACACGTTATTGGAGTTCGTGGAGTATTTTATTTCATGTCTGTTTTGCAGAACAATCCTCCGAAACTTTCATGTCCTGACGCAAAGTCTTCTTCGTGCGTTCCAATCGGTATTTTCATCCTGGTTGCAATCGTCCAAGTTGCAGCAATACTCCTTTATCACACTTTCAAGTAAGTTCACGAAGTGCTCAGCTTCAGCTTGTTTGAGATGAAGTGGAGTCCGTTTGGCTGAACCCGTTCAACGAAGCAAAGTGACTCGGGTGGTGGGTGAAGCGGCTGAAGCCAGAACCGTCGCCAGAAAGTCTTCGATAGCGGGGCTTAACATTCTAAAATTTCGCAAAAACTCTACTTATTTATAGTGTTTCGTATTTCAATTTGGGGGGCTTGAAGCTTTGTTTCTGGGAGGCTAAGCTCATTAAAGCCCCCCCTCCCCCCGTGACGACGGGGCTGGCTGGAGCCTCTTCAGCAGCCTAAGTCTCTTTGTTACGGCACAAATAATCGCTGCTACGTTGCATCCGTTGCCCGGAACTTTTCGCTTCTTCATAACCTCAAAAATCGACTTCACTGAGTTTTAATCTGAATCATTGTTTTTTTGCAGAACATCAAGAGAGGATGCCGCGAAGAAATTTTTTTAATATGCTGTAGTTCTTTTATTTTTTATTTTCACTGCCGCTATTTGATCGTGGGTGTTTGAATTTTCGATTCGGTGTTTGAGTATTAGCTGAGCTTTTGTCATACTTTCACAATCCAGCCAGGCAGTGTTTGTTGGACATGAAGCAGCCGAACCATTGAAGCTTGTTTTCGTATTCCAGGTCGTGTTGAGGTGCGGGGGCAATAAAGTTGACAATATACACAAGACTTGTGCCTGCTATTCAAGTATTGTAGATGAGCCGGCAGTCGTTTGTGGCTACAGTAGATGAATGTAGAATGCGTGTAATTCCGTTTTCCTGATCATGCTAGAGCAGTGGTTGTTAACCTGGGGTAAATTTACCCCTGGGGGTAAATATTGGTGAATCGCAAATTGCAGCCATTGTAAATTTTTATGAATCATTCTAAACTGTAGGAGTTTCTTAATTTCGTATTTTCAATGAATGAACACTTAAGTGTATTGGGGATAAATCTGGCAACCTTGTTGGATAAAAGGTTAAGATATGTAAAAAAGGTTAGGAACCACTGTGCTAGAGTGATCACAGTCGACGGAAATTTAAAATGATTCCGGAAGTACCGGCGTTTTCGTGAAGACGGAAGCGCTGCAACTCCATCTTGTTTTATTTTTTTCGTGGTTCAACTTAAATGCAATCAGTGGACTTACGCCCGCCACTAAGTTGTTGCCAATCATTGATTGCAATATCGAATTTCTTGTTTTTGCAAGGGCGGTTTTAAAGAAAGGCAGAGAAAGTAAACTAAAAATGTAATTCCACGCTGGTCTAGGGATCAGAAACACTCCAGTAGTCCACTTACGAATGCCAAAATGTCGGGTAACACTCGATTGGATTTTCTTTGAAAGGCTGAACGAGTCGGGTCGCTTTCTAGAGTATTCGCTTTAACTGGAGAATGTTTCTATGAAATGTAATTTGATATTTTTTTATACTTATTAATGAAGGGAAATGACAATAAGTTCGTTTTTTCGATTCCGTTTAAAGCAGTGATGCCCAGACCGGCCCAGGTGGAACATCGATGGACCACCTGGTATTTCTAAAACCTTCACTGACCGATGTGCAAATTAGTTTCGACTTGTTGTTCATGAGGTGTCAGCAAAGCGCTCCATCGGATAATTTTTTTGAAAAGATGGTCCGTGGGCCAAAAAAGTTTGGTTGAGAACCACTGGTTTACGTATGTACCCCCCTGTGTGAGTACTCCAGCATACTGCAATATTAAAAGTGCTCGGTGGCAAGATGGGACTTGACCTGGACTATACCACTGAAGGCTCAATATTTATTGCCATGTGCAACACAGCAAGGCCATCAACACAATCTAAGATCATTTTCTGTAAAACCGTCATCGGAGCCACGTCGCAAAATATGGGGGGTCGGGGTAAAGAAAAGTTTCTGTTGCTGCTTTGAAAAGTTTTGTTTTTCCGAAATTGGCAACTTTGCTTTGGTTTTTCGGGTCACATCGCAGTGAAAGAACGGCCTTCTTCCTAAGAGGGAGTGGTGCGAATATGTTTCCCCACTGCTTTGTCGAGTTACACTTATGCTGTTTCTATCAAATCAGTCTTCGTAATATTTACGTTGAGATAATTTTTAGACATAATAAGATGGTTTCGGAGTCATAGTAGTTTTGATATTTTATAAACGCGAAACAAGTGGGTGGGCTCCGTTTACTCGAAGAAATTATCCTCTTCGTTATCTATAAATAATAAGTTTATATTTATTTTCCAACAGGCATTTATGTGTTCGCACAACTTTTCAGTGACCTTACAATATAATCAAATTCTTCATTAACATTCCATTCTCAGTACCGCAACAGTAAATCATTTGGAGTTAAGTGCAGACCATGGACAGGGTAATGGTACCAACATTATTGACATCACTTTTTACACGTCCTTAAAGGCTTTATTCATTGGATAAATTAATTTAACAAATAACATCAGTGCTTATGACCAAAGCTGCAATTTTGCCCAGGTACCGGCAACCTCCGGCCGTTAAGTTGGATAAGGCCAAGCTAGGTTCCAGTCCGGTCAACTAACTCCTAGTTATTGTTCACGACCTATGCTACAGAGCAAGACCAACGCTTCCTCTGGCATGGTATTGTTCCTTTCGTATTTGTTCTGTCGCACTTGCAGTCCTGCGTTTATACAATACCTGGAAAAAATTTTCCCAGCCTTTCAGTCTTGCTTTACGTTACGATAACTCCAAAATTCTATTCAAATACATTTCAGGACTGAGGATACGTTAAATCGATTTCCTATTAACTGATTTGATGACTGGTTCGACTGCGTCACCTTTGTGGAGACTGTTACTTGAACACATATATGAGCACTGCCAGCTGATTCCTTGGAAGCTTGCGGCAAACCTACAGCTTTTAAATCGTCATTAATTGGCGACTACCATTTGTTGGCGACTAACACTAAATGACCTTCATGTGTGCACGGCTACATACAATTCGGGATGTTCTTGTAACGCGCAGTGCTTCGTCACACTTCACATCTTGCTTAAGGTTAATGGAAATCGTGCTGCTGTGTTATTCAATAGCAACCTATGTGTAGAGGGAATCTGGACATTTTCAGCAGCGTTTATGATTGAAAACCATCTGAACTTGGCTCTATGTACGAGAAAAGGTTTGCCTGGCAGTACATCTGCAGCTGCTGCATCAACTCATTAAAAAGCTTTTTGTTTTAACTTATTGAGATTTCCTGCTGCATTTCGTAGTATGCTGGATCATCAAGTTCGACCATCTGGTCTTATTCCACTTCGATGAGAAAAAGGAGCTGCTTTTTTCAAAAAAAATTTTATTTTTCGAATAGTCAAAAAATTTGCTTCCACTAAAATCATCGTTTTTAAGAAAATTCAGTTTCCAAGTTTTGTTGCTGTCGTCAACTCCGCTGGAGGCGGCACTGACTGGTCAGTGATCAACCCAGAAAACTCATCGAACGGAACGAGCTGTGGTTCGACTCCCCCCCTATACACTGGGGGGGCTCAGCAGTGCGCCTTCCATTTTTCATCACTCCACCTCAACGCATCAAACGGACTTTCGCTTTTTCGAAGCGCGTCCAGTGATCAGTTGTTTGGAGCCAACGAAGAGAATCCAGCTGATGTCTAAAAAACATTAACAGCTTGTTCAGCGCCTTGCCACATGTTACATCAACACACATGTTACATAACACTCATGTTACTTGTCACAAAATTCTTTAAACTAAATTTTTCTTGGTGCCTACTGTGGTGAAATTTATGATTAGTTGACCTGTCATGGTGTAATTTTAATTTTCTATCATAATCCAATAATGAGCTTTTCGCAAAAAATCATTTGAGCACATCACGGTCGAAAGCTTCGGCAAAATGGGTTTAAGAAGGAAAAGTATAACAATGTCGTAGTGAAAAATTACCGATGACGCTAAAACAGTTTTAGGTAAACTTCTTTCTACTAACTCAGAAAACAACTTTGCGAACCTTCACCATCTGCTTGCTGCAGTGAATATACTGAAGAGGATTGATTCTATTCTGATCATTTGTGCTTCTTTTTCTTCTTGTGCTTTTTATCGTCTTTTTTATGCTACAAAAAAAGAAATACAAGAGTAGAACACAAGACCAAAATTTCCAGGCAATTCAATATTGACACAAATACCAAACCTTTTTGTGCTTAGAATGCTTTTTGTGCAACTTGTGATGATCTGAGTGCAAAGGTGGAGTTTCTGGCAAATCAACTGTGAAACAAACATCGCAGTGAAGGTGAATGTTGCAACCAACACGATAAAACGTAAAATCAACCACAAGTTATGTCAACAGCTGGTTAATGTTTGGAATAAAACCAGAAACTACATCGCGACCTTCCAGTTCAAACACATCGCACGCAGGTGCTTGGCTGAGGACAACATGACAGGGATTCGTTGTTTGTTTGCAATCTGGAACGTATGACATGGTTTGCGAAGGTAAATAATAAACGATAACTATTCCAACAAGAGTGAAGATGCTTTCTCATTAAGCGAAATATATACTCGGTAATTAGCGTAGTGTTTGATTCGTTTCTGTGGAAGGATTTCTCCCCGTAGATCAGGGGTTCCCAAACTGGGGTACATGTACATCCCCATGGGTACATTTTAACTTTCAAGGGGTACATTATGTGTAGCATAATATTCTCACCTAACTCTTCTGTTGTAAGAATAATTCATTATATTTGGAAGTGGCATATTTTACACATATTCTCGCTAGTTTGCAACGTTTCACCAAGTTTGAACATTCTTACAGTGATTCCCAAGTGGTCCACCGAGATGTCCTTCCATGAAAATCATAATTTATCATTAAAGCTGCTTGTTCAGAAGATTGTACATGAACCTTTCTTATCAATAACAGGCATCATTGCGCTTGTGTAATGCTGATGTGCAGTCAAGACTTGCTGCTAGTTAAGCTCAGCAGGTGGACGTCACAGAAGAGGCATTGCTGACGTCACAGAAGTGGCATTGCTGAAGTTGAAAACTCAAAATCGTTCGGACATCCCGAGCAGCAAAAAGCTCAACATTACCGGTAGTAGCAAAAAAGAAAATATTCAGAAATCTATTTAAAGTTCGGGTTTACATTTAAGGTAAACAATGGTTTTGATATGCCCTGTGTTTGTAATTTGTCAAAAAACACTGGGAAATGAATCGATGAAATCAAGTCTTCTCACTCGACGTCCGGAGAGAGCATCCGGGATTCAAAGACAAAGAATGATTTTGTGTGCCAGTGATTAGTGAGTCTAATAATCACACAGCATTGATGTTAAACTAAAACTGCCGATCATTAAGTTTTTTTTGCGGTACAAAATCTTAGGGGTACATGCGAACCTATAGTGTCCAAAGGGTACCGATGAACCAAGTTTTGGAACCCCTGTGCTAGTTACTGTAGATGAGAACTGCGTTTACATCACAGTAGAATTCGGTTTAACGACAGTTCGCCTAGAATGATGCTTTTTTCGATCCCCGCACAATATTTTGTTCGTTTATAACAGTGGTTTTCAACCTTTTTCAGCCCAGACCAACTTTTTAAAAAATACATGCGATGGACCACTTTGCTATGCTGACACCTCGTGAACAACTAGTCGTACTATATTGCGCATAGGTCAGTGAACGTTTTATTAAGGATTTATGGAACTATCTGTGGAGTGTGGACCACCTGGACAACGTTGAGAATCACTGGTTTTACAGCGACTGCTGCAAGTTTCCTTTACAGTTTGAAGTGTATACTCGACTATGTGAAGCCATCACACAATTCTTAAATGTGACGGAACAGGAACGCATTAAAGTTAAGCCGCCAATCGTTGATCCGTGACAGGTGTGCCGTGAGAATGACATCAAGCATTGCGCCATCAGCAACAATGGAGGCAAATCATTACATGAGTTTTACTGTGAAGTATTAGGGATTGTTGCCACTGTAGTCAGTTTGATGGATGATCTTCGTGGAGCAGTGCGTACATTGTCGAACACAAGCAGCATCCCATCATGGAAAAAGTATGGCATCGTTGTTTCGTTCAATCACGAAAATGATGTGGAAGTGGAAAAACTTGCAAAAGATTTCGACATTCCAACAAAGACGTTGACTACAAAACTTTAATCAGGCTCTAATGGCGGTAAAACATAAAAACACATTTAAAACTGGCCGAGTTCCCCATCTCCCGAGTTCTTATCAGCACAGTGCCACCTGGAGCGCACACATTTTACAACATCCGTGCTCGAATCTCACGGCATTTCGTTTTTGGCCATGAAGAAGATATTTGCATCAACTGTCGAAACGTTGGTAAGTTTTTAACGTGTTTTGATGTTTTATCACCAGTAGAACCTGATTAAAGTTTTGTTTATCGAAGTCCTGTCGTCTCCGAAGCAGGAAGACATTGACTACAGTTTCAAAAAATAAAGACAAAATAATTTCTCACTTTTTCTTGTCAGAGTATTCGCGAAAATACAACACAGTACACGGAAACCCTGATCAAATAACACTTTTAACCTTTGTCAGGCTTTGGCATTGAACTAAAAAGTCATTTTAGGAACGATTAACTGTAGCTCGGCTATGATGATGTTTTTCCACCGGTCCCATGGAGTGACGTCATAGGGGGTTCTACTACCAACAAGCTGCAAATCGGAAGTTATTCGAAAACCAATTGATCTACACATGACCTGCTTATTGGTCGGCCAAAGGTCACTGTCACTGCCACAAATATTTTATATTCCAGCAAAAAGCCATCTCACTTCTCCGGTAGAAAGGTTTGGGGGGAGGGAGGGCGGGGCCAAAGTAATCGTCTTCGTCGGCAGCGGAGGTTTGATTGACAGTTGCTTCAGGGGAGGCATGAGGGATGACGTCTTCATCTCGTTGAGCAGGGTCTTCTGTGAAGAACCACATTCAATAAAAACAAACTTTAAAATAACCCGGACATTGCCGGTAGCATGTGCGAACAGCGTTTCTATGACAAAACAATGCCCAGCTTGTGAAGCAACAAACAAGCCAGCACCAACAGCAGTCTAAACATGATGTTACTTTCAAGCGTGGAAGCGGAAAGCTCACGGGACATTTCTCTCTATACAAATGTTGTTTGCATATACCGCACTGGGGATTCGATCCTTCAACCTTTGAAACGGTTCTCCACCAGCGCTTGCAATGTTCACAGGTTTCGTGGGTTCCTACGTTCGCGATGAGGACATTGATATCAGCAGATACTCAACACAGCAGCGGGTTGAGTTCAGGAGGGATATTTTATGGGGTCATAAGCAGTGATATGCAGTTAATAATTGCCAACCATCTTCATAATTTACAGCAATATCCGCCGCCTCCATGCCATGCAGGCGCGAACCAGGGCTCGGTGTCGGGGAATTTCCCGATTTGCGATGCGATAAAAATCCAATGTCCGATAACGTGCGAGTACGAATGCGGGTCGTCGGGAACGAGTCGGTTCGAGTTTGCAAGTGTGAACGGAGAATTGTTAACACAGCAAGTCTCTGAGCAAAACCACATCAACACATATTACCTGTGGGGGGTGCGCCCTTATAAGCCGGAGGGGAAGTCCCATTTGACACAGGGTCAGACGAGGTCATCGGTTGTTGATACGGCGGTGCAGCTGAAACATGAGGGGGGAGATCGAGTTCTAAGCAACAGGATAAAATAAAAAACAACTCCAGGGCTTTCACAACGATTCGGGTTAACAAGTACGTACTTTGCGCAAAGTTGTCGTTTTTTTCTTCTTCCTTTTCATCTTCTTCGTCGCTTTCTTCAGCATCGGACGAATCTTCATCGTCATCGTCATCAGCAAATATCGATTTAAATAACTCCATAGTGGGAGGTTCTTCAACACTTTCCTCCTCAGCATTTTCTTTTTGTTCCTTGAGAAACATAGAAACTTCAAAACCAGCAACACACGACTTCCTTTTCTCGATCCAACCAAAACCTTTGCGCAGCATGCTTTACAACAGGGATCTCCACACTTTTTTGTCCGAGGGCCACATTAGCTGTTACACAACAGTTCAAAGGCCGGACATCTTACGTAATGTGATTGTTTCGGAATATGCTACATTCTAACAAATCAACAAAGTTTTCTTAGATAGATTATTTTTTTCATTAATGACAAAGTGTCTTCGCGGGCCTGATTTGGCCGCGGGCCGTAGTTTGGAGACCACTGTTTAACAACAACTCACCATGAAATCTGAGTAGTTCTACCTGAAATGTTGTGAAATTGAACAAGAAAAACATTGAATACACAAACAGATAGCACGGAGTCTGAAAACATCCACAGCTTTCGTTGCTGATATATCCATCCTCACCTGAGGAGCAGACTCTTCCTGATTATCGTTGTGTTCTGTGCTTTCTTCTTTGGTAGAGGGCCCGGCAAACACGGGTTCTTGATCCCATCTCCCCCTTTTCTGGCCCTTGAGATGACCGAATGTCGGGGGTCTAACGGTCTCGCTGACAATTCCAGTCCCCACCTGTCATGGCAACAACGTTGAAATGCTTGATGTCCAACATATACACCCATGGAAGTTGCTCAAGTAACAGATTGAACTGCGTATGTTTGAAGCCAGCGACCTCAACCACTCAACTTGAAGAAAGTTCATCGGATGAACGCCTGCATCTCAACAACCCTTTCAACAGCGAAGCACACACGGGTGTACGTAGAACAACGGTGCACAACCTGCGGCTGTACAGGTCGCATGTGGCCTTCGATAATGAAATTTCCGGCCGTCCACGTGTAATTTAAAATACAGAATTTGGCGGCCGTGCTGGCGTATATTGAAGCAAAACAAACGCAAGGCAAGAAAATCAGTCGACACGATGCGTAGCAATCTGGATGATGATATTTCTTTTAATAAATTCGTTACAATGTTTTACATTTCATTATACTTTTATGCACAAGTAAACGACATGTACCGGATAAAACCTGTTCCTTAATTAAACGTATCTCATATATACAACTCGAACTCATTGGCGGCCGTACTTCATATAAATAAAAGTAATGCGGCCGGCAACAGCAAAAGGTCGTACACCCCTGATTTAGAATATGACGTTCAGACAAAACATGTGTCTGCTCAACATGGACCTTCTTAAAAATGTTTCAAGTCACTGACCGGCTTTTGACTTTCCCGATTTTTGCCGCCATCGTTTGTAGCCATGGACATAGCGGGAGGGGGGGCATGTGGGATGACCGTGGATTGCTGGGGGGTTCCAACAAAATCTGAGCTGTGGAGAACAAGACAATGATTATTGAATCTCAATATAACGTCGGGTTTAACGATCGACGCGTGTTTTCAACAAACAACAACTGTGGACTGCACAGCGAGGTTGAAAAAACATGTTTAAAGTGAGTCAATGCTTACTGGTCTCAAATAGCTCAAAGCGTTTCTATTAGTCCGTTTTTTTTTATATTTTGAATGAACAGCTAGATTTCGGGAAAAAACTACAACTATTTTTGATTTTTTTCTTTTCACCGCCAGTTTTTCTTTGGGATGCGGCCGGTGCTGGGGAGGAAGAGAAGAATGGTTTGCGATCAGTCACAATCACCCAGAGCCCATGCTCAAATCTAAATCAAGGGAATTAACATCGAAACTAATGCGATACTCGCGTCAGGGTCATGTGGCATTGAGCGTCTTTCGATCGAGAGGTCAAGGGATCGAACCCCCTTTCCTGAGCGTGCTGCGACAAATCATCCGGCTCCGATTGTCCGCAAACATTTCACATCTGGCGATCGTTCGAGGACTCACCCAGGGTATGGGTTAGGAACGTTGAACCTTTTGCACAGCAGGGGATCGGGGTGCCACTCCACCTTATCCCGGGTCATGACCCCGAACACTTTGATCTTGGGGGGAGGTTGTTTCTCCTGAGAATGTAAAGTGCGAGCGATTCAGCGAAAGCAGGTTTCAAGAAGTGATTAAACAATTTCACTTCTATATATTTCGTACTACTCGGGTGCAAACCCGCATTTGGTATCAAATCCAATCCATGGTATGTTACAATTAGCTCAATTAACTTATGTTTGTCGGACAAAACTAATCATAAAGTACTTATCATGAATGTCGCATCACTTGCATAACATAGTGGAACATCTCAGACGTTTATACAAGGACTTGATATTCCGAAAATTTACATTAACATCCACGGTTGTTTGGTGGACTTTGTTAAGCAGCTGAATTGTAGTGTAACAACTACTGGCATTAAGAGTCAGTTTAAGATTTTATTTAACACAGAAGATTCCATTAATGGAAAAGACTCTGCTTCAGTGAAATAAAAAAAGCATAAAACAGCTTTTTATTTCTTTTGAAATGGCTGAACGAAACAAAACCATGGCATAGAAGTTACAATGGTGGAGGTAACGAAGCTGCTGACTACGGGTGGCAATTTACGACAGTAAAGGAACTATAATTTTGCAGCACACTTTTATCAAATTCACTGTCAACAACTGCTGCAGCATCCAACCGCTTCATGATAGAACTACTGACTCTACCGAATATATGGTGATTATTAAGTATGTGCTGGGAAAAATTTTACCGGCATAAAATGTAAAAACAGGATAATTATGATAAGAGTATATAAGCACAGGTCAGAAGTAACATCATTTGCATATTGTGGTTTGCGTGGCGGGCAAATAAATTATATAATAGTCTAAATATTTTCCTACAAACACTCGTAATAGACTCGTGCTTTGCAATTACAAATCGTGTAACGAGCTTAGTAACAGGAATTCGAACTTGGTCACTGTTATTTAAATGACGGCGGTGGTCAGGTGATGTCGCGATGAAATGCAAATGTTGACAAAGATTTGCAAGAAAGCAGAATAAAGCCTATCGTGCAGTCATCAAACCACTGTTGCCGGGGAAACAAACCTGCGGCCGGTCAAAGCAGTTTTGTTTGAATAGCGTGCGCATGCGCATTGGGACAGAAGTACGTATCTTTCTGATGTCAACTAGCTGCAAAGTTTGATGTCATGCTTACACCAAACATTTTGTATCAAAATCAGGATATAAATGTTAACAAGCATAGATTAAGGTCTACGTGGACGCAACATGGTTAACATACGTAATCCACCAACTGGACTACTCTACCGGGGTAAGCTTAGCAGTGATCGTGAAATAAACTCTTAACTACATTACTACTGCAACACCATCTTGCTGCAATTCCCAAAGCAATCACTGCATAGAATTCGTTGATCAAGTGGAAGTCTGACTCCTGGGCGTATACAACCAGGCACGAAGGCTAGCTTCACGTTAAACGCTCCAAGCAATGGATGCTTTGCGCTGATATGTCACAAATCTATCGAAAATAATCAGGCGATGTTTTTGTTGCGGGGAAGAAATGTCCGCGAACACCAACCAAAAACTAAATAAACAGTGTAGTGCTGTGGAATGTCAAAGTTAAATTCTCTAAATAAACAGTGTAGTGCTGAGTTAAATTCTCTAAATAAACAGTGTAGTGCTAAATAAACAGTGTAGTGCTGTGGAATGTCAAAGTTAAATTCTCTGCCTTCGATAAGCGGGGGGAATACCCACTTGAAACATTTCTCAGAAGAAAGACTTCATCGTACTTTTTAACACAAGAGAAGCTTTCCCTAAGACCTTAGGACGTTAAAAGCACCCGCGATACCATATTGTCCACTCCGGACCTTTTCTCGACCACGTGACTTACCACAATGTCAAGGTTGGCTGCCTCGCTGGACTCGGCCTTAGCGAAGCGTGACGATATACTGTGTGACAACCTGCTGTAGACCTGGGTGGTGCGAGCGAACTCCTCCCGTTCCTTGTTGCGTTCCCATTCCGTTAGGCTGCTTTCCACCTCGGAGTATGGATCTGACACGAAACGACAATGTACGTCAGAGATGGGGGGCTATTTACTATCATGGGCCGCATGAATTGTGAATTATCGCTGGCGGGTCGCGATTAACAATTGATTTTATCCTACAATTCTGCCTTTATCTATGAGAGATAGAGGCTTCCTATGACGTATTATCTTAGGTATACCTGCTTGTCGCGGAGCTTCGGTTTGACACGATGTTGTACTCTAGCTTGGGTAACGAAAATAATGATGCGGGCCATATCAAATGTTCACGCGGGACGCAGGTCCTCCACCCTGACCTCTGGTGTAGGTGGAAAGCAGATAAGGATCGTGAAACGCCAGGACAACCAAATGCGTTAATTGAAGCGTTTCGGTTTCCAAACCGTCATTCCTCCCCAGCCTGCCTCCTTACCCCCCTGATCCTCCGCGGGAACAAGTTCTTCTGCGGAATTTACTTCACGAGCATCACTTTGGATGAAAAGGAGGTTATGTTCAAGCTTGTTGTGATTAAAGCATAGGGGAGAGACGTATATACTTTTTGGTCGATATGTTGGAGCTTTTTACCTCATGGGGTTCATGACGAGTGGCGTACTCTCTGTGCTGCACTAATGCCACGGTTCACATTGCATGCGAAAAATTATTATTATTATAAAAACTTATTGCAAGCTTGGATCTCGACAGGCCGACCGGTCTACTTGTAGGGTTCAATAGGTCAGCAATACTCGTGTCACGCCAAGGTATGTGGAAGTCATGCGAGAGAAGGACGCAAAGTTCGCCAGAGGGCGTGCTTGCCTACGTAAGTTCATACAGTTGCGATAATAACACCGCACACAGTTTTTCTATCAACAGCAAAACATGCAGCAAGCCACTCACTTCTCTTCCTTTGCCTCACAGCTCTCTCGTACTGTTCGTAACGTCTCTGCTTCTCGGGGTTGCCAGAGAAAGGTTTCAGTGATTTGGGGTCGCAGAGGGGTCCGCTGGGGTCGATCTACAGTTTGATGAAAAAAGCAGTTTGAATGTTGATTCGATTGCATCGCAAGTATATAACAAAACGTTAAGGAGTGCTTGTCTTCGAAACTTGTCTTCAACGAAGTTGGATATCTGCAAAAGCTCTTCCTTCTTGGATCCTTTAAGACAGGGGTCAACAACCTTTTTGAAACTGAGAGCTACTTCTTTGATAGCGATTAATGCGAAGAGCTACCAGTTTGATATGCACTTTTGAACTAAACAGTTTGCTTTGATTTATCTTATACTTATGTTCTTGATAACAATTATCAAGCATAATTAATTACATCCATCAATATGAAAACACTGATCATAACTAGGCTACTTTTAGAACAGGCCTGAGGACGGCACGTGGTCCTTGCCGGGCCCTGGTGCCAGAAGGCCCCATGTTGGTGACCCCTGTTTTAAGGGAAGCTCAGATTATTCGACTTTTGGAGCAGAAGAGTTTTACTGTTAATGTTTTTGAAATAAAAAGTTTGTGACAACGAAGAAACAGCTTAACGTTAGAAGCAGTCTTCAATTCACACCGATTCACGCAGCCAACTGCGTCTTTGATCGACTCGTGAGCGATTCACGAAGTTTTTCCAACTTGTTTCGTTTTTTACCCGAGTTCATGTGAACCAACCGTTTCGCGACCCACACATGGGTTTGATAGCTGCCTACGTTAATATGCGTTGCGTATGATGCTCATTTCACACATTCCAATGAAAGAAAGTCGTACACGTACTAATCGATTTATTCCAGAGATCAATGGCATGGTTTCCACGTTTTCACTCTCACTATAGAGCGGGTTTGTTTTTCGCTTAGACGTTTTGGTGATCCGTCCCATAGCACCGGTAGTATGGGAAATTGCCGTTATAAAATGCATTGCTTTATATTTTCAGGCATTTGACCGAACTGACTTAATTTTTTTCGGTAAATGAAAACAATTTCGGTCTAGGCTGACAAAAAATCCTGGCTATAGAGCAATAAAACACTTTGTACCTTCATGCTTGGCTGGTCAACACTTGTGGCGCTGTCGTGCTGATGACGAGGTTCGTTGAGGTTCGTGATTGGCTGTTTGCGCTTCGCTGCTTCCAATCTCTCCTTGTCTTCCTTTGAAATCAAATCGAAAACCGATTTGACTTCCTTCTGCGATCTTTCTTCTGCTGCTGCTTCTTCAGATAAAAGCGAACGACGTTCTTCGAAGGTGAGATCCTCATATTTGGAAGGAACCGGTTTGATGGCAGGATGGATAGGTTGCGTCTGATGATGACAGGAAATACAGTTCAGTTAAAACACAAGCGAATCAATCGAGCACATTTTTTTCTGCCACAGCTCTATTACCGTGGAGGATAAGTTCATCTTCTTTATCCGTTCAGCTTCTTCTTGAAGCTTCCTTCTGCGGTGCGGGTCAAAGTCGGGGGGCACAGCAGGCGGGGGCCTCACACCGACGTTGAATTGTATCTGCTGCTTGGCAGGAACAAATCCAGTCAGTTTTACTTGCCCGGACTCGATTGCTTCCATTTGGGGCTCGCCTGGGTCAAGACAAAGAAGCAAACTTTGAAGCGTCGCAAAAACACATCGCGCCTATTCCTTTTTATGCTCTCTTGACGCGTTTGTGGCAATGTGAACCACAGGAGAAAATCTGAAACCTTTTCAGAACAAAAGCGCATGGAGTTGGATTGGAACTGGGCGGGGCTTTGAAGCATTTAGCTTCATAAACAAAGGTATAATAAACAGTGAGCGACTGGCAACCGAAAGGTTCGGGGATCGATTCACGGCCATGGCGCGATTCGGCGAAACTCTCCTTGGGAAAGAGCTTGAAGTTTACCATCCCCCAACAAGCAGGAAATTTCAGGCATCGGTCGTCGATTACTGCTACAAAAAGCATAATCCTGAATATGTAACTTTGTCTACTGCACTCGACAGAATGTGATCAGAAACATTCTTTACAGATCGAAGTTATTAAAAACTGATGGTCCCGAAATCACACGAGGCGCCGACAATCGATAGCTATACCCCCATCTGGCATGTCAACGGACAAGCTAAATTAAAACTAAATTAAACTGTTGACTTTAATTACCTCATGCAAAACACAATACCTTCAACTGACAAAGCGGCTGCACGTTCAATTTCCTGCCTACAGTTGCTATTATGCGTTTATCCGTTTTTTCATTTATATTTTCATTTTAATGCACTAAAACGGAGATCACTACGATGAACGCCTCAATAACCTGTAATGGCCTTTGGTTTTGTCCAACCGTATGTGCTGTCAGGGTCAACCTCATCTCCCAGCACGGAATCATAGTTTTGCATGCTGTCCATTGAATATATGTCTTCATCTTCTTCTTCGAATGCACCCACACCAAAAGCCTTGTAAAGAAAAAATACATATGCGCTTAATTCCTTATCATCACTTACGTGACTATAGATTCAATGTAGTCAAAAAAACTTTGTATTTCCATGCACTTGATAACGCAGCCCTGCTGTGGGCCTTTTCAGAAAAAATAATTTCAGTGGCCTGGTGAGGTGACATTGTCCACACTGCTCAATAAAGTTTTCCAAAAGTTAAGCAATCGTGATAAAAACAAATACAACATAATCAAAAAACCGGTTCAAGCTTCTATTGTTATTTTTGTCGCTGTGGACCTGTGTTTGGGGCGCTGCGGTCGATCCTGATTGTAAGCTCTTGGTGACGCGACAAACCTGCTCCTATCAGGCTGACGACTGCTGTAAAATTGTCGCAAAATAAATAAGCGATCATGATTACTTGTCCCATGAAAGAAAGACGACTTCCGGTTTTTGTGCGACCTTTGACCGACGTTGATTGTTTGACCTTCGTATGCAAAGCAGCTGTCGGGTTGAGGGGGTTGTACCCGATACCGTGGTAGTTGTCCTTCTGTATGAAGCGCTCGGGGACGACTTCGATCGAAGCGAAGGATAAGTTTTCGGCGAACGACATCTCCTCGTCCTGAAATTGCAACACAACAATCAAATCTAAACCTTTCGTAAACAATGAAATTGAAACGCAACGCTTTTCCACGGCGATCACCAGCAAGAAAAGATGCGAATGCGAAACAATCGCCGTTTATTGGTTCAGAAAGGCATGACAAAGACATCGCGACGCATGCAAGCGGGTGGCGACGTTCGACAAGCAACGCCTAAAAAAGTATTTCCAAACTACAAACGGAATTGTTTTAATTTGCAACAAGCCGCTAAAAATGCAAACACACGAGGTGACAGGAGGTTACTTGTGCGATAACAGATTTTTGTTATTTGTAGTTTTTGGAGTTATTTTCTGTAAGCTGCTAAAACTGAGAACGAAGGTGAAATGGTGTAAAATGCAGGTAGTAATATTGTGTGCGATTTGAGAGAGACTGCCTAATTATACAGGAATAAACCGATGACATTGTACGACACACTAATCCATTGAGAGAAACACTTACATCCCATGACACGTTTGTGTAACACACCAACTTGTGTTACTTGTGCGACATAGTAACGCATTGGGACCCATTTGTTTTGATGCCAGCGGCCTGACAAATGGTAAGTTATATGCATGGCTCTTAGTGATAAGTTGCACCGAAATGAAGTTGTGGAATAAGATTGACAACACTTACACTACTCTCTGAGCCTTGATACGTCTTAACTTCTTGACCTGGCAATTGGCACCCGTAGACTTTAACGGGCGCTTCAACTTTTTTAGCCTCACGCTTTCCACGAGTGCCATGTTTTCGTCCTTCCCTCCAACCCAGCAAGCGAAGAAGGCGAAATCCAATGTTTGACCTGTTGGTGCAACGATGGTTTCAGCGAAAAAAATGATGTTTTCAGCGAAACGAGAATGTTGCAATCGCGTATTTATTTATTTTACGACAAACGTTACCACAATTTCATCATCGGAAAGATTCAAATACCGTTTTGGAACAACGAGTGAATCAAGCACGTCAGATCCAAGTGCAAGGGTCATGTGGTTTTCTCGTATCTGCAGTTGTTTTTCTTGCAAAGAAGTGCGCTTTTGTTCAGGAAGGAACTCTTTCCGCAACTTCACCGCAGTCATGCCCAGATCTGATTTGTCCTGTTCAGGAAAATTAGTCGCAAGCTTGACGTAATCTACGAATTGAGCAGCTAACTTCTGACACGGGTAACCGCTGTTGCACTTGCCACTCCACCAAATCTTAACAAGTTTACACACATTACGAACCCCTTGTCAACGACCGCTCTATTCATGATCACAATGTTTTCACCTTATTTTATTTAGAAGTCCATCTGCAAGACCGGCACTGATCAATCATCTCATCCGTTGGAGTTGACCCAATTTCTCATGCATTTCTTAATGCACAGTATCTTACTCAAAGCAGGGCTATCAATAGGCTCGACCTATAGATACCAGATACACACGCCTTAGCCAGTTGAGTAAGCTTGCTGTCAAAATTTCTAGCAGAACCCACCATAAAAGGGGATGCCAGTAAGGTTAACAGTTACATTGCTTTCATGTATGGCAAACGAACCTCCAGGGCTAAGTCAAAGCTGAGGGCAACTGAAGAGCTCAGACATCATAAAACTAATAGAGAGCATAGCAGGTAAAGCTTAGCACTTAGGAATGTTGCAATCGCTTCTTTTGCCATCACTGTAGTCATAACGAATATAAAAGGGAAATGAAGGCCTGACAACTAAATCATAAAATAGAAAAAACTGACCAACCAGGGCAGTTTATGATAAGATGCAGTAGAAGAAAGCTGACTGAACACAAATTTTCTTGAGCAGCTCCAAGAGGCAAGCAATGCATACACGTACTTCATTATCCATAAAATCTTCTGGCTGAAACACTTTTCTTTCTGACTTTTTTGACCGTGACGAAATAAAAGAGGAAGGTGTCCATCCCTCTTTTGTACCAACAGTGTTGTAATATCCGGCAGAAAATCCTCCAGTAAAAGCTCCATGGAACCTGATGAAGAAGATTTAAATTTTCATATGTACACAGTAGAGCGCTGCATAGTGCGGGTTAAGTCAAAAGTGGTATGGGCACCTGGACTAAAGCGCAGATGAGTGTGCCTGAACTGCAACTGCTGCCGGAGCAGGGCAGGCAATGGTTAAGATGCTCGTGAAGCAGATCTAAAAGTTTGTAGGTAGCAAGCTGTGTTGTAACCACTCGGTAGGTGCGGTGTTGGATGCGCGATACACAACGAACGGGATGTGCGCGAAGAATAGCACCCATGTGTATGCGGCGCGAACAAGCAATAATAGAGTGATCTCTATTGTTGCTTGCTGCCAGTGTGAAGCTTTGCGCGTTTGCCTCTACGGCTCTCCCATCGCAACAGTTGTAGGCTTTATTTTTTCGCAAAAATTATTGATGGTGAATAATTGCACCTTTGTGCTATCTAACGTTTAAAACTATCTATGTTATTGTCACTGAGAGTTTTGCGATGTAAAGAAAGCATTATTTTTCAACAGTGAAATGTGGTCATGGTTTCACATTTTCAGAGATGAGTGTGACAATTTGCGGATGCAAAAAGGACATGAGTTTGATGAGTTATACAGGATTCCTATTCAAATTTGAATATAAATACCCAGACTTGTTTCGCTCGCAATTTCAGTCATTTCCCCTATAATAGTATTAAAACTTGACGTAACAGTATTCACTAGCCTAATTTTTGGACATTATGACTGAGTTGACTTCATTTTTTTCGGTCATTTCAGAAAAAATTTGATGTACGACTGAAAAAAACAGCCTGAAACAATCACATTATATAAGACGTCTGGCCCTCGAACTGTTGTGTAATTGCTTTATGTGGCCCTCTGACAAGAGAGTTTGGAGGCCCCTGGTGAAGAAAAAATAGCAATTTGTTCAGAACGCTAAATCTGCAGCAATTTACTAAATGAACTTTGACAAAATACTTGGAAACAGCTTGTTTTTATGACCTCTTCAAAAGCAAACACGAGCACAAACAAAAGTATAAAATTCACTGTATGAAAAAAAATGCAATAAGCACAAACCTCCGTCTACCTTCTTCATCAGTTACAACTTGTTCATGAACTGGAACAAACTTTAATTTGTCCTGATTACCTACACCACAAAAAAACAGCATTACAGATGTTCGCCACAATTAAGGCAGAGAATAGAATCAAAAGCTTAAACCTGCAACTGCAGCGTGATAACTAAGCACAACTTTTCATTAAAAATTTCTGAAATGCAAGCTTGCAACCAACATAACGAAAAATGAGCATGAGACATATCCAAACAGTTCTGCAAAACAATCAAGAAACAAGTGTGAATTTAACTTCTAAACCAGAACAATTCAGTGCGGTTCTTTTTTGAAATAATTCTTTTTATGAGATGTGCTTGACAAATAGCCTGGTTCGCTGTAGGAATAAAGTTGCTGCTGTTGATCAAGTTACATCTAGTCAATTGAAATTGTTTTCAAGATTTTACATTTCAAATAACAATCTTCTGTGGTTAGAAAGAAAGTTCCATCATACTCACTTTGTACTCCCTTCTGGAAAGTCACAAATGGTCTAGATATGCCCATGTCAGCTTACTTAATGCTGTGGGCCACTTGGCTACTTCATGGTGAATGCTGCATTGGTGACAAGTCAATGACAGCACTGCACATGAAGTTTCACTTGCACATGAAGTTTCACTTGCAGCCATTCGTTAATGCCAGGCATGAGGCTGGACAGGCAGCAAGTACTATTCTCAAGTCTTTGATGTACAGCAGTGGTTCCCAAACTGGGGGTAAATTACCCCCCAGGGGAAATATGCGATTCTTCGAGGGGTAACGCAAAACCAACCAAATTGCTGTTCTGTGCTATGAGCAATCACTGCAAAATAAATTTTCAACCTGAAATGCGAAAAAATTTTATTGAGGGTAATAAGACATAATCGATACCTTGATTTGGGTAACAGCTTGAACATGTTTGGGAAGCACTGGTGTACATACAGCAACCGGCATTTCAACCTAGCCTACCAGATTTAGTGGCATCCCACCGTAGTACTTAAATGAGATCTTCTGTGGTGAAAAGCAACAAACTCAGCAAAACTTCAATCACATCTTTCTGCACAAAAGAGATCAAATTTAAGACCTGGCATTACTTTGCTGCTAACATTTTTCAACCTTCACCACAAATCACGTTTCCTCCATAATTTTGCAGTATTACATTTTTTATTTTAATGCGTAAAAACGCTAAATGAGATGGAAAAACTTAATTGAAAATATTAACAAAGGGAATGAAATGATGTGCTATGATGTATGCTACACAGTCATTCAAACACATCGCAAACAATATTATTTTCACGGCAGAAGAAACTTTGTTTCTTTCCATGAATGGATATTTTTTTTGTTGTTAAAAACAGTATTTTTTTTCATCTATGTAAAAGATTTTGAAGTATTTTCATCTATGTAAAAGATTTTGAAGATCTGCATGCACATTAACTAACAGGTTTGTCAACATTGTTAACACCTTCGGCACCAGTGTATGATATATTCATACTTGCTATTTGAGCCGCTTTTCTTGTGTCACTTTGCACCACCATAACTCACCAGCCGGTTGAGCTAAAGAGCTGTTCCAACCCTCTAAAGATGCAGAAAGTCTTCTAGTTTAGATTTTTAAAACATTGGAAAGTTTTGGATTTGTTTTTTTTTGTGGGTGACATCATAAGTGGGGTAGGCTTAGGTCTTTTTGGCCGAGGTCACTGGGTCATGGGCGCCAATGCCAATTTTTTGACTTAAGCTTTGAGTGGAAATTAGGCTATAATCTGAGTCTTTAGGCCCAAATTTTGAACCAGAAACACCCACTTTTGTATTCTGCAAAAATCTTGATGTACATATAATGCATAAAACTAATTATGTAGACAATCCAGCCATAAATTCATACTGAAGGCTAAAAAGAATGTGGTTTTGTTTTATGTAAGTGTATAAGTGATAAACTAAACATTTTTTGTAAATTTTGCTGGTTGGAGGGGGAGTGACTAGTGTTTGTAGATAGTGCACAAGTCCATCTGGCCTATTTTTGTAAATAAGCACAACTTGTGCACATTTTAAGCTTTGAAGTACTAGTACCATATGGTATTTTTCAGACTATCACAAGGCGCACTTAAAATCCTTTAATTTCCTCAAAAATCCAAAGTGCATTTTATAATGTGGTGCGCCTAATCTATGAATCTGGTTGTGCTTTCTCACCTAGGACCAATTTTGTGGTAAATGGTACTATTTATTTAATTGCTAGTTATGATTTTTTGTAAACAAACCATCATGTTACATAACGAATTAAAACAATTGCAATGAGCAGTGCATGTGGTTCCAGGAGTATCTAGCACATACCTTCATGTTGAAGCATAGATCATATTACTCTGCAAGGCTACTGCCCACAGAGCTATATGTTTTACTTTGCAGAGTTCGTGACTACATTGGTGCACACTGAATCAAACACGCACACAGCTTTTAGTTCAGCGGATTAGGCATGTGTGACAGATTAAACTCCCTCGTATGTGATCTGCCATTTAGTGCCTTTTGTATGAAAAAAGAACAACTAGCGTTCAAATTTTGAAAGTGCACCTTATAGCCCATAAAAACGGTAATTTCTTTTATAAAAGTTGTACTTTGTGGTCCCAAAACTATATAGAACAAAATTTTTATAGACTTACAGATTGTTTATTTGAAAAAATATGTATAGGTATATTATTCATGCCTCTTAGGTTTTAGTGAATTGTTCAGTTCACTACAGTTTCAACCTTGTGGAATTACAGCCATTAGATTTATAGCTCCTCTTTTTATGACAAATATAACCTCTCAAATTGATCAGCACCAACACAACTCTTTAACTTTATACAATGAAGTAATTGTCATTTCAAAAATATTTTAACATGTTCTTATACTTAATCAGCTAAAAAACTAAGGTAAGTCATAGTATTGCTGTTGCAATCGGAAAAGCCCGAGCGGCATATACGCAAAGCTTCACACTGTGGCAGCAAGCAACAATAGAGTTCATGCGCCACAATCATTCTTTGCGTACGCTAGTCATTATGTTCAATCGTTCACACATTAGTATCGGCAGAGCTTCCACGCCACAATCACTCTATTATTGCTTGTTTGCGCCACATATATATGGTGCTTTTCTTTGCACACATCCCGTTCGTGGTGAATGGCATATTCAACGCAACGCCAACAGAGAGGTTGTAACATTACCTACAACAAAAAATAAGATTCATTTGAAATTGAATACAAATAATGTGGCAAATAACCCAGACCCTAATAAGCTGGAAACATATGAATATTTGAAAACACTTGCTTATAAAACTAAAAATTACATAAAAGCATAATCCTGACTGTTGCAATACGGTAGGCACAATTCTAGGATCAGTTATTGTGGTTATCATGGCCTGTGATGAAACTACTGTTCTGATATATCAAAGAAGTTTACAGAAAAAATGTGCCCTTTTTCATGATTGGTGGCGTATTCTACCAAGCATACAATTTACTGCAATCACATGTGGCATCAACTAGCTACCTGGGGTATTCAAGTCTGTGGTTCTTCAATACCTATACAATAACATGAAAGACATGATTATAATGTCATTTTTCAGCATGAAACAAGAAAGATGTGTGTATAATTTATTGACCTTTTATATTTGATATGTTCTTGATTGAACTTGTTTGATGATGGAACTCAATACATATGCTATGACCAAATGACATCATCATGGCCAACTTACTTGTATTATCTGGTAGCTTCATAGCTGTTCCATACTTCACAACTGGATCGTCATCACTGTCTGAATTCATCATGACCACCATGCAAATTGTAAAAGACCTCAGGCTCAGTAAGCTCAAATAGCTAATATAAATTTTCTAGAAAAAAATTCAAGAGAAAAATAAAATTTTAAAACATGTTTAGAGTTATTGTACTTGTACTGTAGTTATGGAAAGAAAAATCTTAAGTTAGTGTGTTAACAACTGTATATATCCAGTCTTTGGTTTCAAAGGACTAAAAAAACGTATCTCGCTTTATAACAGATATAAAACTCAGTTGGAAACGTTCAATCAAACCACCCAGTTCTCTCACTTTTAGGGATTTTGTCCCTAGATTGGAACTTTTGACCCTTTTTAGGGATTTTTTCGAAATTTAAGGATTTTCGGAAAAGTTTGAAAATGTGTAAAGGTCTGTAGAGATGTTCAGACAGAACCCACACTTCTGCCTATCAACAAAAATGATTTTGAAAGTAAAGTCAACACTGCTGACAATGCATGGTTAGATATCTCTGCGAGACGACTGTGGAATAGCTGCAAGAAAACATTATTTGACACAAGGATCACACATCCTACCTCACAGTCGTATTCTGGGAAGTCCCTAGTGGAGATCTACCAACAACATGAAAAAGAGAAGGATAAGTACAACCAAAGAGTGATTGACATTGAGAAAATCCCCTTGTCTTTACAACAAGTGGTGGGATGGCACCAGAATGCACTAGAGTCAACAAAAGATTTGCTGAAAAGACAGCTGAAAAATGCAGGGAGCCATATGCATCTGTCATGACTTACATAGGAACGAAGCTCAGATTTACCCTTTTGAGGAACATCCTTGCTGCAATATCATAATATGAGGATTGAGTCAAACGAAGCGATGTTCACCTCCAGGATCTCACAGACATTGAATTCATTTCAATTCTTAGGCCCACAATCATATAAAGCTGAAGCATGGTGTCAATGACATGACACCAGTTATATTTGTGCAATAGCTGGATAAATCTCATAAGTAATAACATTATGAGTGAAACATTACCTTTTCTAGAACTAAATACTCCTCTCATTTACTAAACATATTTTGTTTTTCATGTACCCAACACTTATTGGATTAATGTTTGCTACTAAACTTATTGCAATCTGTTTATGTCCTTGTCTCTTCAACATTATTTGGTGATGCTCTGTGTCTGGTGGGGACATACATTCATCCATGGTACTCACTGCATTATGGCCCATGGGTATCACTGGGTAATTGTGATACTTCATGATTTGCATGTATAAACTTTGTTTTCGGCACTTGCTACTTGTTTTTGTAATGAAATGCGTTTTAATGCATTGCTCTCTGCCTCATAACCCTTATTGTTGCTCACTTCCTTCACCTATGTGCATGCTTCACCTGCTCATCTGTACATGCCTCAACTTTTCACCCATTGCTTGCTTACCATCATCTGTGTTACATTGATGTCTATTGTATAAGTATTGTAAAACAATTGTGTTATGTGCAAAAAAATGTGTAAAATGAAACATTTCAGTTTATTTTGCAAATCATGTTTGGTTCTACTATATTTTTTAACACATATCGCGGCATTCCGATTTTATGCTGCACCACCACAGTCTGTAACCTTGTCCAGCTTATGCCCTCGGCTCCCATTCAGTTTTTTCAAATATACCCATATTGCACATGAAAAAAAAACATTTTCCTACAAAAAAAACAGAAATGTTACTTTGCAAAAAGACTTACGAGTGTAATTTCATGAGTTAGAATAATGACTAAAATACTGATTTTTATTTATAGTTCCTCTTTTGAATTTTTTCTGCAGCAGAAATATGAATGAGTAAATCGGTTTTCTGTTGTTGAAGACATTTTTCATAACACTGGTGACATGCTCCGTTAATTGCATCTCTCACTAATTCAGGTTTAGATGTCCATGTATAACAGTTTTATTGGCTCCTCGACAATGCTTATTTTGCCAACAACCTTTCCTCCTTAACAGTGTCTGTTTTTAGTGACTTTGTTTGTTTTGTTTTAACATGATTCACAAGTGAAAATATTCTTCCTACTGATGCAGAAAAGTGTGGCAAAAACCATAAGTTTCATCATGAAATCTGAAAGTATTCCAAACTTTGAGTTATGTAAGCTGTCTTTTATGTTGGGAAGTGACTACGGATACGCCTGGCCTGATGCAATTCAAATAAAAGGTCACTTTGTCATTCAAATAGCGTGGGTCTCGTAGTGTAGCGGTTATGCGTTATGGCTGCTATGCCAATGGTTTTCGGTTCGACTCTCACCTTGCCGACTTTTGTTTTCTTTTTTTTTCTTTAATTTTTTTCAGGCTTACATGTTACCTTTGCAGGTTAGTATTAGGTTAGGGTACGTTAGCATTAGGTTAGGGATAGGTTAGCCTTAGCTTCGGGTTCGGTTAGGCTAGGATTAGGTTAGGGTTTATCTTTTATGTTTATTTCATATCTACCAAGCCTACTGCACTCTAGTCACGCATTACTGTTATGACACAGGTGGCATATGAATAAGTTTTCAAATTTCAAGATCTACAGGCGTATCTACTACCTTTATGTTACGTAGATAATGCCAGAAACTAAGGATTGATTTATTGGACAAGGACACATCTCTGAACTGTATAAATAGCCTCCATTCATCGTCCAAATAATCCAGTTCATCTTCAGGAACAAGATGGGAAAAATGTAGGGCCACATTTACTATTGAACTAGATTTCGTGAGATCTTGAGCAGCAGCAGGATCAAAAATTCTTAAGTTGGCAGCAACTCCTTCCTCTAATGGAAACCTTTTTTTGATTTGCTCACATAAGGCAATCAAGGAATTTAAACACTCGATCTTAAACCTTGCTTCACTAATTTATTCAAGTTGCATCTGAGATAGTAACCTTGTACACCATCCATCCTAATACAAATCTTTCAACTGTTTGTTAGTTGGGTCAATATTACATATTTTAGAGGTATTAATGACTTCTTCCTTGATGAAACAGTCTAAAAGTTTTTATATTCAGAATAGACCATTGAATGCAGCACATGGAGTCTGAAGTGCTCAGATTGGAATTTAATGTTCAGTTGTTAACTTTATCCAATACATAGTTTCAAAAGAGAAGCATGTGCTTTGTTCCAACATTTTTCATAGTTAGGTAGAAAGCATTTGACCCATCAACCTTGTCAACTTTGGATTCAGTTGAAAATACAGCAGTAACGCATCCCACTGCTTAAGAAATTCTACTTTGATTATATTCCCATGTGATAACCAATGAATGAGTCTGTGCTAGTTTGGTTATTTTGTGATTTTCTGTCTTTGTAACATCTTGTATAAGAGTGAGATATTTTATTCTCTTACTGCTTTGTGAAAAATAATCACAAATGTCCATTATAAAAACTTCCAGATATGATGGTAACACTTTGGCTACACTGACTAGCACACAATGCAAACTTTGCAGCAAAGGAATGTCATGATTTGATACGCAACCCATTGTGAAAACTTAAAAGCGATGGAATAAATTTTTTCAAGAGTACTTGAAATTTACTCTTGTTTCCTATCATTGTAGAACAACTATTACTTCCAAACCCCACAATATTGCATATAGGGATTCCTTACTCAGTAAGTAAAAGTTTTTTGACACTCATAATCCTTCAGCAGTTCTATTTTCAACAGAAACTGTGTCCAATAAGTTGTCAACTACATCACATTTTTCAGCATCAAAATATCAAACAATGATAGCTAAAACCTGACATACTGATATGTCTGTACTCTCATCAGCAATTTAAGGAGAATTTATTATTCATTTTACAAATATCAGCATTCTCTATTATTTTTTCATAGTAAGCAATTCCTTCTTGAACTAGATGCTTTTGTTGCTTGCATTTTTATGATTTTAACCCCTTTTGCAATAGGTAGTGTCTATTTCACCACCAATATTCTGGCGGCAACAGATAGACTGGAGCTTCTTCTTGCATGTGAGCGGCGGTTCAGACAAAAAATCCACATGGATGGTCCTCAAGCCATTTACTGTTGTCGATGTCAGGGGACCGCAGGTCTTCCAAGCAGTTCGGAGGGCGAAGGATGTTACAGTTGAAGATTATATGATTGGCCCACTGCTCCTCAGTGCCACAGATGCATTTGGGTGTATCTAGGATGCCCCAGCAGTACAGGGGTGTACCAAAGCGGCCAACGCCAGTTCTTAGTCTATTCAGTGCTACCCACAGACTACGGGGTAGCTCTGCGCTAGACGGCAGGAGTGACCAAAAACTGGGTCGGTGGCGTGGCCCTTTCCCATGCCACTCTACATGACTCCAGGATATTGAAGCCGGAGTTGATTAGCGCTGCAGCATTGCAGCGGAAGGGGCGTCATGAATGCACGTGTTGTGTGCCAAGAAACTATTCACTATGGACAAGGGTATGAAGGGGGTGGTTAGTGTTTAGTTGTGCCTGGAGCGCTAGCTTGAAAGTGGAAAGTTCCCTGCGCAGGTGGGCCGGTGAAATAACTGAGAGTAATGGTGAAAGCTCCCTGCGGTTCGGTTTCAGGCACCCAGATATGATGCGCAATGTATCATTTAACGCAACATCTAGCTTTTTGGTGTGGGTGCTGCGGCACCAAGCTGGGGCGGCGTATTCTGCAGCACTGTAGACCAGGCCCAGTGCTGAAGTTCGCATAACAGAGGCGTGGGCACCCTGTGTCGAGCCAGCCAAGAGGCGTAAGAGGCAATTACGGGTTCTGACTTTGCCACAGAGGCCTTTCATTTTCAAGTGTTGCTTGAAGGTGAGTTGGCGGTCAAGTGTGACACCAAGGTAAGTTGGAGTTTGGGTGTAGGCAGGGGTGGATTAAGGGGGGGGCAACGGGGGCAATTGCCCCGGGCCCCCCGCTGGAAGGGGGCCCCCCATGATGAAATTTATTTGTTTCAAATAAAACATTCGTTTGAAAAAATCCGTGATTCAGAAGCAATACAAGGATACAACTCTATATTATATTCCTATGTTGCGTTAATTATCAAGGGCCCCCAACAGCAATTGATTTCTCTACAAGTTTGACTGTCTGCCAGTCTTAGTAATCGCTATTGAATAGCCTATAAGTATTTTCGGTTTTGTTCAATACAAAAATATTTGATATCACTGGTAACGTTTTCCTAATACTCGTTCTTTTGGCATAGGTATGACTCTTTACTCGTGCATCACGCCTATTGCACAAATGTCACAAAAACATTACTATTTGCGTGCTAAAGCTATTGGTTGCTGCTGTTTAGTATCAATCAATGTTGCCACTGGGGTCAGTCTCGTTAACATCAGATTGTTGCTTTTTTCAGCATCAGATAACATCAAATTTTTACGCTACGGTTTCACATGAGCTAAATGCTTCTATTAACAAAGCTAACAAAGCGCGATTACCCTTGTTGAATCCGAAACAGAGCGAAATATCGCCATTAAATGGAGAAGTCGTTTATAATTCACGTAAAATGTTAGTCTCAACGCAGCGAAGAGAGCTTCTTTAGTTTGAAACGATAACCAAACACACATTAGGGTCAGTGGCCTAATTGACAGGGAACCAAAGGGCGACCTCCCTCGTGGCAAGCTAAATGTAAAAACTGGGCCTCCTCCAGTTGACATTTTTATATTTAGTATTCTTCAAATTGTTGTTTTTTTGCGTTTTTCGTGATGTTTTCGTCTTTTATCTAGCACAGACATCCAGAGATTCACTGTCTTAACTTTTTTTCTGATAATTGTTAGTCGGCCCCCTACGGTGACCAGTGGGCTCCCTTCAGCTAAGATTTCGCCTCTAGGTCAAACCTCTAGTTACGCCATTGATTAGGGCAGGGGTTCCCAACTGGGAGTACTCGTACCCCCAAGGGGTACGAGATTGAACATCAAGGGGTACGAAGATCCTTGGGTCACAGAGCAGCTTATATATATCTTACAGAGCAAAACTTTTTTGGGGGTTCTAAGAATGCTCTGACCTGACAAAGGGGTACGAGCAGCAAAAAAGGTTGGGAACCCCTGGATTAGGGTGAGAGATGGATTAAAGAAACTTAAAAATCTTGAATCTAACTTATTTTCGTCCTAAAATGAGAGGAAATGTGAAAAAAAAAAACAGTCAAAATCAGATTTGTCGACAAGACATCAGCAATTTATCTGAGAACATCACATCTGATGTCATGTTAAAATATCAGAAGTGGCAACACTGGAATCAATGATCCCGAACTTCTGGTGCAGTCTCGACGTCGCCGCAATTGAACTGCACTTTTTTGTTTCGTCAAAGGGTAACGTGTGGTGGAAACGCACTTTTCTTCCGATGGTTACTATCAGTGTGTTACATTATAAACATATGAAGCTATTCACGCCATTTACACCACATGTTATTGCGTGGTCCGTCAGAAAAGGTTTTAATCAGTCGATTCGTAGTACGAAAGAGCAGAAACGAGATTGCAGTGTCTAGCCAGCGCGATGCCGAAACCTGTATTGCCATCAGGAGCTATGAAAAACGCAAAGCTTCTAAGAAGAAACACCACAAGGATCTGGCAGTGTGTATGGGGCGCCGTTCGTAGAAATATAATATCTGACAGATTTAGCACAAAAACTGCTATCTCTGCGCATATTTAGCTATCTCTGCGCAGAGATAGCTATCTCTACGCACATTTAGTTATCTCTATGCAGAGATAGCTATCTCTGCGCGCATTTAGCTATCTCTGCACAGAGATAGCTATCTCTGTGCAGAATTAGCTATCTCTGAGCACATTTAGCTATCTCTGCGCGCATTTAGCTATCTCTGCGCAGAGATAGCTATCTCTATCTCTACGCGCATTTAGCTATCCATGCACATATATAGCTAAATCTGCATGCATATATAGCACTGAAGCGTGTCGGAGGAAAACATGGTATCCTGTCTGAAGAAAACCTTGGTGCTCTGTTTGAATAATCCAGACAAAAGCTAGGCTACTGCAAGGCATGAATTCCCTTGCGTCATATAAGCTAGTTGGTTTCAGGTCTAAATTATACTGATTTGATAATAACATCGGTTTGTGTAGACGATAGGCTACAGTAAACTTGTGGTGGTGGTCTCAGTGTTAGTGACATTTTTTGCTTAATATTTCAAAGAGGATCTCATCAAGTCTGACCATTCCAACTGTTCTCACCAGGCGCAGCTCACTGCCTGTCAGCACCTTCAGGTGCATAAAGAGAATGCTCTCACAGAAAGAGCGCATTGAAAGTGAAGTGCTCGCTTGGAGACGAGCACCGTTTTCTAAAGAGAATAACGCTGTCATAGAAAAAGCACATCGAAAGGAACTGCTCGGTTAGGCGTTCTCACCCGAAAATAACGTTGGCAAAACACATCACTTTAGTAGCATTATCACAGTAAGCCCTACTGCTTCGAGAATCAAAGAAACGAAGGATGCATACATTCCTATATGTAATAAGCTGCAATACCTAGCCTACTTATTACTTAACATAACCAGCATTCCTGCACTGAAATGCGAAGTCAAGGTGCGAGATTTAAAGCAACTCAAGCTGCAAACATGAGGTGCAATGCGTCCTGTTTAAAGAAAAATTTTGTCTTCTCCTTTAGTGATCCTGGCCAAAGCTAGGGTACTGTATGCATCCTTCGTTCCTTTGATTCTTCAAGCAGTAGGGTTTACTGTGATAATGCTACTAAAGTCATGTGTGTTGCCAACGTTATTTTCGGGCAAGAACACCTAACCGAGCAGTTCCTTTCGATGCACTTTTTCTATGACAGCGTTATTCTCTTTACAAAACGGTGCTCATCTCCAAGCGAGCACTTCGCTTTCAGCGCGCACTTTCTGCGAGAGCATTCTCTTTGTGCACCTGAAGGTGCTGACAGGCAGTGAGCTGCGCTTGGTGAGAACAGTTGGAATGGTCAGACTTGATGAGATCCTCTTTGAAATGTTAAGCAAAAAATGTCACTAACACTGAGACCACCACCACAAGTTTACTGCAGCCCATTGTCTGCACAAACCAATGTTATTATCAAACCAGTATAATTTAGACCTGAAACCAACTAGCTTTATGTCACACAAAGGAATTCATGCCTTGCAGTAGCCTAGCTTTTGTCTGGATTACTCAAACAGAAAACCAAGGTTTTCTTCAGACAGGATACCATGTTTTCCTCCGACACGCTTCAGTGCTATATATGCATGCAGATTTAGCCATACAGTGCATCCTCGATTTTACGGCCCCCGATTAACTGGCCCCTCGATTAACCGGTCGGGTTCAACAGGGAGGTACATTCAATTATTTAGTCTAAAATCTACACGTTTTGCAATGGAAAAAAAACTAGAAAGCCAACAAACAATGTTGTCAAGAAGCTCGTTTCTTATTTTGTAAGTTTATATTATTATGTAATAGTATTCAAGTATGTACTTTCCACGATGGGTGTAAGCAAGGAATCGATCAGCAAATTTTTAATAGGAAATCGATTTCACGTAAAATTACACATCCTCAGTCCTGAAAATTGCAACCAAAGCTTACAGGTGAAAA
>Ga0210059_1000667_pt1 | contig 46041 bp, 36 predicted proteins | sample Ectturendosymbi2_FD_188042 | JGI IMG/M metagenome (GOLD analysis project Ga0210059, IMG submission 188042) | Ecteinascidia turbinata endosymbiont from Florida, USA - Sample 2 (SPAdes) (version 2) | ecosystem: Host-associated > Tunicates > Ascidians > Unclassified | place: Key West, Florida... | reverse complement strand
CCACGCATGGTGGACACCAGCCATGCATTCGTGGACACCAGCCACGAGTCCACCAGGCATTCTATTTGAGCCATGGTGGACACCAGCCACGCATGGTGGACACCAGCCATGCATTCGTGGACACCAGCCACGAATGCCTGGTGGACACCAGCCACGAGTCCACCAGGCATTCTATTTGATTAAGGTGCTGTAGGCTAGGTGCTGTTACTGATTTCTGATTTCCTGCTGTTGCTGTTAGAACAAAGGAGTGGACTGAATACAACAGCCAAGAAGTGATATGGCACATCAAAGCAAGCAAGCAAGAAACAAAGGTCATGGAGCTACATGCAATCATTGTGAGGAAATGTCTGGGAACAAGGATGCCCTGATTGCTAACATGGAGAATCTCAAACACTTACCACATCAACTTAAAAACATGCAAAAACAACTTGCATGTATGACTGAAGAGATGCAAGGAATCAAACTTGCAATGCACAACCTTGAAACTGAAAATAAAAAACTCAAACAACAAAAAGTTCACCTTGAAAACCAAGTACTCAATTTAGGAAATCAAATAAATGACTTGGAACAATATGGCTGTAGGCAAAATTTGGAAATTCAAGGTGTTGCCATGAATGATTATCAAGAAACACAAGAACTGGAACAGAAAGTTCTATCTGTATTGCAGCATGTGGATGGAAGTATTGATAAAGATGATATTGATGTCATGCATCGACTAGGACCCAGAAAAAACAAGAAGACTCAAAAACAAGATATGCCTCCTTCTATTATTGCGAGATTCATCTCCAGAAAGGAAAGAAATGCTCTATTTAAAGCAAGAAAAAATTTGAAAGATGCAAAATTTGACTTTCTCAGCTCTAAGGGTTTTTTTTCTTAATGAAAATCTCACTCCAAAAAACAGACAATTGCTATTTCATGCCAACAGGAAAAGGAAGGACAATAAATGGAAATTTTTATGGACTTCAAATGGAAGAATTTTTGCTAGAAAAAGTGACAACAGCTCTGCCATTCAAATAAAAAATGAATGTGATATTCAAAAAATCAAATGAAGAACTGAATCTGAATTGTTTCCTTACAGGATGGTGTGGTGAGTGGTTTGAAGAAATAAATCTTAAACTTGAGAAACTAATATTTATAATGCACTACAATGACAGCTAAAAAGGCATGTTGCATATCTATAGAAACTGATCCTAATGCTTAATCATTTGCAGTGTCTAACGGTTGTGCATGTGTAACTTGTACTTGCTGTAGTTTACCTTTTAGCAACTTGAATGACTCAGAATTTTACGAACTTTTTTACTCTCTAGAATATAATACCATTGGTAACATTAATAAATTAGATCTCTTCTCTCTACCAAAAGCAAAATATCAAGCAAGATACTTATCTCCTAAACAAATTGGTCACATTCACTGCAAGAACAAATCAAAAAGTCTTACCTATTTTCATTTCAATGTAAGAAGCTTGCAGAAAAATGAACATAAATTAGATGATTTTTTTTTAATGGCTAACTTAACTCCAAGTTTCATTGCTATATCAGAAACTCAGTTAAAAGCAGCATCATTCTGCAACATTGAAATCCCTGGCTACACTTTCATTCATAATCCTTCTTCAACTAATGCTGCTGGTGTAGGTCTCTACATCCAATCCAACATTTCACATAGAAATGACCTTGAACTCAAAGTAGAAGGTTGTGAAAGCCTATTTATTGAAGTAAAGTCCCAGTTAAAGAAAGCCTGTATTATTGGTGTCATCTACAGACACCCAAGTAAAAAGATACAAAATTTTCAAACGTAATTATCAAACCTTCTCATTAAACTACAAAAAAAATTTGACTATGTAATTGGAGGTTATTTGAACTTAGATTTAATTGAATATAATTCAAGTAATGCCATAACTGACTATATTAATTGTCTGCTCAGTTGTGGTTGTGTTTCTTTGATCAATAAACCTACCAGATTCTCAACTAACTGTGCACCTTCTTTGCTAGACCACATTTACACAAATATCATTGATGAACAGCAAATCAATGATGTTGGCATCGCTCTTTTTGACATATCTGATCATTTGCCTGTTTTTATAAACCTCTCCTTTTCATTCACTGCATGTGAAAATAATAAACCCAAAATAAGATGCGTAAAAAATTTCAATCCTGAACAGTTTCTACTTGACCTAGAGTAAAACATAACTAAACTATCCTCTGGCAATGAAGACATAAACCACACATATGAAGAATTTGTCAAAAGTTTTAATACCACATTGGACCATCATGCACCATACCGTTTTGCTTCAAGAAAAGAACAGCACACATTTCAAAAGCCTTGGCTCACAAAAGGCATTTTAAAGTCGACTGGAACCAAGAATAAAATGTTCAAAAAACAAATTAAAAGCAGTAATCCACACTTAATTGAACAATACAAAATCTATCGCAACAAATTGACACATCTAAAAGAATTATCTAAACAAAACTACTTCAAATCTATGTTTAATAAGTACAATAACAGTGTTAAAAAACTTGGCAGCTTATTAATAACATAATAACACTGAAAAACAACTCAAAACACAACACTCCCCAAAACAATAGACGAAACTCCAAGTCTAAATGTGAAGAACTGAATGCATTCTTCTCAAATGTAGGCAAAACAATATCTGCCAAACTAAGTAAACCCCCTGTCACATACAAACACTTCTTGAATTAGATTAATTTCAAAGACTCTATATTTCTACCTCCCACTGATGCAAATGAGATAAACAATATTATTATATAATTAAAGATGAAACAAAACTGCCAATCTTATAATATAATATTCCTTTCAAATTCCTCAAGCTAGCCAGTACTGTTGTTGTTAAATGGCTTGCTGAACTATTCAACAGATGTATTAATGAAGGCGTTTTCCCTGATTCTCTCAAAATTGCTTGTATCACTCCAATTACCAAAATTCGTAATCCTCAATCCCCATCAGACTACAGGCCCATTTCTGTTCCTCCTACATTATCGAAAGTGTTTGAAAAACTTTTATACCAAAGAGTCTACTCCTTTTTAACACAAAACAATGCAATTGCCAAACAGCAATATGGTTTTCGTGCTAATCATTCTACTGACTTAGCTATAACAACACTGTATGATGAATATATCAACAATATAGACAAACATCTCATTACCTGTTTACTTTTTTTAGACCTAAGCAAAGCATTTGATTGTTGTGATCATGAAATTTTACTCCAGAAACTCTATCACTATGGTATTAGAGGAACTCCACATAAATTATTTTGTAGCTACCTAAGTAATAGGAAACAATGCACCAAATCAGGTGAAACAAAATCATCTTGCATGTCTATAACTTGCGGGGTTCCACAAGGTTCTGTACTTGGGCTTTTGTTTTTTCTTATATACATAAATGATATTACTCAAGCATCTTCATTTAATACCACAATGATTGCTGATGATATTAATTTACATATGTCTGCACCCAATGTTAGAACTTTACAAAGAACAGTGAAAGATGAAATTCAAAATATTGACTACTGGATTAGAGCAAACAAACTGTCAATTAATTACAACAAGACCAGTTACATTATATTAAACAGACCTAAAGGTGATACTGCCATATTTAATATCTCTATTAATAGTCAAAATATTTGTGAAAAAATGACATAAAATACCTAGGCATCATCCTTGACAACAAACTTAATTGGAAACCACATATTGCTAAGTTAACCACACAAATCTCTAAATCATGTGGGATATTATCCAAATTAAGACATTATACCACCCAGCCTGTATTAAAAGCTGTGTATAATGCATTGATACACCCTTAGATCTAAGTTATGCTGTCTTGAACTGGCGAAGGGCATCAAAAACTACTATTCAACCTCTTGTGAATCTACAAAACAAAGTGGTGAAATTTCTGAAAATATCCAACAAAGCCACTTTGGATGAAATATATATACAAAATAACATTCTGACAATCAACAATCTATTTAAAATGTCTGCTGGTAAGATGATGCACTCTTATGAAAACAATCAACTTTCATCACATTTCAACCATTTCAACCAACATTTTACATCTATTTTGACAGTTCATAAATATCCCACCAGACTTGCATGTTCAAAAAATTTCTTCTTACCCAGGATAAACTCTTCCTAAGGGCAATGCTCCCTCAAATTCATTGGACCCAAGGTATGGTCAGAAATATCTGACTTTGATTTCAAACATTTGTTCAAAAATTTCCTACTCTCTGGGCTTGTTGGTGCAAATCAACAAAAGGAATTTGTTTAAACTCGTCTTGTATTGTCCGTTCTTTGTGATTTGTATAATTTTTCCATTATGTCTTGCTACATATTTTATACTTAACAGATACTGCAAAACTTCCCTTTATAATGGGGTTAATCTGCTACATATGTCTGTCATTTGATGTTTTCCACCTTACTGTTTTTTTGTTGTTTTTTTTGTGTCATATAAACATTTGCATTGTCAAACAAACGTACATCAATTTCAGTGTTTGGTCTCTCCACACCTGTAAATTGATTATCTCATTATGGGACTGTGTGTGCATGGGCGTGCACTCATCTGTAAACATGTTTTTTTGTGTTTTTTATCACCTATCCTTTTCATTGACTATTTATGACAGGACTGAAAGCTGTATTGCAGGGTTGGTAGACTAGATGACCTCATGGGTCTTTCACCAATCCTTTGTGACAAATGAAACAGTAATTGTTAGATGCTTGTGTAGAGGTTTGCTAGTTTAAATAATGCTGTAGTTTCCACATTAGCCTATGCTATACGCAATGCTGTGTGACCTATTGACTGCGAACCATTGTTTTGTTGCAAAAAAACAATACACTTACTTACTTGTCAATAAGGAGTTGTCTGACTTATGGAAGTTCCAACACCTGAGGGAAACAGTATCTCTGGCCCCTTCGTGCCAGAGGAGCTTGTTGCCACCCTCAGGTGCCTGAAACCAGCAAAGTCCCTAGCCTCTCTCAGATTCTATTTTCCTGGAGTTCATACTCCTCAATGTGGTTTTGTGATTTCCTCACTTCCTGCATGTGCCAACACAAAATCACCAGGGTCTGGAGAAGAGTACTAATAGCTGCAATCCCCTACAGTGGAAAAGCATTGGGGCCTCAAAGAGTTATCACCTTATATCAGCTGTGTGTTCCTTTCAAGTTCTTGAGTGACTCATCTACGCTTGTATCTAACCTATCTTCAACCCATTACTCCCGATGGAACATGTGGGCTTTCGACACAGAAGGTCACCCATAGATCAGGTCACCCTGCTGACACAGGACGTCAAGTATAGCTTTTCGACTACGAAGGCTGGAGCAGTATTTGTGACTCAACTGCAAAACTACTGCGATTGCTACCTGAGAGACATATGGTGTGCATGATCATTGCAGATGGTTGGCAATAACAGCCTCACGAACGGCGTCCTACACGGATCTGTCTTGGCACTAGGGATGGGCATTTGGGAATACAGAATCCAGAAGGATTTGGATCCTAAACTATCCAATTCCAAAATGTCAATTCAAACCAGGTAATTGGATTCGGTTTATATTTTCCAAAACATCAGCAGTGTATTTGCTTCCACCACATGAAGGTTATTCTTTTTTGAGCAAGTTGTTGAAACCACTCCTTGGCCGCACTAGATCTCAGGGCAGATGTTGAGCAGCCATTCGATTGCCTCATCGTCCAGAACCGTCAGGCCATGCAGTCCATGAGGAGGTCGATGGATTGGACATTGGAGGACAACATGGTCGATGGTTTGTTCTGCGCCATACTCACCGGCCGCAGAGGAGGCCATACCCCATTTGTACAAGCAGGAGCGGAAACAGCCAACACCGGTGCGGAGGTGCTTACGCCGGATCTAGGCTCTGTTTGGAAGGGTCATTCTGGGGGTGGGTGCCAGTGTCGGGGATGAAAATCCATCAAGGTTAATGCGCACAAACAGACATTTTTTCAGTCCACTCCTTGCGTTTTTCTCTTACACCACATGGGCAAGTGGAAACATAGCACTATTGTGCACACTGACATTTTGCAGTTCACCGCATAAGCTTTTTTGAGACACCAACATGCGCAGTGATTTCTGAAGTTGCTTAACCGACTACATGCATTTGTAAGTCATTAAAGTGCACTGTCTCCTGCATGTTTTAAAATCAGTTGTAATCGTTTTGTTAACATGTCAGCTAGAAAAGTGTCTGGAGAGAGGAAAACTGCAAACGAGCAGTTGTCTTTGCTTGCACAAATACCTTGAAAAAAGCTTTGCACAACTTACCACATCAGCTTCTTCTGAAAGATGTTTTGGAAAAAGAATAATTAATCACCACCAACCTGCAATCATGGTTAACATCCAGACATTTGGAAAACCTCAATGTATTGCACTACATCGGTGGCACCAAGCTTCACTGTCATTACAGGCCCCTTGTGCCATAGGTACTCAGCAGAAACGCTGATCAAATATTAGACACTGCCACTGCGTTTTTTTAATGTGTTTTGGAACAGGCAACAGCATTTCCCTTCTAATGTTGTATACAATTATTATGAAACAATCACATCGCTCCACATGCATGCTACCTGACACCGTTGGTATCAGTAGCTTGACAACAAACCAAACATGGAGATTTCATGAACTGTGGGATATAAAAATGCTTCTAGATGTTCTAAAAATCCCCTGTTCCTGATACAGTATTTTTAATTCTGAAATCCTTTACTGTTTAGCAAACCAACGGTCATCAGTTGAAACGTAACTTTGAAGTTGTTGCGGGCCGATGCATTGCACGTTATCTTAAACGTGCACACTGCATGTGTGACGTAATAATTGCCCGCAGTAGTCATGGAACGTTTCCCACACTGGCACCCATTTTTCTGCTTTTCTGCTTGCTTTGGACTATACACTGCCAACACGTTTATATCTCACAGCTTCTGTGTATGAAAATTTGTAGAACTGCGGAATATAGAAATACCTCAAGAAATTTTGAAAATCTCTTGGTCCTAATACAGCTGGGCGCTGTATTTAAAGACTTAACTGATTTGTTAGCCTGTGGCGTCATGAAGCTTTTGTAAACCCAATGGCATTTGTTATGTATCATTCGGTTGAGGCATTCACCAAATAAACCTTATTAATGTGAAAAAACAAAAAGAGTGAAGTCAAACAAGTAACAAAATTGAAACACTGCACTGTCCGCAGCGGAACATACGGCATGTATCTGCATTTTAAACTGAAGTGTACTGTGCTCAATGCTTTGGAAAATATAAACTAAAATTTGAAGTTGGTATACAGTACAAGTGCACACTGTTTTGGTCTGTAGAGAATTTAACCCATCTGTTGCAAACGTGTTAAACATAGTTGCATGCATCAGGGAGTTACCTGAAGTTAACTTTATAAGCGTTACTTTTGCGACAAAGCTTCATACCAGTAGGAACGAGACACGGCAGCGTTGAAGGCTGGAAGGTGAACACGCGGTGTTGATTTTGTAACGTCAGTGAAGGGAGTCATTTCGGCAACAGTTGCTGCGCATGAATGGCACTCAGGTTTCACACCATCTGAGCAGTGTGCTTTACACTCCTTTAAAGTTAATTATGCGATTAAGCGATTTAAGTTTGCCACTGAAAAGAACATTTCCATTCGAATATCTGATTCATGTGAATAACCGCTATGCAATTAACCGTACTATTTTCTTATATGAGTAGTTTTAGTTTGGGATTCTGGAAACCTATGCGATAAAGTGGTTATGTGTTTAACTGATATGAAATTAGCCGAAGCCGTTTGTAGTTGCGCTAGGCCACTGGCCAAGTTTGATTGGGTCTGAGGACACCGATAGCCTAGCAAAGCAAATCAGGTTTATTCTTAAAAGTATTGTCAAAATTCAGGCCTTTCCTGGCATAACCACTTTTGTCTGGCAAAAATGCACCACTGCATTAGAATTAATGAATTTTTGTTCAATGTTGCGAAAATGCATTGTTTGTGTGAAAAAATGATAAATTGTTGATCTCCAGTGCTGGATTAAGGAAAGTGTACTGTGTGGGCCTCCTTGGTTTTTGAGTGAACGACGTTTTTTTTTAGTAATTCTCAGGTGCAATGCATTGTAGGAAAAAAAACAGAATAGGATTCGGTATTCCGGATTCGGTATTCCGGATTCGGTTTTGCCATTCTGGAATAGGAACCTATTCTGAAATGCCATCCCTACTTGGCACCCCTTCTTTTCAAAATCTATACCTCTGATTTAGCAAGCACTGTCTGTACGAGATTTGTACGAGATTCCGACAGTATTAGAGCTGGCACTGCCAGAGGAGGAAATTCAGAAACACGTGTGTGAGATGCAACATCAATTTCGAGTGTTCAAAAACGTGGTTTGTTTCATGTCACTCCGCAGGTGCTATTTAGACAAGACAGTAACGTTGTTGTTTCATAATAGTACTATGTAACATTAGAAGGGAAATGTAAGCTGTTGCCTGTTCCAAAACACCCGCATTGGAGACCTGCTGTGACAGCATTTGATATTTTATTGGCTTTAATGCTGAGTATCTGCGGTGAAAAGGGGTCTGTCATGACAGCCAAACAGACCCCCTAGATGCGCTCTGCATACGATGGCAATTGCTAAGTGGATCATACTGTCACCTGATTACAATCCCAGCATGACATTTATGCTAAATGTTTCATAAAAAGTTAAACCTTGGCATTGTACTAGCTGCAAATTTGCTAAATTTATGGGTCTGAGGGAAATCCACTATAAAATGGAACTTACACCCATTGTATTTTTTTGTGAAATCAGGTACAACAGACGTTTTGCCAGTGTGGGCATCAACAAAACAGACATAATCTTTGCACAAATTGTATATGCCTGCTCTTGAAATATTTTTGAAAAAAAATATTTTTTTCATGAGCAGCAAACAAACACCAAAACGCTTGGAGTTCAAATAGACTCCTAAATCACAAACAATTTTGTTTTGTATAAAAATGTTCGTGTCGTATAAAGCAAAAGGATATTTTAATTAAATCTATGTGAATCAAAAGTCAAATTACCTTTTCCTTGTCTTTTTCCATTTCATACAAATCATTTTCACGTGCAGCCAGGCGTTGCTTGGTAACATCAAGTTGAGTTCGGACCCGTTCCAACTCATTTTCCAATTCAACTTGAATAGCCTGGTTTGATAGAAACAAATGTTTCACACTTGAAAAACGTACTAGTGTGACATGAAACTACTTACCTCTAATTTTTCAGTAGCTTTGGCAGAGGCTTTCATGGTTTGAAGGGACTGCTGCAATCTTTCTATTGTATTTTCTGCTTCCAATTTATCTTGCTCAATTTCTGCCAACCTGCTGCAAGTCTTCTTAAGTGACTCCACCTTAAAAAACATAACAGTGAATTTCTTTCTGGATATAAAAATACATTGAGAATAACACTGCAAACAAAACACAATTGTAAGATAAAAGCCAAAGTAACATGAAAACTGCACTTCCTCTGAGCAGAAAACCACTTTATTCGCATTTCTGGTCAGAGACCATGGGACAAACATGTTGGCTTGTGGAATTTCTGAAAACGGCATTTGAAAGGAACGAGCCCTACTTAACTGTTTATTTGATGAAAGAAATATTCCTAAAGCTTCTTCATATCCCTGTAAGGCAATAGGAAAATCCTGCTCCAAATCTCATCCTTCACTGCGGTATGACAAAAAAAGGAAAAAGCCTGATCAAGTGCAGTCTTTTCTAGTACAGTAGAATTCAGATGACTTCAGCTATAACAGCAGTTCACCTATAACGATGCTTATTCATCAGTCTTGCCAAGATTCCCATCTTTTACATGCATTCAAGTTTGGTCATGATGATTCAGCTACATCATCACTTTCAGGGCTTTGGAGCCAAGAGCCCAGAGTTGCAAGAAGCAGGAACCCTGATTAAAATCAGGAGAAAGAGCTCAGTTGGAAATTTAGAGCTAAGGCTGTGGCTATTTAAGACCTGCATAAGCCACTTTTTCACTATCACTTTGCAACTCCGTGATTTGCCAGGCAATTGAGCCAAAGAGCTGTTCAAACCCTCAAAAGATGTGGCATGTCTTCTGGTTTGGATTTTTTTTTTGATTGCAAAGTTTGGGAGTTTGGGTTTTTGTGGGTGATATGGTGATAAGGTTAGGCTTAGGCCTTTTTGGCCCAGGGTACCTGGCCCTGCGGACAAACCACTGGAGGAAATTTTCTGTCTTAAGTTTTTAGTGGAAACTAGGCTGTAATCGAAGTCTTTTGAGCGGTTTTCTATTGTTTTTGGTTTTAAAGTTTTTGCCTAACAACAAAAAATTATTCAATTAATCCCCTAATTACTTCCCCATAATTCACCACTGATGTCAAGTCTCTTGAAGGAAGATACTGTACAAAAATCAAATCAAAATCCTAGGTGCAAAATGCAAAATAGGCACTAAATAAATGGTAATCTCAACCTGTTTTTTTTGCTGAGACATTTGTCATTTTTTTCGCTGGCACATTCTGGTCACTGAGGCATTTCGGTCATAAGTCCCACAGTAGCATTGAAACTCGCCATAACAGTACTCATTAATCTATATTTTCAGCTATTATTTGTTATGACCAAATTTAACCATTTCTTTCAGTCATTTAAACATTATGACCAAATTTAATCAATTTCTTTCAGTCATTTAAACAAAAATTTGGTCTATGACCAAAACTAAAAACAAGATCTAAACAAAGCTTTTGATAAAAGCAATGACAGAAAAACAAAACTTGTCTTTCTCCATCATTTAAGCCAGTTCTTTCAAGCCACTGCCGGACTGTACTAGATCTCAGGGCAGGTGTTGAGAAGCCATTCAATTGTCACGTCATCCAGAACCATCAGGCTATGTACTTTATGGGTGGTCGATAGATTGGACAGTGAAGGACAACATGGTCAATGGTCTGTTCCTCTGCGCCACACACAAAAGCTGCAGAAGGGTCCATACCCCATTTGTATAAGCAAGGACACAGGTGTGGAAGCAGTTAAACCCGGCCCATGCTGTTATTCGCAAGGCTAATAGAAGAGTGGGCGCCGGCGTCATGGATAAAAGTGCAGATTCTTGTGTAACTGGTTAACCAATATGGAATAGACAAAAACTTACTAATGGAGCAACTACAAACTATTTAAAAAAACTAATGGAACACACATAATGGAAACATTGTCACCTGGTGCTTTAATATGTTTGCTTCTCTGTCTGATATATATTTGTCATCTTCCAAAGCATTGAGTCTCTCAGTAAGCGTTTTGAGTTTGTTAACTTGTCCTTTCAATCGTCTATAACAAACAATAGAATTATAATGAACTTCCACTCTGCATTTCAGCTTACACGAAAACAGTAGTCCTGCACAACTCACAGCACTTATCCAGAATCCAAAAATTGGGTTGATATAAAAACACATTTTAAGAAATTCCAGAAGCCAAGAAAATGTATAAAAACATTTTAACTTTTGCAGAAAACATGTGACGAAACCATCACAGCTATATCACAGATCAAGTTAAATCAGGATTGACAAAATATGACCCTACTACAAGGTTCTGAGAAGCAGGCAGAAGCCTGCAGCAAATTAGAAAAAAAAAACTATTTAGTTATTTTCAGGATTGACAAAAATCATGATTTAAAAAAAAATCAAAATAATCAGATATTTTTTATTTAAATCAAATTTTTTTGATTTTTATGATTTTTTTAATTTTATGTGAAGAGGGTGGCCAGCTAATAAGCAGTAATTTTTTGATTTTAAAAAGTTTGTTTTAATATATCTTTTTGTACAGCAACTAGAATTCAGATGAACTTTCATTTGAACTTACTTTGCACTTATGCATCACGCTTAAAGCAAGTCAGTTCATAACACCAATACTGGTGTACAAAACGAAATATCTCGTGGAACGACAATACTCAAACCATCAGCACATCAACTTCATTAACACTTATGGCATATTAAGAAGATTGTACAAAAATCCAAGCTTGCCAGCCTCTTTGGTGCAAAGTCTATTGTCAAATTTGATTATTGTAACGCAGCTTTCACTAGTTCAGCTTCTGCAGAAGTATAACTTGCATGCATAAAATTGCAAAAAACTATGATACATGTGTTATCAAAAACGTGATGTCATCAAAAATATGTTTTAAAACTACCGCTTCTACAGTCAACAGCCTACATACCTCGTACTTGCTGGAATTTAGAAATAACTTTTACTTTATGACAGGCCCCTAGCCACGGGGGCATTCAGGGGCAGTGTCCCTAAATGTTTTAGTGCCAACCAAACTGTTGTGCCCAGAAAAGTTTGTTTTAAACATTCACCGTAATAAAAACAAAGATTTTGCCACCCTAACAGTTTAACAGTTTATTATGCCCTCCAAACCTCAAAACCTGGCTACAGGCCAGCCTACACTTTCAAATTTGTGGCATTCTGACAGTTCTGCCTTCTGAATCTACAAATGTTCATTATTTCAGTCTGCATATCATTTTTGCAGTTAGCTGGCATAGAATCTGTAACCTCACGGTTGCTATGAGTGATAAAACTTTAATTGCTTTTTTAAGTTGTGTTATCACAAGAAGTCTCTGCCTTCTTTAATAATAAGTAATACCAATTAAATGTGTCATACAAATCACAGAAAGCTTCAAAACTGTGTGTAATTTTTTGATTGCTTTTTTTTGATTTTATCAATGATTTAAATGAAATGATTGAAATCAATCAACCTTGACTAGAAATAGCTGAACTAATATTCAAAATTTTTTGCGCTTATGCATATCCCTAATACTTTAGGAGCTGGCGTACGATATATTCGTACTTCGATTTCGGCCTAAAAGACAGTAGTTTTGGGGTCATTTTGGCTCATGTTGCCTGGCCTAGGGACCAACCGCTAGGCCAAAGTATTTCGCTGAAGTTTATATTGGAAACTAGGCTCAAGTCCAAGTGTTTTGATCCTTTGATTGACTTTCTAGCGTTTCTGGTGCAAAAGTTATGATCTAAAAATAAACAAATTAATTATTGATCTAATTAGCTAATTAGTCACATATTTTTACGAGTTTAGATCATAACTTTTGAACCTGAAACCGCAGCAGGTCATCCAAAGTATCAAAAGACTTGCATTGTAAACCTAGTTTCCAGTAAAAACTTCAGCAAAATACTACCACCTAACGGTTGGTGCCCAGGGCCAGGCAAAGTGGGCCATGATGGCCTAAAAGTCCTCAACTTCTGACGTCACTCACAAAAAACCCACACACCCCAAGCAAAAAATTTTTTTTCGAGTGCTGACTACAAGACTTGCCGCGTCTTTTGACGCTTCGACCAGGTCCGTAACCCGTACAGCAACGGAGAAATTCCCACGTGAAGCCAGTGAATTTAGGCGTTTTTTTCGAAAATCGCCGAAACCACCCGGGTGCCAAAGTGTCAATGCAAATAAGTTGATAACACTACTACCGGTGTACGAAATGAAATATCAATTGACATGCCGATACTGAAACTGTCAGTTTAGTAATTTCATTGACACTCATGGCATACATGCATGAAATGTTAAAAGCCCTTAATAATATATGTTTCATGAATCAAAAATATGTTCTATAACTATGTTTACAATCAACAGCCTTCATATTTGATATAATTTTAATGCAACTTTCACTTTAGGCCAGTCTACACTTTCAAACTTGTAGCATTCTAACAGTTGTGACGTCTGAATCTGCAACAGTTAGTGGATTCAGTCAACATGTCATTTTTGCAGTTTAATGCAGAGAATCCTTTTTGCAGAGAATCCTCAAAATCGGCCGGATGCCAAAGTGTTAATGCCCGAGGAGCTTACTAATGCCCTCAACCACCTGATGCCAGGAAAATCTCTAGGACTAGAATCTGTTTTTCCAGAGTTTGCACTCCATGCCAGACTAGCTCTCAAATCCTGGTTATGTGATTTCTTCACTTTCTGCCTGCGCCAACTTAAAAATCAGAGCACTAGTAGTTGCATATCACTACTGGCAAATAAGCCTTGAGGGACCCAAAGAGTTATTGCCCTATATTTCTATTGTGTGCTTCCTTCAAGATCCTTAAGAGACTCATCTACGCTTGTGTCCAACCAATCATTGATCCATTACTCCCATGGAAATAGGCAGGTTTTTTGACACACGAGGTCAACCGTAGATCAGGTCATTGTGCTGATGCAAGACATCGAGGATAGCTTTTTTGGCTAAGAAGACAAGAGCTGTGTTTGTCGATCTTGCAGCTACTGCAATTGCTACCTAACAGGCACATGGTGATGGTTGGCAATCGCAGCATCACCTTTACCACTGGTAACAACAAACGGAGCAGGTTACGACGCCTCAAGAATGACATCCTACGGAGGTGTGTCTTGGCACCCCTTCTCTTCAACACCTACATCTCTGACCTGCCAGCCACCATCTCCAGAAAGTATGCATATGCTGACGATCAAGCAATCATGCATGCTGATGGAGATTGGCAGGTAGTGGAAGGGGTGCTGAGCAAAGACATGGCAACCACAAGTGAATACCTCCAGACTTGGAAGTTCAAGCTCAGCACTACAAAAATGGTGTCAGCAGTCTTCCACCTTAACAAGGAAGCTAAATGCGAGCTAACAGCCAACCTCAACAACAAATCCGTGCCCTTCTGCCAAGCCCAAACACCTCAGAGTACTGTACCGTTGGACAGGTCGCTCATGTATTGCTAACACCTCAAGTCTCTACACAACAAACTGGCATCATGGTTTGCACTCCTGAGGCGGCTTGCTTGCTCTGGTTGAGGTGCTAGAGCAACAATGTTGCAAACAGCCACCTTAGCCCCGGTGCATTCAACCTGTCTGGTGCTGCAGTGCTCACACCCACCTCTTTGACCCTGCCATCAATGATGCCTTGCAAATTGTGACTGGATGCCTGCGTCCGAGACCAGCAGACAAGCTTCCAATTCTTGGAGGCATCCAACCTGCTGAGGTTCGTCGCAGATGAGCCACACTGTCTCTAGCACGACATGCCATGGAGCCTGGACTTCTGCTCCACTCGGTGCTCATCGGTCCATCAAGTGCAAATCACGGCGTCTCAAATCGAGACACCCATCTGTACCTGCCGCACAACATCTCATCGGTTCATCAGACAACAAATGTGTGGCGCAGTGGGCAGACAACCCCACAAGCCTCCGCACATCAATTCCAGTTCCAGTATCGTGACCTGCACACACCCTCAACCAAACAAACACCGCAATGTCCGAGCACTCAGTCACTAAGTCAAATGCAGTTGTAGTGCTCAAAGAATAAGGATGAATATGAATAATATGACTGCATCAAAGCACGCAAAAATAAGTTGTTAGAATTTCTGCATCGTTCAAGAAAGTGGTGTATATTTTTTCGCAATAAGGCCTCAAGGTAGGAATGTTGCATCTAACCTGATGAATACTAACACTTGCTCAACACAGCAGGTTGTATAGAGCCCTGCACCCAAAATTATAGGCCAGTGATTGTACAACATTAGATGAAAAACACCTTCTTTTAAGCGACATTGTACATGATTTACCCGTAGTCATAGATATGCATGTTCCCACTCGGCCCATATACTTAATGTGTTGCGGTTGCTTGTTCTAGACTTAAGCGAACCTTTGCAAATTCTTTGTTTGTTTTATTCACTCTGCATAGCTTTGCAACTGCACACTACTTTGCAGAGTGAACACAAATTACCCCTAATAATTGTATATCGGTTAAACCAGTGGTTCCCAAACGTGTTAGAGCCGTTACCCTGATCAAGGTAGCGATTATGTCTTATTATCCTTAATATTTCGCGGTTATGGCTCATAAATCAGAACATTGTGGTTTTGGTTCCGCGATACCCCCAAAAATTGCATATTACTTGGCGGGTAATTTATCCCACTTTGGCAACCACTGGGTTAAACGCTATAACCACGTTTTTGCATAAGATTCCAAAATTTCAAACCATTCAAACGAGAAAAAAAGTAGCACGGTTAATCACACAAACCAGATATTTCAATAGAGATGTTATTTTAATTTTTGGATTTAAACATTTATTCCGCACCGCTTTAACGTGAGTAAAAGAAACGGTTCCGAGATTAACCAGCTGCGTGTTGCCATTGGGATGGCCAGAAAGCAAAATTACTCTTTCTTTGGGCGAGAAGTCGATGTCATATGGTGGTCTGCAGCTGCCAAGCCGCATTTCAAAACTTATTCTCGCATTCAACAATAGTGTGGCTCAAGTGCAGTTCAATTTTCATTTAATATACAGGTACATTGTCATATCACAGAAAAACACGGCGGGAGTACTGTAGAAAATTAGTACCATGCAGATGTACGGCCACATTGCAGAAAGCTAATTGAATTACACAAAGGCAAAGTGGCATCACACTCTGCGTGGAGCTGCGTCAAATGCAACAAGGGCACAGATGTTCTTGTTAAAGGGACTTGGCATGACGACCAAACAGTCCCCCTAGTTGCGCCCCTGAATGATTGCATGCACACTCGAATTCGGCCTGCGAAATTTCAAGATACTTAACCCCGACTTCCATCTCTGCTGGAACTAAGCCAACATCTAGCGGCGTAAAATTAGCACTGGCGTAACATTTGAAAGGGGCACATTTCCGTTCAAAAATTTTCTATGTTGTAGAGAATGTGAGGGTTCGCGCCCCCCTAGAAATTTCTTGATGCCCCCTGGTTAAGAACCACTGCTTTAGAGGGTTTGAACAGCTCTGTAGCTCTAGCGGCTGGCGATTTATGGCCAAAAAAGCGCCAGCCTATATGTAGGCCGGCATGGCTGTTAAAGGGTTGAAGAAAGAAAATGTGGAATTGGATTAAACAAGACATGTGTCTTTAAAAGAGAACCCAAATATTTAATTGCTACTAAGATCAGTGGCAGTCGAGTTACAGTCAGATTTCCACAATGAAGGATTTATCCAGTAACACAAGAGCATTAGAAGTTGTACCAAACCCACATTTCAGTCTGAGCTGCATATAATTGAAACCCTGATGTATTAGGTTGTTTGGTTTGAAGATGGCCATTTTGGTAGTGCTCAACATTTGTCAGCAGAGTTTCTAACTTAAATCGATAATAATTTTTTGATTTGGTAAGCAAAAATCACGTGCAAATGTGGCTTAGGGGCCCTCAACAATTGATTTTGGGCACCTTCCTGAGAGTTTGCCTCTGGCTCCTAAATTCTAATATCCACCCATCTGTGAGGCTGGTTTTTAACCTTTGCCCACATTAAAACAAAAGTGAAGGAATAGACTGGACATTGATAACGACATGAGATTAGTTCTCAGCAAGACGTCCCCAAGAATTTCAACACTAGTTGCAGAGACGTAAGCTCAGTCATCCCACTGATTATGTTTTGCATAAGATAAGAATGTTAATACAGTGAATCCAACATGTAAAATGATAGTGTTTTTTGTCTTGTCAGTTGTTATTTGAACACTTTAGGATTCGCAGTTTAATGGCTGGGCCCAAGCACTTATGGAATATTCTTGAATGGGGTTGCGAGATCAAAAAGGTTGGGAACCACTGCCCTACTCTTCAAAACTCAATAAGTCGTTGGCTTTGCCAAGTCACGACTCAAAAAAAAACGCATTGAAATCAAACGAAGTCATTGTGGTCATAACATAAGCTCAATTTGTTCACAGCCACATGAAATCACCAGCCAAGTCAACTGCTTGTCACATCTCTTCCATTGGTGTCAGACAAACATGGAGTCTAGATTCCATATCTACTAGTTGATAATCTTGATTAGCTCTCAGTTCTATTTGTAAACCAGCTCCAGTTTCATATATGTACGTTTAGCCCTAGCATAAGTAGTGGTCTTGAAGTTTCTGGACATTAACAGTAGTTTGCCGTTTCTGGATATTAACTGTAAACTGCATCTGAAAAATTAGATCTGACATGTCTATTTTGGTTTTGAATAAACTTACACACAGTAACTTTCATAATTTGCTACTTTTTAACAGTATACAAACTACCATGGCCAGAGAAGCTACAGCCTTTTTTGACATTGCAGGAATAGGTTGGTCACAAGCAGTTGCACCTGTTTCTGACAGAAGGATCAAGTGATACAACATGTTTTAATGTCAAGGTTAGTTGTTACATCACTTACAACAGGTTACATCACAAGGTTACAATGGTTATACTTGATCATTGTTGTAATAAACTACAAAACAGTTTGAAACGTAGCAACACAATACTTTGTTCTTTGAAACAACATGTAAATGTGAGCTGTCTTGACATTTCTTAACTCATTTTTCAAATGGTTACCTTATTGTTGAACTTATTTACTACTGGCAATATTTTGACCAGCTATAAAATTTGATAAAAATGTATGACATCCAAAAACACAAAGGACTTCATACCAAATAGTTGCAATAGCACTTATTTTACCTAACTTCCAACAAAAATCTTGTTTTCAATCAAGAAAATTTTAAGTCCTGGTATTTCTATGGCATCATCATACAAATTCACTGATATTACAAAAATTACCTGCTTTATAATTTTGAAGTAAATTGGTTCATCATATAAATAACTCACTTGAATCACATTAAATGAAAATCCAACATTTAAGTTGGAAGACACCAAACTTTAAAATCATACATATATTAATGCTGACGCAAAAAAAATGAAGTTACAATTTCAAAAATGTATGCTTGTCTTTTTGCATAGAAACACAAATATCAGCACATTAGAATACCTGTTTTCCAATTCCAAATCAATCACATTATGCTGAAGCTCCTTCGTCTTTTCTGTTTCCATTTCAATTTGCTTCAACTTCTTCACTAATTCAATGTTTTCTTTTTCAAGCTTTGTGTTCTCCTGCCAAGGCACATACATTTTCCGTAAAATGTGCACATTATTAATAAAACACTCACAGAAATATTGCATAACAAAAAAACATTTATTTACAACAAAACAAACATGAACTCTTCACTGCACACAAGTCATGCAATATTATTTACCTTAACACCATCAGCACCAGGTGGATTTTACCTTTAAATCCTGCATGAGCCACTATTCCCGTGCCACTTTGCAACTCATATAATTCGTCAGGCAATTGAGCTAAAGAGCTGTTCAAACCATTAAAATATGGAAGTCTTCTAGTTTGCATTAAAAAAGAAGTTGGAAAGTTAAGGATTTTTTTTTTGTGGATGAAAAAAACTTTCCCAACCTGAGGAAATACGCAGCACAGCTGATTTCTCTGTTTGGCAACACATACCTCCACAAACAAGTAGTTTTACATCAATTTCTACTGTGCCTGACAGTGTTGTCCAAATCACTCATTAATTCTCAATTTTATACTGATTTCCACATTTCTCTGAGCCGGTCAACATGCATAATGTGCTAACCTGCCTCAATCCTAAACAATCAAAAAGATTTGATAACATTCCCAATCATCTTCTCAATAAATGTACACAATCTTTGGCCACTCCACGTATTTCCATTTCAGTTCTACATAGCAATCTCCCACTTTCTCAAAACTGGAGAAACAGCTTCTCTGGTTTCTCTTCACAAATGACGATCTCTGAATGATGCAAAAATCGGACCTGTTTCTTTCCTATAACAACAGTTTTTCAAAAATTGGTCCATAATCACTTTGCATGTGTCTTCAAACTAACAACCTACTTTTTGATTGGAATTGTGGATTTCGCTAATATTTCATAACATTTAACTTACTGGAAGTTAATCATAAACTTCATTGCTAAAGGTATTACTTCAAGGCATTTCACAAAATTATTTACTACAACCTTCTTTTTAAACTTGATTACGGAGATATCCTTTATAATAAAGCATTCTAGAAAGTGTTCAAACTTCTGCTGCAAAACTTACCCTTGGTTGCCCCAGGACAATATCACATGAAGATGTCCTGAACAACTTACGTTTCATGCTATAACACCACTGTAATCACTTTCACATTCTTATCACATTTCATAACACGCTTCTCAGACCATGCCCTTCTTTCCTCTTTGTACTTGCTCACAAATTCTTCAAAAATCTTTCTTACCATTCACCACGTTTTGCTCTCAATGTACAGCTGCCCACATGTAAAACCCATTCTTTACATAACCCATTTCCACAAAGGCTGAAAGCTTAGGAAATCACTGCTCACTGTGCTTTCGATTTAAGTTCTCACCAATTTGTTTCTTGTTTCTTCAGATAAGAAACACTAGGGCTTTGCACAGATGTAGAACTCATGCAACTCCAAGCTGGTGCTTGCTTCACTTGGGTCTCATTAAAATGAATATTAATGGATACTATAATTGAATTTGACAATGTGGTTCTATTACAACTGAGCATCATGTATTGTGCCACCTACAGTGCATGCCAACTCCTATTGTGAAGGATTCAAAAGATCTTGAAGATGAAGGTGTCATATCGTTTTCGACGTTTAAATTGCAAACAGCTGATACAAATATTTTTATTCAGGCATCTTGTGTCACTCATAGATCAGATCTGTGCTCCTGTTAGGCAGACTTGTTTGTTTTTGTGTAAATACCCACCATTTTAGATAGATATTACCACCACTTTCTTTGATGGTTTGTATATTTGCATGTATATCGCCACTGTAAAATCAAACTGGACTATGTCCAAAAGCGAGTTTTGATAAACTGGCAAAAACAAAATTTTTTGAGCTAGAAGTTTTGCTGCCTTTCCACCTTATATAGTTACTTCTCCAAACTCTGACCAATTGTAGGTCATAGTGGTACATATCAAATCAAGAAAATTGGTAACTCTTGGGACCTCTACCTTGGTGTTTTCGACCTCTTTGTGGACGTAGACCTGTTTAGAATTTTTACATTTTTGCTGACCCACATAAAAGGACATAAACCTCTATATAAATTTAAGGTTGTAAACAAAAATGTGGCTTTGTGGGCATAATGAACTGACATTATTGATCACATGGACTAAAAACACATATAACAATGTAACACAAGTTTTGTGAAGGGCATTCCCAATAAATGTAGCTACTTGCAACCGTTTTTTTTGCTGAGACATTTTAGTCATTGAAACATTTCAGTCATGTCTCACAGTTGTATTAAAACTCACCACAGCAGTGTTCATTAGCCTATATTTTCATACATTCTGACCAAAATCACTTAATTTTTTTGGTCACTTCAAAAACATTTCGGTCTATGACTGAAAAAAAAGCTTACAACAAAATTTTTTGTATGAAACTAGCATTATGTAAATGTACCTTGAAGTCAAATTTTCTCTTGGTGTTTCTTTTTACTGTTCTTTGCGTTTTTTGTTCAAGTGACCTAAAAATGTTGCAAATATATGTTCCAGTGACCAAAAATTGACTTATTCATTTTTCTTCATCTGTAAATTTTGTATTGCGTTTCATTCTGCAACTGTCACAAACTTATTTCACATTTCCAAGTGTTGGCGATAAAAGAACCATGTGTAAACCTGATGCTCAATTTGTTTCTTGACATTTTTCTTCCACTTTGAAGGCTGTCACTTTTGTTTTTGCTGCAGAAATAATGCAGGGTTTCTGGCTTTAATGCCAAGCTTGCTGAATATTGAGGCCTGAAATATTTTAAATTCCTTGTATTTCCAAAGAAAATTTGCAGAAACGAACATCACTATCAAACTTTTCTCATAACCCAAGCAACCTTTCATTACCCAGACTGTAATAAATCTTTTTTGTTAAAGCTAACAAGCTGTCTAGGAACAGGTTGCTGTATAATTAGCTTTCGGAAAATGTTGCTTCAAATATTGATGCGCCATCAAAGCCCAGATGTATCTCCTCACGCTCTGTAAAAGAGCAATTTACATTCACACAATAATATGCTGCTTGCTCTTTTGTTGGATCATAATCTAAATTGCTACCATCATCTAAATCAGTAATATCTGATTTAAATGAATATCAATCTCTTCATGCACTCTTGCATGAGGAAATTTTCTACCTGAACTATTCTAAATGGAAATAACCAGTTTCATAACTGCTTTAAGTCAGTGTCCCAGCAAAAAAACATTTCTTCAGACTTTCCTGTGAGATTTTCATAGACATTTGCATCTCTATAATTTTATCCAAATGTTTACTAAGATGATCGTTTTTTTGCGCAAGCATCTTTTAGCCATACAAGATGAGATCAGGCAAACATCGTAATTTGAAAACACTGCATACAGCAGTGTTTTGCCTTTATATTAGTGGTTTTGTCAAATGTTGTTTATATCTCATGGCGTGGTTCCCAATATGGGACTTACACCTCACATGGAAGCAATTTTCTTTTGAGGGAGGCATCGAGGCTGATAAGTGAGGTTTCAGTCCAAATTTTAAAATTTAATTTTTAATTTCATTCTTTTTCATGGAAGCTATAATCTTTGGAAGATTGTTTAAACCAAATAATGGCATTTTAATCTAATTCACTGAGACATATTTTATTTTTAAATCATTACATTTATATAGCACTTGGCATCCAATCAGAATTTCAGAGGTGATTGAGTTGGGCAAGAGCAAAAGAGATTGTTAAACACTGATCTAGTGGGACACAGTGGTTTCTTTAACTAATTTGATTTGATAGTCCAAGAAAACTTTAAACTGTTTTTTTGCAAATTTGATTTGCTGTTGGTTGAAATGATTATTCAAATGGACCTTTGAAGGCAAAATGACAAAGATCTGAGTCTATTATTTTCATTTTGGTGGACATAGACCTTTGGCAAATGTTCTTTTCTTGAGGGTCTAGGTCCACCAAATGGACATAAACCTTTGGTGATGATCTTTTCTTAAGGGTCTATGTCCATTTGATTCTGAATTCATTTTTTAAAATGAATTCAGAAATGGGACTTAAACCCTATGCTATTTTCTTAACCAAGCAAAATAGGGCAATGAAACCAAGCCAGAAAGAAAGAGCTATGTTCAAAACATTTAGAAGTGCAAAAAAGTGAAAATTACCAAAAGTGGACATAGCCCAGTTTGGTTTTACAGTGGCGATATGTCATTATCATTACTTCCTCATTTAGAATGTCACTTGTGCATTGACTTTTCTTGGTTTGTTCTGTGTTTGTTTTGTGTATGTTGCGTTCAGCTTCTTTTTGTTTATGTTGTGTTCTTGCCTTTTGTCCCATGTTTGAAATCAATCAATTATAATTCAGGCCTGAGCCTACAATCATTGAAAGTTATATCTTTGTGCAGAAGCTGATAAAGATCTTAAAAGGTTGTTTTCAGAGTCCCGACAATCATTGGAGCTTTTGAATAAACAAACAAGAAACTTGTTTTCCAGCATTATCACAAACCTGAGAGGACAAATCTTCACAAAAGTAAGCAATGCAATGAATCAGAACAAGCAAACAATAAAGTAATCAGTAAACACTATAAAAATTCAGCTGCATGCAATGACTGCAGATGCTTACCTTCTCGATGGCTTCTGCACTGTTTGTTTTGACCTGGTCTGATACAAGCTTTTCTTGAAGCTCATTTCCATATCTTTCACTTTTGTGGAGTTTCGTTCGCAAGTCTTTAACTAGTTCTGATAAAACCTGAAAAATTTCCAAGTTACTTAAAAAACACATACATAGGAAAACACATAAATTAAGCCAAGGATTCTACAAGCAACAAAATTACTTTTAAAAGCTGCTGCTTGATATGATGTCAATGTACCAAATTACACTCAAGAAAAACAAACTTACTGCTTATGTCATCAAAATAAGGAAACATTGACAGGATAGCAATACAAATTGCCCAAAGATTTTCAGATATATCTATCTGGATATTGTTCTCATGGCAGCAAGTGTAAGATAAAAGGGTGTGGATTATTTTCCACAACAGAGTGGGCAAATGGTGAGGATATTCTCAAAACAGATACAGAGCTAGGGCGATTAATATTATGAGAAATGCATTACAAACACTTTTTGCAGAAAACTGTAAGGCATTATAAACTCCAAAGCTGGCCACCACACTTTCTACAAAAATTAGAAAAAGCCAACCAACAATGATTTTTAGCCACCTGACAATGAAACTTGATGGCATTTCATTAAATCCATTGTATTTCAAAACAACCAAAGCCTTCATTAAACAAACTCAAAACCAAATTGCAAATAATATACTGCAACTTTTGAAAGAAAATGAATTTAATAAGTGGTTAAAAGAAATAAGAAATGAACCAGATACCAACACACTTTGTTTTCCTTTTCAATAGCTTTCACTTTTGCATCACCATTGATCTTGGATCTTTCTCGAAGTGCTGCAATGGTCTTATTAAGTTGGACGTTTTCTGTATTTACTTCTTCAATTCGCCTCTCAGCTGATGACTGTGTCGTTTTCAAAGCAGTCTCCAGTCGTTGTCTTTCAACAGAAAGTTCCTCTGATAGTTGCTCAAAATTCATCACAGATTGTTTCTCCTGAACCAAAGACATACTTAAATGGTCACAACTAAAATTGCAACAGACTTTTCCTGCTGAGGTAGCTTCCAACTGAAATTTGCCAAGCTATTTATGCCTCAATCATTAACACTTCAACAATGAAAATTTTTCTGCAATCAGACAATGAAATTAGTTCAGAGTTTAGTACAGACTATGTAGAAAGAAGCAACGTTCAAAATCCAAGCGTTTTTTTTATTACAGTACAAGGTCAAATGGACTGTTGCCTTCACCTTCTCGTTGAACGCTGTAAGAACAAAAGTAGCAATTTGAGTTTGTTATACAAGCCAGACCGACTTTCCTAATACAAGCCATACCAACTCTCCCAAAGATTGCTCAATGCTTTTATTTGGAGCTGTCTCCAAAAGTGAGAACACTATGTCAGTTGTGCTTCCAGAGGGGCGAAAGCCACACTGACTCTCAGGGAGGATTCTGTCAGCAATCTGACGGACTCTGGACAAGAGGAGACGAGCAAAAACTTTCCTGGCAATACACAGAAGCGAGATGCCAAGATAGTTGTTTCAATCCCTACGATCACCTTTGTTCTTATAGCTCTAGAGTAATGATATTAGTGTCTCAGAAATTATCCGGAAGACATTGTCTATTCGAGTAATGATATTAGTGTCTCAGAAATCATCCGGAAGACATTGTCTATTCGAGCAGTTCGTGAATATGTGGAAGAACGCTGTTAGTGTTCAACACCACTTAATTCAGAATCCCAGGGGAATGCCATCTTGCCCAGTGGTCTTCTTGTTCTTGAGGCCTCTCAATGAGAATTCACATCTTCCATAGTGAAAGGGTTGTGCAGTTTTTGAAGGAAAGGTAGATGTTACAAGTTGGATAATGCCGAGTGGCTGATATGGGCTGGCTGGGAATAGATGGAGCTCTAGTGATCTACCCAGCAATCCAGTTGTCAGAGATGTCAATCACGATTGCTCTGTGAGCTGAGAGTAAATGAGACGCTTTCTTTGGAATTCAGCTGGTGGCTTCCAATTTACTTCTGTAGAGCCATGGAGATCTCCATCATCTGCTCATTGTTGTATGCGAGTACTCAGATTTCAAGGACACTGATGTTAACGCATTATTTACAATTAAATTCTGAAAATAATTGGGTATCAGCAAATGATCTCCTTTGGGTATGAGGACAGGATCAACTATGTGTCACAACTGTTTGAGCACATGCCACCAAAACTGGTAGACTGGAACTGTTTTCTTGGCATTAAAGACATTTAAGATGAAGAATCGACTTGAAAATATAGTCCTAGTGGAATTCAAGCAAATGTGATTTCACACAGCTCCCACAGAATTTTTACGCAGCTGGTGTATGAGCCCCAAACCACTTCTTGGTATGAAAACAGTGTAGTTCAGGTATTTGAACTAAACAATGTTTAACACATGTGACCCTTCTTGTGGCACTCCCACTTGCAACTGCACTGGAGTTGCATTTTTACAAACAGAACATAACTGGTGAAAGTAGTTGAGCAAAAGCTTCAGGTTTTGAAAATCAGGGTGCTGATAAGAAGGAACCTACCTGAAAGATAAAGATTTCTTTACTGTTACAAAATTTCATATTGTAATCAATCTGAAACAGTCGAAATTATTCCACCAAAGCCAACTAAATCATCCAAACATTCAGTAGAGGTAAAGCAAGAGGCAGTTCAGCTATTATTGCAGAGCACTTTTATTTTGTTTTTGATTAGAAATGCATATGCTTCAAATGAGATTGTCAGAAGATAACAGAACTAAAACCTGATTGTCAGAGCAGGTCTGGCATCGATTAAATTACCATGTTGTTCATTTTTATTCATCACTAGAATTTAGAAGAATTGACTGAAACCATTCAAACAAAACTGGGCTGCTTCAGCAAAAAGTTTTCACAACACTTAAATTTTCATCAAATTGAGGTTCTCACGAAAACTTCAGAATTACAGATGTAAAACACACCATAACATACTCTAGCTTTGATATGTTTTAAACTTGAGCATAATTTTGCTTTTTTCGAAGGTTTGTTTCAAAAGTGCCAAAATCTTTTATAGGTTTGAGTTTATGACAATTTACTTTGAAAGTTTTGGGTAGATAATAATTTATCCCTTATTGCCAAGAGGAATTATTGACAGAACATCTGAAATTCTATCCAATCACACAACAATAAAACGTAGAAAGAATTAACTAGCAGTTGAGCACAACTAAATCATACTTATTTTTATTTCATGTTCATCACATCACATTTAACCAATCAAACTAGCACACAATTGTAAATACATGGCTCACCTTATTAATATGCTCTTGTAGCTGCTGGACCTTACTGCTCAATCGGCTGTTTTCTTTTTCCAAATTCAACATGCTTGCCTAATTACAGATTAAGTTTGTTGTGGCTCAACATGCATTTGAAAATTGCATATAAATCACAATTTTCTCACCTCTGTTATTTCAGAGCTTTTAACAGCATCTTTGTATGTACTAACAAGTGCTTGCAGATGCTTATTTTCTTTTTCAAGACGCAAAATCCGAGTGAAAACTGATTCTTCAGATTCAGCTTTGATGGAGAGGTGATCAGCTAATCATAAAATCGTCTTGTTAAGTGCATGACGCAGTCAGATGTACGAACAACAAAATTGCAGTTTTCCAACAAATCAAACTTTTGAAGCACTAAATGAGGTTTCCTCCAATATGAGTACGTTGCACACATCACCTAGCTGTGGAATTATCAGTTTCACAAAATTGTGTTTCATGGAAAAAGCAGGTTTTGAAGATCAGACGATGGGATGTTTTGTTTATTTGTTGTGAAAACATAATATAGAGCTGCAACGCAAGTTTACAAAAATTCAGAAAAAAGCACCACACAATTACTTATGTTTGTTGCACAAACATCATCATGCTGAGTAGAAAGAATTAGCTGCAAGAAAACAAATTTTTCAAATTCAACTTTTCCAATGCTTCAGACAATTTTTAAATACTTACAAGCAGTGCTTCCTCGTGTCTGTTCAAGCTGATATGCAAGCTCACCAGACTCATTCATACTTTGCAGCTTATCAAACTGCAGGGTTGAATTTGCCTCTGTCAATTCTTGGATCCGGAGTTTGTCTTTTTCCTTCTCCTAAATGCAAACCTTTAATGGTCAGAAAAATTGTGCAATTCTGTTGTGAACAATTTCATGAAAGTTTGCAGTTTCACAACAAAAATAAAAAACAATAAAATGGAACAACCATCTTGAGGCAACTATGACATAGTACGTACCTTCAACTCTTCATGCAAAAGGGATGGAATGTATATGAAAAGACATTTTATACTTAGATGCAAAAGGTCATCTGACTCTGATCAACATTAATTTTTTGAAATGAAGTACACCAGAAACACTCACGTACAAGGCAGATTCCAGGAAAAGTCATAGTAACAAAAATACAGTAATAATTACCTGAGATGCATCATGAATCAGCTGTTTCAATTCGATAATTTTTTTCTCAGCATCTAAAAGTCCATCTAGACGAGTACGTGTTGATTCTAATTGATCTTCCAGAAGAGTTTTCGTTTCATGCAATATCCTGTGTATAAAACCCTTTGTTTAATAACTTCAGTATCAGTTCACTCACTTGAGTTGACAACAACGAAAAAGCTCATGATGTTGTAACACCTTGCAAAAATAATTCAATTTCAAGAAGTGGTGCATCAACAAGCAAACAATTGGCCTTGTCATGTCAGCCGATTATTTGCAATAACTTTTTCCTGTCCAGTAACTTCGAAGGATTTCACGGCAAAAAAAAGATCACACATGGCTTTTGCATGAGCGTAACGCTGGCGCTGAAAGTACTACAGAGCTGGAAAGGGCTCAAAAGACGCAGCTAGTCTTCTAGACTGCACTCAAAAAAAACATTTTTTTGGTTTGAAGATGCAGATTTTTTTGTGAGAGAAGTCAAAGGTGGAGGACTTTTAGGTCACCTTGGGCCACTTCACCTGGCCCAGGGGCGAAACATTTAGATGGTAGTACTTTGCTGAAGTTTTGTTGAAAACTAGGCTACAATCTAAGTCTTTTGATACATTGGATGACCTACTGGGGTTTCGGGTTCAAAAGTTTCTATTTAAAGTAACAAAAATATTTGATCAATTATTTAATTAGACAAATAATTAACTTGTTTATTTTCGATCATAACTTTTGAACCAAACACGCTAGAAAGTCGATCAACGGATCAAAAGACCCGGACTCGAGCCTAGTTTCCAATGAAAACTTCAGCGAAATACTTTGTCCTAGCAGCTGGGCCCTAGCATTTCTTTGTGCCTATATTGAGAGGATGAATTTCTCTTGACTGTACTGAGAGGATGCATTTCTTTGTGACTGCATTGAGAGGATGCATTTCTCTGACTGTATTCAGAGGATGCATTTCCCTGTGACTGTATTGAGAGGATGCATTTCTCTGACTGTTTTGACAGGGAACATTTCTCCTTCACTGTATTGAGAGGATACATTTCTCCGACTGTATTGAGAGGATGCATTTCTCTGACTGCATTGAGGGCATGCATTTATCTGACTTCAGTGAGAGGATGCATTTCCCCGACTGCATTGATAGGATGCATTTCTCTGACTGTATTGAGGGGATGCATTTCTCTGACTTCATTGAGAGGATGCATTTCTACAACTGCATTGAGAGGATGCATTTCTTTGAGACTGCATTGAGAGGACGCATTTCCCAGTGACTGCATTGAGAGGATGCATTTCTCTGACTGTATTCAGAGGATCCATTCTTTGTGACTGTATTGAGAGGATGCATTTCTCTGGGACTGTATTGAGAGGATACATTTCTCTGACTGTATTGAGATGAGGCATTTTTATGACTGTACTGAGAGGACGCATTTCTCTGACTGCATTGAGAGCATGCACTTCTCTGACTGCATTCAGAGGATCCATTTCTTTGTGACTGTATAGAGTGGATGCATTTCTCTGACTCCATTCTGAGGACGCATTTCTCTAACTCCATTCAGAGGATGCATTTCTTTGTGACTGTATTGAGTGGATGCATTTCTCTGACTGTATTGAGAGGATGCATTTCTCTGTGACTGTATTGTAAGGATGCATTTCTCTGACTGTATTGAGAGGATCCATATCTTTGCGACTGTATTGAGACGATGCATTTCTTTGTGACTGCATTTAGAGGATGTATTTCTCTGACTGTATTGAGAGGATGCATTTCTTTGTGACTGTATTGAGGGCATGCATGTCTTTGTGACTGTATAGGGAGGATGCATTTCTTTGAGACTGCATCGAGAGGATGCATTTCTTTGAGACTGTATTGAGTGGATGCATTTCTCTGACTGCATTGAGAGGATGCATTTCTTTGTGACTGTATTGAGTGGATGCATTTCTTTGAAACTGTATTGAGAGGATGCATTTCTTTGTGACTGTATTGAGGGCATGCATGTCTTTGTGACTGTATAGGGAGGATGCATTTCTTTGACACTGCATTGAGAGGATGCATTTCTTTGAGACTGTATTGAGTGGATGCATTTCTCTGACTGTATTGAGAGGATGCATTTCTTTGTGACTGTATTGAGTGGATGCATTTCTTTGAAACTGTATTGAGAGGATCCATATCATTGTAACTGTATTGAGAGGATGCATTTCTTTGTTACTGTATTGAGACGATGCATTTCTTTGTGACTGCATTTAGAGGATGCATTTCTCTGTGACTGTATTGAGAGGATGCATTTCTTTGTGACTGTATTGAGAGGATGCATTTCTTTGTGACTGTATTGAGTGGATGCATTTCTTTGAAACTGTATTGAGAGGATCCATATCATTGTAACTGTATTGAGAGGATGCATTTCTTTGTTACTGTATTGAGACGATGCATTTCTTTGTGACTGCATTTAGAGGATGCATTTCTCTGTGACTGTATTGAGAGGATGCATTTCTTTGTGACTGTATTGAGAGGATGCATTTCTTTGTGACTGTATTGAGTGGATGCATTTCTTTGAAACTGTATTGAGAGGATCCATATCATTGTAACTGTATTGAGAGGATGCATTTCTTTGTTACTGTATTGAGACGATGCATTTCTTTGTGACTGCATTTAGAGGATGCATTTCTCTGTGACTGTATTGAGAAGATGCATTTCCTTGTGATTTTATTGAGAGGATGCATTTCTCTTTGACTGTATTGAGAGGATGCATTTCTCTGTGACTGTATTGAGAGGATGCATTTCTCTGTGACTGTATTGAGAGGATGCATTTCTCTGTGACTTTATTGAGAGGATGCATTTCTCTGTGACTTTATTGAGAGAATGCATTTCTCCGTCACTGCATTGAGAAGATGCATTTCTCTGTGACTGCATTGAGAAGATGCATTTCTCTGTGACTGCATTGAGAGGATGCATTCCTCTGTGCTGTATTGAAAGGGTGCATTTCTCTGTGACTGTATTGAGAGGCTGCATTCTTCTGTCACTGTATTGAAAGGATGCATTTCTGTGAATGTATTGAGAGGATGCATTTCTTTGTTACTGTACTGAGAGGATGCATTTCCCTGTGACTGTATTGAGAGGATGCATTTCTCCGTCACTGTATTGAGAGGATGCATTTCTCTACTCCGTAGTAGTGCTAGCTAACGATAGTGTTAAGAATGTGTCTGTAACCCTATGGTTCTGTCTTCGATGCAGTGGCAAAAAGTGTCTGTAACCCTATGATTCTGCCAGCTTCAATGCCTTGTGCTGCGTTCTGTTTTGTCTGTTTTTATCAATCTGCTTTCTGCAGTGTGTGTGTTCATACTATGGACTTCGTGTCTGCTCACAAACAAATAAATTAATTAGTTAAAAATTTAGCTGTTAGTTTATCAAAAAGAAGATAAGATCCTGGACAGTTTTGTTATGCCGCGTGTGATATACTTTTAATGATATAATTATCCAACTCCTTGTTCAGCTGCATTCAGCAGATCTTTGTATCATGTTGATAAATCACTGGACTCCTCTCAGGATTCACATTCAAAAAGTAAGGCTTATCAAAATTTAAGCCTGGGAAGCGCTGTCACATCAACCGAGTTTTGATCAGCAATTCGTGAAAAATTTGAGACTGATAAAATTGTTTAATTTGAATGACAGTGTTCTATGCTGTTTAGTAGCTAGATTATGCTACCTTGACTTAAATCAAAGACAAGGCATTAAGCTAATAAAATTTTGCCACATGGCAACTTCATGTGGCAGGAGACATTGTTCTAACGCAAAAACAACTGCTAGTCTTAGCACCATGTGAGATTCTCAATATTGTTAGTTTTGACCTCCTGACAAACAATTGCCACTCTCTTATAAAATATAATATAATCAAATATAATGAAAGGCTTTGTCGGTTCACTTTACAGAGCTCTGCTTTTGCCATCAACACTATTTTTGGTGTGTTTTAAGACAACGCATGAAGTTTGGTGTAATCTCCTGCATGAAACCGGCTAGTTTTTCCTGGTAACAAAACCAAATTAAAAATACTGAGCCATAAATTGAGCAGATTTTGTTCCATTCAAGTAAAACCTTCAGCTCATCCATTCGGTAACTTTGTGGTTTTTGAGCACACACCTGCTTTTCTATGATCAATGCAGATCTACTTCATATTCACTGGAAAATTCAAACCACACCACAATAGCATCTTTAGTTTAAAATGTGTCTGGACACCTGTTATCCTCTCTAATTTCTTCCACACGTTGACGATAGAAGTCCACATCTTTTAGCTTCTCCTTGAGCATGTCAGTCTCAAACTCCAGACGAGTTGCTTTTGCAGCCTTTTCTTTGAGAATGTCATTCTCATCACGCAAAGTTCTGGCACAACGTGCATCACTTGCAAGGTTTTCTTTCTGCAGAGAAAAGCCATATTTATCACCAAGTTTGCTAAAGAACTTCACACAACACGAGCTTCAAAAACTTTTCATCCTCAGTACCTCAATAAAAACATGCATAAACAGAAAGTTTTTTAAAATGTAATTTGGGCCACCACCTGGGTGACGATGGTATGGTAGTTTAAGAGTCCAACCATACCTCTTGAGTGCACAAGAGTAGCAGACACTAAGTCAACAATGCCCTTTTTACTTTAGAGCATCTGGTGCTGATTAATGGTTGCGTTTGAAGTTTTTTCAGGACTTTTGTGGTTTCATGCATGGGTTGTGCAAGTGCACTGCAGTTCAGCTGTAGCAACTCAATTTTTCTGTAAAGCTGACAGGACGTTTTTGCTGATAGCGGGTAATATCTGATGTGATTTGAAGTATGGTTTGACGATATAACCCCAACTTTTTGTCCTACTACATATATTAGAAAGCATGTAGTGTGCGCTGTGCACAATATACAAGCTGACTCGGCGGACTAAGTACAGTAGGTACAGCACAAAGGCTCAACCACGAACCTCATTTCATTGCTGAATTTCATTGCTAGCGGTCACAACAAAACTTGCATTGTTTGCAACAGGAAGTAACATCGAAATACTACTTTGCTGTACTGTGAGGCCTGCAATAATAAATGAGGACTACATTTCAGTGATTGTTTCCAAAAATACCTCTTTGTAAGAAAGTATAAGGAAATGAAACACACACTTTCACTGTGATGAAACAATACATGCACTTTTACTGTCTTGCATTTCTGTTGGAAGTTGGTGATTCCATTTTAAGTTGTGTTTAACATCTTTCCTTATGCAATGTATAAATGTACATGTCTATAGTTGAAACAAACCATTGGGTTTACCAAAAGAAATTATCATTCTGTGTTTTTCCTTAAAAAAAACTTTGATGCTTAGAAAAATACGAAAATTTTCAAAGTGCGGTCTAGATTTTGTCCTGCACGTCATGAAAGGAAATGAAAACCCAAATACATATTCAGATAGCTCGAAAAAAGTAGGTAAGACTGCAACTAATGTTTTGCAGCATGCAACACGTCATGACAGATAAAGCAGACGTGCTGGGACTGAGGCGGGGACATATTGCAGTCTGCAAATGCACAGAATAGTAGAAAGATTGATGAACAATGGACTTCATTCACACATTTGCTGCCAGCGTACGAATACATCGTATTTGAAATCAAATCAAGCAATTTTCATGTGTCTTAGCAGTGGCATAGCTCTTCAGTTGATTGTGCTAGAGAGCTGTTCAAACCCTCAAAAATCTTGGCAAGTTTTCGAGTCTGCAATGAAAAAAAATTTTGGGTTTTGGGTTTTTTGTTAGTGACATCATAAGTGAGGTAGGTTTTTGGCCAGTTTGGTTCATGTTACCTGGCCTGGGGCCCAACCATTAGACGGAAGCATTTCGCTGAAGTTTTCATTGGAAACTAGGGTAGAATCAAAGTCCATTGAGCCTTTGATCAAGTTTCTAGCGTTTCTGGTTCAAAAGTTATGATCTAAAAACAACAAACAAAGCTCAACAAATTTCAATGAATTTTGTGAGGATTGGGGTTTAAGAGCGTTTTCGGGATAATTGTGGGGCACTGATTTCAAAACTTTTGTCAGATTTTTCCTATGTGGACGAGATTTTGGGCTATTTGATATTTTCAGATTTATGCAATTGTAGTTTTTTAAGTATACTGTTGCATAAGAGGGTTACACGTTTCATGATTTGTGAAACTTGCTAACATGTTATTTAAACACTAGTGACTTCTTGCAGTAACCATGATTTGTAAACTAGCTTATGAAGAACAATGTGCAGCGTACAAAACATGTAAAGATGTTAAACAAACACAAAATTTCAGTTAGTGTATACTGTATACTTCCAACTGTGACTTACAAAACAAAAAAAATACACAGATATTATGGCCTTGCAATGCAAAGATTGGGTGACAGAAAAGTGTTAAAATGCCAAGAATATCCCAACATGATAGCATACTCTTTGTTCATGAGAAAGTAATGTATGGTTGCTAATCCTTAAATTGCCTTTTCTGTGCTTTTTGCGAGTAGCTACTGCCAGCAACCTCTCTTTTGCATCACAAGCAATAGCTCTCCATTATGTTAGTATTCCAGCATCCCTGGTATCTTTTCTCCATTGTTTTTATATCTTGGTGGAAAGATCCTTGCTCTTCCACCATGCTTCTAAGTTTCCAGAAAAATAGTTTACATGACTATGAAGAATATGAACCTTCACACTCATATTGCACCGTAATTGTTTGTAAGAATTCAACAGCTGTTTTAAAAGGTCGTGACAGCTAACAGCTTTTATATTTCTGAGTAAGTTTTTGACAACTGCAGTAAAGGACCGCCGAGGATTTTTTCCACGTTTGGCATGATGGGTGGAAAATATTTGTCCTGCAATAAAGCTCGCATCTGAGGGTCATAAAAAATTCTTGCCCTCAACTTTTCAGTGCTCAGTGCAGGTAACTTTTCACACAAATATGCAAAGCAGTCACTTTCCCTATTTAAAAACGGTTTCATCAACCTTAGTTTGACATGGAGAGGAGGAAGTACCGCCTAGTTTGGATAAACCAAAGGAGAGTGTAGGCCTATAATATTTCTTTCCCCAATCTCAAATTCTTCTCTCTTTGACCAATTTTCCTTAGTCCAATGCTCTTGGCAAGCCCTGCAGTGTCACAGACACAAGAAACAGGGAAATTTTGTATATCCACTTTGTTGCCTGACCAATATGCACAATTCACCGCAAATCATCCAGTCATGCTCATCAACTATGGTACCAGGCACAGACTATTCTGACATAGGCTTTTAATGTAGTTACCACTTATCAATAGGCTGCTACTAACTCACTCCCTATGAGCCCTACATAGTTCAACAACTGATAAATAATTTCAGCATTTAAAAGCATCACCAGTGATTACAAAATCCGTTTAAGTTAAGAATGGTTGGAGTTTTTTCAACGTTTTGCGAAAAACTGCAAAATCTATGCTCTGTAGTTGCTAATCCTGAGAAGATGGACAAAAACGGATGCAATTTTCAGACTCAGCGCCCCCCAAAACCTCCAAATCCGTTGCAAGCTTCAAGTCCCCAAAAATCCTGTATACCAGTGTAATGAGTGGATTAATTACTTAGGTCATAATTTCTAAGCCCGAAACCCCAGAAAGTCATCCAAAGTATCAAAAGATTCGGATTTTAGCCTAGTTTCCAATAACAACTTGGGCAAAATACTACCATCTAGCGGTTTGGGTCTAGGACCAGATGAAGTGGGCCAAAAGGGCCTAAAACTACTCTACTTATGATGTCACAGGGTCAATCCACTTATAATCACCAGATTTTTTAAAGTTTTGTAACCACTAGTCATGGATTTTGCTAATTCTTGCATATGTGATAGTGATTGAAAAATTATGATTGCAAAAAATTTTTGACGTATCTTTCCCGGTAATTAAGATACAGCATTTTGAAATTTTGGTCACTAGGTGGACTTTTAGGGGCAAGCACAACCAATTTTTCATTTCTCCATTCAATTACCTTGAAGGATTTTTACAATGAAAACAAGTGATTTACTATTTTTTGCCCCATGGAATTCATTTTTGAAGAAAAGATAAGGATTTCAGCACAAAATTTTAGGTTGAAGATTTTCTTTAAATTTTTTTTATACCTCATCTTTTAGACAAAATCTTGGGGTGTTGGAAAAAAGTTGCCAAAAAAATTTTTTTCATTCAATAATGCAAATATAGTGCTATAATTTCACCAAATTGGATTGATGTAAGTTTTGTCAGAAAGAAGATGTGTAACTTAAAAGCTCGCAAGAATTTTATGGAAAATGATGCTAAAAAACAACAGATTTCCAAATCATTAGGTAGTTGTTTTTGTTGCGGCAATATTTTTAGCTTGTTTTCTTTTTTCAGGTCCTGAATATTAATTAATCATTCTGTGAGTTACTACAACATGGGAAGTATCGTAAACTGCTCACTGGGTAAAGCTTTTGGGGGCAAATGTCATAAACTTACCCATACAAAAGTGAAGCAAGAAAATCTTGCTGAAATGGAGATCTGGGCTAGGACATTCGGATACACTGGAAACTGTAAATATGCACCACTACAAGTGCTTCGTTGGCAATGCACTTGAGACAAAATTTTGTAAAAGCTGCAATGCAAGTAAAAACCACAAGAAAGAAGTCAAAGCAAACGATACGGCAGGGGCGGGCAAACATTTTCTATGGAGGCCCACACTGAAAGCATTATTGCTACCAGGGACCACATATATTATATTATTTACTTCAGTTACAATTTATGTTCCCAAATATGAACTCATGATAACATTATTATTATAACCTTGTATTGTTTTTATTTCACATTGACACTGTAATACACAAAAACACTGCTCTAATAACTATAACATTACTTTAACACAGACTCAAATTATCCATTCATGTGTGGCTGCCCTGCGGGCTGCACAATGCAGCAAACATGGCTCATGTTTCCTGGCCTAGGGCCCGACCGCTAGGCCAAAGTATTTCGCTGAAGTTTTCATTGGCAACTACGCTCGAGTCCGAGTCTTTTGAGCCTTTGATCAACTTTCTAGCATTTCTGATTCAGAAGTTATGATCTAAAATAAACAAATTAATTAATTAACTAATTAGATAATCAGTCAAATATTTTTGTTGCTTATGATCATAACTTTTGAACCCGAAACCCCAGCAAGTCATCCAAAGTATCAAAAGGATTGTAGCCTAGTTTCCAATAAAAACTTCAGCAAAATACTACCATCTAATGGTTGGCGCCCAGGGCCAGGTAAAGTGGGCCAAGGTGGCCTAAAAGCCCTCCACTTATGATGTCACTCACAAAAAATCCACACACCCCAACGAAAAAATTTTTTTTCGAGTGCAAACTAGAAGACTTGTCGCTTCTTTTGAGCCTTTTACCAGGTCTGTAGCGCTGAGCGGAGAAATTCCCGCACAAAGCCACATGCATTTCAGTGTTTTTTTCTCGAAAATTCCCGAAAATGGCCAGACACCAAAGTGTTAACTTCAAAAATGAATTCCATGGGTCAAAAAACAGTGAAATACTTGTTTTCAATTGTAAAAATCCTTCAAGATGAAGATTTCTTGCTAAAAATAGAATTTGAGAAATGAAAAATTGGTTGTGCTTGCCCCCAAAAATTCACCTAGTGGAAAAAATTTCAAAATGCTGTATCTCGGCCACCAGTAAAATATTTCAAAAAATTTTTTGTTACCATCACAATTTTTCAATCTCTATCACATATGTAAGAATTAGCAAAATCCATGACTAGTGGTTACAAGGTGTCTTTAATTATATAAGTGGATTGCCTCAACTCACAAGCAACCCAAAACCAAAAAATATTTTTTTATTGCAGACTTGAAGACTTGCCAAGTACTTTTGAGCATTTTCACAGTCCTCTAGTGCGATTGGTGGCGGAGTTATGCCGTTGCAAAGACACGTGCGAACTGCATGACTTAGGCTGAAACCGGCTTCAGAGGTGTTTATAATGAACCCAGCTTTATGGATTTCAATTTTCCTATAACTTTTCTGAATGTGCAAACGTTTTAAGATGACCACAACATGCAAGAGGACAACAATTGACATTTAAGGTAGAGTTCAACAATAAAATGTACAATCACAAAAAAACAAGTCAGGACTGGTAAGTAATCCTTTTTAGACTGGAGGCCTAGTTTTTCCAAGCTATTAGCCCAGTTTTTCCAAGCTATTACACATAATATATACATGAATTGCTACATTACAAACATGCTGCATACAAATATTTGGTGTACTTCAATAGAACTATGAATACGATCTCAACTACTTTATTATGGAAAGTACCTCTAGCTTTAGTGCTTGTACTAAGCTTTGAGCTTCAAGCAATTCTTGCTTGAGATCAGTAAACGCTTCAACTTTTTCATCTCTGCAAAAATAAAAGTGACACGTAATGCTTGGCATAAACAGCACTGATGAAACTCAGGAAAGTGTTAACATTTTAAGTTTTTGAACTTTGTTTATGAAGTTTTCAGAGCTTGCATGAAAATTGCACTCCAATGTATGGGAGTGAAAAATGAATGTAAAAATGAAGAAAATGGTTTGTCAGTTGGTGTATGATTTATGTATGCAAAAATAGTACATATTCTCCATTCTTAGCAAACTACATGTGACCCACAGGCTATAGGCTAGACATCCCTGTTCTAGATGCTGCAGATCTTCTTGCTCCAGTCTAAATCAATGTTTGGCTGCATCATCACCAGGAAAAAGGTGAAAAGCTATTTGATGCACCAAGGCAGTAGTCCTGTGCAACACCAGGATTTCCATGCACTAAGTCAAACTGTTACAAGAAGTTGTGTGTTTGTAACGTTTGTATACTTTTTTGCACTTGATTCACAATATGTTTTGACAAGCCAACAAAGATGACAAAATATGCCAAAAATATTTCACACCTAAAAAACTCTAGTTATAAAACCACTGACACCACTGACAGTGTAGGATTGTTGCACTGAAGTACAAAAATTCTAAATTGGGTTTGGTTTTGCAAAATTTTTATTCAAGGTTGCTGTTGTACGTTTGGAAGTGCGTAACCTGAGAATTCCTTAAAGGGGTCCATGACTAAATAAAGGTGAAGATATCTTTTAAAGTAAGCTTGTGGAAGTCTGATTAAATCTTGCACAAAAGCTAACAAATATATTACAATTCTTGTCTGGTCTTCCGAAATTTGGCCTTGATTTCATTCAGTTCAACAATCAAGTGCTGTCGACTTGCTGGAGCACTTAAGCTCTCTCGTCGTTTTGGAGATCCCATTTGTGATTGCAAATAGTCTCTTTCCAAGCTTACATCAGTGTTTACCTGGAAGAATAGAGTTAATTATAAAAATACATGCATTGTATATAAATACCTAAAACCCATTGGAATCTTACTCTTCCATGGCAGTAACACAACAGAGCAAGCTTCTTTTGTAGTCATTGACCAAATAATTTTTGAAATGACTGAAAAAATTCAGTCAATTCAGTTATAGTACTTTCTTCAATCATAAAAAAATATCCGAAAACGAAACCAACAGATGCTATTTGGACAAAAGACCAAAATATCTCAACAAGCCGAAGTCACTGAGTGTATACTTTTTTTACCATATTTACTTGGACAAACACTTCATTCACAGACGTTTTCAGAAGCACAAACCCAATCATTTGTTATTTTCAGCATATGTGCAACCATTCACATAATTTTACCTCAACGCCAATTTCACTACTTAATTTTTACAACCTAAATTAGCTATGCAAACCATGAAATAGTTGTCTCGCTGAGTGACAAGATTATATATGTGCTCAGACATTCGTTGTAAAAGGTGTTTCATTTCATCAAGTGGTATATCATTTAGTTCATCCCACTGCAGGTTCAGGATGTTGTCTGTGTTCTCCGTTATCTATAAAAAAAGGTTACAATAAAACTGTTGCAGAAAATTAGGCAATGATGTTTAGTTTCTAACACAAATCTGAAATGAAGAAACACAGACAAATGTTTAACTCATACTTTCTATGCAACCAGCTGCCATGAAGCAAATCACTGAAACACGTATGGTCTGTATGGTCATCAGAGCAATGACAATCTTAGTAGTTAAGCTGCACGCAATCACATTAAAACAACATTATTAATTTGTTTTATTTTTTCACAGTAGACAACGCTCTGAAAAAGTAAAAACATAGTCAGTTTGAGCCAAACTCAAATAAAGCGCAGTAAAAGTCTGCTTTGGAAGCCATCACAAAAGCACATTTGGTTAACTTCTATTTGGTTAACTTCCTAAAGAATGTTTTTACTATATTTTAGTTCAGTTTCGTTCATACTTGTTTTTTGCACTCCTTTCAGAGTGCCACAAGTTGTCTGTAAACACCTCTCTCCACTTGCTTATAATGCCATGGGCCACGTGGTTGCTTCAGCAATGAATGCTGTTATGTCGCCAATGGCAGCACCATGACTCGTGGTGGAGTGAATTTTCAAAATTTTGCAATACAAAAAGGCCGAAACTAACTTTAAAATTGCTGTTAGGTGGTTGAGCCCAAAAACCTGCTTGCTACCTCACCCCTGGGATCCTGTGGGGGTCAAATTTCATGAATTCGTCATAACTCAACTTCTAGCTGAGGTAGAAAACTGATTTTGAGCTCAAAAGATGCGGAAGACAAGTTTCTATTAGTGATAAGAGGAAAAATTTGCCTTACTTCATTCTAAAAGAAGTTATTACTGAAAAACTGCTTTTTACACCATTTTCCCATAAATCGCAAAGATAATGAATAAACCAATTCCATTTTAAAGTTACATTCAAATTGCAATTTCAAAATTTTGATTTTTTTTCAAAGGAACATTGTTCTAATCAATAAAGTTTCACCACTGGATATTTTATTGCATACAACCGTGCTCTGCCAGGTTCGAATAGTATAGCGGCCATCCTGTCTATTGTAAAAGGCAACTAATGGACCAGTTTCCTGATCTGTGATACGGGTTGGCGTTAGGAAGGGCATCCAGCTGTAAAAAATTTTGCCTCACAAAATCCTCATGAAAGTGGGTTACATCCAGCCACCCTCATTGACAGGGACAGGATCGGATAAAAATTGTATTGCTACTACTGTATCTTAGAAACAGAAATATTAAAAAATACTTTTGACAGTTAGTTAGCAAGTATCTAACATGTTATTGTAAGAGTTGTCATGCATTTTAGTATTCATTTTGTCTATTTTTAGATTTTATATGATATCTACTTGTAGACATAGCTTGCTTTATCAACATGTTGACCAGAGGAAAAAGCACTAATACTAAAGTATTGCACGATATCCATTCATTTGTCAATACAAAAATATTTCCACCCAAGAAAGTACCAACCACTGAGGATGTGATTTGTCCTGTTCTATCTGAACCAAATTGGTGTACACGATAATCAGCTGATGCTGTGGTCACAGAACTGGTACAGCACTGGATATATTGCAATGTATATCCATTGCAGCGTTCTACACTGTAGAACATTGTACTGTACACAATTCCCTATTTTCCTTCCTTTTTGGTCTTCATAAAATTGAAACTCAAAGTCAACATTCATAGTGGATTCTTCACTGTCTATCGAAAGAAATCCTTTCTCAGCACAGAATCAGACACTAAGATCTAACAGAGTATATATTTCACCTACAAAGTAGGCATCATCAGCTCTTATTCAAATGGAATTAATTATTCAAATAGAATAGTGGATTCTTCAATTCAAGTTCCCTTCTGTGACTTTTATCATAGCAAAATATGTTAAACATATGTTCTGTGACTTTTATCGTGGCAAAATATGTTCCATGAAATCACTGAGTTGCTTTTTTAAGGTAGCACCACATTTCTTCTCCAGATATCTTTCAAGTAGACTAAATCTTTGCGCCATTGAATGATTTTTTTCTGCAGCTGTAGAACGGTGCAATGGATGTACATTAAGGTAAAATGGATATACATTGCAATATATCCAGTGCTGTACCAGTTCTGTGGCCACAGCATCAGCCGATTCAATTCGATTCAGATAGAACACAACAAATCATATCCTCAGTACTTGGTAACTTCTTGGGTGGAAATATTTTTGTACTGGCAAATGAATGGACATCGTGCGATGCTTTAGTATCAGTGCTTTTTCCTCTGGTCAACATGTTGATAAAGCCAGGCATGTCTACAAGCAGATATCATAAAATATAAAAATAGACAAAAACAATACTAAAATGCATGGTAACTCTAACAATAACATGCTAGATATTTGCTAATTAACTTTCAAAAGCATTTTTTAATATATCTGTTTCTAAGATATAGTAGTAGTAATCCAATTTTTATCTGATCCTGTCCCCGTCAATGAGGGTGGCTGGATGTACCCCACTTTAGTGAGCATTTTATAACACTTTGAGAGCCAGGGTACAATATATTCATACTTTGAAATCGGCCCAAACCCAGTAGTTGTCAGTTGCTTTACCAACACCCTAGCTCCTCTGCCGATTGCGCTAGAGACCTGTTCATGGGCTCAAATGGATCAGCCACTCTTCTAGTCTGCACTCAAAAAAATTTTGGTAAGGGGTTGCGGTTTTATTGCGAGTGACGTCATAAGTGAAGTAGTTTTTGGGCCATTTTGGCTCATGTTGCCTGGCCTAGGGCCCAACCGCTAGGCCAAAGTATTTCGCTGAAGTTTTCATTGGAAACTAGGCTCGAGTCGAAGTCTTTTAAGCCTTTGATCAACTTTTTAGCGTTTCTGGTTCAAAACTTATGATCTTAAAGAAACAAATTAATTATCTAATTAACTAATAAATCAAAAAATTTTTACTAACTTATATCATAACTTTTGAACCTGAAACCCCAGCAAGCCAAAGTATCAAAAGACTCAAATTGTAGCCTAGAATCCAATAATAACTTCACCGAAATACTACCATCTGACGGTTGGCGCCCAGGGCCAGGTGAAGTGGGAAAGGTGGCCTAAAAGCCCTCCACCTATGACGTCACTCACAAAAAACCCGCACTCCCCAACCAAAAAAAATTTTTTTAAGTACAAACTACAAGACATGCCGCGTCTTTTGACACTTCAACCAGGTCCGTAACCTGTACAGGAGCGGAGATATTCTCGCACAAAGCCCTTGTGCGATCCAGCTGTTTTTTTTTGTGAACCACTTGAATTAACCCAGGTGCCTAAGTGTTAAGGAATTTATTTCTGGCGGATGGGTAGTAATATCCTAGTGCTGCTTAATATAAACAAAATTTTGTTTAGGCTAGGTTGAAGGTGACCGGCTAACTTACTGTTCATTCACATTCTTGCCAGCACAAGCTGCATAGCTCTAGTAACGAAAAGCTCTGCACGCAGAAAACATTGATTTGCTCGTCAGTCAACCTTGTTCCTTAGGCTCAAAATTCAATTTCAAACAGCATCATACGTCTGTAGTTGTTATTTTTAATCTTTTGTCAACGCATTTCGACCATGTTACCAAGTTAATAAGATTAATTAAAAATCATAGCAAAATAGTGAAATTGCTGCAATTTGAAAATTTTTAGACCATAATTTAATTTCAATTTATCTGTTTGTGACCAGACATGAAGTCCATAGTACAAACACACGCTCTATGCAGAACGCAAGTCGATAAAACCAGACAAAACAGAACGTTTCACAAGTCATTGGAGCCGGCAGAATCACAGGGTTACAGACACATTGTTAACACTGATGTTAGCAACTCATACCACTTGTTACAATACTACTGTGGAGTAGGGCGCCAATTCCTAAACTGGTCAAGTCCAGGTAAAATGCGAATGCATTGTGACATGACTCACCATCAATCAAACAGACATTGCAAAGTTCAATCGTTCATTTACAGAGTAAAATGCGATTGTAGTGTTCAAAGAATAGGGACAAATACACACAATCTGATTGCATCAAAAGACGTAACCACATGTTGTTTTTCTGATTTTCTGCATCTTTCAAGAAACATGTACACATTTTTTCTTAATAAGGCCTCAAAAGTAGGAATGTTACATCGAACCTGGTGGCTATTAACACTCGCTCTCCAGGTCAGATTGTATAGAGTTCTGCATCCAAAATTATAGGCCACACGCAATCTCTGTATGCATGACTTCCTGAAGTTACACCATAATTGTGATGTGTATATGGGTGTACAAAAAAAACGAAAAAGTACATTTTTAACTGCATTTGAACATCAGCAAAAAGAGGCTCGCAGCTTGTTTGCTGCACAATATTGATATCGCAGTTGTCTCTGAATGTCTTTTTCATCTGAGAGCTCAGTATTGAATACAATCCGCAGATACTTGTATTGGTTAACAGATTTTACGTTTTGACCACTGTAGCAGTGGTACATGCAGCGGGATAACAATAACAGCCCCAGTGGTGCGAAAGCCATCGGAGACCTCCTTTGGTCTAGCGTTTTGGCGTGCTGGCAAGCCGCTTCTTTACCACCCAATGTCAATAATGGAGTGACTGTGCTTTTTTCACTCTTAGCCTTAAACGTCATACAAGCAGTTTTGTTGCAGTTGAAGATAATCCTATGCGATTCTGCATAAACCTGGCACACATCTAGTATTCTTTGCAGCCAATGTACACTTGGAGAAAACACACAAATATCATCAGCAAACGTCAAGTGATTTAATAAGACTTCACCAATATTACACCCTGCTTTGATGTTGTTTAGTTCATTGGATGAATCATCTAAATAAACAGCAAACAAGTATGGACTCAGTACTCCCTTTTGTTTAACCCCATTAGACACATGAAACGATTCAGAAAAATGCTTGCCCCATTTTATTTGCATCGTTTGTTCCTTGTACCAATGTTTCTGTAGGCACACAAAACACATTGGCACCTTTCTTTGAATTAGTTTCTCAAATAATTTCATGTGTAGTACTCGATGGAATGCTTTCGAGGCATCTAAAAACACAGCATGCACAGATGAGCCATGGGTTACAAAGTATGAAGCAGTTTGCTTCAACAAAAATGTACATTGATCAGTACTATGACCATCCTTAAACCAAATGGATTGTATGTGGTTCCAAGGAAAGAAGAGATATTAGATAATAAGATGAAGTGTTCAAGGAGCTTTGACATCACTGTGGGCCACTGCCACAGGTCTGCAATGTTTTTAAACAGGAATTGGGTACATACCTGTGAACAATGCACATGCACATATTAAACAGTTCACTGAGAAAAAACTCAGAGACTCATCTGCATACAGCAGGTGCTCTGCAGAAATACAATCAGGCCATGGAGCTTTGTTCAAGGGCAGCTTTTGAAGAAGTGATGTCAATGAGACAAAAGAGCACATGGGCATTTCAACATCCAGATAGCTATCCTTGCAGTCTGTGCTGTGTTCCACAGACTCTGCAGACCCATTGGCAGAATTTTCAGAGTTTTATATTCCTTTGAATAATCTTTCCACATTTTAACAATCTCTGAACCACCATTTGCCCCACCCACCAACGGACGCATCACACTCCACTACAAACAGCTAGAATTCATCCATGGCTTGAAGTGAAGCTTCAACAATGAATTTCTTTAAAAACTTGAAGTCTGCCAGGTAAGCAGCATCCAATGGAAAACTTTTTACTGCTTTTAATTTCAAAATTTTATCGGAGAAACGAGGAATCCATTTGGCATAGCACGCGAACAGACCCACTGCATGTTGAAGGGTTTTCATGGCCACTGGCAGTGGTAGCTCTCGTAATGGTTTTAGCCTTTCGGGGTCAGGCTTCATCATACCATATCCGACATGATAAACCAGAATACTGCCTTCAAGCACTGAAGAGATAGTCTTATTTTTATTCAGTGTCATGTTCCATTTTTTAGCACCTCCAGTAAACATTGCACATTCATGTCATGCTCAGCTTGAGTTCGACCACCAATCATCACATTGTCCAGATATGGATAAGTATCTGCAAGGGATTCCGAATCTACTATTGCAAGGGATTCCGAATCTACTATTGCAAGGGTGGCCAAACCTGCTCTATGTACGAGCCGCACATCGTAAAACATAAATTACAAAGAGCCGCATCATAAAAATCTAACAACACGAATCCGCGTTTCTGTGACATCACAATTCCTTTTTAAATGACTTGCAAAAGTAATACTGTATGGCGCGCTGGTTGCCACAGTACCACTACAATATTTCTACACTTTGCAATAGAAATAAACAACAAAACACAAACACATAATATTTCGGAAAGCTCACACAGCCAAAGCAAACGATACAACTGACATCTTGCAAACGTTTCGATAACAACTGTTATCATCTTCAGTGCATAGCAATAGAACTGCAGTGATCTTGCTGCAGGTTCTTATTGGTTAATCAGGAGAAAAGCGCTGTAAAAAAAA
>Ga0210059_1000666_pt1 | contig 46060 bp, 28 predicted proteins | sample Ectturendosymbi2_FD_188042 | JGI IMG/M metagenome (GOLD analysis project Ga0210059, IMG submission 188042) | Ecteinascidia turbinata endosymbiont from Florida, USA - Sample 2 (SPAdes) (version 2) | ecosystem: Host-associated > Tunicates > Ascidians > Unclassified | place: Key West, Florida... | reverse complement strand
CACCGTCGGGGTAGCACACCGTCGGGGTCACCTTAGTGCACCATCGGGGTCACCTTAGTACACCGTCGGGGTCACCTTAGTACACCGTCGGGGTAAACCAGAACAGCCCTGACAATTCTCGTGACTTCGATCAGTTACCTCCTAGTGGCGAAGCTTCGTCGCCGCTGAAACGTTCCAATCGAGAACGTAGACCTCCGCACCGATCCGGTGATTGGTCTACCTAGCAATGGCAGTGTGTCGCCTGCGTGTTGAGATCTGTGCTAGGGAGATTGTGATCCTTACGTGCATGGTACTTGCTTGTACTCCGATTTATTGTTGCAGATACCCGGAGCCACCTGCATATCGGTTTCGGTAGAGCGCCTTTTCATTCATACAACTTTCCCGATCCGTAGACGCCTCTGATTCAAACCCATAACTGGAATCAAATGCATAACATGCAGTAACAAAATGAGACGTGAAAATTCGAAAGGTTTTCTTTTTCCTGATTCTTACAGTTTTCACCAGCAAAATATCGAAATCAGTTGTCAGATATTTGTTAGTCATAACTTTTTAGACGCACCCAAAGAAACCAACATGACTTTCGAACTCATGCTTTATATGGGCGTCCGCAGAGATTTTTCCACGGGGGCAGCCTGGCCCGTAACCAGGGGGAGCGAAGCCCCCTGCAAATTTTTTCGCCACCCCTAGAAAAATGTGTTGGACATAGTTTAAAATATTTGGGCCCCTCTCAGAAAACTCTTCGCCCCGCGTATCCCTAGCTGGTCACGGACCTGGGGGCAACGTGGACTTTTTGTTTATCCTTTTCAGGCTGCAGACGGTGCAAGGTGAATGGACATTTACAAAATGCCTTACCCTTTCTACACCATAAAGAAAATGCCCCTTGTTACAGCAACTCAGGAACTGTCGCACAAATTTGGCTTTATTTCTTTACACACAGTTTTGAAATTACGTGGCTTACCGCTATTAGTAGTCAACGTTTCGTTGCATTACCTGCCGAAGGTGCCTGCGTTCAACAGTCACATGCGTCAAAATGCCTACCACAGAAACTTGAAGTGAACATTGAAGATTCGTTCATGGTTGCCAACTCTTATTCCTACCACAGATATACCAAATCTAGTCTAAAAATATGCCAGATGCATACCAAATTTACTGTAACAAAAACTTAAAATATAATGCTGCTTTTCATGCTTTTTTGCTACTTCATTTGCGTCTTAGATCACGGGTGGGCGAATAGCGGCCCGTGGGCCAAATGTGACCCACCACAGCATTTTAAGTGGCCTGCGGAAGCATTCAGAAAATATCTTCAAATCTGAAATTTCCTCACAACAAATGTTAATGCTGACTGCTTAGGCTAGCGTAACCGAGACTTGCTTCTATTTCATTAAGGAGGTACGGCCCTCGGCCATACGTGGCCTTCTCAAAATGGCCCCCGAGCCAAATTACTTGCCAACCCCTGTCTTAGATGATCAACGGTTCCTGTTGAACAGTGGCAGCATAGAGAAGCTCGCGCAAAGTCAATTTCTACTTTCGTAACTTCAGTAGTGACCGATTTATTAACCACTGGAAAATTCAACGTTCCAACACCTGAAACTACATTGTCATTTCCTTTGTGGTTCAACACAGTACTGTACTTTATAAGAGTTGCTTGCCTGTTCACAATTTTCTTATTGCACAGTTTGCAGTAGGGATACACAGCACCAGCAGAATCCGGCTTTGCGAGCCATGCAAACTCTATCAGTCACTCTTCTCTTTAATCTTCTGCCACTCTCATACGCAGCTTTCCGATCTTTGGATGCCACTGGCTGACTAAAAGCGCATGCACCCATAGAGCCGAGTTCATTTTTTTCTGAACTTTTCAGCTCTCATCCATCTTGTTCAGCTCTCTTTCATCTTTTTCAGCTCTCTTCCATTGTCGTTCTCCGCTTACCCAAAGTGCATACCTACTCCCATGTTAAGTAAAATCACCATACATTTTATATAGCTGTTCCACCACTGTGTTTTCTTTGTTTACATTTTGCAATACAACAAATAATTTGGTTTAAAGTCTCATCTAAATCCTCCGAAAAAAATATGCCAGATTTTCCATATACCAAATCAAAATCTTGTATACCAAGCACTTTTGAAAATATACCAAAACTTTCAAATTTGGTATATGTATATACCAGTTGGCAACACTGGATTCGTTTCCATGTTGTTGTTACGCAATAAAACTGTCATTGCAAGAAATAAATCAATTAATCGGAATCAAGCTGTTGACCATGGGCGTAGGAAGAATTTTTTTCCAGGGAGGGCCACTAGGTTTTTTTTCTACAATTTTTCTAGGGGTGGGAAAAGTGGTGAAATTTGTTTTTTCCCTCTCGAAACTAAGAAAACCACCTTTTTTGCTGAAATTTTCAAAATCCAGGGGCGCCAAGGCCCCCCACTGCTCCCCATTCGGACGCCCATGCTGACTTCAAGTTGTCTGGAAACTTTTCGTTCCTAGACCCAATTTCCAGGAAGGGGCAAATGCAGGGGCGGATCCAGGGGGGCGATTGGGGCGATCGCACCCTTCAAACCTCGAAAGTGACTTTTTTCACCATGACTTTGTACAATTCGGAAAACAGCATTCGCGATATAAGGCCATGTTGTCGTCCGTTGTCTTGTCGCAGTATGCGTTGTGAAGTATCCTTCTTCTCTCTTACATTAGTTAACCCGTGATGAGACTTGACTGGCCAAATATTACTGAAATCGTCCCCCTTAAATTTACTGGCTGTATCCGCCCCTGGGTAAATGCCCGTTTTGCCTCTCCCCCCATGCGGACGCCCATGATGCTTTGAATAACTTTTCAGAACGATTATAGGGATAATATCTGACAAAATGTCCGCCCAAATATTGAAACGGCTAAGTAAGGTCTTTAAAAGAGTGGTCCTCAACACTTTTTTTTTGTTGTATACGTTGTACCGTACCACCGATGGTATTTTGCTGTCTCTGCCTAGCCAAACATCCTTGACTCAAAAGTTAGTATTCAAAAATATATCATGATCAGAAAATGGTCAGTATTGAAATTTATAACCAGTTTGTATCATTGAAAGGCCGTTGGCGTGGGTTGTTCGAACCCTTGCTAGCCGTATAAACTCACATCAGAAACACTGCAAGTAATCTAGAAAAGCGACAGACGCAACAAATAGAACCACAACGTTTTGCAATAACCTTTCATTAACGGGAAGGATGTAGCTGTTTTTTGGAAACCAAAAGTTTAATTCGAGGCACTGTAGCAGATAATGCAGATTGTGGCGGCCTCGAGATGGCGCCACATGTAAATAGAGTGATCCCGGCAGGGTGATCTTCGCGTGTGGCCCAGAGATGAACATTGTGCCGGACTTGGATTGGACTGGACTGGACCCGGACTATGACGAATTTTGTTGAGTTTGGATTGGATCCGGACTGCAAATTGCTTTATGACCACATTTGGGCTGAGTTAATGGAAAATAATTGCGTCATTTGTTGTTATTAAAAAGCTGTATTTTATTAACATTTTGAACTTTATCTGGACTTGATTTTAAATTTTTCAACCTTTTTGGACTATGGTTGGACTTGGACTGAGTTTTGAAAATTCAGGACTGGATCTGGATCACAAAATATGACAGTCCGCTCATCTCTAGTGTGGCCTCAGCTGCTTATAAGCCAACCTAAACCGTTTTACGTAGGTTAGCATGTGGTATGATGAGCCATATTACGATGGAGAGTCATCTCGTCGGGTGATCTCAGTTGTTGCTGGTTGCTTTCCGGTTAGTTTATGCCCCGAATTACCATCTTTCTCTTGTGCTTGCCTTAGTAGTTCAAGGCGATGCAGATACCTGTAACAACATCTCAAATCGGCTTCACAGTCATGTTTCTTCCTAGACTTTGCTTTTATATCCACGAGTGTAGAAAAGACATTTTCACACAGGTAAGTTGATGAAAACGGAAGTGTAGACCTACGTACAGCAACACTACCCACACTCTTATATATGTGCACAGTGCACATACAGCATTTCTCCCCAAAATCAGTTAGTGATATTGCTTCAAAGCATGGGCGTCGGAAGGGGGGGAAGCGGGACTTGGCCCCTTGAATTTTGAAAATTTCAGCAAAAAGGTTGTTTTCTTAGTTTCGAGTGGAAAAAATTTCACCACTTTTTGCCCCTCCCCATAAAATTTTGGAAAAATACCTTTGTGTCCTCCCCTTGGAAAAAAATCCTTCCGACGCCCATGCTTCAAAGTTGACTTTAGCAGTGAAGTTACACTTACATTGAGAGCGATTTTGAAAACAAGTCGCAGATTAACAATAGACTAGCAGAAATTGCCCATTAAGGACTTAAGATAATGATGGCAGTGTGCTTCATCTCTCACTCGGCTCACTTAACATACATTTTCATGCCCCCTCGGGCAAGTTTCCATCAGATCCATACAGTATGTGCTAGTACCAATAGCTTTACAATACGAGGATGGCCGGGGCTGTCGCCACGTTCGTCTCCCCCTCTGCACGCCTCTGCTCGAAGCCGAGACTTGCAGTCGTCCAGACCGAGACAAGATTTGAGGCTTTCAAGACCAAGACTCACTCACATGCGTTCGAGACTCTTTTCGAGACCGAGATCCGAGACGAAGTCTCGAGACTTCATCACTGCTCGAAGAGTGATTTCCATCGCTACTCGTTAACCGGGAGAAAAAGTTTGAATTTGCTTGATGATAGTTTTCGAATCTCGCGGCCACGCAGAGTGATTGCAATATTTGTGTTTGCAGCACATGGAAACAAGTGCACAAACTATTAGCTTTTGCAGTATTTTCGGTCAGAGTTTTCGTGTCAAATTAAACTGAGACACGAAGTTGAATGTTTTTGAGTTTTTTCAAAAATGTTCCAAATGTTGCTTTTTTGCGAGGCCAAAACTGGTGTCCAACAGAAATCGCAAAGCAGTGACCAATGCGCTCTTGGAGTTACAAACTGGCAGCCTGTGCAGCCTAAAAAATAGACTCCAATAGGTAAAACAGCTTCTCGCAAGGCCATTTATTCATACTACAGTAGGCTGTAGGTAAGTGAAAACAAAGATGAATTAATATTATTTTGTTTCAACCAAACGTGACTCGAGTAAATATGCTTTTGACCCGAACAGGCTCAATGGATGTTGAGACTCAAATTGGGTTAGATAAAAAATTTATGTATGAATCTGACGTCTCTGCCTAGGAAAGCTTGTGACTCAATACGTGATTCGACGAATGTTACTCGACTACATCGCTGCTGTTTTGCGTGAAGGATAGTTTGATATTATACCAAGTGTTTTTGTCGATCAACTTGTTTGGCATCAGTGCTAATAATAGTTTAGTTAGGTTTGATGCAGTTTTGGCGAACCTTAGCGATTGATCTTATGCTGTACTACGTCTGATACGTTTCTGTCACTTTTTATTTTTCTGCATGTCATTTTATTTTTCTCTGCTGTTTAGGCACGATGCCAGCATGGGTGCAGTATGTACAGTAATTTGAGCTGCTGCACGACGCAGTGGCTGAGACTAGAAATTCAGCCTTGGTTCTTACGTGTTGTATAAAACTTTCCTGGACCGTGTAGGTAAAAAGTGATTGATCCAGTGGTTCCCAATTTTCCTAATTGGGAAATACGACATCTTTGTAGTGCGTTCATTTTTTGTCGTGGGCCCCACAACAAATTGTTTAGTCTAAGCAACTGCAATGCTTTGGAAACCTGTCGTGATGGGGAAATTATGATTTCAGATTTTGAACTTGCAAAGTGAACCCTTTCTAATAGCACAATTGCTACTTTAAGCGACATCGAAGTGTTGCTGATACTGGTCATCATGTAAGAGAAGGCTATCAGTCGCAGACCATCGCTTCACTTTTGCAGACCAGGTTGGAAAACATTGATGTTGTCTAACGTTAACCTCTGACAAACAAATGACAAACGTAATGCCTAATGAGGTGAGTTTGCTATCTTAACGATTTGACAGAAGCTTAGATATACATCATGTGAAAGCTTTATATAGAAAATATTTATTGCAAGGAAATGGTGAAAAATAAAAACCAGCCGAGAAAACAATGAGCTGAACGTTAAATATTTTTTTTAAATGAATGAAAAACACAGGGTATTAACTTGGGCATCTGTTTTTTTAGTTTTCTGAAGATTACGCCGAGACAAAGGTGGGCGATAGTAAGCTGATATAATAACGCAGTATTGTTATTATCGATAAGACACATTTGTGCTTATGTATTTTTTTCAGTTGTACATTTTATATATTTTTGACGTGTTTTTTTCCTGGTTTTTGTGTTTTCTTCCTGTGATTTCACCCGCATCTTGCAAATCAAACTTGCATCGCCTGCTACATGAAATCAAAAAATGGATTGGACGAGATCCGCCTAATAGGCTGATTAAAACAAAAAAAAAGAAACGAAGAGAAGCATAGAACGTGCTCTGGAGGGGCTTAGCAGCACCTTAACGACAACGGCTGGATGATACAGACTTTAATAAACAACCAGTTTGTCAGCAGCGACGACAAGCAACGTTCCTCGCTAATGCGAATGTAAACAGCGCAGGATTACTCGCTAAAAGACGCAAAGCACAAGACTGGTGACGCTCTCATGCAACTGATTGATATCATGTTATGAACTACGGACGACCGATCCGCGCAGATACATCAAAGACGACCACGCTGCGCGGATGAATCTAATCTTGTTTCAATTTTCAGCTAAGTGCGTTACGGGTTCTGATATCGATTCCGAATGTGATCAGAGTAGTTATTCTGTAGACGTAACGTAGACTGCGAGTATACTTTGCCGTTTGTCACCTTGCGCTTAATTCGATTTACGTTCGCGTAATTTGTTTTATATCCTTAACAATGCGCTATCCACTTTTGCTCTTCTTTTAAAGCATGCATTTTAAACCCGCCATGAGAAAATGTCACCTTTCAGACACTTTGCTTGTTCGAGAATGGAGCTCTTCGGGCATCTACAAGCGAACGGCTGTTTGGATGAGCAGAGTTCGAAAAGTTATTTGGACTTTCGTCGCTTGTCACAAGCATTTCCTTGGATGGGAATGGGAGATGAATGTAAGACACCTATGACTTCTAACATGACCTTGCACAGAACTTTGAGAAGCAAAGTGGTTCCGGTATCTCTGGAATGGCTCATGTCTTTACCGGTGTCGCTTATGCCTGGCTTTCTGCAGCAAAGCTTATTTTACGTTCCAGAGCCACCTTCAATGATGTCTGGTGTTCAGTTTTCCTCTAATCTTCACAGAGGTAATCGATGTGTGACAGTAAATAATAACATTGTTACATCATAAAGTTTATCGCAATAGTAACTTTTCTATGCTTGAACAGATGTTACAGGGTTTGCGATTTATAACAGCTACTTCTGCAGCGAAACTATTAGCAACGTTTTTTTTCAACTGAGCAAGTGCCTTTTAATCGCGGCCTTTCATATCTATATAGTCTTTCTGAAACAAAATGATATGATCATTGTTACGCGCTTCTAGGCTAGGAATAATCTTTAACAGCATGTGCTTGCTAAAGCTCTGTCGTCTTTAATTCCTTGCTTGAGGCGTAAGCACATAAAAAGAACTTAAGATTTTGAAATCTTTTTCTCTACCAGGATATTAGTAATAAAATCTTTGTAGAAATCTGATTCACGAAGTTTCTAAATATAACTGTATGAGCGATTACTTTTCCGGACTTGTTTTTATTTTTGAAAATATATGGTTAAATATATCATTTTTTTAATACAAATGGTTATCATGAAATATTTTAAACAACTTCTTGGAAAACAAGGTTTAATGGAGAAATTTAAAACTTTAGATTGATGAACAGAATCTGAGTGCAATAGAATCTATTGCAACTCAATTTTGTAAACTATTTATATTTGCTGTCGTTGTTGGGACAAGGCTAACGATGCCGCTACCGTTGCACGCATTCATTTTGGAAAATAAAGACTGTGCGAACAACAATGCTATCACTCTAAATCTTTGAACAATTTTTAATTGACATATTTTCCTCGGACGGTGAGATTTTGAAACAGTCAGTTGATTTATTATCAAAGCTGCCACAAAATTTCTGATTGATGCCAATACTAAAACCACTTTTATCGTCTCAGGTCCGCAGGCACCACTACAGCGACTGGATTTCCTCGCTAACAATTTGGTCAGAATTTTTGTACAAAAACTTATACAGCAAATTTCTACACAAAATTAATTTTGCCCAAAATCTTTCATTTGAATTCGCCTCAACAGGCATTAATTCCGTTTCCGATAAAATTATTTTGTTTGGTATACCGTTTCCCTTTTCGATCTTGTCTAAAAATCTCTCGACACTTTTCAGAGTTTGATCTTGATGATGACAAAGAAAAAGCTATGAAAGAAAAAAATCGAACAGTGAGTACACCTTGCAAAGATGTCGAATCTTATCTAACAAATGTCCTGATGTACGATAACTGCGAGTAGATGGCACGATCGTTCAAACCTCGATAAATTTTGTTTACTTCTCCAAGCCGAAAGTCATTCATGTCCTGCAGATAAAGGTTTAGCACATAAAAAATAAATTGAGTTGTTATTGCTTGAAGACAATCAGTCTGGAAAAACAATAAATCGCCCTATTTGAAAATGTTTTTCACTCAAATTTGCATTTCCGTTATTATTTCTAATCTAATTTGCAATTCTAGACATAGTGGAATTTTAGTGTTTTTGCATGAAACATTTGTGTAGTTTAACATTGGGTTTGTTTCTGATAAATTTAATCAAGGTAGTAAAAGCTTGAGCGGTAGTGCTGGCCATGGGGTCGGAAGGATATTTTCAGGTGGGGGGGCAATAGTGCATTTTTCCAGGGGGTGAAATGTGGTGAAATTTCACTATAGCGCCCTTAGGAATAGGAGATGAAAAGATGCGAGGTGATCATTTTTGAGTGGAATTTAGTCGCCGTTCTTTGAACTTCTCTAGATGATCTTTTATTGACAGAATGCGGAATTTGCTTTGGGGATGCAAAAGCACAATTTCATCTTTGCGAGAGTGTACAGCTGAGCCAGTCAGCAATTAATATTTTAAAGTAAGTGTGGGGAGCCTATTTATTATCACAGGTCGCATGAGTTGTGGAATATCGCTGCTGGATGCAAAAAATAATTAATTTTACTTTGAAATGCTATCTGCATCTTCCTAAGAAAAAAAACTATAAGAGGGAGTGAGAGAGATTTCTCTTGACGTACTGTCTATGGATCTGTTTCTCATGAAGTTTTGTTTTGACGCGATGTTGTGTTCTGCATAGGTAATCAAAATTCTGATGCGGGCCATATTTTTTTCTGCTGCTGGCCACATACGGCCCGCGTGACGCAGGTTCCCCACCCCTGTTTTGAAGTATTGCTTATGTCTTCATATCTAGTTTAAAGCGTTCATTTGCGGAGTGGTAAATCTTGGCAAAACATGGCGCTTCATACTTGTTTAATTAAAGAATGAAAAATGACAGAAACCAAGTATTGAAGGTAAGTTAGTGTTACTGAATTTGAATTAAAACATTCGTTTAATCTGTTGACAGCACTAACCAAATAATTTTTGTTTTTCAATGCAGACGTTAACGAATAGCATCTGTTGCACTTCAAGGGATGCGAGAAGACCTGACGAGTTAGGCAGGGACTTCCGGGCACCTGACCAGACATCAAGCCAAATAGAAAAAAGATCGACATCTACACAAAATGTTAAAATGCTCCGGGAAGGAGAACGTATGAAACCACCAACCTCATTACCTTCCGCCGCAGTCAGCGATGAATTGAACTCGAAAGGTGGTCAATCAACACCACGTCGTCAGCAAACTGGCTTCCGATCACAAGACGAAAAAACAAGGGATGCGAAAATGAATTACTTTTACCTACCTTCAGGTGCCAAATTTAGTCATGCTTCACTTGTTCATTAATTCCACTTGTTAGTTAACAACAAATACAAGTTTAAAAGTACTGGATTCTTTTTTCGGAAACTTGGTAGCACTTTACAAGTTCTAAAAGTATCAGTTACAAAAATTTACATGCTTGACTAGATGTTCTCGATTTTGCTCATTTCCCTCTGTTGCTTATGAATTTCTTAGCAATAAGGATTTACTTTGGTATAAAGTTGAACTATGCTTCTCAAACTCAGCGTTGTTTGACATCGGATGATGGAACAATTAAGTGAAAAACGGACCACTCTTGAAAACCATAGGTTTTAAAATCGTTGCTATAAATGTTTCGTTTGTTCTGCTTTTGTTTCAACAAAAACTATTCGTTTTCGTTTTCACGTCTTATAACTGTATTCATTTCACAAACGCTTACAAGTAAAAGAAATTCTGAGGTCGATTATCGAATCCGGTGGTAATTAGTATTCAGATTAAACCTGCTTGATGAAATACTTTTTACAGCGAAACAATTCAGAGCCACAGTAGGCACAGAAGTGTTTTACATAACACTACAATGAAAATGGATGATGTGGGCTATGTTCCCTCTGAAGTGCGAAGTGCGTCTGAAGTGATTACCAAATGGAATTTTACGGAAGAAGGCATCGTTGTTTTTTTCTTCAATCCACCATTTCAGATAAAATTTTTAATTAAAAAATGCACCATCACGAATGAAAAGTTTCTATGGCTTCGAAGCACACCTTCTGCATCAAAATATTTTGCACACAGTCCTCAGTCAAACAAATTTTTATAAGTCGACCGAGTAGGGCAATTAGCATTGAACAAAATATCGCTTACAGCCATAATCAACGTGGTTGTGGCAAACCGTCAATAGATAAATGAAGTAGGCATTGAAAGCTCTCCAGTTGTGTAAAAGGGTACCTTGAAAAAGATGTCAGCATGTTTGAATTGGCTACATATTTTTGTCAGTTTGTCTTGTTTTTCTAACGTTTTCAGCGAATTAAGTTGTTTCAGAAAATGCGAAATTCAAGCTATTGTCCATCACACTGCTTAAGTCACATCCGGCACTGTTCGACGTCACATCCGACTCCGTTGGACGTCATATCCGGAGCCGTTTACCGAACTGTAACAGGACGCCGATATGCTTTTTTGTACAAAAAGATATTTGTGGGCACCAAAAACGCTTGAAAATTGCAAAAAAAAAGATTAAAAAATTATGTTCAAACGACAAAGCTTCATTTTTAGCTCTTTACCACAATTCAGAAAGCTTCCTTTTAGAGTGCATCCCCAGCTAAATACAGTTCTCCGTGTGAGGTAGATGCATACTTAAAAGTACTTCCAAAAGTAAAGCTTGTACTTATTTTTGTGTGGAAGCATACACTTGCGAATTACCGTAGTGATGTTTGAATCAAAATATGAAACCGTTTTTTCTTTCAGGGCGCAAAGAGAACGGTCCTTTCATGCTAGAGCCGTGGAACGCTAATCTCTTTCAAAGCACGTTCAGCTGTCGAGACTCCGACCACGTGCCAAAGCACTCAGAAGACTTCGCTGGAAAAGCATCGCCGTCTGTGATGAACAGCCAGCAGCAACGAAGAAGCAGAACCAGGTTTTCATCAGGTCACTATGTTATATTTATATTTTAAACCCACCAGACCAAAATATTACGTTTTTGCCTTTTTCTCTATATTTTTTTCTTTGCGAATGGCCACAAATTTCGCAGTTAGGAACGATTTGTAAGCCTATTTGTTTAAGTCATCAGCTGTGATGAACACTTGTTCATTACCACAGCATCAAATTGCTTCTCAATTAAACTAGGTTTAAGTTGTACGCTTTGCTTGTACCCACTGTTATATTTTTGGCTATGATCTGGCCTGTGTAGGCATTAACAGATTACTTGCGAGCTTTGTTTAACTGCCGAATATCATGGGAAAGTTCACCACGATTTGGCTTATTGTCCTCAGACGTCCATCCTTTCTCACTGTGTGCCAGCCGTGAATTCTAAAAATAGTGAAGTTAATGACATTTACGCATTTGCATAAAAGTCCTACGTTGATTTGCAGACCAACTGGCGGTTCTTGAAGCAGCCTTCAATTTAGGCCACTACCCACCCGTTGGCGTCAGAGAGAAGCTTGCACGTCGCACAGGCCTAACGGAGGCCCGGGTCCAGGTGAGCTGTTATCACTGAGGGACGTTTCCGTTGCGCTGGTGGTGAAAATAAGTTGCGCGTTTTCCTCTTTCTTGCCTTGACTTCATTAATCATGTGCAGGTATAACGCTGGCCGTTCCTTACACTCAAACACTTACGCGTTGCATATTCTTCAAAATATAGCGAAAAAACAGAAAAGTCCACAGAAGCCTTTGTCATAAACGTGCAGTAAATGTACAGACAGATTTTAATGTTAAAGAAATGTATCATCATCTCGTAAAGTCACGTCATAGGCGCAGTACATCTGTGTACAAGATAGAAACATCGGTGGGTTGAAGCCTTCAAGTTCAGCTGCTTCTTTTAGTTTTTAATAGCCATAACATCTATCAACCCAACGTCTGGCGAAATTGATAATGTCATTTTCATAGAAGCAATTTTTTGCATTATTGAAAAGCTTAAGCAACGTAAACCTTAAAGCTGTTTGTTGATTCTGCGTATTTTGCACAACACTGCTGAAGCCGTAGGCTTGCAAAAGGCAAAAAAGACTTGCATTTTTACTGGATGTTTATGGATTTTCAACACTGCTGCTTTTTACAAATGTATAAACAGCTGCGCTGGTCAAAGCAGCTCCGAAGCAAAAGCATTTTTCAAAAGCACTTGTGTAATTTAGGTATGGTTTTCAAACAGAAGAGCAAAGTGGAGAAGGTCAAAGCTGAAAGAGAATCAAGGCAGATTGTCTGACTGTGCATCAACGAGTCGTTAGTTAGCGACAACGCACCAATGACAAGCCCGACGATCACGTGAAGAGAATGAACCAACAACGCTGAACTAAAAGAATATGAACAATGTGACGTAAAATTATTGTAGAAATAATGAAACGCAAGGGCAATGTAAACAACAAAAAATATTTTCCTGAAAAAAATACGGAGAACTAAAGAGGCGATTATACACAGCTTTTCTTCAATTGTTGATGGAAATAAAGATCACACCATCAAAGATTCAGAGTTGTTTTGGCAGACGCTTTCTTAAAAAGCATCGTTAGTACGCCTATTTGTGAAGACTTGTACAGAAAGAAATAAACTAGCTCGGTGTGACCTACACAACATCGGATTTGCGTCTACTGCTGTCATTGATGCAGGACTCTCGAAGGACTTGCAGTTATCTTTACAGACGCTGCATTGTCTTACCACCAACACTCAAAAAGTGTGTTGTAAAGGACGCATCGCGTGAAAATATGGTCAACGTTTGTGCAAAACGTCTGGTAAAAACGTATGGAAATTCCTGAACATTTGGCACAATTTGTTATTACGAATAACATGGTTGTTATCAGTTGTAACAAAAACTCCGACAAAGGTTAAAATAATTTTAGCGTAAATTGAACTTTTCAGAAACGAAGTAAAACGCTTAGCGGTGAGATGATGTTTGCGATAGAGGAATTTTGCAAAGCAACAACTTCGCATTTCAGCAGTTGTTTCATAACCTATGTGAAAACTTGCTAGCTCGACAGGTTTGTCCTGGGTAGACTGAAAAACAGGTGACTGAGCACAGTGCAGAAGCGGTTCAGCCCACTGACGGGATATCCGGTGAGTGGGTTTGTCCTGTGCCAAAATAACATCTGTGACACAGCACAGTAAAAGCGGAGAGTTTCCAAGTCACGCAAAAGCGTCTGGGACAATTAGAACCTTTTATAAGCGAAGAGAACTTAAAAGAATATCAATTTCATTGGGCGCCGTTTTTCGGTTTTACCATACTAGCAGCAAGTAATGGGTAATTAACTTCACAAAGCTCTGTGATAACTGATTTAAAAATTGTTGGACACGTTTACTTGTGCATCTCACGAAGTCGGGTTCCTTTTTATGTTTTTTCCATGTAGTATTGTCAAACCAAACCTGTTGGATGTTTTTGAATGCGGCAAACACCCAAAAACCGAAAATCCCATAAATTAAAAATTTAGCGCGCTTACCATATGTCCAGTGTCGTCACCTGTTTGCTCATGCCACACAGAAGCCTCTAAAAACGTGACACAGTTGTGAGTTATGAATTTTCCCCATGGTTGTTCAGGCGGCTTCGCGGAAACAGGTTTATTGACAGCGTAAACAGTTTTAAATAACAGGATGCTTGCCTCCTGCACGTACTCTGCCCCACAGGCCTGGTGCAGCAATTCGTGCACCAAGAATATAGGTCAAATGTCAAAACTTTGATTTTGAACACTTCCAACTGAATTTGCTCAATACTTCCGATTTTGTCAACCAGAGAAGAAAACCTAACACTTGTTTCTTTCTTCCAGGCCAAAACACGCGTGGGCAGCTTTTTCACCATTGTGTATTGTGTTGCCTAAGCTCAGAGACTATCAAACAAAGTTGCTTAGCTGTTTTGAGGTCGGGAAATGAAAGTCTACTTTCGCGACGTTGAATGTCAGTTGTGGGTAATTTTCGCAAAGCGTGTTTGAAAATAAGTATTACCTAACTGCTTCAAAATTAACTATGCCTAAGCATTAAGACAACCTGAATGGAATCCCCAGATTAAGCAAACATTCAAACGCAGTAAACACGGCATGATGGCGCACTGTAAGTTCGCGTCCATATTTTCTCATGAAGAACGCATGCCGCTTTGTCGTGTTCGAACCAGGCAACGCGCTCTTGTAAGGCCTTGTTTATAAGCGCCGCTGTTTCAGCAATCCGCTCTGCGATCGCAGGTGACCTCAGTGAGTTCGGGTCATGTTTTCCTGTTGTTTGCAGCAGATTCGCCAGAAGGTATTCATCAGCGTACGAATGAGCTAAGTTAGACGCGTGGCTGCTGCTGTCGGAACGGGAGATTGTAAGTCGAGTAGGCTTCCTCGACATGCTCCCGTTTCGCGTCTGCTGGTTCGTGGTAAGTGTCGCGTCCTGCAAGAGGTGCACCAGAGCCCGGCCGCTGCCCGTCTCGAGAAGAGCTGGAGACGCTGGGATTCCGGTGAAACCCAAACTCGGAATTGGCGATCGCCGTTCCGGCGTCACTGTAGCGATTAGACTTTCGTTTTAGTCCGAACGAAGTTCGATGGTGCTTGGTTTCGCTTTGTCGCTGCTTCAAGTGGATTGATTGGTAGTGGGCCGAGCCTCCTGCGTGTCCTTCTGCTGCGTTCTGGAGGTCAGCTGCAGGGACGCCCGTAACATGAGAAACATTTCTGTGGCTATAGTTGTCGTTGGCGATCGGATCTTGTACTCTGTCTGTGTTTCCATCATTGACATATTCCTGGCTGCTCTCGCGCACGCTCCTCATCCTGGGGGGGGATTGCACGGGGCGAGCGTACGGAGTTTCCCGGTTAAGAGAACGCGATCTTTCTCGATGTTTCTCCTGCCACGACACCGGCGGTGCCGGAGCCGGACCAAGGCCGGCTAACCAAGGTTCATCTTTTGCAATTCGCGGCTCATATCGTCTTTCAGTGGCCGACCTTCTTACCGGATTCGACTGCAACTTTGGACCAGGTGGCGGCTTTGACACCATCGAACCAGGTATTTGACCCCTGTTCATGACAGCAAAGCTTGCAGATGGAGCAGTAGGTGGGGCCGCTGCATCCAAATTGTCCACGGAATCCTCCTCGTCCGTTGTGAAGCAGTCAATGTCGTCTTCGACAACAGGATTGCCGGGCTGATAGGCTGGTATGTCGGCATAGATAGGGTCCCCAGCGTCGGGGTTATCACTGCGGGACGTGCAAGGAACATCGGCAGTTGCTCCAGACCCCGCGTTGTTGGACGAACTGCGGTCGTGCATCTGATCGCTCGTAGACGGTATTCCGTGGTACTCATTCAGCAAGGCGACGTCACACGCTGCGTTAGGCTGCAAGTAAACCGAGCTGGGCGAAGCTTTGCGAAGCGTGGCAGCCTGGTGGAATTCCCGAAAGCGCGAGAGCCAGCGATCGATCGACGACGACGGGAACTGCTGGGCCGGCGGGCGGGGGATTTCATGCGCGATGTCGTTGTTGGAAGACATGCTTTGGCTGGTTGTCGATTGCAAAAGCCTGCTGGGTAACAGCTTGCCTTTGCGGCAACTTTCATAAGCGATGTAGGATATCAGCACCAAGATGCAGATCACTAAAAATCCAACGATTATGCCGATCCACATCGTCGCTGTGCTGTCCAGCTTGTGCTTACCTTTCGCTGAGCGCTGTATTTGTGGGTCGCTAACATTCGTAGAAGGCAACGAGTCACGCAACATGCTGTCCTTTTCGTCGATTATCTCAGTCGAGACGTCACTTTCTTGGATAGACCGCGTGCTGGCCTCTGTGACTGCGTACGCAGCGGTCGTCGTTGGTTCTTCAGCGCGACGCACGTAAAAGGGGCACATGCGCACCGGACACGGTCTCCGCTCATGCGTGACATTACTGCGGCTTCCGTCCAGTGATGACGTTGTCAGAGAAGCATCAGTGCACACCGCTTCGTCCACAACGTTACCCTTGCCGTCCAAACAAGGGCGGCTCCACAGTCTCGTGCAGTTCTGGTCGCAACTGCTTTCAGCCGGCTTCCATGCGCTCCATGACGGGCAATCTTGCATAATGCACGTCTTTGTTTGCATCGTGAAATATTTCTGGCTCCCCAACTTGTTAAACTTAAAGCGGCTGCTCGTGCCCTCACCACAGGCTTGGCTGCACGGTTCCCAGTATAGCCAACGACGGTAGCACGATTTAGTCAGGTAGTAGTAGGTGCGTTCACGAACACATATCTCTTCTACTCCTCTGCCTGGAAAATCGAAAAAATAGGATTGAAATAATTGCAACAAAACTATGAAAAGTAAACAACTATTTTATGTGTTTGACTGGGAGTAACAACAAATATAAGGTATTAATGTTTTCTAGCAAAAGTAACATGTCATTCTTTGAACTCCCAAGTAGATGTCGTTGTTTGCATGACCTTTTGGGATGCGCATGAGTAGCAGCATGGTAAAAGCAGCTCGCACAACCAGTACAGCATTTTCATTCTACGTTGATGGGCCAAATGCTAAACTCTGCGAGGAGTTAGCTTCATGTTCTTAGTTTACTCGACCATGATGTTTGCAAACGTACACTGAAGCATGCGGTCACCACCAACGTTGCTTCTCCATCCTGTTGTAACGGAAGGAGTTCAAGGCCGCAACCAGTTGACCTTCCAGTGGGGGGGAAATGATTGTAACCTGGTTGCGCCTGACAACTAAAGTGATTTTGAAACTTTCAGAGGGGGTGCAATTACCCGGTCGCCCACCCCGTGGGTACGGGCGCAAAGGGGTTGTCGATGACAGCAGTGCTGCAGCAAACAAGGCGAATGGAACTTTCTTCCTAACCACGTGACAGTTTGCGCACAATATCACGTGACCATTCATAAATCATGCATATCAGCGCGTCGGACTGCAGATTTCCTCTAAACCACGCGGAAGTGAATGCCAGTCAATGGCTGCATCCTGTTGTCTTCTCAGCGATGGTTCAAATGAATCACTCTTTCAACGAAACTTCAGGGTCGCAGTGTTTAAAACTTTTAGACCTTACAGTTTATCAGGCGACCACCAAGGAAGGCATTGTTTAGCAAATCGTTTCGCAAAATATATCTTGTACAATAGAAACCAGCCTTGGTTTCACTGCTCTTTTGAATGACTTGAGAAAGCATCTGCACAGCACGCAGGGATTTAAAAGTTTTGATTTTAGTTGTTCACGTTGTTCAATTGAGGCATTTCGGGAAATCATTACATCAATTAGCGTTAAATAATGCGCATTCACCAACTTCGACAAGTCTAATCTTCTACATTTTACTGACAACAACCTTTTTTATCACAAATATACTGTACTTTGTGCTCAAAAACCACAGTCTCGGTTTTATAAACAACCCCTAAACACCTACATTAGAAGCTCTACGTTTGCTGTAAGCTTTCGCGTAAGCAATCGACTGGGCTGTTCTTTCATACCTTTGCGATGATTTGGATTTCCACATATTTACATTCAAGTGTTTAGTATCCGCAAGGTGACGCAGTGAACGAGAAAACTTTTTAAATAGGAAATCGACTTCACGTAAAAGTAAGCATCCTCAGTCCTGAAATCTTATTCAAAGAGTATCAAGCACTTTTGTGCGAATTAAGCTTTTTAGATTAGAAGAGCATTATCGTAGAATAGACATGATAAGTTATTTGCTGTTTGATGAGGATATACACTCATTTTATTTGCAGTACGAAAAAATACATTGCTTTAAAAGCGTTTTCTCCTGAAATCCGAAACACTAGGTGGCGCTTGAACGCAAAAATCAAACATGGTCACACACAGCAAAACAAATTTTGAAATAGGGGTTAAACCAACGCTTCAGACGATCTCAGAAGACGCCTTTGAAAAATTATATTTTTTCCGTGGCCATTTATCTTTTTTCTCATTACACTGCCACACAAGCTGCATCATTGATAAGACGCACAAACAAAATGGCAGCGAACAACTTCTACCTGCCTCTCTTATTTTGTGCCTGAAGTTGTTTGTGAACTACATCTCAGGATAATAAGAGAAGTGAAATTTTTGTATGTTTTGAATCAGGTCTGCGGAGCCGGAGCCCGGAGCTGGTCATTTTCGGTGGAGCCGGAGTTGTTTTCAAAAATTAGCTGGAGATGGAGCCGGAGCTGGTGGTTAATTTAGCAGCTCCGGCTCCGGACCCTTTCTGAGATGTATCATCCAACACTACTTGCTGAGCGCGCTGAAACACAAGGCTCTCTGAACTGGTTCACGCCTTACAGCACCTTACTAGAGTCAATTGTGAATTATGACTAAGCAATAGCGCTCAGTGGTGTATACAACTGGCTAGTCGACACGCTTGCCCGCATGCCGATCGCACTTGGGAATTGTGCCGAGATTGTTTACACAGGTCAGTAGTAGCTGACTAACTGTTAGCCTAAAATAGCCACAATTAAAGTCATTGCCGAGCGCCGATAATAATTGGTTAAAGCAGAACACCTGTGAGTTTTGTAACCGATATTATTGATATCGGTGTGTGTCCAGGATTTTGAATAAACAAAAAAAATGGAAAAGTGCATTCTCCCGGTCTGCAGTCTCCAAACATCGGCTACGCGACACTGTCGCTAAACGCACTAGGCATTCATGATGATACCGTCTCAAATGACATTTCAAGTGAAGTTATTTGAACATTCTGTAACCACCGTGACAAAAAGCTCAAGCAATTGATCCTACCAACCAACTCCAAACTTAACCCTTCCGTTGTTTACCACTGTTACGTCAAGCAATTACGAGTCTATTCCAACTCCTTTCGTCACGCGAACTTTGTTATTCACTGATTTCTGCCGCGCTGCTATTGTGTAGAGCAGTGTGGTCAAACTACTTTTGATCTACGGGCCATTTTACAAAAACATGTCAACTCGCGGGCCACTTCTCATAAAATGGTGTATAAAAACAAAATGACAAGATAGAAAAAGGAAAATAGGTGATTGAAGTCAGTGTGTCATTGAAATTATTACACAATAGCAAGAAAAATTTATTACAAATCAGTGCAATGCTTGTGGTTGAGGCTTTTCTGACACTATCGTTACTATATCAATACCAATACGTTAGTGGTAGCAAGTCGGAGACTATTGACAGCGCTTTGCCTGACATTCGATTGATTTTTCGGATTTGACTTGCTTCATAGTAGAAAATGTAGCCCGCTCTCACACATTTATCACATTTATGTGCTTCTAAACGCCGAGTGCATATTTTGGCAAAATCTTTCAGTTTGGTAAACCTATTTATGCGGATTATTTTCTAGAAACTCTCTACGGTCTATCTCAGGGTCTCCAAACTTTTTTGTCAGTGAGCCACTGCACAACAGTTCGAGGATCGGACATCTTACCTAATGGGATTGTTTCGGGATATGTTACATTCTACGAAATCAATAATTTTTTGTAAATACGTTATTTTTTCATTATTGACAAAATGTCATCGTGAGCCGGATGAACTGTCTTCGGGGGCCGGATTTGGCCCGTGAGCCGCAGTTTGGTGACCCTGGTCTAGTCTAAGGCCGGTAATCTTGTATATTATTATTATTATTAAAAGATGTTATGCGTGTTCTAATTAAAATTTCCTACTGTTACATCCGCACAACAGTCAATAGTGAGAAAGCTCGCGGGCCACATGTGGTTCGCGGTCCTGTAGTTGGACCACATTGGTGTAGAGGACGAAGATAAGTAATTGTGTTACCGGCAACTAATTGGATCAAAACGTGCAACGCTTTAGAAGCAGGAACATAACCGAGGACGAAAAATCAGATTTATCATTCGCGTACTTGACAGTTGCCATGGTTCGCTCTTGCTGCGATACCAATTAATTTGATCGAAACAGGTCGCCGCGGCGAAATTCGAGAGTCTGTTCTACCAGGAATTAAGGTCACAATGCGTTTTTATTTCATGTTGGGATTTGTTCCAGCCACATTGTGCTATTACTGCCAAGTGTGGTGTGAACAAGTCAGTCACCCCCAGCGCAGCGTATATTTGCGCATGTTGTGGGACTAAGTCCTTGTGCAAAAACGCAAAGTGTGGCGCTTACGGACTTTTTTGTGGCACAAACAGTCACGATCGGCGATCAGAAGATCAGCCTGAAGTCGGATTTTTTTAAAAATAATTTTTATCGACTCCGACTATTCCAGACCAAACTCCTTTCCACTACTCAGGTCTGGAAGTGGTAGCAGTATTAGTTCAAAATATGTTGGAATAACACGCTCACTTACTACAAGAAGGACACTAGGAATATCGAAATTGTTGAAGTGTATTAACAAAGCACAGCCCGAACCGGAGCCATGTCATGAAAAGACACAGCTCCGGAGCCGGAGCCATGCTTACGAAAACAGAGAGCTCCGGAGTCGGAGCCATTTCATTTTTACAAGAGCTCCGCAGCCCTGTTTTGAATGAATGGCAAAACTTAAACTTTATTTACAGTGGAAAATGTCCAAAGGGTAAAAATCATCTCCACAACCAGATATCGTTTTAATTTCCATGACGTTATAGGAAAATACCCTAACGCATGTTGATTTATACTATTATGAAACATTTTTAGCACTGATTTACGTTTTTAAATGGCACGCTTTTGTAGGTGTGCATTTAGTAGTACATTGTCTATGTGCTGTACTTCAAACAAAATCTTAGCAAATATTGTTTTTCCCACTTGAAGTACGCGTACAGAGTCGATAAAACTTTTTGTCATTCTGCCACCAATAAAGTATTTTAATATCGAATAAAAGAACAAAGTCACGTTACATATTTTCTACACAATCCTATTAATTTATCGCACCGCCCACATAAAATCAAACTATATTTTAAAGACTAAACATGCTGCAAACCTTTGTTTTGACTTTATTACAATTCTACGCTGAAGCAGTGACCGTGGCAGGTCGAAATACAACAAAAACAATACGCTGGCGCTGAAGTTGTAAAAACTTTCTTATATTCACTTGCCTGTTATCTTTCTACTACCGTAGCATTTATACGTGGTAGTCTGTCTGTTGTAAAGGCAACCAGACGCGGTTTTCAACCGTATTTGTGCAGATGACCTTTGACCTTTGTATATCCAATTACTTGAGCAGTGGATAGTTGACGACTGGCCGCTCCCTGAGGTTTCGCAAATTCCATCTTGACCATTGTAGAAAATTTCGTTCACTATAGGCGAGAACTCTCGTCCAAACGCCGGCAGGTGACCAAAGAGCAGCACGGTGAGGTAAATCAACAATCGGGAAGCCATATGTCGAATTAAGTCAGGCAAGAAGTGTAATATTTTTATCAAAAACGAACGATGTTCGAAGGAAAGTCCTACGTCTGCGATCTCACATCTGCGAAAAAACAAAAAGTTGGTGACTAGCCAGAAAACTCAAAGAGGCGTTTCTTGAAGCACATATCGGCTCTGCGAGGTTTCTCCTTACCGCGCCAATTATGGTGTGAGAGACGTGCTTTAAGGTTACTGCCTCGTTTGGAGTTCAGCTATAGGAACGGACTACGTTTGGAAAAACTTAAGAGTGTCATCGAGCGCATGACGCAGGTCTAAGAACCGCTGCTGATGTCAAGATCAGAAACGTTGAGAACGGTTGGAGAGCGAATTACCCCGCAACCGTTTGAGCAAAAATAACGTTTTTCAGCCAAAAATGCCTAAAAGCTCACACGACTGTCGGTAGAATGTCCGATTAAGCTAACGCTTTATATCAGCTATGTCTAACTAGCGGGGCGCATGTGGCCCTGCAGTTGCAGGTTTTGTGCGGCCCAGTTGAAGGCATCATTGCTGGGTATGTGCAACGTAATGACACCTTGTCTTTAAAATTGACGTTTATTTTGACGTTTTAAATTTGACGTTTCTGAAATGCAGTGTTTCTCAGTGCCACTCTATCAAGTCTGCAATAGGTACCGGGAGATTCACAAAGTAAGTCGCTCAACGTGCGGCCCTCATTAAGAGAGTGACTTAACTTTTGGCCCAGAAATGCATTTGGGCTGGACATAGCTGCTTTAAATGGAGGAATTGATTTAAGTTAGATTAAGTTTCTAATTTTGCACTGGCTTTCAGATCATTTCCTGCCGTAAAGGGCACGTTTGGAATTTGCACATAACTTGCTTTAATGCTTTTCACACCAACAGCGCAACATGACTCTCACTTTTTCGAACTCCCTCAAATCCAGCTTAACAACTTTTTTCATACCCAAACAAGATGTATGGGTAAGAAACGTTTGATTTTGATCCATTTGCTGGAACAAACAGGCGTTTAAATTTTAAATATTGTATCATTTTGAAAGAGGTTAATTCGGACTAAGCCTCTGCAAATGTGTTTCTTAGCGGACAAGAACACCCGACATAAGTTCTGAGACCTTTCCGTGCCAAAGACAGGTGTGTGCCGGGATTGCAAGGACATGATCTTGAAAGCGAATGGTAGCTTTTGTAAAAAAAGCAAGATCTTCACTACTCAAAAATCATAACGTAAATTTATTCATTTGCTCTATTTCAGTGACCACTTTCAACCATTCAATCCATCACGAATGTATGGCTTCAATCCCACCAATCCAGTTGTTCCAATCTGAGTACGTCAATGTTTTGTAACAAAATTGAAAGTTATCAATTGATTCGCTAAGTCGCCCCGGTTTGATTTCATTGCGTCATTAGGTGACATTTCAACATCGACAACGACAACCGGAGCAATTGTCAGCGTTTTATCAACTGTTACTTACGTCCAGGAAATACGTTAGCACATTCCCATGAGGGTACGTGATCGGGCAAAGTGACAGTTCAACGGCTCCTTGAACTGCTCTATCGAACCTAGTCAACTTCTCGCTGAAGTTTTGAATAAACCCAAGTAAGTTATTTATTCAACAACCACTGAAAACGTTTCAAATTAAGATCAAACCATTTTCGATTTCGCTGAACGGCACAAGACAATAGCCGGGAGCTGCGATGCAAAAAATCCACGACAATGCTGGTGAGATTTGCACCGCAGGCTGCAGCCGACGAAATGCATGACAACAACAAGCAACCATCTGTCACGGAATTGCTATAAATCATGAAGTATAACGTCAAATCTGTTGCCATGCTGCTCCTACTTGTTTACTCCTAGGGCAGAATCAGCTCCCTTTTACGTGACTAGACGACCCGTGCGCAGTCATCTCACTTCCGCTTTCCAGATGAATAGTTCATCTTACCGGATATCAGTTCACCTCTCGCTCACGCCAAGTAACAGCAGCCTGCCTTGGTTTGAAGATGTCGATTGAAAAGAAATCAAAGTCGTGCTACGTGATCATGACGTTTCTGTGCTAAATGACGTGAATGACGACACAACAATTATAATAATAAAGTTTGATGAAATGGAACTTCTTCGGGATCGCCATAACATTGTAAAAAATAGCTTGTTTAGCAGTTCAACCTCTTCCTGATAAAACCTCCATTAGACCTCCACGAGATGATAGAGTTGTCAAAAAACTATGTCATTTTCTGTTTTCGTGTTTTAGAAAAAAGTATAAGCGGCACTGTTCTTGCCTGTTAGTGTTTTGTTCCAAAACATTGTCACCAATAACATCAGTTAATGAACTTATTCTGAAACTATCCCAAGAGAGGTGATTGAACCCTTGATCTTGTTTTCTTTTTGGCAAATGATTGCTGGTTGCTCAAGCAAGTTGGTAGTGATTCAGGAAACTCACTCGTCGTGCATTCGTGCCACTCAGTTTGAACCCACGTTGGATCGCTTGCACATTCTTTGATACAGAATCAAACAAATTCCTGCCCAGGATGATTCGTGAAGAGACCGTTCACATGCCTCTTACACTCCACGATCCACACTTTTGTTTTCTAAAGATTGTTCACGTGTCTCTAGACAGCAGTTTTTGAAAGCGAACCATGACCAAAGGGTGAAGTAACATTCAAGCTGCCTTTGCTTTTTTCTAACGCTCTGCACCATCACGTAGTTTTGTCAAATTATTCCAAAGTTTCCTAACATCACTTTAGCCCAACATAAAATGACACTTTTTTATTGCAATACTTCGAACCACTCAGAACAATGCTCACTTTGTGACCAACACTTTTCATCACGTTTGCACCTTTCAGCATCGCTGCTTAACCCCATGTTTTTACAAGTGTTGCAGCTATTGTCATGAGCAGCTGATGAGAAACACGATTTCTGGACATGCACCAGTTATTAAAGTACCTACAACAAAGGCAGTACCAGATGATGAAAATAAAGCAGACGTCCAATTGCCGTTTTAAGTTCTAAACTTGCGAGTCCGCTGTTTAGTGATGCCAGCAGGCTCTGCCACATATTCAAACTCAACTCCGCTCACGTTTCAGCTCTCATAGAGTACCCATATATATGTTTTTTCCTGCAAAAATCTACTCCCAGATGGTCAATGCTGCACATCATTGTTTGCAGCGATTGCGTGAACTGCAATCGTCCGTTCCTATCCTTGCAAAACTTGCTTACTCGCTGGAAAAGCCACTGGTCCTGCTTACTTGACGGTTTTGCGTGAGCGCGGCTTGATAAAACAAACTACATAAGCACAAGGGATAGCTGATAGAACTGTTTGAAACTAGAAGGTGTACAGTAGTGATTCTTAAAATTCGAAAAAGTATTGAAGTTTGACGTGGTGTAATTCATTCAAAAGTATTTCTCTAAAACTTCATTATCGATTCCTAGGATACAACATGTATTCGGCCGGGGAAGGAAATTCTGAAATGCTGTTTGCTTCACATTTGCTAATGCAAGATGCGGTACACCGCCGCATGCTTTTCTGCAAAGAGAACTGGTCCATTTGCAAAACGTTCCAGCGCAAGCGCATGAGAATCTGTGCATAATGATCAAGGTCGAAAGCATGAAGATAAAACCTAATTAAAACGACAACCCGAAAAGCAGTGGGCAAATTGTTGAATAAATAGGTTTCTATCAAATTACTTTTCGTGTTTTTTCAAATGACTGTCGGGGTAGCTGTGCATGGTAGTTGGATGTGTTGGGCTGCCATATATGCAGTTACAGGTTCATGCGCTTGCGGTTTATAACAAGACAACCCGATAGCATTGCTTCAAGGAGACGAAAGCGCTTCGCCCCACCAAAGTGTGTTTTCCCGGATTCAATTCAAGTAGTCATTGCGACGATAGGTGTACGGAAAGACGCCTCCCATGAGTGGGGCCGGAATACCTTTTAGTCTCGTGGTAAGTCATCAAACTGCTTCAATTTCAACTCTGCCCATGCTAATCGTTAGTTTTATTTTTTCATGACTCAAGTGCAGTCAGAGTTTATTTAATACTCCCCGGCTTGATTTCAGATTATTTGGCGATTAGACTTATGTTGCTCTTGTGAACTTTGATTTGTGCACAGTGTTTGACTGACTTTTCCCAATTTCGTTTTACTTCAACACATAGCCAGGTTAAGCTTCCTGAAATTAGCTAGTTTTGAAAGTAGGTCCACAGTGGATTAATTTTACTATTCACCTCTCTTCTGGGGGCCTATACTTCAGAGCTTTTGTCTAGTACGTCTATTATGTGACGAAAAACGAGGCATTGTTTTTTTACCTGATCAAAGACATGAGTTGCAGCCATTAAATTAATCACTTTTTCTAGTCGAACCGCTATGACCGCTACTCGAACAAATGAAGTTTATAACGAAATTATGACGGTAGTTATTAAGCAAACTTGTTTCTAAGAAATAGCTTCACACGATGAACTTTGAAAGCAATGTACTGTAAATGAACAAATCTCCAGCCAAGATCTGGCATGGTGTGATTCTCGGGGTAGAGTCATCCCATGCCAATATATATATCGTCACTATAAATTGAAGAATTTGAAAAATTGGTCGCGACCTATCTTATCTGTTGGTTGAGCCACTTACTTTCCTAAGTCCTCTAATGCAGCCAACAATCTGAGGAAACAACGCTTAATCCAATGAATGAATTTAAAGTTGAGCTTTTGCTTGGAGTAAGTCATAAACAACACAAGTTTACCATTATTTGCTTCAAACGTAATGCGTTTATTACACGCACAAATATAAAAAGGTGACCAGCTTGTTTCACATGCTGTCCTACATTTGTCTGTGACGTGTTTTCGACACAAAGTACATTTTACAATCAGCATAATAGGAACAGCAGCTCTTCCGGTAACAACGAGCTTTTGACTTTTGTACCAATTGCTTCATTTTCGAAAGAAAGCAACAGTCTTCGATCACAATGAAACCACATCCAACATACGAAACAGTCCCGTCGCCACTGGGGGGCTTTGGTGGGCTTAGCCCCTCCAAACAATGCTCCAAGCCCCCCCAAATTGAAATACGAAACACTATATATCAGTGGAATTTTTGTCAAATTTGAATGTCAAGCCCCCCTACACAAACGTCAAGCCCCCTCGTACCAACGTAAAGCCCCCCTATTGACGGCTTTCTGGCGACGGTTCTGATACGAAATGCTGGCATGTAGCGCTAAGGTACAACAGAACCAATTCATAGGCATATGACAAAAACATTCCGCCCACAAAAGCCGCCTCAGCACATTATTGTACGTCAGTTACTTAATACTCCGCTGACCAAGGGAAGCGGCTGTGGACGAACGTCATCCTGTGTTGCTTGTGCAACGCCGAAAAAATCACCGCAGGCAACGTGCGGTGGGGAGGGACCTTGTCGGGTTTTGGCAAATGAGTGTTTGCGAAGCACGGTACATGTCAGGTTTCTGTTTTAGAAGAAGAACAGTTTTGCCAAGATAGCGCAAGGTGACATAAGCTGCTTTCGACTTCTTTTAACTTGCGCATTGCTTCACTGCTGCAAAGAGCACATTAAAAAAAGCTTTTTAAAGTCTTTAGGTACAGAGCATTTGTATTTCGACTTCACCGCATGTGTAACGACACTAAATTTTGCCGACCATACCTTAAACGTATCAGTTAACCCACGTGACATTTGCAGCAAACAAAAAAGTCCTTGCGTCACAAGTTATGAAGATCTAGCAGCGCTTTCTGCCAAAACTTTGCGTGAGCTCTGCGAAGTGAATCGTTATCAGGTAATACACAAAGCCTGGTAATATCTGGAAACCATTATTATTAACTGGCATCAAACTTTATACCAGCCTTTCTGTTTCTTAATGCGCGACACACCAATGCGGATTCGACTGACCAAGTAAAAACGTTAAGCTTCAAACATATTAGTAAGCGGCTATGCGTTACGTTTTAGTGGCTTTTAATTCTCAGGAATTTCTGTCTTTTCAACGAAATTTCTACCAAACCAACGTGATTTGTTGCAACAAATCTACTATTTAGTTTCACACAAATTTTCTAAACAAGTGTAAGATGGTCAGCAACTTGAAATTGGTCCAATCACGGTATCACACACTAAGATATTAAAACATTGTCTGGTTAAACAACAGTATCAACTGCAACCCCATACATTCACAAAGACTTCCAATTGTCGTACAGCGAGCACACATACAACGTGACACACCTCAAACATTGTGCTTACATTTGTGTTGGAAATTTCTTTTCAACACCTCTAGTGCAAGCCAATTTTGTTTTCAAAAAAAAATTTTTTGTTAATTTTGACGAGATCACCTAAGCAACGTTTTAATTACAAACCTACATGAATGATACGAAACGGCATATTTTCTTTCATGTCTGACATCAACTTCTGGTTTTTGAGGTTTGGGTTCTAGGTCAGCTCTGGGCAGAGGGAACTTCCTTGTTAAAGACGATGCACATTTGTGCAATTTCGAATATATTCACTTTGCAAAATTACAACCAAGTTGTTGGAAACGTAGTTCTCAGCATATCAATAGCTTATCACACACTGCAAGGAGCTTGAAGCTCTTGTTTGGAGTTGTTAGTACTTCAGGTAAGTATGGAATCCAACATCAAAATAGGAAAATTTTATTTTTTGTCTATTCGTTTTTAAGTTAAATAGTAATGGAATCAAGTAAATATCGGCAAAACATCATTGTTTACGATTTTAAAGATAGTTTGTAGTTCTCTTTTTTTCTAAGGTTGTTATTTACAGTTCGTTGGTTACAGTTTCAAAAATACTTTGCAAGTAACTTGCAGAAAAAGACCTAAACGCAAATGTCTTGTTTAAATTTTTGGTCAAGTGTGATGGTCTAATGTTTCAAAGCTTCAAATAATATACGAAAATTTATATGTGATTCTTTGTTTCGTTGAGTTAAAAACTTCCACTACATGATCAAAACCAGTGCTGAATAGTGACTTCACATTTTTATGATACCCAATGCAAAGCTCAGTGATTAAGTGTGTATGTGCTGTGCTTATCTTCACAAGGAGATCGTCTGTCGTGAATCACTCCTGCACGTTGCTTTTCCGTTCATTGTTTTGTTGCGACAAGAACTCCTGATAAATTTCGTTTGTAGAAGAAAAACTTGCTTAGAATTTAGCTTGGGCGGATCATTTCTTTTGCCGCGCAACAGTGGCAATCAGAGCAGTAAATGCAAAAGCCCGTTGATGGGGTGATGTTATGGAGACATGCATTTTTCAAAAACAGGCTACGTTAATCCGAAATCCTTGACGACAATTCGCAGAGTATCGCATTTTTCGTTCCATTCATCGTTTGTTTATCCCTGAGGGAACGCACCCATATCCTTCTACCATCTGTTGATCATCGCAATTTTTTCAACTGCCACCATGCGGTTATTAAAGAAATTTAAATTATTAAAGTTATTAAAGAAAAAATGTCACCTTGCTTTTATGAAAAGATATTGAAATGATTTTTCATGCGCGAGCGACGTCATAATCACGTGTATAAGCAAGCCCCTTCGAGGTTGCTACGCATTTTAAATTGAAGGGAAATGGTACAGGTCTTAAACCGTTTTACAAAGAACAAGAACACTTGTTGATGGTTTGATTGAAAACGCGAAAAAACGTTTTATTTTTCTATTTTTGTGTAAACATCAGCTTTCATGCTAAATACGCGTCTTCTTGAAATAGCTTTTAATTCATGTATTACGCAATTTTTATCTCCAAGGTCCAACAAAACCTAGTAATCATTATAAAAATGTTAAAATACTCCAGAATCAAAATGAGTTGCAACCGCTCCCTTCTCTTTCATCGGGTTGTCCAACGTTTTTCAAAGTGCTAAATTTGATCTTTTGAAGGCCCCACGGGCCAGCAGTCCCTTCCAACATGGTTGCAGGTTAACACAGTTCAGGCATTCCGCTTAGGGTTTGGGATTGAAACACTTTTGCCACGGCTTTTTCACTCATATTCGCTCCAAGCATATCAAAACACAACAAAGTGTTCAAAGTAGCGAGAAACTGCCGACGCTCCGATATGCAGAAGAGCAGTCCAAGGTTTAGTGGGCCGTGTACAGCACAATTTGAAACCAAGGCAGCGGGCCGATTGCAGATGCTTGCGGCCCGCATCTAGTTTGTTGGACGCGCTTCGGCCACCGCTGCTGTCCATGTTTTTTTGCATAAAGTGAAACAGTACAGTTCTACACACTTCGAACAACTTTGATTTTCGTTCGGAAATTGTTATTTTGGTAGCATTCCCCATCATGTAGCTTTCGTCAGCATATTAAATATTGTTGGTTTTCTACTGCTGTAATTGTACTTCAAACTTCATTAGTTTTAATCCACAAATAAGCACATCTCATAAAAAGCATTTCAACCGTTGAATGATGTTAAATTGAGTTAAAATGTTTTTTAGGAAGAGAAAAAGATGCTTGTTTCCTGAGAAAATGTGTCAAACATTGTAACGTATACTTTCGCAAAAAGTTAGGTAAATATTGAAAGAATCAAGTCTTTCTTGGAGTTTGAAGCACAAATGCGTTTTGATAGTGTTGGTTTGTGTCAAGGAATGTTGAAGCTTGTATCTAGTCCTCCAATTAGCATTGCAAAACTTATATTTCTATTCACCCAAATTCAGTAATTATGCATAATAATTCGTACTCAAGGAAGGGTACGAACGAGCTCTAGAGAATGGTCCCTGCAATTTGACCTCTGACAATCTGATTGCTGAGTCTTTTTATGCAGCGCCCTGCGGCAGCAAGCTTAAGATCTGCAAATAAAAGCAACTCGTCTGAAGATATTCTCCAGACCGTTACAAGAACTGTTCGACGGTGCTTCACTGTACTTTCGACATCGAACTTTAAGCCGGATTCACATAGGCAGGCTAACTGATCTTCGTTTCAGGCCGTGAAAGGGCAACGTCACGAGTCCAGTTCGCTGGACGCAACACCCATCTGTCTGACCAAAACGCTCGTTATGGCAGGCAGCAATCTGCCATTCGCTTCTGATGAGCAGGAAGCACGCAGCAGACATTCTTTACCACTGCCTGCTCCGATAAACTCAGCTCTGCTATCCGGGCTGTTCGGCTGAGTCAAGCAACGTTTTTCTGCCATGCTGGAGCATACAGTGGAGACAGGCTTGGAGCGCAACGATATGACAACTAGCAGCACACGGCCATGTGACGCTATGCCAGCTCATTACCTGTGTTCTGTTCGTTACCTGTGTTCACGTCACAGAAAGTCATCCGCTCACTTTCACAACAGCTGTGTTCAAAACATCAGCAGATATTACCAGAGGCTTCGAACGAACGTGACTGGGGTTCAAAAGTTAATCCAGATTCTTTTTTCGATGATGTTGCGTTTAGGAGCAAAATTTGTTTTCATCTTTTTCGAAATGGCACAGAGTCATGTGATGTTGGCAAATAAAAGAAACGTTTCTAATGGTGAAAAGACTAAAGGTTTATCTAAAAACTGAAAGTCCAGAAAAGATGTAGAAGAATGTCGATTTCGCTTAACTCCTTTGCAGTGGCGTAGCCAGCCCAAAAATTGCGTGGACCAAAAAGTTTGGGGAGTCAAAATTTTTTATTTTAGGCTAGCAACAACATTTTGTTTGGAATATCGCTTCTCAAAGCACAAAATGCCTAAATATTTTAAACATTTTGGGGGGGACCATGGCCTCATAAGCCTCCTACCCTGGCTACGCCTATGCTCCCTTGCTACCACTGTCCTGGCAACTAGAATGGCGCAATCGTTTTTACTGAACAAAACTATTTCAAACGAGAAACTTTTTATTTAAATGCAATTGAAGATCTAATTCTATGACTCCTTTTTTCCCACAAGTTGTGCAGAACACTAATACAGTAGCACATTAGAGTAAACCTTGGTTGTGCTTTTCGTTTTTCTTTCGTATTTTAAAACTTTGTTTATAAAAAATCACATTGCGCTGGCGACCAAACCCTGGCAAACAAATTCACCAAGTTGGAACACACAGTTCAAGTTGCAAAGCTGCTTCAACCGTCCGTTAGATCTCAGTGCAGTGTTACAGATAAGCAAAAAACGTTTTTTTCCAGAAGTCAGGGGGCAACCAACAAATGAGTCTCAACATTTAAATATTTCATTGCCCCTCTTTTCGAAGCATCATCCATAAAATGCGTATTTGGCTGGTGTTTTCTTTAACAATCTAGTTTAGATTTAGGCTCACAAATTCAAGCCTACTTTCAATGAAGTGGCAGGTTTTAAAAGTTTTGATAGAGAGGCTCTAAGCTTCTACTCTGGATCAATGCCACCATTTGCTCGCAAAAACTTTACGGCACAAGAGCTTGTGAAAATCTCGATGATACGTAGCACGAGCTGCAATATGCTGTTTGTATAACCAATATTGCAGATGAGCAAAAAGTCATCGCGGCCGCCATTACGATTACACTTTTTATATTTACTCGTTTCTGATGTACAGCAACACACGTCTAATCAAAGCTGAGTAGGGACTTTGCTCTATACCAGTGCTTCTCAAACATTTTTGTTCTGCGACCCACTTCAAAAAATAATTTTCTATGCGACTCATTGATGGATAGCTTAGAGTCTACTAGACGTTAATGATCCGTGTAGACGCTGCATCACACATCTCACGTGGCATTTTTGTCTATGAAGAAATCATGCAAATGCACACAATCCACGAAAAAAACTATAAAGTAATAAAAGAACCTCGTAATGGAAACAGTAAGGCGAGTAACAAATTAACAAAAACAAATTGGTTGATATGAGTTATCAAGCACAACTAATGGTATGAATGCAGTTAAGGATTTTTTCATAGACCATCCATTCGTAGAAAACGCAGGACGAAAAACATTCTCAACATTTTTTGAAAAGGATCGCTTTTTGGACTTGACGAATGTCAATTTTGGGAATGCCGCTTCACACAAATTTGTTGTACAAAAGAGCAAGAATTTATGAAGGCCTGTTCTAAAGGGACTGGGTATTCATTTCTTTTTGTATTCAAAATTGACATAAACTCTGTTTTTGAAATTCCGATTGCCCTCATGTTGGGATCAATGCCGCAAGGTCCATATCAGTCACGTAAAAACGCATAACTTGTTGTGCTTGATTGATTATTATCATTCGATAGCTCAGGCAGACATCATAGCAAACAGCGTACAGTTTGAAACACGGTGTTGCTCTGAAAATAAACTAGAAATAATTTTACTGCAGGCCTACTTTTATTTTTCTTGGAAAGCCTAGAAAAACATTTTTTTCTGATTTGTCAAGCCAATTTGTTTCGCGACCCCAAAATTACATTTCGCGGCCCAAAATGGGGTCGCGGCCCATAGTTTCAGAATCCCTACTCTATACGATACCAACTTCCCAAGTAGCCTACAGGCCTTCTACAAAACTTTCCCCCATAAGACGTGCATGCTGTTGTCATCTAATTCTTGAGCGACTAACTGACGTAAGCAGCTAATAAACGCAAGCGGTAGAGTCCTTCAATGCGTTTGAAAAATATTTGGATTTTTGATAATCAGTAAAATGTTTTCGCTACCTTCGACTTACTCCGAAAAACCTTTGTAGCTTTACACTTACTTTTTTTAAATTGTTTGAGACCAGGGGCGGACTGAGAGTGTTATATGCCCTCGGGCAGAAAATACAATGGGCCCCCCTCCCCCGCTGTTTACAGTTAAATGCCGGATGTAGAGGCTAGTTTAAGATATACATGTGTTTATATGTATAAAAAGATTTCAAAACTTCAAGCTCATGAAGATATTCATGAACACATGCTGATAGTAACAACAAAGCATAATGACATGTCAAACAAAATTTCCATTTAATTACAACGAATTAACATATGAACAATGTACTCATTCCAGTCGGTTACAGATTACAATAACAACATTGTACTCATTTCAGCAGAGGATTCTGCAATTTCATCAATAATTTTTTCTTTGTTTGATTTTATTTTCATTGCAATGTCTTTTTCAGTAGCAATTAGCATAAGTGACTCCAAGTTATCTGGGTGAGTGAAGTCTTCAGCCTTGTTTTCAACAGTCTCAGTTTTGAAAAACATGCAACATTTTAGAAAAAACTGAAAATGTTGAAAAAAACTAAAAATTTTAGAGAAAACTTAAAATGTTTCAACAGTCTCAGTTTAGAAAAACATGCAACATTTTAGAAAAACATCTTTCATTGTCATTCATGTTCTCTAGCAGTCCCTTCTTCAGGTCTTTGTGCCTCGATGCAAATGAAATAAGTTCAACCTGTAGTGACACTCATTTCTGGTACTGCATTAGCAATGAAACTTAGCTCCACGTTTTGTGGAGATTCCAAGATTTCAGAAAACCTGTTTAGGTCAAAGCAGGAAATCTGCTTATAGGGCTTTTCATGAGACGAGAATCTAGCTTGCATGGAGGAGAGAACAGCATCAGTTACTGCATTATGGTATGAAACTTCAGCATTTCTCTTCTGGTCTGTGATACCTTCTGGTGCTGAGCGACGGGATCCGATGGTTGAGAAGCTCTTAGGGACAGAAATGTTCACCTCTTTTAATTTCACATTTGCATGAACAACAAAATTAAATGCTGTTTCCAAAATGCCACTAAAATCTCTTGAGATTTTTTCAACATTTTCAATGGCTTTGTTCATGCGCCAAGCTTGCATGATATCCAGGCCTAATGTCTGCAGATAATCTGACACTGGTGTGGTAATATAAAAAATTCGGATGAATGTAAATGCCATTAAGATGGTTTCAAATTCGCAAAAGTTTTCACTCAATTTCTGTGCTTCATAGCGAACTGATCCTTTGAAATCAGGTGCTTCAATTACTTGCTGAAGGATGATCAGAAGGCCTGAATAGAATTCTGATGACTGATCTGTGTAGTTGCCAAACAATTTTCGAATTGCTCTACCTGTACTTAACCACTTAGTTTGACCAATGCGCTCTAGTCTTAGGCGTTTCTTAATTCGTGGTTTTGCCTGCATATGCTCTTCCCAGACCTTCATCCTTTTGTAAGAATCATTGAAAAATGTAGATAGTTCAGTAAGCAGACCAACGCAACTAACTGCTGCAACACGTACACTGCTTGCATCATTGATCACCAGATTCAGAACATGCGCATAGCACCAAGTAGACTATGGATGTGACTTGGGCGAGCTGTTTTCATAAGTCAGACATCATTAAATAGGGTTTATTTACCTGATAAACTGTAGCAAATCAGTTTTATGTATACTATAATAGATACTTTAATATAATAACAGGGTTACAATGCTACAGCAGTCTAGCTCTTTCTTAGTTGGTTGTTATGGCAACACCTAGAGAGACAGTCTTATAGTAGTGATGCTGATAATGCTTACAAATGTAAATGTATACATATTCTATTATTAATACATGTACATAAGCCTGTAGAAGCAGTAACATATAATGTATAATATGAGACGCACACTACGATATGCAGCTGAATGCCCGAGTCAGACTGCAGGTGTTAGAATGTATAACAAGGACATCCATGATAATTTTTATTGGCAGCCAGGCGGGCCCCCTTGCAGTGCCGGGCCTTCGGGCACGGTCTTATTGACCGATGGCTCAGACCACCCCTGTTCGATACTTTGCTAAATTAGCTGACTTTATTCAGACTTTCTAAAGTAACTAACTTGATTCAGACTAATACAGAACAGAGATAAACTGTAAACGGAATAAAGCTGTAAACAGTATTGCAACACTTATTGATCACTCTCAGCTGAATGTAAAGAAGGCCAGCACTACATGTAATTAAATTCAAGGACGCCGGAACAGCGGTAGGGAAGGGGGGCAGAGAGTTGAGGGCAATGCAAACTTATAAAAAACATAAAAAAACGTTACCAGTTATACTTGCTTCTCTTCAGCAACTATGATGACCTCAAAAATAATATAAGAAATTATAGAAAACCATTCTGAATTTTCAGGGTGCGCGAATAGCTGCAATAACTTTGTTTCAACTCGATCTTTATAAACCATGAAATTACCTGTGATACCTTTATAAAAAAAAGCACATCTGCCTTCTTCGCCCCCCTTATGAAAGGACAGGGGGAATGCCCCCTTCATGCACCCGCTCTCCGGTGTCCCTGATCAAATTTGTACAAATGGCGGACTTCTAGAAAACACAATAACTTGTCTGCGGAATTTGAAGTCCTAATGGGACAAAAGTTCAATTTGGTTTCATTTTAGTCGCATGAACTTTATTGAGAAGACAGATTGCAAGCTATCTGTAAAAGTAGTGGCAGTGTCAATGCCATCAGCACTTACAAAAAAGCTGCTTACGTTAGATATTTCTGCTGACTCTTCTCTTTGCAGCTGATTGATTTCAAATTTACTGTAGGAGGGTGGCAATTGACATCAGATGAAAGTTATAGCACTTTGAAACGATGCACAGGTCAGATTCTGATTACTTGACAAAACCGAGTTTTTACTCGCCGGAAAGGTAAGAGGAAATGACTGATGAAAACGTTAAGGCTCCAAATAATTGTGATTGAACCGTCACAATACATGGAATCACAAGTAAATATCTGGAATGAATTCTATTGTCGCTAAACGGTGACAACGGCGTTTTCAAGAAGACTTTGAAATTGAATCGCTTCTTAGCCAATGTTTGAGCTTCAGGACACACAAAATGTATATCACCGCCATATTCACGCATTTAGTTTTAGAAATGTGCAAAAACAATGCCTACGATATTCGTTTAAGGCTAAGGCTGACGTTGCAAACAAGGATAAGTTGTATTTGTTGCACGCCAGGGTTACCAGAGAGGAATTTTTGCAATGGTCTTGAAATGAAGCTTAGATCACAATGGGGTGGGATACAACAAGCTGGTGTGCCAAAAACATCTGCGAAAAGCGTTGCTCCTCATTTTTACCTGAGGTTAATGATTACAAGCGGTTAGATACGAGTTTGTATTTCATTATCACCAACTTCCACAAAGAGCTTAACCTTAAACCTCAGGAAAGGCCAGCCAAAGCTGACAGCCATGTTATGAACTTCCTAACACTAACATTATATACAACGTTTGATTAATCATGGACAACTGGTAAACCATACTGCTTTGATCAGGTTCGACTCAAAGTTCAACTCTAAGATAGGTTCCCCATGCAGTTTCGTTGATTTGCACTGAAGTGTTACTTTCATCATATATCAATGGCCTAATTTTAAGCAGATAATATTTGGTGCAGCTTTTTGTAATTGGGGAAACATTGCCTTCCTTGCCCCGCCTGGCTACGCGCCTGGCATTGAATGTCTTAAACTTGTTAATACGGTGGCTGTGAGCCTGTTCGGTTTGCTTGTTTATCTTGAGACATGCTATAGTCACCGACCACAAAATTTTGAAAAGCTTCATGCGATCATATATGTTTCGCGTAAAGACTGCGCTCACGCAAAACGCAGATTTAGCGCAAACGTTTGCCTGGTACCACGTGTATGCCTTAAAGATTTTTAGCAAATAAAATATCAACTGGCGCCATAAAGCTTCAACCAAAGATTACAGTTTTGTTTATGGTAATCGTCTTGTGTCTGCGCGGTCTGAGAATTTCCAGTACATGTTCTATGACACAGTCTCGACATGATTTCGTCGAGGCGGGTGTATTCTCAGCGTCGAAACCGCGTTATGTTGTGACGGGTCAGCTCTCACCAGATTATTTACTATTTTTTATAACAACTGATCAAGCTTCCCGCAGAAGTTGAATGACCATCATCGTACGTCGAACACACTAAAGCAGTAGTTTTCAACCTTTTTTGTACCGCGACCATTATAGCAACCCACAATAGCGCAACAACCCCCATCTAAAACTCAACTAAAGGAAATGTAATACAGTTGTGTGCATAACATATCTACTTGCGACCAGGGTTGCGAAGTCGGAACCGGAGTCGGAGTCGTAAGGAGTCGGAGGTTTTTGGGTGGAGTCGGAGTCGGATTTTTTTGTCCGACTCCGTATGTCCAACTGGATCATTTTTTACATCACACTCTTACATTGGGAATTCCTGTTGAAATGGGACCATTTCTTTTGAAACGTTTGTTGAAACAGAGATTTCTTGCTGTGCACCACGATTTCCATTGATTTTAACAACAGCCAAATTTCATTCCCATTATGTTAAGGAGTCAGACTCGGGAGTCGGAGTCGGAAATTCTGGAAAGGTCGGAGTTGGTGTCGGATATTTTACCTCCGACTCCGCAACCCTGCTTGCGAATCCTCCAAAAATGCTTCACGACCCCAGGTTGAAAACCACTGCGCTAAACTACGCCTTGGGTCATGCACCAAAAATGCATTAAAAAGACACATGTGGGATAATGAATAATTTTGCTTTTTCCTTAAAATTTCAACACTGATTTTGTGTCACACTTTCAAAATTTCACTGTTTTTTGTGGACAGACTGCACTTTGGTCTGCATGGTGCACGAACTGCTCTGAAAATTGTCAAGCACGCTGTCATTGCTTTGATTGAGTTTGCTTTAGTTTCGAGTTCCTTGCTTGAGTCACTGGTGATTGAAAGTAAACATCACTTCGTATGTTCAGGGAGCACGGTGTTGAAATATCTACATGCAGTGCCAAACTTAATGCGGGCAATATTAAATATCCCATCTATTTTTATTTAACAGTATTGCTGCAAAGTTGATATCAGCACGTTGGCCTCAAGAGGTTTGGTTGTTTCAGTTTGGTTAGGTTTGATAACAACAATGCTGGCGGAATCTCGGAACCCAAAATGATGTGAAAGCTCAGAATAACTGTTGCAATTCAGGGCAAAATCGTTGCTAAAATGCGTTTTATCGACAAACAAATTAGCCCAGGTCAGTGAATTTGTCTGGTTAGCATGCTTGTTGCTCGTTTTTTTCATTTATTTATAGGCTTCCCTTATCTGTTTGCTCGCCTGTACAAAACAACTACAGGCTTAGAGGTTCAATATCCAGCACGGGTTGCATGGTAATAATATCATAGGTTTTCTTTGAGTCTTTTCTTCAGTATTTTACCACCCATCTTTCATTTCAAACAGCCAATTTTTTGAATTGAAGATGGATGTTAGAAAACTCTCCTTACAGGTTTATCACGGCTTTTTGGTCAAGGAAAAGACAAACATTTTTGCATGTGAAGTACTTTGCTGCGGTAGCGAAAAAAATAAGGAGCGCTTGTGATCAGACTGCTGTATTGTTATATCGCATCTCAAACAACTTAATTGTTCAAGAAATTTCATTTAACGTACCTTAATCAAACATATTTTGCCTTTTGACTTTGACAGAAAGTTTTATAAAAAATCAGGCCATTTCGAATATATACACAGTAAAGTCACAACTTGTCCCTGTCGGCGAGATGTGACGAATGCATCACGTGGTTTCAGAGGATATTGCGTCGCAAGTTGGGAAATTCCGTTTAAGGTCAGCTAAGCACAATCTCTTGCTACTTCTGGGTCTGATCACATCATTGGGATGGATGCCAGTCAAAGACGTGCGATTGCAAAACCTTGCTCAACCACACAACTCACGCCCCTTCTCTCCCTGATGACCTGAGAAGAAATGTAAGTTCAAGCATGAAATACTCCTGGACCTTTGTATGCAAGCTGCTCCCAAAACACTACATCAACCTGGAAATGTTATTTCCGCTTTGGCAATTCGAAAGCATGTAAATGTTACACTGTCATCACTCTGTTCCTTCCTTTCAAACTTTGAAAAAACGAGATTCCCTCTGCTCTAAAATAATTGCAGCTCTTTTTGGCCTTTGGCCTGTCACGGCAGAACTGAACACCGACCGCCTGCATAATCTCATTAGTACTTCTGAAAGGCCCGCGTTGAGAAATATGACACTGGCGGAAGGAAGTTCAGTTTTGCCGCTCTCTTCCAAATTGAAGCGATAAGTGCAATTGCAGAGCGAATCGTTTGAAGTCAGCGGTCTCGGGGCTGGTACGTCTGTATTGACAAAAAAAAACTTTTTCCTAAAGCAAAAAAGTTGACATTTTTTATGTTGCAATACAAGAACGTTCATTTTGCATTATTACCGCAATAACTAGTCTTTCATTTTCAATTTCATAGCAGATTTTCAAAGTAGCAGCAGTCGCCACACCCTTTGCAAACCCTGTGCCGTAAACACAGTGCCTTTCGTAGACGCTCGGCGGCATTCAACTGAGGCAACTAAGTTTGCAGGCAAATCCAGCAAACCTCGCACATTCGCAATCCAATACATAGGGTGCCAGCTGGACGTACTGCAGTCACTCGCGAACATGCACTGGCTGCAACAATGTGTTCAATGCCGTCCTCTGCTCAACCACAGGAAGCTCTGGCGATGTGAGCTGCCAAGGGCTGAATTCCTGTTTCGGAATCATATTTCTGAGAGATGGTTGTCCTCTTCGGTTTCGCACATTTGCTACCGCACTGGCACTATGATCGTATCACTGCTGTAGTTTGCTGTTTTATTTTACCGTTATGTCCGAGTTTCAAAGATTTGTAGGCATTGATACTTGCTGGTGCAGGCTAACTTGTAAAAGTATTTTGGTTTCATGGCGCCGCTTGCATGATGCACACGCATGCAGCTCCAGTTTGTATTGTTGCACAAATGTGACAAGACAAAGGTACAGCAAAGCACGAAACATTTTAAAGTGAACATGCGTCAGTGTCTGATATGTTCATACTACGGATAAAATTCAAATTCAAGAAAAATGCAACGTAAATTCCTGCAAATTCCTAACGTGTTTTGACTGAAAGTCCTCTGGCGACTTTTGGATTTCGAAAGAATGAAGAAAAATGATATCAGATCTGACAGAAAATCCTTGGGTCAAAAGCCAACTCTCACGTTCAAAACGCACGATAAAAATCGAAAAAGGCACATCACACTGGTTTTCTTATACTTCCGGAGTTATTTGCGCAATCTTCAATATTTAGTCTTAACGTTACATAGCGGCTGGACGTTAAGCTATTGCTTAGCATGTGTAAAAGCATGAGTGGAAAGTGACTAAATACGTTTTTGCTTTTCTGGCAAATTACATAAAATAATAATATTCGAATCTATTTTTGCCAGGGTTTAAATCACCTCAAAAATACCCAATCAATTTTTTGCGCAGGCTTAGTGTTATACATGACTACAAGTTTGAAAGCAGCCAAAGGCTTTCGCTCATTCTGTTGAGTTGAAAACAGTGGCTGAGGTTTCAGTTTATGCAGCGTTGCCTGCCACTTATTATGCAGCAGACCTACCTGTGTTGTCACTTTACCTTTTAATATTGTACGTTGTGTTCAGGACGGTCACGTTTTAAGTTTAAACCATGCAAGCGGTCTGTTGTGTTAAATGCAGACCATGACGTTTATTCAACAAACTTAAATTAACTTGAATAAGTTGCTTAAACTTAGCAAGGTGGATTTGGATCCTAATCCGGCGAGTTTTGTGGAAGTACTAGTACCGCACATAAGAAAATTATGTCGAGTACCTAGCAGCTACTGAGAACAGAGCGTTTGGACAAGCTTAAAATTTTGTTACGCACATTGTGTCTTGTGGTAATTTGGCTTTATTTTGTGCCTTTGAGTTCCGTACGGTTGATGTGCCTCTGCCGAGGGCAACATGTGCTTTATTGTTGGTTACAGTTCAACGCCGTGCGAATGTTCCTCGTTGTTTGCAACGGCATTCGAACAAGCGAGAACTTCGGACTTGGCCCAGAAAAATTCAGAAGCGGATGACTTGGGGAAAGTTCTAGCTTCGTCTACATCAAGAAATGAGGCGTCGAATATTCACAGTCACAGGCAAGAAGTGACTGGAAATTCGTGAAAACTCTGTTCCTTGACCGAAAGGATACCTTATATGTGAAGAGTCCTCCTACACCATGACTTGATCTGATAAAAAATTGGATGTAACACGTGCATGACGTTTTCCGCGCACAAACAAAAAATCCCCTCTGAAAAATCTTTTTGGTGGTGCCCTGCATAAAATTTGTATGATATGTAAATTTCGCTGGGTAGATGCAATTTTGTTGCGAAAGTGATTAACAATGGACATATGAAAGTAAAAAATAGTTTTGGTCTGGAAATAACGGATGTCACGTGTCCCAGGAAGACATAAGCAAATTATGGGTAGCATTATACCCTAATTTACTGACGCGTATGGTAAAATATGGATTCCTGAGCAGGAAAAGAAGCGAATATGCGTCGACTACTCGCAAACAATTAACTTACATGCTGAGTTCGACAGTTTTCCCTTGCCACGAAGTGACGATCTCCGCAATGCGTATCATCAAATACCTATTGCGGACTCGAACAGGTGGTTTACAGCGTTTGAGATCGACGGAAAATCGTGGGAATTTACGCGAATTGCGTTCGGCGTCACAAATGGCGTTCCCGCCGTTCAACGAGAAATGGATAAAATGATTGCAGACGAGGGCTTTCGGGAACTTTCCCTTACTTATATAGCATCACCGTGGCAGGGCCAACTCAAGAAGAACACGACCAAAATGTTAAGAGTTTTCTCGGCGCTATTAATCGCCGGAGTATGACTTTAAACGAAAGTAAAACAGTCTCGTCAGTTACATCGATCAATATCCTTGGATATTGCGTGGGCAAAGGAGTTATCAAACCCGACAGCGACAGACTGCGCCCACTGCAAGAGTCCTCTCCTCCTGGAAATATAAAAGGGTTCAAGAGGGTTCTTGCACTGTTCGCTTACTATGCCAACTGGGTGCCCGGGTTTTCAGAAAAAATTCAACGTTTGAAACGCACAACCTCGTTTCCGTTAGACGAGCTAGCTTTCAATGATTTTAACACTTTAAAAGGAAAAATAGAAAAGGCTGCTCTGCACTCAGTTGATGAGAACGTCCCTTTTCTTGTCGAATGCGATCGTGTCTGATGTAGCAATATCGGCGACGTTAAACCAAGCCGGACGCCCTGTGGGCTTCATATCGCGTTCACTGCACGGCTGTGAGCCACATTACCCTGCAATAGAAAAACAAGCGACTGCCATCTTCGAACCAATTCCAAGATGGGGTCACTTTGTTGCTCGACAGCACTTCACGTTGGTTACGGATCAGTGGTCGATGGCGTTTATGCTCGACAATCGTACATGCACGAAGATTAAAAACAACAAAATTCAGTGTTGACGGATTGAACTAGCTTCGTATAGCTACTCCATCCAGTACTGCCCTGGGAGAGACAGTGTCGGGCCTGACGCCTAGGACTCGAGCGTATTGTGCAAATGTGTCAGACTCGAACTTGTGGAGATACACGATTGGTTGTGTCATCTTGGCATTACTCCGAATGCTTCACTTCGTTCGAGCAAAGAACTTGCCCTACTCAACGAATGAGGTGAAAAAAATTTGCACTTCCTGCCATACCTTTGCTGAGTTGAAACTTCGGTTATATTCTTCCCAGGAATCAAAGCTTGTAAACGTGACGCAACCTTTCGAAAGATTAAGTATCGATTTCAAAGGCCCGTTTCCAACATCGTTCCGAAAAAAATACCTACTTACTGTCATCGACGAGTTTCCAAGATTTTCGTTTGCCTTTCCTGACATGCAATCAACCACGGTGGTCAGGTGTCTTGATCAATTGTTTTCTCTGTGCGGAATGCCAGGTTATATACGTTCAGACAATTAAACATCGTTTTCATCCAGTGATATCAAGGGATACTTAACGAAACGAGGCGTTGCAAACAGCAGATCGTCACCGTATTATCCCCTAGGAAAGCTGAGCGGTACAACGGTGTAATATGGAAGGCGATCCGTCTAGAGTTGAAGTCCCATAATCTTCAAGAGTTGAAGTTTAAAGTCCCAAACGTTTGCTGAACGGGAAATCGTTGCCTGCCTGGCTGTCAAGCCCTGGACTGTGTCTCTGCGATAATTCGCGAGGTCGAACAAGAACGATGATTTGGTCGAAGAAGTCGAGCTCACCGCTACAAATCCGCTGTATGCGCGAGTTCACTTTTTGCATGGCAGGGAATCAAATGTTTCAGGAGTGATCTGGCAACATGCGCTACGGGAGATTCTTCTAGTGATGGACATTGCGTAGATAGACCTGTAGAAACAGCTATTGAAAGTGCTGATCCACAAGCGACTGTTCCGCAGACGACTGATCGTCAGATCAGCAACAGTGAGTTGAACGATAGGCGGAGGAGCGTTGGCGAAACGCAGGAATCTGACCCTGCGCCCAGAACGTCAACTCGCAAACTCGGGGTGCGCCTCCCGTCAGATATGGCGTGTATGAGTGACGTTCGTCCCTTGGTAGGAGGAAAGAATGTGGTAACTTGGCGTTATTTTGTGCCTATGAGTTCCGTACTGCTGTTGTGCCTCTTCCAAGGGCAACATGTGCTTTACTGTTGGTTACAGTTCAACGCCATGTGAGTGTTCCTCGTTGTTTCAAATATTGGTCGTTAAGGAGCTGTGTGGCTATTTGTAGCTTTGCATGCGCTTATTTGATGTGTGGCTTACATGTATCTTGTGTTTGCAGACTTTTATGTTTATCGAAGTTTTCAGTTGATTAGTGCCACATTTGTGTGCGGCAAATCGGTTTCATTACTTGCCTCATTAAATTTACGATTACATCGAAAAGTACGAGAGTTGTGACGGGGATGTGGAGAGACTAAATGAGCTTTTCATGAAGAAGCCAAACCAAAATTTTGCACGACCCAAGTTAAAAACAAGCCGTTGATGACTTCTTGCAGTTTACCCTGCTCAGGAATCCTGGGTGGTCCACAACCCAGGGGCTTATTTTTTGTTGATATCACCTACTTGGAATCCATGACTTTTCCTGATTTTCAGAGGCAAATGGAATTGTGCCAGAGTTATTTTACAAAAATGTCCCTGAAAGCCTACATACAGAAAATTTGGGCACTCTACTACCCAGGTTGTTGATATCATCTACTTGGAATCCATGACTTTTCCTGATTTTCAGAGACAAATGGAATGGTGCCAGAGTTATTTTACAAAAATGTCCCTGAAAGCCTACATACAGAAAATTTGGGCACTCTACTACCCAGGTTGTTGATATCATCTACTTGGAATCCATGACTTTTCCTGATTTTCAGAGACAAATGGAATGGTGCCAGAGTTATTTTACAAAAATGTCCCTGAAAGCCTACATACAGAAAATTTGAGCACTCTACTACCCAGGTTGTTGATATCATCTACTTGAAATCCATGACTTTTCCTGATTTTCAGAGGCAAATTGAATAGTACCAGACTTATTTTACAAAAATGTCCCTGAAAGCCTACATACAGAAAATTTGGCCACTCTACTACCTAGGGTTACCTGATCTGTAGCAAAGTTTGTGCACCCTTCTACCTGAAAAGTTTTCAATGTGAATTTAAGTTCACAACGTTTTGCGCCAAATACGACAACGAAAACCTTATAGGCGCAACATTTAAATGTAAAACGTCAGCCCTCAACGAACGGGTTACGATTACAGTTTAACTCTTAACGCATCTAGTGTTAGAAGATGCTGCGTAAAAGAGATGTTCCTTCAGAACCGATGTTATTCAGATGTTCCGTTGCTTGTAATCGTCGATTAATTGTTTGTTCCGAGGAGCAGAAACTGCACTAGAAGCAAGGGGACATCCAAAACTTTGCGCAGTTGCAAAGGCTCAAACTACCACGCCGTCGCTTTTTCTTAGCATTGTTGCCAATTGCAAACCGACAGCGGTCAAGTCAAGTAGTATAACCTGGAGGACCGCAACTGCATTGAAAACGAGGCGAGACGACTGAGTGCTGAAGACATTATAGCTGAAAGTACTGTATTCACCTCTTGCGAGCACAAGTTTTAATCGTTAAGAAGAGAGAAGCCGGGAAGAAAAGGTTCTGCGCAGATTACTCACAGACTGAATTTATTCACCGAAACGGACGCATATCGGCTGCGGAGAATATTTGACCTTAATAGTCTTCTTGCTCAGTACAAGGTGTTTCGAACGTTTGTCTTAAATGGCGTATCATCAGATCCCGATTCCGAGTGCGACCGAAAATACACCTGTTTAGAGACGTGCGGAAAACTCTGTGAGCTCACCCGTGTTCCCTTTGACGTAACAAATAGGCTTAACGCTTTTCACGGACAAATGGACCGACTGGTAGCGGAAAAGGGGTTCGTCGCTACTTTCCCGAATCTTGACCACATCACAGTTGGTGGGCACACTCGAAAAGAACATGACGAAGATGTAAAGAGAGCCCTGGAGGAAAACCGCTTTACAGATCAACATCTTATGCTACTGCGTGATAAAGGGGATGGTCAGTCCAGAGCAGGGGCGAATCCACCTCGTACGTTTAAGGGGGGGAGATTTCAGTAACATTTGGCAGTCAAGTCTCCGTTGGCAGCCAAGTGTCTTTCTGAATTGTACAAAATCATGGTGAAAAATGTTACTTTCGTAAGTTTTAGGGGGGCGATCGCCCCAATCGCC